>Ga0302321_100001899_pt1 | contig 17853 bp, 13 predicted proteins | sample Fen_T0_1_FD_202505 | JGI IMG/M metagenome (GOLD analysis project Ga0302321, IMG submission 202505) | Peat permafrost microbial communities from Stordalen Mire near Abisko, Sweden - Fen_T0_1 | ecosystem: Environmental > Terrestrial > Soil > Wetlands > Permafrost | place: Sweden: Abisko...
CGGTGAACTCGAGGCCCGGCTTCGCGACCTGAAAGTAGGTATCGAGATAGCCATCCGCGCCCTGCGCTCTTGCCACAAGCTCGATGATCGGCTCGGCTTGCGCACGCAGCTCCGGCGAGTCGCCTTGGGCCAGCTCCCAGCCCACGGCCTCCAGCCACTTGTAGACATCCGAATCCAGGAACGGAGCCGTGCTCCCGCCGTCGTCGTTGTTGCCGCGGTATCCGCCGCTCTTCCCGAGCGCCAGGCGGAAGTTCTCGAGATTGCCGCAGGCGTCGAGCATCGCGGCGCCGTGAGGAATGCTCAGGTCGCGGTTGGTGTGCCGTGTATCCGACCACAACCCGCCTTCGATGCGTGCCCCGGCCAGGCCGAGCGGACGCAATCGCAAGCTGGCTCCCGCAGCTGGCGCTACCGGAGCGATGACGGATGTGCGAATAGGGGAAGAACTGTCGGAACGAACCATGCACCTTCTCACAGATCGGACTGTCGGCGGCGTGGATTGCGGCTGCGGCTGGGTCGAACAGTGGCTGCGGCTGGAGGGATCGTATGCATCCGGTTGAGCGCTCGTCAAGCCCGAACACAGCGGTTGTGCGCATCCGGTTGCATATGCTAGCATGCGCGACGCTCCGACAGCGGCGTCTCCAACCGAAAGGGTTGGGGGTCACGTGGATATCCACGCAGAAGCACAATGGAGGAACAGGGATGAGGAATATCCAGGCACCGCGTGCCCTACTGGCACTGGGCTCATTGGCCCTGGTCGCCGTCGTAGGGTGCAGCAGCACGGCCGCCACTGCGACACCGGTCACTCCGACACCGGTCCCTTCGGCGGCTGCCGCCAATCCAAGCGTTGCCGCTTCGGCCGGGGTGGCTGAGCCGGGCATCGATGACGGCACACGGATCAGCGTCTGGACCAGAGCGTCCACACAGTCGCAAGCTCAGCAGCTTGTGGCGGCGTACAACGCCACCCACAAGAACCAGGTGGACATGCAGATCGTCCCCAACGACAACATGCAGGCCAAGGTAGCCGCGGCTGCCGCCGCCGGGTCGCTCCCCGACATCATCTCGGGCGACGTCGTGTTCATGCCGAACTGGGCCGGGCAGGGCCTGTTCACCGACATCACCGCGAAGGTGGCCGCGCTCTCCTTCGCCGACAAGATCGTCCAGGGCCCGATCGCGGCCTCGACGGTAGGCGGCAAGAAGTACGGCCTGCCGTTCATCATGGACCTCTCGGTGTGGGTCTATAACAAGGACCTCTTCACCAAGGCCGGTCTCGATCCCAACAAGCCGCCCACGACCCTTGCCGAGTACCAGGCCGACGCCGACGCGATCCAGAAGCTCGGCCTCAAGGACACCTACGGCACCGAAATGCCGGGCCAGTGCTTCGGCTGCGAAGTCTTCACCTGGTGGCCCAGCATCTGGGCCGACGGGCAGCAGGTCATGAACGCCGACGGCACCGCGGCGACGCTCGCCACCGACGAGGCCAAGAAGGTCTACGCCATCGAACAGGCCCTGGTCAAGGACAGCAGCCCGACGGACAAGTCCGAGACGGGCGCCACCTGGGTCGCCGGCTTCCAGGCGGGCAAGGTTGGCATCCAGCCGTACCCGGGCAGCATCGTCAACGCCATCCCCGCGACCGTGAACGTCGGCGTGGCGCCGATCGCCGGCATCAACGGCGGCCAGTCCACGTTCGTCGGTGGTGACGCCATCGGCATCACGAGCAACAGCAAGCACGCCGATCAGGCCTGGAACTTCCTCGCCTGGACGATGGGCGACTACGCTCAGACCGAAATCGTCGCCAAGAACCTGGGCATCCCGGTTCGCAGCGACCTGGCCAACAACAAGTACGCCACCGACCCGAAGATCGCAACGATCAACGCCGTTGCCGCCAAGGGCTTCACGCCGCTGGCGAAGAACTTCGGTGCCGCGTACAACGACACCGCCAGCCCGTGGGGCGTCATGACCCGCAACGTCCTCTATGGAGAGGGGGCCACCAGCTCCAAGCTCTCCGATCAGAACGATGCCATCACCAAGGTTCTGGCCGGAAACTAGAATCCGGGCAATCCCAGCCCAGGCAAGTGCTCGAATGGCGTTGGGGGCGTTCCGAAATATCGGGACGCCCCCACGTCTTTGTCCCGGCACTGACGGAGGAATTTAGCGGTCATGGCCACGGCGTCGCTCAGTAAGCCGGCTTCGCGAGGAGGCCCTCCATCGCCGAGGCTGTCGCGAAGGCGGTCACGCCAGCTGTTGGGGCTCATGTACGTGGCTCCGACGGTCGTCTTCGTGGCCGTCTTCTTCGTTGCGCCGCTTCTCCTCGTGGCCCGGATGTCGGCCAGCCAATGGCCGCTCCTGGGCGGTGACAAAGGACTGAACCTGCCGACCAACTACCAGGTCATGGCAGACAGCTCGCTCTTCTGGCCGGCGGTCGGCTTCACGCTCGAGTACACCGTTCTCGCCACCGTCCTGCTGCTCGGCATGGGCCTCGGCCTTGCGCTCCTCATCCAGAGTGGAGGCCGGTGGCGTGGCTTCTTGCGCAGCGCATTCCTTCTGCCGAGCGCCATGGGTCTGGCGTCTGCGTCACTGCTCTTCTACGGCCTCTACTCGAACCAGATTGGGCCGATCAACTCGATCCTCGAGACGATGCATCTGTCGTCCAATCCGATCCAGTTCTTCGAGACGCCTCTTAGCGCCTTGTTGTCGACGACCTTCCTGATCGTATGGCGATTCGCCGGCTTCTATATGTTGATCCTTCTGGTCGGATTGCAGTCGATCCCACACGACCTGTACGAGGCGGCAGCGATCGATGGCGCGAACAAGTGGCAGACCTTCCGGTACATAACGATCCCCTTGCTCCGCCGATCCCTTGCTCTGTGTTTGATCCTCTGCATCACTGGGTCGATGCTGGCCTTCGACCAGTTCTACATCCTGACCCAGGGCGGCCCGGACAACTCGACCATAACCATCGTGCAGCTCATCTACCACTATGCGTTCCAGAGACAGAACCTCGGAACGGCTGCCGCCCTCTCCGTTGTGCTCCTGGCGGCCCTTCTGGTGGTGAACGCGGTGCAGCTCGTCTCTCTCCGCGGCGCGGAAGAAAGAAAGAAGTAGGAGCGCAGCGATGGATCCAGCGATGAAGCGTGGCGCCTCTGGCTCCGCGTCGGCGACTTTTCGGCGACTGCTGCCGTCGAGACTTCGGAACGTGCCCTTCTACGTCCTGTCCGGCATGGTCGCGGTGACGTTTCTCTTTCCATTGGCTTGGGCAGCGTTCGCCTCGGTAAGCGCGACCCCGGGATCGGCTCAGACGTCGGGCTTCGGTTTCGCCAACTACCAGGCCCTATTCAATTGGCAGGACGGCCTGCCCACGTACTTCCTGAACAGCACGATCATCGCGTGCTCGACCGTCGTGTTCACGCTGACGACTTCGTTGCTGGGCGGCTACGCCTTCGCCAAGTTCGATTTTCCGTTCAAGAACGTGATCTTCATGGTCACACTCGGGATCTTGATGGTGCCGGTTGCGACCATGCTCATCCCCCTGCTGATCCTGCTCAAGACACTCGGTCTCCAGGACTCGCTGCTGGGCCTCTCCCTCGTGATGAGCATGTTCCAGCTTCCGTTCGCAACGTTCATGATGCGGGTGTCCATGGAAGGGGTACCGGCGGATCTTGAGGAGGCGGCCCAGGTGGACGGCTGCGGGACCTTCGGGATATTTCGCCGGATCATTCTCCCGGCAGTTCGGCCGGGCATGATCACAGTCGCCCTGTTCGCGTTCCTGGCTGCCTGGAATGACTTCATCACCCCTCTGATCCTCATCGGTACCAGCGGCAAGGAGCCCCTTGCGCTCGCCTTCACCGTCATGCGCGAGCAGAGCATCGGCATCATCAACTACGGCTCGCTGGAGGCCGGTGTGGTTGTGATGGCGCTGCCCTGCTTGATCCTCTTCTACACCCTTCAGGGCCAGTACGTTCGTGGCTTCATGTCGGGTGCCATCAAGGGCTGAATCGACACTTCCCATCCTCCCTCCTCTCCCGAGGGGCCCTGGCGTATGCGGGGCCCCTCGGGATTCTCGCGCTCGGGTAGCAGCGGTCAGCGGCAGGACTCTCGGGGGCCGCCGTCTTCGCCACCACCGACGGCGCCACCACCTGGACTCGCGTCCTCACGCCATAGCGACCGCGCAGCACCGTCATAATGGAGTTGTCGATTTCGGGCTGGTAAAGGGGGGATGTCCGGTGGTCACAACGCTCACACGGATAATTCTGCGGCTGCTGTTCGGTGGGGCGCCCAGACTACTCGGCCGTGTGTTCGGCCGCGCCTTCGGCCCGGTTATGGACAAGGTGGCCGGCAAGAGCGGCACCTGCCCGCACTGCGGCTTCCTGGTCGGTGCCCAGGCGGCTTCGTGCGCCCAATGCGGCTACAGCCCCGGCCTGGCCCGGACGGTCCTGACCATGCCGGTCGTGTCGGTGTCGTCGCCGGCGCAGCCTCCGAGGACGGGCCCGATCCTCCCGATGGGGCAATGCCCCAACTGCGAGGAGATAATCCCGATGTCGTCGCGGTCATGCCCGGTCTGCCGCCACACGCCCGAGCCGCAGGGTACCGTTCCGGCGTAGACCGGCGGTGCGGGCTGCGTCCACCGGCTCCAAATACGATCCGCTACTCTGCCCGGAATGAAGGACTATCTGGGCGATACCGCGTTCTCCGAGGACCCGTGGGCCGAGTCCTCGCCCGAGTCCGAGGGGATGGACCCGGCGCCGCTGCTAAACGGGCTGGAGGACATCGAGTCTCGCGGTCTCGGCGTCCACTCCCTGCTGGTCGTCCGTAACGGGCGAAGCGTTCTGGATAGATACGGCGTCGAGGAGGGCCGGCAGCTCACTCCCGCGGACCTCCGCCTTCTCCATTCGACCACCAAGACCATGACCTCGATGCTGGTCGGTATCGCCATCGGCGAGGGCAAGATCCCGTCGCTCAAGACCCGAGCCGCGGAGTATTTCGAGGCCGGCGAGGTGGAGGACCGCAGCCCGGCCAAGGACATAATCACGCTCGAGGACCTGCTGACGATGCGCAGCGGTCTGGACTACAGCGAGGGCGTGACCGACAACTCGAAGGCTTTCGCGAGCGAATGCGCCGCACGAGTCATCCTCTCGCGCCCGATGGTCGCGGAACCCGGAACGCGGTGGAACTACTCAACGGCGGACTCGCAGATCCTCGCCGAGATCGTCCGCCTGGCGACGGGCAAGACTCCGCTGGAATACGCCACGGAGCGGATCCTGACGCCGCTCGGAATCCGCGAGGTGCAGTGGAGCGCCGACCGCGGAGGCACGAATGTCGGCGGAAGCCGCCTGTATCTGAGGCCTCGAGACCTGGCTCGCTTCGGCTGGATGCTCCTGAGCGGCGGCCGCTCGGGAGATGAGCAACTCGTGCCCGAGGCCTGGATCGAGTCGGCTACCCGCCAGCACGTCCTTGCGACGACGGGGTATGTGGTGGACGAGGGCTACGGGTACCACTGCTGGATGCCCTCATTCGGAGGCTTCGCCACCCGCGGCTACATGGGCCAGAACATGTACGTCCTGCCCGAGCTCAGGCTCGTAGTTGTCTTCACCGGCCTGGTGAAGCCCAGCGAGACCGCCGACACCACGCTCGACCGGCTGATGAGCACCTTCATCCTCCCCGCCGTCCGGAGCGCCTGACCGAGAATCCAGCCCGCGGCGCCCCCCGGTGGCGCGGCCCGGCGGCGCCTAGTGTTAGCCCCCGATCCGAACCGACGGACCGGGGGCTTCGTTCTGTCGGCCGCGGCGGAGAGCCGCTTCCGGAGCTACTTCGCGAGTACCGCCGCGCGGCTATCGACGACGAGGCTGGAAGGGAGCGGCATCGGCACGGAAAGGTCGATGCCGTGGACCGCCTTCGTCTGTTCGAGGAACCACAGCGTGAACGCGTCCTTGCCGCTCACGAACTGGCCGAACGACTTGGCCGGATCGTCGCCTTCGAGGGTCACGATGACGAGGTCGCCCATCGGCGTCTTCTGGAGATAGGTTCGCTCGTGAGCGCCGATTCGCTCCCGAGAAGCGACGAACTCGGCGTGTCTCGGGCCGTTGAGCTGGTCCATGAAGTCCTGCCAATCCTTGGTCTTGCCCGGAAGGATCGGGAACGCCACCGCGATCAAAGACATGAACGCCTTTCCCGGACGGTTGTGCCCGGTTGCGGGGGTCGGGCTCGCCATTGGCCCTGCGCGACCGTCAGCCGCCGACGACGCCGGCAACCTGAGGCGACCGGATTGGGACGCCGCGCAGCTCGGAAGCCGATGCTCCCGTGCCTCTCCTCGCCGGCCGATTGTCGCCCCTGACGCCGGCGCGCAAACGTCTCGGGCGATTCTGTCCCGGCAGGCAGGCGGCTCGGCGCGCCGCCCCGATCGGGGGTTTCGCAATCGCCTGTTGGACTATGGAATCAATGCCCGAGCATCGCTAGAATCCCCGCCATCGACGGTGTCGACTCTCCCGACTCGAGGGTGACGTGCGGCAACACAAAGCAGCGGCGAAATGGCAGCCAAGCCGTTCATCGGCCGACTTCCGTCGCGCGCCGTACGGCCGGGCGGAGACGGTAGAGATTCAGGAGTTGCCCGATCCGGGGTCTCTGCTGAGCCGCGACAGACTCCGGCCGCTGGAGCCCGGGCAGTGGGGACGTACGCGGCCGTCCGAGGGCCTGATCGTGGACGACCGGCTGGACGGCAGCCTGGTCTACCCCGACCCTCCACGCCGGGCGCGGAGTCCGCACCCCGCCGATCGGCTGCTGGTTCGAGCCACGCTGCCGATGTGGTGCTTCGTCCTGCTCGCGGCAGTGCAGGCGTACGCGGCGGTCGTGACCCCCTGGGCGTCCGTCGCGGACCTGCTGATGCGGCTCGCCTACGGCTGCACTGCCACTCTGCTTCCGGCGGCGGTCCTGTTGTGGCGGCCGGATGCCTGGCGCTCGGCGCGGCTCGTCCTGGCGGGAGCGATCGTCTGGACCACGCCGCAGGCGATCGCCGGTCTCGGGTGGTCCTTCGGGCTGCGCTCTGCGGCAGTGGCGGTCGCTGTGGCGCTCGCCTCGTACATCGGACCGGCGTTGCTCGCCGTCGGATTGGAGAGAACGCGCCGACGCCGGACGATGTCGTTCGTGGACATGGTCCAGTTTGCCGCGGCGTTCACGGCCCTGGTTCTTACCTCTGGGCTGGGTCAATTGATGCCGATGTCGGGCTACGACGCGGTGCAGCCGGTGGGCGGCATCCTCGACGCGTTTCATGTGGCCCCGTGGATCAGCGGGTCGATCATGTCGGTGCAGCTGTTCTGCCTCTTCGTTCTCGCCGAATCGTGCCTGTCGGCGGTCGGCTCGTGGGAGTGGCAAAGTCGGCTGTGGCAATGCGCCGCGGCAGGTACGGCGCTGCTTGCCGGCGCCAGCGCCCTCGAGTTGATGAACGGCGACCTGGCATCGATCGCCCGGACGAGCGGCATGCCGGGCGGGGTCTGGGATGTGGCGCCCGACAAGGCCATCCTCGTGGCCGGCATCGGCCTGATCCTGCTGGCGTTCACGTCGCCGGTGTGGTCGGATGCCATCGACGCGGACGGGCGGCGGGGCGCCCCGGAGGAGGTCTTCTCTTGGGGCTCGGAGCGAGTAGTCGCCGGCATCAACCCGATCCCGATGAGAACCATCGTGGCCATCGCGGCCGGTACCGACCACGCTCTGGCCGTGGACGAAGGCGGCCGAGTCGGTGCATGGGGAGACGACTCCGTCGGTCAGACGGACGTTCCGCGGGGGCTGTCCAACGTGGTTGCGGTGGCGGCCGGTGACGGCTTCAGCCTGGCCATGCGATCCGATGGCACGGTCGCGGCCTGGGGCGCCGACGACCGAGGCCAGACCGACGTGCCGAACGATCTAGCGGGTGTCATTGCGATTGCGGCAGGCGGCGGATTTGGGCTTGCCCTCCGTGCCGATGGAACGGTTGCCGCCTGGGGCGACGACGCGTACGGGGCGACTCGGGTGCCGGCCGGGCTGGGCGGGATAACGAGCATCTCGGCCGGCGACCATCACGCGCTGGCGTTGACTCGGGAGGGGACTGTCATCGCCTGGGGCGACAATGCCTGGGGTCAGGCGGCGGTGCCGTTCCGGCTCGAGCGAGTCAAGGCGATATCGGCGGGAGGCGATTTCAGTCTCGCGCTTCTCACCGATGGCACGGTCGAGGCGTGGGGCGACAACACTTTCGGCCAGCTCGAGGTCCCGCCGGACCTGACGGCGGTGGCAGCGATCGCGGCGGGCGACTTCCACGCCGTTGCGCTGCGGGGCGACGGCGACGTGGTCGGCTGGGGCGGTGGCAGTCGCACGGACGGCGAGGCGACTCACCCCTGGCGCCTGGTTGACTTCAAGGCAGTCGCGGCCGGCGAGCGGTTCAGTCTGGCGATCCGAGCCGCCTAGCCCTGGGCGAACTCCGCCCGAGCCCCGGCCAGGCCCTTCTCGTAGGCCGCGATCAGGCGATCCATCCAGGCGTCCATCGGCGTGTCCACTTCCTGCCGCGCGGGATCGGCGTCGAACCAGGCGATGGTCCGCTTTATGCCCTGGGCGTAAGGCACGACGGGCCGGAACTCGGGCACGAACCGCTTGATCTTGCTGTTGTCGTACACCGAGCAGACGGACGCGTCGCCGAGGAGCCGGCCGTTCGTCTCGGGGCGGCAGGCCGCGATGAAGTCCGTCGAGATGTGCACGATCCGGCACTCCACTCCCGCCGCGGCCGCGGTCTGGCGGTGGATCTCGTCCCAGGTCAGGGCTTCGTCCGAAACGATGTGGAAGGCGTGGCCGATGGCCTGCCGGCGGCCGAGCAGCCCCACGAACCCGACCGCGAAATCGCTGTTGTGGGTCAATGTCCAGAGCGTCTGGCCGTCGCCGGGGACGATGAGGGCCTTGCCCGCCCGCCACCGGGCGATGGGGCTGAACGGCTTTTCCCAGCTGCACAACGCCAGCGGCATCGACCAGTCGCCGTAGGTATGGGACGGGCGGACGATCGTGACCGGGAAGCCCTCATCGCGAAACGCCCGCATCAGCCGCTCCTCGGCCGCGATCTTGCCGCGCGAGTAGTCCCAATATGGATTGGCGAGTGGCTGGTCCTCGCGGATGAGCCAGCGGCCGAGGGGCTTCGCGTACGCACTCGCCGAGCTGATGAAGATGAACTGGTCGGCCCGGTCGCGAAACAAGCGGATGTCGCGTTCGATGTCGTCGGCGCCGTAGGCGACCCAATCCACCACGGCGTCGAACTTCTGGCCGGCCAGCACCTTTTCGGCGGCGGCTTCGTCGCGTACGTCGGCCACGAGCGTCGTGACGCCGTCCATGGCGTGGACGCCGCTGGCGCGGTTGAGGTGCACGACTTCGATGCCGCGTTCGAGGGCGAGCCGAGTGCAGGCGCTGCTGATCAGGCCGGTGCCACCCACGAAAAGGACTCTCACGAACAGCCTCCTGGTCAGGATCCTCCGGAACGCCGCAGAAATTCGGGCGGCCCGGCTTCCGGCGTACTAGTCTCACGAGAATAGCCGCTTCGGACGCCGTCGGACCCACCGACTTTGCGTGGCTACGACCGGCTGGGCTACGAGTACCCGACCCGCATCGGGCGCGCCAGGCGGGTCTGGGCGTGACCCGACTTGACCGTTCCTGCCCACCCGCCGACCTTGTCTTGACCGCCCTCCCGCACTGGGACCGCCAATTGGCCCCGCTCGCCCGGGGGAATGCGGCGGGCGCAAGCGGGGTCTGGAAGATGATCGGCACAAAGGTTCGCCGCGAGTCGCCGGCGGCAGTCTCACGGCTGTTCCTTGTCTCGGCTCTGTCCGCGCTGATCGCGGCCTCCTGCACCGCAGCGGCCATGACGGCGGCGCCGGCGGCGTCCGGCCCGAGCCCCCAGGCTTCGGCCGCGCCCGCCACGACGACGTCCGCCACGACGACGCCCGCGACCTCGCCGGCCGATTGGCCCGTGTATCACCAGAACAACGCCCACACCGGCGACGACCCGTCGTTCCCGGCCTTCACCGGATCGATGACCAAGAGCTGGTCCACGCCACTCGACGGCGCCGTCTACGCCGAGCCGCTGGTCGTCAACGGCAAAGTCATCGCCGCAACCGAAGGGGACAGCGTCTACTCGCTGGACCCGGTAACAGGCGTGGTCGCGTGGCACCGGAACCTGGGCACACCGGTTCCGCTGTCTACATTGCCGTGTGGCAACATCGATCCGCTCGGGATCACGGGGACCCCGGCGTACGACTCGGCCACAGGCTCGCTGTTCGTGGTCGCCGAAGTCACGGGCCCCCAGCACGTTCTGTCTGCCCTGAACCCGGCGACCGGCGCCGTCCTCTGGTCGCGCGTCGTGGATGTTGCCGGCCACGATCCGCGCAACCACCAGCAGCGCCCATCGCTGGCCGTCGCCAACGGCTACGTATACATCGGATTCGGCGGCCTCGACGGCGACTGCGCCCAGTACGTCGGATATGTCGCCGGCGTCCCGACCAGCGGCAGCGGCCCCACGATCTCCTACAGCGTCCCGACGTCGCGCGAAGGGGCCATCTGGGCGGCCGGGGGCCCGGTCGTCGACGGCTCCGGCAATCTGTACGTGTCGGTCGGGAACGGCGCCTCGACGACCACGTTCGACGGCAGCGACTCCGTCCTCGAACTCTCGCCGAGCTTGCAGCTGCTCAACTACTTCGCGCCGTCGGGCTGGGCCGCCGACAACGCCGGGGACGCCGATCTGGGGTCGCTGGCCCCGGTGCTCGTGCCGGGTGGATGGGTGTTCATCGCCGGCAAGAGCGGCACCGGCTACGTCCTTCACCAGGGGGCGCTCGGCGGAATTGGCGGCCAGGTCGATTCAGCCGGCGTATGCAGCGGATTCGGCGGCGCGGCAATTAGCGGCTCAACCGTTTACGTGCCGTGCTTCGGCTCGTTGCGGCAGGTCACGGTCGGGTCCGGGGGATCGCTGACCGCCGGCTGGCAGACGAGCGCGGCCGGGGGTTCCCCGGTCGTCGGCGGCGGCGCGGTCTGGAGCGTCAACATCTCGACCGGCCGGCTGGTGGCGCTGAACCCCGCCACCGGCGCGACGCTCGGTTCGATCTCGGTCGGATCGGTTGCCCATTTCATCTCGCCCACGCTGTGGAGTAATGAGGTGCTCGTCGGTACGCTCGCCGGCGTCACCGCGGTCACGGTTCCAACGGCGCCGCCCGCGACTCCGGCATCGTTCGTGCCGCTCACGCCGAGCCGCATCCTCGACTCTCGCCATGGCGTAGGGCTCTCGGGTCCGTTCCAGTCGAGCCAGGCCCGAACGTTCCAGGTCACCGGCATGGGCGGTGTGCTGGCCGGGGCGACCGCCGTCACCGGCAACCTGACCGTGACCGCTCAGACCCATTCGGGCTTCGTCTTTCTGGGCCCCGATGCGACCGACGCGCCGTCCACCTCGACCCTCAATTTTCCGATCCACGACAACCGGGCCAACGGCGTGACCGTCGCCCTGGGTCCGGGAGGGACTCTGTCCGCGACGTACGTAGCCCGATCCGCGGCCACTGCGCAGGTGATCTTCGACGTCACCGGCTACTTCGCGCCGGGAAGGGGCGGCGCCTCGTTCTCCTCGCTCGCGCCGAGCCGCATTCTCGACAGTCGAATCGGGGTCGGGCTCTCCGGGCCGCTCCATTCGAGCCTGGCCCGTACGTTCCAGGTGACCGGCCAGGGCGGCGTGCTCGCGGGGGCGTCGGCCGTTACGGGCAACCTGACCGTTACCCGCCAGACCAGTGCCGGCTCCGTCTTCCTCGGCCCCAACCCGACCAACTCGCCGGCCACTTCGACACTCAACTTCCCGATCGGCGACAACCGGGCGAACGGCGTCACCGTCGCGCTCGGCGCCGGCGGAACGCTCTCTGCGACCTTCGTCGGTGCCGGCTCGTCGGCGACGGTTGACATCGTCTTCGACGTCACCGGCTACTTCGCTGCCGGTCCGGGCGGCGACCTGTTCGTGCCACTCACACCAAGCCGCATCCTCGACCCGAGAATCTCGGTCGGGCTCTCGGGTCCGTTCCACTCGAATCTCGCCCGAACGTTCCAGGTCACGGGCTTGGGCGGCGTGATCGCCGGGGCGACCGCGGTGACCGGCAACCTCACGGTGACCGGCCAGACCCGCTCGGGTTCGGTCTTCCTGGGTCCCAACCCGATCGACTCGCCAAGCACCTCGACGATCAACTTCCCCATTGGCGACACTCGCGCCAATGGCGTGACCGTCGGGCTAGGTTCGGGCGGCACGCTGTCCGCCACGTATGCGGCGACGCCAGGGGCCACAGTCGAAGTAATCCTGGACGTGACCGGCTACTTCGCGCCCGGTCCGTAGGCAACGCGGCCGTCCGCGGCCGCCGTCCCGCTAGGCGAGCACGGCCTCGGCCTCGAACCGCGCGGCCGGCGATCCATCGGGTGCCCGACCGGCCGCATCGACAACCGGGTTGGACAGCGAGCCAATGCCTTCGATCTCGACCCGGACGACGTCGCCCGGCTCCATGAAGATCGGCGGCTTGCGGGAGACACCGACGCCGCTCGGTGTGCCCGTGATGATGATGTCGCCCGCCTCGAGGGTGATCTCGGCGGAGATGAGGCTGACGAGTTCGCCGACACCCAACAGCAGATCGGACGTGTTGGCGTCCTGCATCAGCATCTCCTGGCCGGCCGACGGCCCCGTTGCCTTGGTGAGCCACGACCGGATCTGCAGCCCGCGGCCATCGCGCCCATCGGCGGTGACCAGGGCCGGGCCGAGAGGCAGGAATGTGTCGGAGCCCTTGGCCCTGAACCACTGCCCGTCGCCGGCGGCGCCGGTCTTGCCCTGCCAGTCGCGGGCCGTCACGTCGTTGGCGACGCAGTAGCCGGCCACGTACGCGAGCCCGTCGGCCGCCGCAACACGTGTCGCGCGTCGGCCGATCACGACCGCCAGCTCGGCCTCCAGGTCGAGGGCCTCAGTGCCGGCCGGTCTTCGGATCGGCGCTCCGTCGCCGACGACCGAATTGGAGAATTTGGAGAAGAGCGTGGGCCGCGTGGGCCTGTCGAGGCCCTGCTCGCGTAGGTGCTCGAGGTAGTTGTTGCCCACTCCGACGATCTTCCCCGGCCGCGGGATGGGCGCCGCCAGCCTGACGGTCGCAGGATCGATGGACACTTCGTCGAGCGCCGCGTCGGAGACTCGAGACAGCGCCCGCTTGAGCACCTCGCCGGTAGGATCGAGCGACATGATTCGGGCCAGGTCGAGTCCGTCGATTTCCTCAGACAGCAAGTCTGGCGTCAGTCGCGCCAGGGCCACGACCGGCAGCAGGCGAGCGCTCGGGAGCACAACTGCTACCCGGTAACCCCACGGATCCGCCGCCTGTCCCGACTCCGGTTGAATCGTCACGAGTCGCATGGCCGTCACCCCACCTTCGAGCCTCCGCTTGGGGCGAGCTGGCAGCCCGTCGAGGCGGCGACTCATTGCGAGCATTCTTCCACTGCGACGCCGGCATTGCCATAGGCCGTCTGGCAGATCGGGCCGACCTATGCGGTGGCGAGGAAGTCCAGCACGCGCTGTATGAGGAGAGCCGCCGCCGCCGCGTCGTAGTCCGGCCGGCTCGAATCGGCGAACAGGTGGCCGCTGCCGGGGTATAGGAATAGCGTGGCCTTCGCGGCCGAAGCCACGAGCTCGCGGGCGGCGTCCAGGTCGCCTTCATCGACGAACCATGGGTCTGCGTCCATGGCGTGGATCTGCACCGGCACATCCGCCGGCCACGCCGGCCCAAACATCCTCACCGGCACGCAGCCGTGGAGGAGCAGCGCGCCTCGAGCGCCGGCTCGAGTCTGGGCCAGCTTCTGCGCCGACAACACCCCGAGCGAGAATCCGCAATAGACGAGCCCGTCGGCGAGCCCATCGGCCGAGGCAACGCCGCGCTCGATGATCTTCTCGAAACCGGTCTCGCGGGCGAACGCCACCCCGTCGTCGATGCTGTCGAAGACGCGACCGTCGTAAAGATCGGGAGTGTGCACGGTGTGCCCGGCGCGGCGCAGCCTCTCGGCAAAAGCCAGGAACCCCGTGGTCTGACCCAAAGCGTGGTGGAACAGCAGCACTTCAGCCATGTCGCTCCATGTCTATCGCGGCCGTGAAACCGAAATGTATCAGCGCTCCAGGAACTCGGTGATGATCGGAGCCATCACGTCCGGCGGGGCGCCGTGGCCCTGACCCGGGATGGTTCGCCGCTCGGCGTTGGGCAGCAGCTCGGCGACCGCGGCAACGGCGTTGCGCATGTAGGTCGGGCTGTCGCCGCCGTCCAGGACGAGGGTCGGCAGCGTTATCTTGCGGGCCCACTCCGCGGGCAGGGGGCGCCCCGCCTGGTGCGGCGCGACGATCGCCTGGTCGTACGGCAGGGTATGGGCGAGGCTTTCTAGATGAGGCCAGAACGGGGCCTTGCGAGCATCGGCGATCGCCTGGGGAGGCATCTGCAGGGCCACTTCCCAGAATGCCTCGACGGCATCGCCGGGGCGTCCGGCCGCAACCGCGGCGCGGAGTCGGGACTCGAAGTCGGGCGGTATCGGGGCCCGGCCCTGGTCCACGATGTAGGGCGGCTCGTAGAGGACGAGCCTGCCGATCGGGAGCCCCTCGGCGGACGCCTCGATGGCCAGCGCGGCGCCGGACGAGTGCCCATACACGAAGGCGGCCCCGCCGGCCCGGTCGATGAGCGCCTCGAGGTCCTCGACCTCGCGCTCCACCGCGTACGGCTGCGTGTCGCCGCTGCCGCCGCGGCCGCGCCGGTCGTAGGCGAAGACGGTGAACCGGGGCGCCAGCAGAGCCGCCATGCCCGCTGCCGAGGTGCGTTCGCCGAACGCACCTCCGATCAGGATCAGCGCCGGTCCGGCACCGGACTGCTCGTATGCGATCGTCGTGCCGTCGTGCGACACCACCGACTCAACCGATTCGACCTTGCTCATTCCGCGTCTCCTTCAACCGCGATGGTGAGCGGAGTCACGGCCGGTCCGGCGTGCCGGGTCGTTTCGTTTCGTACGGCGGTCCATCGATGGCGGAGTTACGCGGCGGGTTTCCGCCGGACTCGTGTCGCCGCCCGGGCGGCCGCTCTTTCCAGGCCGATCTGCTCCAGAGTCGCGGGCCGGCCCAGCAGGTAGCCCTGGCCGAGCTCGACGCCCAGGGCTCGGAGCGTTGCCCGTTCTTCGTCGGTCTCGATGCCCTCGGCCAGGAGGGTGCAGCGGGTTTCCGCCGCGAAGCTCACCATGCTGGCGATGAGGGCCCGTCGGGCCGGATCGGAGTTGACGCCGCGGACCAGGGAGATGTCCAGCTTCACGATGTCGGGCCCGATCTCGAGGATGTGCTGGAGCCCGGCGTAGCCCGCACCCGCGTCGTCTACCGCGATTCGAACGTGGCCGCGCAGACTGCTGAGCGCCTCGCGCAGACGCAGGTAGCTGGCGACCGGCGCCTGCTCGGTGATCTCCACGACGATGTCGCGGTCCACCGACTCGAGCGCCGCCAGCAGTGGTATCAGCGCACCGGCCAGGTTCGGTGAGGCGTTGATGCTGAGATATGCACCCCGAGTCAAGCCCTCCGCGTCGAAGAGGGCGGCCCTCAGCGTGGCGGTCTCCAGCTCGATCCCGAGTCCAACCGCCTCCGCGTCCGCGAACCAGTGGTCCGGGCGTCGGCCGCCGTCGAAGCGTGTCAGGGCTTCGAACCCCACCGTTCGGCCGCTCGAAAGATCGAGGATGGGCTGGAAGACGGGATGGAAGGCGCCGCTCTCGATGATGCGCGACACGCCCTCGCGGACGATCTCCAGCCGGCGGCGGTTCTCGAGCGCCGGGCCCAGCACGGGTCCCGCTACAAGCCCGAACTCGCGGGCGGTCGCAAGGCGCTCAGCCAGCACATCGGGCAGCGTCTCGCGGGCCGTGGCCAGGCTGACGACGCCGACGATGGCTTCGTTCCACACCAGCGGGGCGTGAGTCACGCCGCGGATGTCGGGGCCGAATATCGATCTTTGCTGGGTGGCCGCGGTCTCCGGTCGCTCGGACTCGCACCAGGCTCCGAGGGCGGCCCTGGCATGCAACTCCTTTGCTCGTTGGGGCGGAAAGCCGCGGCGATGGCCGACGGCGATATCCTCGACATGGCTTCCGCCGAGGAGGACTGCCTGGTCTTCGGAGAGGAACGCGACCACGGCCGCGCTGTCAACGCCGTCGATTGTCAGGGCTTCGCGGCAGATGTACTTCGCGGTCGCCTCGGGCGTCGCGGCGATCTCCACGTGCGAAAGCGACCGGAGTACGGACTCGCGGCCGCGCAGCTCGGCCTGCAATCTCGCCGACGCGTTGCGTTCGGCGCGGCTGGCGCGACGTTCGGTGGTCGTCAGAAGCATCTGCCGGGTCAGGGCCAGCACGACCGCAGCCGCCGTGCCCGCTTTCACGATCTGCAGGTCGGCCGCGTCGATCGGCCAGAGCAGCAGCAACCCGACACACACTCCGACGGCGAACAGAGGAAACATGTCCACGGCCGCCTGCATGAATCGGCCGGAGCCGGACGCGGGCCGCGCCACCGGGTCCCAGGTCATGGCGCCGTAGGCGCAAAGCAGGACGCCGGCCGAGATAGCGTAGTCGGTGGGCTGGACGGTGGCGTCGAACAGAGAAACGGCGGCCGGCGCCGTGGACAACAGCCAGCCCGACATCGCTACGCCCGCCATGCCCATGCCGGCAAGAACGCTGTACGGGCCGCGCAGACGCAGAGGCGCCGCCCGATCGAGCAAGGCCAGGAATGCGGCCGCCGGTATCGAGAGCATGGCAGTCGCGACCACGATGTTGGCGGCGTTGCTGGCGTTCAGCGTGTCCGAGTCGAAGGTCCTGTGCCACAGCACGAGCAGCACGGTCAGAGTGGCGGCAAGAAGCATCGCCGTATCCAGCGCGACCCGCAGCACCCGTGCCCGCGGCATGCCCGCGAAGATGGCTCGGGCCATGGTCGCGGTGAGCACAAGGACACCGATGGCGAAGACACCGGCTCCCATGCCGCGCGGCAGCCACCCGCCATCCTCCAGCCACCACAGGAATAGACCCGGTCCGGGAAAGCACAGAGTGAGGGCGATGCCGCGTCCGACGAACTTGACCTTGTCGGGGGCGGCGCGGGTGGCCAGGAATGCCGCGGCCGCGGCGGCGAACGAAGCCACGATTTGCTGGCCCGTGTCGAGCATCATCGCCGCCCGCCCGCCGACGACGATCACGATCGGCACAGACAACACTGAAGCCGCGGCGCCCAGGCAGAGAAACACCCGGGCGGACGCGGCGGGCGGGCGTCCCGGGCCATGCAGACGACGGGCGATCGACTTCAAGAGCGGCAAGTCTGTCGCGACTCCCAGATCGATGAGCGGTGCCGATGGCCTCCGGCGTGATTTCTCGGACACAGTCCGGCGGCCATTTCTGGAGGAGTCGGCCCGAAACCTGGAATCCTTCAGCTATAGCCGTTTATACGCGTCGGTTGTCCGGCGCGCCGGGCGCTGCCGGCCGTAAGGGTCTTTCCCTATAGGGCTAAGGCCCCGCCTGGGGCCACCGACTCCCACGGGGTCGAGTAGTCGATCGGCGTGGTATGGACGCCACCCGAACCGCGGCAGGAAGGCCCAAACCGTGAGTATGCGGATCAACACCAACATCGAGGCGCTGAACGCTCAGCGGAACCTCGGGTTGGCCGCGTCCACGTTTGCCAAGAGCGTTGAGCGTCTGTCCAGTGGTCTCCGCATCAACCGCGCCGCGGACGACGCGGCGGGACTGGGCATCAGCGAGAAGCTGAATGCGCAGGTAAACGGTCTCAACCAGGCCGAACGGAACTCACAGGACGGCATCTCGATG
>Ga0302321_100001900_pt1 | contig 17842 bp, 15 predicted proteins | sample Fen_T0_1_FD_202505 | JGI IMG/M metagenome (GOLD analysis project Ga0302321, IMG submission 202505) | Peat permafrost microbial communities from Stordalen Mire near Abisko, Sweden - Fen_T0_1 | ecosystem: Environmental > Terrestrial > Soil > Wetlands > Permafrost | place: Sweden: Abisko...
TCTTTTACCGCCTGCTTGGTTTCGAACTGCTACAAATTTGCTACGAAAATCCAGTTACTTTTGGCTACCTTGGCACGCTGCGAGCTACTTGAAAATCCCCTCAACTCCTTGTTCAGTGGCATGCCTTCGAAGCCTGCAACCAACTCCGCACAAAGCGAACTGAACGCTTCAAAGTCTCCAGCGTTCACAACCCCCGTCCCGTATTGAAGCGGCCGGCGGGTTGTCCATAGGCTTCGGGCTGTTGATATGTGCTGGTCGTTGTACCTAATCGCGTCCTGAGCACATCAGAGTTGCCCTCTGGAACTGAGCAGAAACTACCTTTTATTAGCTCCCACTACCACCGCGAACGCAATTATTGTCGCCCCAAAAAGTATGGCAACGCTAATGGGTATGCTAGCAACCTTGTCGTAAATCCAACCGCAAACGTAACCAATGGTCGCCGTCGCGACGACCGCGACCTTCACCAGCCCAACAACCGCAGCTTTCACGGGAGCGCTATGGTAGATTTCGACAATCTTCTCCCAGATGGCCCAGGCGACGCATAAGACTATCAACACGCAAACAGCAGTTAGCACTAGTTTGAGGGAGTCGTATTTCTGGTCCTCCTTCGCTCGCTGCGCCTTGATCAACTTAACCTGCTCATCTACGCTCAACAGAGATTCCGTTTTCTTCAGCAAATAAAACATTGCAACCGAGAACAAGGGAATAGAAAAAACCAGTCCGATCACGAGGCAATCCAACCAGTATGCATCGAGAAATATATCCACCGCCCCGGCTATGAGCAAAGAAAGAATCCCCAGGACTGCGGGCATGGTTGCCTTCTTCCGTCGCTCCTCAAGCGTTAGCTCTTGTTTGATCGTGGCATCAAGCATGGCGATTTCCCTTGAGAGATTCCTGCTTCACAATACGGAATGTGCTAAATCCCCAATTAACCAGCGTAATGGATTCCGCCCAGATCATCAACTCGACCGCACGAAGTCCCAAATAGCCGATGGCACAGATAAGGTGTTAGCTGCATCCCGTAGTAAAATGTAATTTAGTGCCTGCTTCAGTTCGCCGTTAATTTGTAGGCGCCAACTTAACTTGAAGGAAACGCCACCGTAGACAAGTCATCAGCCATTGATTATCGCCCGTTCCAATACGAGTACACTCTTTCCACATTAGGAGCCGTATTGGAAGGAATGAGCGTCGGTCCAGGCGACGTTCGTCACCGTTTGTTGGGAGCATTTGTCGGACTTGTACCTCGGATCTTTGAAAGCGATTTTCCCGAGTGTCTACGCGCTGATTACCGTTGGTTCTTGGCTCAGATGACCAAGCGCGAACCGTCATTCAGACCAGACGGCACAATTTGGGCCACTGCCGCTGAAAACACCATGCGAGCGATCCGAAATTCTACCGGCGTCAAAATAGCAGAGAGACTCCGGTACCTGCACCAAGAGCTTGCGAATCGCTACAGTGATCTTACTTCGTACTGACTGTGCGTTCTGCGCCGTGCCTAGTGGATTCGAATCCTTCTCCAAATCACAAACCCTTCCGCGCAACCAGATTCGTAGCAGGTCAACTTCCCCTTCGGAAAATTAACCTGGATTTGCATCCGTCACAAGCCGTCCGGTTAGGTCTTCCCAGCGCTCCGGTCAACGAAGGCCCCCTTGTCCATCGCGGACTCGACTTCGCGAGCCCATACCTGCGCTTCACGTTTGGTCTCGAATGTTTTGGTCTGATGCGGGAAGCCGACGCGACGCACTTGCGCCCTATATTGATGAGGTCCGATCTTGGTGAATGTTGCCACGGTCAATCTTCCTCGAAAAACGCAACTGTTACGGATTTGCTACAAAAACGAAATTACTCACCAATTAATGAATAAAAAATGGCCTAGATTTTTAGTCTAGGCCATTGAATTCATTGCACTATTACTTGGTGGGTGCTGACGGGCTCGAACCGCCGACATTCGCCTTGTAAGGGCGACGCTCTACCAACTGAGCTAAGCACCCCGACCACATCCGGCTTGCCACGCGGCCATCGCGCCAGCTTGCTGCTCCAACCAACCCTGGCCAAACCGCGCCTTGAACCAACTACGCCAGCAGCAGCAAAGTCCGCTATCTTACAGCATCTTTCAACGCTTTGCCAGGGGTGAACTTGGGAACTTTCGCGGCGGGTATCTTGATGGGCTGATTGGTCTGCGGATTACGGCCGGTGCGGGCCTTGCGCTTGGCGACGCGGAAGGTGCCAAAGCCGACCAGGGTGACCGAGCCGTTCTTCTTGAGCGTGCCCTTGACCGCACCCACCATCGCATCCAGGGCGCGCGTCGCGGCGGCCTTGGAGATGTCGGCGGACTTGGCAATGTGATCAATCATCTGCGATTTGTTCATGTGCATTACATCCCCTTGGCTTGGGTAACGGGATGCCGCCCGCGCGCCTGGGCGTGCAGTCCAGCCTCCCCCCTGGTGAACCAACGCGTCGCCGCAGCGCTGTAAAGCCGGCCCGACTGACGCCCCTGCTCCGATAAATCGAGCAAGGATTCTATAGCAACTAGGTGATTCGCGCGCCCTGAATCGACGCGCTTTTCGCGGCCTATGTCGCCCTTGATGCCGCCCCCGATGTCGTGTCTTTGGCCGCCCCGAGAACAACCTGGACGCGCGGGTGGGCCAGCACCGCCGGATTGACCAGGAACTCGGGATGCCGCCCGGCAAGCACATCGACGATGCTTTTCAGGCCGATGGAGGCCATGTTGTGAAAACACTCGTCGGTCCAGCACAGGGAGTGCGGGGTGACGATCATGTTGTCCATCGCCAGCAGGGGATTGTCCGCGGCCACCGGCTCCTGCTCGAACACATCGGTGGCGCCCCCGGCAATGCGCCGCTCGCGCATGGTGGCGATGAAGGCCGTCTCGTCGACGATGGGCCCGCGCGCCACATTGATGAAGTATGCCGAGGGCTTCATCAGAGAGAATTCATGCGCGCCTATCAGGCCGCGGGTCTTCTCGTTGAGCAGGCAGGCCACCACCACGAAGTCGGACTCGCGCATCAGCGTATCCAGGTCGACCATGCGCGCGCCGATGTAGCCCAGTTCCACCATGTTCGCATAGGGGTCGGCGGTGATCAGTTTGAGGTCGAACACCCGGGCCATGCGCAGCAGTTCCTTGCCGATCCCGCCGGCGCCGACTACGCCCAGGGTGCACCCGGACAGCCCCACACCCATGTTGTCCATGCGCTCATTCCAGCGGTTCTCGCGGGTCAGCTTGTCCTTGAGGAACAGCTTGCCGGCCAGGGCCAGGATGAAGGTCAGCGCGATGGTTGCCACCGGCCGCGGCATCGCCGTCGGGGTGTTGGTGACCAGCACGCCGGCGGCGGTCATCGCCGCCACGTCGACCGAGTCATAGCCCACGCCGTGGCGCGCCACCAGCCTGAGCTTATGGTCGCCGCGCGCCACCGCACTGCCGGGCACGCGCGCGGCGTTGACGTAGAGCGCGTCGTAGCGCGCGGCGATGTCCGGGGTGATCTCCGGCACCACCTCGGGCAGGTATTCCCATTCCAGATCGGCAACCGCCTTGAGGGTCTCCAGCGCTCGCGCGCCGAATGCCGGTTCTCCCTTGGCATTCAGAATGTCGCGGGTGATGCCTACTTTCAGTTTAGTGGTCACGGCGGTTGGTCTCCTGTCGTTGTTGTCGCGCTATTTTGCGTTCTTCAATACATTCAATCCTGCCTGCAGCGCGTTCTGCAGCATCAACTGGTCGATGCCATAGGCCATCAGGCGAAAGCCCTTGGCAACGTAGTCGCGCGCCCAGGTGTCGTCGGTGGGCAGGAAGGCCGCGGTCTTGCCCCGCTCCTCGCAGGCCTTGACCACCCGCGCGATGGCGGCCAGGTAGTCCGGGTGCTGGAACTGGCCGGGAATGCCCATGAAATTGGTCAGGTCGAAGTGCCCGACCCAGAGGGCATCGATGCCGTCGACGCCGGCAATCGCCTCGACATTGCCCAGGCCCTCGGCGGTCTCGATCTGCGGAATCACCATCGTGCGCGCATGCAGGGCCGCGATCTTGGCCGCCACGTCACCGCCCTGGTAGTCGTCATGCGCGAAACCGAAGGCCGCGCCGCGCCGTCCCAGCGGCGGGTAGCGGGTGCAGGACACGATGTGTTCGGCCTCGGCCGCACTGCCCACCATAGGCACCATCACCCCCATTGCGCCCACGTCGAGAGCGCGGGCGATGAAGTGGTATTCGCCGCGCGGCACCCGCACCATCGGCACCACCCCGAGGCCGCGGCACAGAGCGAACTGGTTCTTCAGGGTCTCGAAGCCCAGCCCGCTGTGCTCCATGTCGTAGAGGATGAATTCGGCGCCGGCGTTTTTGCAGATTTGCGGCAACCCCGGCGAGTAAAGCTCGAAGATCATCGCCCCGTAGGAGCGCCCGCCCTGGGCGATCTTGGTCTTGACCGGGTTGTCGCGCATGCCGCCCCCTTTGTGCCTCGTTCGTGCCTCGTTCGTGCTTCGTGTCGTGCTTCGTGTCGTGCTTCGTGTCGTGCTTCGTGATTGGTGCAGGGGTATCAGGCCGGCGCGTAGCGCGCGCCATCCCAGCGCAGCCGCGTGGGACCGGGAATCGCCAGGGTCTGGACCGGATGCTCCGGGTCGCCGGGCAGCACGATCTCGCGCGCGCCGTCGCGCTCATAGCTATGCGGGATCACGATGGGCGCGGGCCGTGAGCGCGCATCGGCCAGCGCGTCGGCGATCGAATCGTAAAGCGCCAGGTGCGCCAGGCTCTTGTAGGTAGCCGGCGCCAGCTTGATCTGGTTGCGTTCCCAGCGCGCGATGGCCTCGCGCGGGTCCAGCCACTCGCTGTGGGTGGCCTCGTAGTCGTCGTGGATCGCGGTCTGGTCGACTGGTGCGGCGGCCAGAAAAAAACGCGCGTCGAAGCGCTTGGCCAGGAAGGTCGGGGTCACCCAGCGCACCCAGGGCACCAGGGCCGACAGGTCGACCTTGACCCCGAGGTCGGCCAGCACGTCCGCGAATGGCTGCTTGGCATTCAGGCGCTTGCGCCCCTCGGCGAGGTTGGCCTGCCCGGCGTTGCGCGCCAGCAGGATCCCAGCCTCCTCAAAGGTTTCGCGCGCGGCAGCCACGTACATGGCCGCCAATCTGTCCGGCGCCAGGTCCTCGCCCAGCGCCGCCGGGTCAAGCGCCTGCAAGCCCTCGACCTGCGCCAGCATGGACTCCACGGCGTCGCCGGCGTCGACCTTGCCGCCCGGGAACACGTGAGCCTCGCCGAGCACGTCGGACAGGCCGCTGCGCTTGACCATGAAGACCTCGAAGCCCGTGGCCGCCGGTCGCAGCAGCAGTACCGTGGCGGCATCGCGCGGCACCGAAGCTTGGCCGTCCTGTTGTTCCTTGCCCAGATGCATCACTTCCCCTTGGCCGCCAGCTTGCTGACCGGCTTGTAGCGATGGCAGGCGGTTTCGTGGTCGTTGACCATGCCGGTGGCCTGCATCAAGGAATAGCAGATGGTCGAGCCGACGAACTTCATGTCGCGCGCCAGCAGGGCCTTGCTCAACGCGTCCGACTCGGCGGTTTTCACAAAACCCTGCTTGTAATGGGCGATGCTGTTCTGGCGCGGCTTGCCGCCGATGAACTGCCAGACGAAGGCATCCAGGGAGCCGAATTCGTCCTGAATTTTCAGCACCGCCTTGGCATTGCGCACCGCCGACTCCACCTTGGCGCGATTGCGCACGATGCCCGCATTGCCGAGCAGCTTCTCTATCCGCGCAGGCGTGTAGCGCGCCACCTTGGCAACGTCAAAGCCATCGAAGGCCTCGCGATAGTTCTCGCGCTTGCGCAGGATGGTGATCCACGACAGCCCGGCCTGCGCGCCTTCCAGGATCAGCATTTCGAACAGGTGGCGGTCGTCGTGGCTGGGCACGCCCCACTCGCGGTCGTGGTATTCGATGTACAGCGGGTCGTCGCTGCACCAGCCGCAGCGGTGCGGGCTTGCGCTCACGCGAAAAACTCCTCGAAGCCGCCGAAGGGCTCGAAGCGCTGGTTGCGGTAGATCAGGCGCGTCGGGCCGGGCATCACCTTCTCCTTGACCGCGTGCTGCTCGTCGCCCGGGTAGGCCAGCACGCGGGTCTCCTCCATGTCGAAATGCGCGGGCTCGACGATGCGCGGCCAGTGCCTGCGGGTGGGATCGACAACCTCGGCCGCCGTTGCATGGCGCGCCAGTTCGGCCAGGCTCATCAGTTGCGGCGGCGCGATGCCGATTTCTCCTGCCCAGTACTGCTCCAGGGCGGCGCGCGGAGTCAGCCAGACGCTGTCGGTGGTCTCATGATTGTCGTGGGTCGCCACCTGGTCGCGTGGTACAACTGCGGCGAAAAAACGCACGTCAAAGCGCTTGGTCATCAGCGAGGGCCGGCGCGGCGTGACCCAGCGCGCCCAGGGCGCGATGCGGCTGCAGGCCAAGGTCAGGTCCATCTGCTCGAGGACCTCCGCGAACCCCAGGCCCTGGCGCGACAGTGCACTGGCGGCGGCCGCCTGCGCCGCGTCGGCACCGCGCGCGAACAGCACGCCGGATTCCTCAAAGGTCTCGCGGCAGGCGGCGACAAAAAAGCCGGCCGCCTCCTTTTCATCCAGGTCAGGCTCTCCCAGTGCGGCATGCAAGGCCGGCACCGGCATGTCCAGGTGCTTCAGGGTCTCCTCCTCGGCATCCTCGCGGTCCAGCTTGCCGCCAGGGAAGACGTACATGCCGCCCAGCACGTCGGACATGCCATGGCGCTTGAGCAGGAACACCTCCAGCCCCGCGGCGCCGTCGCGCAGCAGCACCACGCTGGCGGCCGCGCGCGGCGGCGTATCGACGACCTGGTGATTCAGCTCCATGGCGCGTGGCGGCTTCCGGCGATCAGTGATTGTCGCGCGGCACGAAAGCCCCGCTCTTGCCGACCAGGAAATCGAGGTCGGCGCCTTCATTGGCCTGATTGACGTGGTCGAAGTACAGCTTCCAGTAGCCGCGTTTGAGCTGCGCCTCGGGCGCCTTCCACTTGGCGCGCCGCTCGGCCAGGATTTCGTCGCTCACATGCAACTGCAGTTTGCGATTGGCAACATCGAGCTCGATGATGTCACCGGTCTCGACCAGCGCCAGCGGCCCGCCTGCCGCCGCCTCCGGCGCGATGTGCAGCACCACCGTACCGTAGGCGGTGCCCGACATGCGCGCGTCCGAGATGCGCACCATGTCGGTCACGCCCTTTTTCGACAGCTTGGGGTGCAGGGGCATGTTGCCGACCTCGGCGAAGCCGGGATAGCCCTTGGGGCCGCAGTTCTTGAGCACCATCACCGAATCCTCGTCGATGTCCAGCTTGGGGTCGTTCAGCTTCTTGTGCAGGTCCTCGAAGTTCTCGAACACGATGGCGCGGCCCTTGTGCTTCATCAGCTTGGGGGTGGCCGCCGAAGGCTTGATGATGGCGCCGTCGGGCGCGAGGTTGCCGCGCAGCACCGCGATGCCGGTGTTCTTCTTGAACGGCTTTTCCCAGCTGGTGATGACGTCCTTGTTGTAGCACTCGGCCTTCTTGTTGTTCTCCCAGATGGTCTTGCCATTGACCGTCATCGCCTTCTTGTTGAGCAGGCCCTGCTCCCCAAGAGTACGCAGGACCACCGGCAGGCCGCCGGCATAGCAGAAGTCTTCCATCAGGAAGCGACCCGAGGGCATCAGGTCGAGCAGGGTATGTACCCCGCGCCCGAGCTTGTCGAAGTCTTCCAGGTCGAGCTTGACGCCCAGGCGCCGGGCGATGGCGATCAGGTGCACCACCGCGTTGGTCGAGCCGCCGATCGCTGCCAGGGTGCGGATCGCGTTCTCGAAAGCCGGGCGGGTCAGGATGTCGGTGATTTTCACGCCTTCCTGCACCAGATCGACCATCCGCCGCCCGGCCATCCGCGCCAGCAGGTTGCGCCGCGCGTCGACCGCCGGGTAGGCGGCGTTGCCGGGCATGCCGATGCCCAGCGCTTCGACCATGCAGGCCATGGTCGAGGCCGTGCCCATGGTCATGCAATGGCCGTGGCTGCGGTGGGTGCAGGCCTCGGCTTCATGGAATTCGGCCAGTTTCATGCGGCCGGCGTAGAGATCTTCACGCATTTGCCAGACGCTGGTGCCGGAGCCGAGGATCTGGTCCTTGTAGCGGCCGTTCAGCATGGGGCCGCCGGAGACGGCAATTGCCGGCACGTCGGCGGAGGCCGCGCCCATCAGCAGCGCGGGGGTGGTCTTGTCGCAGCCCACCAGCAGCACCACGCCATCGAGCGGATTGCCGCGTATGCTTTCTTCCACGTCCATAGAGGCGAGGTTGCGGTACAGCATGGCGGTCGGCCGCAGCAGCACTTCGCCCAGCGACATCACCGGAAACTCGAGCGGAAAGCCGCCGGCTTCCAGCACGCCCATTTTCACCTGCTCGGCAATGCCGCGGAAATGCGAATTGCAGGGATTGGTCTCGGCGTAGGTGTTGCAGATGCCGATCACCGGCTTGCCTTCGAACTGGTCTTGCGGGATGCCGCGGTTCTTGGTCCAGGAACGGTAGATGAAGCCGTACTCGTCGGTGCGGGCGAACCACTCGGCGCTGCGCAGTTTGACTTTTTTCTTTTCGGGTTTCTTTGCCATGTCTCTTCCTCGTTATTGTCTGGGTAGGTTTGGTGCAAGCGGTGTGCGGGCTTACGGCAGCTTGACCGTATCCGCGTTTTGATTGATGCGTTCCAGTTCCAGGAACAAGCCACTGTGGTCCACCCCGGCGCCGCCATGCTCGCACAGCGAGGCAAACAGGTCGCGCAATTGCCGGGTGATGGGCAGTTGATAGTTGGCGAATCCGGCCGCCGCATCCAGCGCGTTGTTCAGGTCCTTGAGTTGCACCTGCGCGGTGGCGCGCGCAGTGAAGTCGCGCGCCAGCATGCGCTCGCCGTGCACTTCAAGGATGCGACTGCCCGCAAAGCCGCCGCGGATCGCCTCGCGTACCAGCGCCGGGTCGGCGCCGCCGGCAGCGGCTAGCTGCAAGGCTTCGGCAACGGCACCGATGGTGATGCCGACGATCATCTGGTTGGCCAGCTTGGCCAGTTGCCCCGATCCATGCGGACCGACGCGCAGCGGCTTGCCCAACACCTTGAGCAGCGGCTCGGCGGCAATGCAATCGGCCTGATCGCCGCCGGCCATGATGGCCAGGCTCGCGGCCTGCGCACCCAGGGTGCCACCGGAAACCGGCGCGTCGATGTGGCGGCAGCCCAAAGCATGAAGTTTTGCTGCGTGTGCCTGGGCCTCGCGCGGCTTGATCGAACTCATGTCGATCACCAAGGCGCCCTTTTGCAGCGCGGCAGCGACGCCCATACCAAACAAAACGGCTTCGACAATCGCGCCGTTCTCCAGCATGGTGATCACCACGTCCGCATGCCGCACTGCATCATCAGCACGCTCGGTGATCTGCGCACCCTCGGCGGCCAGCGGCTCGGCCTTGGCGCGGGTCCGGTTCCAAACCGTCAGCGGATAACCGGCCGTCAGGATGTTGCGCGCCATCGGCAGGCCCATCAGTCCGATGCCGAGAAATGCAATGCGGGGAAGAGCCATCAATTTGTTCTACTTGCGGTTAACGACTTGGTTACAATCGCTTCCCATTATCGGTGCAGAACCCCGCAATTGCAAACCCGGTAAGTCCAAGAACGATAGAGGAAACCATGACCGCCCGCTATTCCGCCGCCGCGCTCACCGCCAGCGCGACCGCCCTGCTCACCGCCGCTGGCACCGATGCCGACAAGGCCCGCGCCGTTGCCGAGATCCTCGTCGAGGGCGATCTGATGGGGCACGACACCCACGGCCTGGCCCTGCTGGGCCCCTACCTCGCCGAACTCGACAATGGCGGCATGACCAGGACCGGCCAGCCCGACGTGCTGAACAGCCGCCCGGCGACCGCGTTGTGGGACGGCAAACGCCTGCCCGGCCCCTGGCTGGTGCTCAAGGCGATCGACGAATGCGCGCGGATGGCCAAGACCTACGGCACCGGCAGCATCACCATCCGCCGCTCGCATCACATCGCCGCGCTCGCCGCCTACCTCAAGCGCGCGACCGACCAAGGCCTGGTGATGCTGCTCTATTGCAGCGACCGCAACAGCGCCTCGGTGGCGCCGCACGGCGGCATCGCGCCGGTGTTCACCCCCAACCCGATGGCCTTCGGCATCCCCACCGGCGGCACGCCCATCCTGGTCGACATCTCCTGCTCGATCACCACCAACGGCATGAGCAATCGCCTGGCCAAGGAAGGCAAGCGCTTTCCCGGCAAGTGGCTGATTGATGACAAGGGCGAGGCCACCGACGACCCCAAATACGGCGTGGCCGGCGGTGGCGGCTCGATCCAGTTGCTCGGTGGAATGGATGCCGGCCACAAGGGCTTCGGCCTGACCCTGCTGGTGGAGTCGCTCACCGGCGGCCTGGCCGCGCATGGCCGCGCCGACCCCAAGGAAGGCTGGGGCGCCACCGTGTTCGTGCAACTCCTCGACCCGGAAGCCTTCGGTGGACTGGATGGACTGACCCGTCAGGTGGACTGGGTGGCCGATGCCTGCCACAAGTCGCCGCCCCGCCCCGGCTTTGCGCAAGTGCGCCTGCCCGGCGAGCGCGGCCTGGCGCGGCGCGCCGAGCAGATGCATGGTGGCATCGAACTGCACGCCTCCGTCATGCCGATGCTCGCACCCTGGGCGGAAAAGTTCAAGGTCGCATTGCCGCCGGCGTTCTGAGGCCGTGGCGCGATGCGGTGCTTAGGCCTCGATTTGCATCGCGATCTCCCCTACACCAGCGGCGTTAAAGCGCACGCTGTCGCCAGCCCGGGGAAACTTCGAGGTGATCAGGCTGCCGGTAATGACAAGCTGGCCTTTTTTCAAGGTGCGGCCGCGCCGGTGCAGGTGTTGCGCGAGCCACACCATGGCGTCGAGCGGATGCCCCAGCACATCGCGGCCCCAGCCCTCCCCCGCCATCTCGCCATTGATGTGCAATACGCCGTGTACGGCTGCCAGATCGATGGCGGCCCAGTCGTCGCGCCATGCTCCCAGCACCACGCCAGCGTTCCAGGCATTGTCGGCGGCCAGGCTGAGCATCGTGGCACCGTCGTCCGCACCAAAAGCGGAGTAATCGGCGTTGCGGTCATCGACCAGTTCAAAAGCCGGGGCCACCGCGACAATCGCCCGGGCCACCCGCGCGCGGTCGGCAGTCTGTGCCTCGGGCGCCAGGTCAGTGCCGAGCAGGAAGGCGAGTTCGCACTCGAAACCGAGCCGGCCGAAGTCCGAGAGGCGCGGCCTTGCTGGCGCGGTACACACATCGCAGCTGAGCACCTGTCCGGCGATCGAATTGTCGTAGCCGACGAACTTGCGCATCGCCGGCGTGGTCAGCGCGATCTTGTAACCGGCCAGGCCGCCATTGCCGGCCTGCATGCGCAGGTCCACCAGGGCGTCCTGAATATCGTAGGCGGCGTCGATGTCGGCGGGCAGCAGCGGGCCGGCGAGGTGCGCAAAGCGGCGGCCCGCGGCATGTTCGTTCATCAGCCATTGGGCGCTGGCGCGCGCGGGGGTGTCTTGGTCGGCCATATTCGGATTCGTCCGGTAGGATGTGCTGCGCGCATTATCGGCACAAATGCGGTCGCGGTCGAGGCATGCGCGGCATGAGCAACCCGGTCGTCCGCAATCGCCGCACCGGTATTCTGCTGATGCTGGCCGCCGGGCTGTGCTGGAGTTCGGGCGGGATCATCGTCCGCTCGCTGGCCCTCAAGGATATCTGGGAGATCGTGTTCTGGCGCTCGCTGTTCATGGGTACCTTCGTCGCCGCGCTGCTGATCGCCCTGCGCGGGCGCGAGGCGATGGCGCGGGTGCGGGCGGTAGGCGTGGCCGGCGTGGTCTCGGCCGCCTGCCTGGCCGGGCAGATCTACTGCTTCATCATCGCGCTCTCACTGACCAGCACGGCCAACACTTTTCTCCTGATGAGCGTCTCGCCGCTGATCACGGCACTGTTCGGCATGGCCTTCATGGGCGAGCGCCTGCGCTGGTTTACCTGGTGCGCGATCGGCTTCGCGCTGGCCGGCATCGCCATCATGTTCGGCAACGGCGCCGCGTTGGATGCAAGCGGACGCGGTCTGCTGGGCAACCTGTTCGCGCTGGCCGTGCCTTGCCTGTACGCCTGCCAGATTCTGTTCGCGCGCCGCGTCGGCGGGCGCGCCGGTGGTGCCCCCGATCTGATGCCTACCCTGCTATTGGCCGGCGCATTTGCCGCTCTGCCCGCCGCCCTGCTGGGCTGGCCGGTGGATGCGGCACCGTGCGACATCGGCCTGCTCGCGCTGATGGGCTGCGTGCAACTCGGGCTGGGTTGCTGGATGATGACCCTGGCGGTGCCGCACCTGCGCACCGCCGAAATGGGCCTGCTGGCACTGACTGAGACCATCCTCGCGCCGCTATGGGTCTGGCTGGGAGTGGGCGAAAGCCCGGGCAGCAGCGCGCTGGCGGGCGGCGCCTGCATCCTGCTCGCCCTGGCCGCCAATGCCTGGCTTACATTGCGCGCCGAGCGAGCAGATTGTTAGCCGCCAGCGCGCCTATCACCAGCGCGGCACCCAGCCACTCCATGGCCGTCGGCAGGTGCCCGCGTGCGGCCTCGATGCCGAACACGATCAAGGGCACGCCATTGCCCGCCAGCAAGGTATTGAGAGCGCCGATGCGCGCCACCGCGATGCCAAACAGCATGATTGAAACGTAAAGCGGGAAGATCGACACATACAACAGGGCCGGGCCCTGCGCAATCAGTGCCTCCGAGGTTGGCACGTGGGCGACCCCCGCCCAGGTAAGCGGCAGCACGATCACCACGATGCCCAGGGTGCCGGCCAGGTTGGCCAGCGTGGTGTAGCGGAAAGGCGACCAGCCTGGAAAGCGGGCCTGCCCCAGGGTGTAGATCACCCAGCAGATGGCGCCGGCCAGCGCCAGAGCGTCGCCGATCAGCGAGCCGCCTTTCAGTGCGCTGTCGATGTCGCCACGGGTGATGATCAGGATCAGCCCGGCAAAGGCCACCGCGATGCACGCCAGGGTGGCCGGCGGCGGCCGGCGCCCCTGCACGAACCACATCCACAGCGCCGTGAGCATGGGCTGGGAGGCCATGATGATGGAGGCGTGCGCGGGCGTGGTGAAGTACAGGCCCCAGAACACCAGCAGGCCGAACGCAGTGAAGCCGCACACGCCATGCCAGAGCAGCATCGCGCCCTTGCCGTCCAGCCTGAATGCACGAGTGCCTTCGCGCAGGTACAAGGTGAGCACGAACAACCACACGCCGATGCCATAACGGATCAGCGCGAAATAATATTGATCGACCGACTGCAATACGTGCTGGGCGATCGGAAACTGCGTGCCCCAGAACGCGATCGCGAACACCAGGCCGACGATGGCCGGTGTCTTGGATGGTGCAGGAACCGCCGTGGAGATAGATTCGGACATGACGGCCAAGGGCCGGGTGTGCACGCCAGTGCGGCAACCGGCGTGGTGGTGCTGTAGGGTTGTGGCAGAAGCGGCGCAGGCGCGCCCCGAGAGGCGCGCCTGCGATGTCGGCTACAGCTAGTGATAGTTTGATGCGTTATCAGGTCGGCAGCTTGTAATCCTTGAACTGCTCGCGCAACTTGAGCTTCTGGATTTTACCCGTAGCGGTGTGCGGGAGTTCTGCGATGAACTGCACATCGTCCGGCATCCACCACTTGGCGATCTTGCCTTCGAAGAACTTCAGCAGTTCCTCGCGCGTCACCTCCGCGCCGGGCTTCTTGACCACCACCAGCAGCGGGCGCTCGTCCCATTTCGGGTGGTAGGCGGAGATGCAGGCCGCCTCCAATACCGCCGGGTGGGCTATGGCCAGGTTCTCCAGGTCGATGGAGCTAATCCACTCGCCGCCGGACTTGATCACGTCCTTGGAGCGGTCGGTGATCTGCATGTAGCCATCGGGGTCTATGGTGGCGACGTCGCCGGTCGGGAACCAGCCGTCACGCAGCGGGCTGCCACCCTCGCCCTTGAAGTATTCGCGCAGCACCCAGTAACCCTTGACCAGCAGGTCACCGAAGGCCTTGCCGTCCCAGGGCAGGCTCTTGCCGGCGTCGTCGACAATTTTCATGTCCACGCCGTAGATCACCCGGCCCTGCTTGTAGAGCAATTCGTTCTGTTTTTCCGCCGGCCAGTCCTTGTGCTTGTATTTCAGCGTGCTCACCGACCCAAGCGGACTCATCTCCGTCATGCCCCAGGCGTGCAGCACCACCACGCCGAATTTGTCCTCGAAGGTGCGCATCATTGCCGGCGGGCAGGCCGAGCCACCGATCACGGTGCGCTTGAGCGAACCGAAGCGCAGGTTCTCCTTCTCCACGTATTGCAGCAGCGCCAGCCAGACCGTCGGCACGCCGGCGGCGAAGGTGACGCCCTCGGCCTCCATCAGTTCGTACAGGCTCTTGCCGTCCAGGTCCTTGCCTGGCATCACCAGCTTGGTGCCGACCAGCAGGCAGGAGTAGGCCAGGCTCCAGGAGTTGGCGTGGAACATAGGCACCACCGGCAGCACGGCGTCGTGGGCCGACAGGTTCAGGGTGTCAGGCAGCGAGGCGGCATAGGCCTGCAACACGTTCGAGCGATGCGAATAGAGCACCCCCTTCGGGTTGCCGGTGGTGCCCGAGGTATAGCACAGGGATGAGGCGGTGTTCTCGTCCAAATCCGGCCAGGCGAAATCCTCGCTGGCGGCGGCCATCAATTCCTCGTAGCAGAGCAGGCCGGGGATCTTGCTGTCAACCGGCATGTGGGCGCGGTCGGACATCAGCACATAGCGCTTGATGGTCTTGAACTGCGGCGCCAGGGCTTCGACCAGAGGCAGGAAGGTCAGGTCGAAAAACAAGACGCTGTCTTCGGCATGATTGGCGATCCAGACGATCTGGTCATGGAACAGGCGCGGGTTGATGGTGTGCAGCACCGCGCCCATGCCGGAAGCGCCGTAATAGAGTTCGAGGTGGCGGTAGCCGTTCCACGCCAGGGTCGCCACCCGGTCGCCGTTCTTCACGCCCAGCGCCGTCAGTGCATTGGCCAGGCGGCGTGCGCGGCGTTCCAGATCGGCATAGGTATAGCGATGGACCGGGCCTTCGATGGTTTTCGACACCACCTCGGTCTCGGCGTGGTGGCGTGCCGCGTGCACCAGCAGCGAAGAAATCAGAAGTGGCTGGCTTTGCATGAGCCCGAGCATGGGTAAGTCTCCAGTATCTTTTTGAGTGAATGTATGTTGCCGACCGTCGGCACCGCATCTCAGGCACGCGCGCACGAGGTCACCTTGCTACCGTGGGAGATGCAATTGCGCGAAATTCGCCCTTGGCAGCGCGATTATATGCGCCCCCCGTGGCGGCCCGCCATATGCAATGCGCAGGTGGCCGCGCAACGGCTCCGGCCGCGGTCCCCGATCATGGGGAAGCGTGCCCATTCCCCCAACAAAAAGCCCGGACGCTAGACGCGACCGGGCTTGCCTCAGACCTGAGGAAACCTGAAGTGTTCAGTTCTGCCGGCTTGCCACCCAGGCGGCCAGCTCGGCCACCACCTGGCTCTGCGGCTGCTTTTCCTGCATGGTGCGCACGACGTTGCGCATTTCTTCATACAGCATGTAGTCCTGCAGCACGGTGTAGTAATACATTTCCGGGGTGATGTCGTCAGCGCCCGCCGTGGCTTTCCACGACTCATAGGTCTTTTTCGCCTGCGCCACTTCGGCCTGCTGGGCCGGCGGCAGGGTCGTCATGTCCTTTTTCACGCCGCGTACGGTAACCCCGCCGGCACGACCCAGCTTGGCGATCTGCAGCACTTCGGATGTCTGCGCCAGCTTGGGAGCAGCGCCACCCGGCACTTGCGAGACCTCGGCCTTGCCGCTGGCCGCCTCGCCCTGCTTGGCGCCGGCCTTGAAGCTTGCCGGGCCTTTCCAGGTTTCCTGGCGGCCACCGTCGAAATAGACGATACGCACCGAGGCGCCATCGGCCACGGTCAACTTGTCGCCATCGCGGATTTTCATGAACGCGGTGGCCTTGGAGGGGTTAGCACCGCCCGCCTGGTAGGACACGTCGCCGCTGAGCTGGTTGACCAACCCGACGTCACCTGCCCACGCAGCCATGGACAGGCCCAAAGCACAACCAAAGGCCGCGATCTTGCCGGCCGCCCGCATACCCGTTTGATACATTTTTGCAGTCACCATGTGGTTCCCCCGCTGGACAGCTTGATACTGCCCGGATTTTCCTCCCCAGCCGGTGCGAATACAAGGATATTTATCACATTCCCGGATTTGCCTCCCCCCGAGGCAATTTCCCCGCCAGATCAGGCACTTACCCCCTCAAAGTGGTTCCCGTACAGCGAGTATCTCGACCACGTCGATTTCCCCCGAGCGCCCCTTGACCATGATGCTGTTGCCGTCGCCGGCGATCACCCCCGGCCCGGCCTCCTCGGCGGTGAAGCGGCTGGCGACGATTTTCCAGCCCAGTTCCTTGGTCATGCCCTCCAGCCGCGAGGCGGTGTTCACCGTATCGCCGATGATCGTGTATTCGCGCCGCCGGTCGGTGCCGATGTCGCCGGAAATCACCGGCCCGGTGTGCAGCCCGACGCCAATGGCGAATTCCGGCAAGCCGCGATCCGGGAAACGCTTCTCCATCCAGCCGCGAAACTCCTCGGCCGCCGCTATCATCCCCAGAGCGGCGCGGATCGCCCGCCGCGCATGGTCCGGGTAAGGCACCGGGGAGCCGAACATCGCCATTACCGCGTCGCCGATGAACTTGTTCACGTTGCCCCGCTCGCGCAGCACCGGCGCGCAGACCCGGCCAAAATATTCGTTGAGCATCTCCACCACCTCGTGCGGCGAGAGCTTTTGCGAGATGGTGGTGAAATTGCGGATGTCGGAAAACAGCACGGTGACCGTCATCTCCTCGCCGCGCAGGTCGACTTGCTCGCCCTCGCCGCGCTTTTCGATCAGCAGGTCGACCACTTCGTCGGACACATAACTGCCGAACATGCTTTTCAGGCGCCGGCGCGCCCGTTCCTCGCCGGTCAGGCGCAGCCCCAGGGTGAGCAGCAAGGCCAGCAGCAGGCTCAACTGCATTGCCGCGATCGGCAGCACCCAGTCCTGCCGAAACGCCGTGTACGAGACCAGCGCCGCGGCCAGCGCCAGCAGCAGGCCGACGCCGGCGCCGACGACGGGATGGCTACGCAGGAAAATCGCCGCCCCCAGCGCCGCCATCGCAACGATCAGGGCCCACCCCAGTGGCGCCGGCACGGCCCGCGGACAGCGGCCCGACAGCAAGGTTTCGACTATATTGGCATGCACCTCGCCACCGGTCATCTGGGTGCGCGCATAACCGATCAGGCCACGCGAATACGGCGTCAGGTGGGTGTCCTGCAGGCTGGACGAGTCATGGGCGGTGATCAGCACCACCTTGTCCTTGAGCGCCTTGAATTCCGGCAGGCCGGCGGCATCGGGCTCCAGCAGGCGTGCCATCGATACCCGCGGGATGCTGCCAGTCGGTCCGACGTAGCCGATGGTGCGCGATGTGATGCGATGCGGGACATCCTCGCCGCCGAAACGCCAGCCGCCTGCCTGCGGATCCTGGCCGGAGGCTGCCAGGGCCATGCGGGTGGACAAACCGAGCCCGGGCAATCCCTCCTGCATCACCAGTACGGGCAGAAAATGCCGCACGATGCTGTCCTGGTCGGGATACAGGTTGGCCAGGCCTACATCCTGCAGTTGGTGCTCGAGCAGGAAATAATGCTCCTTGGGCGGCAATATCATGGCCGCTTCGCCATTCGACATCTCGATCAGGGATCCTTCCAGTATCTTGCGCCC
>Ga0302321_100001901_pt1 | contig 17838 bp, 17 predicted proteins | sample Fen_T0_1_FD_202505 | JGI IMG/M metagenome (GOLD analysis project Ga0302321, IMG submission 202505) | Peat permafrost microbial communities from Stordalen Mire near Abisko, Sweden - Fen_T0_1 | ecosystem: Environmental > Terrestrial > Soil > Wetlands > Permafrost | place: Sweden: Abisko...
CCGTGGTGTGATCGCGCCCCCCAAAGGTCTGCCCAATCTTTGGCAGCGAGAGTTCGGTCAACTCCCTGCAAAGGTACATGGCAATCTGGCGGGCATTAACTAAGACTCGACTGCGACTCGTTCCACAGAGGTCTTCCAAAGTGAGGCTGAAATAGGAGGCGGTCTGAGCCATAATCGTAGAAGAGGTGATTTCTGGCCCCGCTTGGTCTGGGATCAGATCTTTCAAGACGATCTCAGCCAATCCCATATCTACCGGCTGACGATTGAGGGAGGCAAAGGCGGTGACTCGAATCAGCGCCCCCTCCAACTCGCGGATATTAGATGAAATTTTAGAGGCGATGTATTCCAGGACATCATCAGGAGCATTCAACTTATCTTGAGCTGCCTTCTTACGCAGAATAGCGATACGGGTCTCTAATTCAGGAGGTTGAATATCTGTAATCAAACCCCACTCAAATCGCGAACGAAGCCGATCTTCCAAAGTTGTGAGTTGTTTTGGAGGGCGATCACTTGAGATAACAATTTGCTTGTTGGCGTTGTAGAGAGTGTTGAACGTATGGAAAAACTCTTCTTGCGTCCGCTCTTTATTTTCCAAAAATTGAATATCGTCAACAAGTAGGACATCGAGGTCGCGGTAGCGCCTTTGAAAGACAGCAGCTTTATCATCACGGATTGAGTTAATAAAATCGTTTGTGAACTCTTCAGATGAGACGTAACGAACCCGAACTGATCCATATAATTCTTTAGCGTAGGCCCCAATAGCGTGCAGGAGATGGGTTTTACCGAGTCCTGACTCTCCGTAAATAAACAACGGGTTATATGCTTTTGCCGGTGCTTCCGCCACCGCGACCGCGGCGGCGTGCGCAAATCGATTAGATGCACCGATTACAAAAGTTTCAAATACATACCGTGGATTGAGTTGAGACTGTTCCGACGGGGACTTTGATCCCAAGTCGCGACCAGTGCCACTTTTAGGTTGGACCTCAGGTGCACTCTCATCTATAAGTTCATCCGCCGGCGCCACTACTTCTAAATTTTCATCAACAGTAACTGCGATATTAATTTTTTGCCCAAGTTGATTGGTAAGAATTTCATTGAGAGCTGATTTAACCCGCAACTCTAAAAAATCTTTAGCAAATTGGTTTGGGGTATTGAGAAGGAGGGTCGCGCCACCTTCACTTTGCAGAAGCCCCAACGGTTTAGTCAGCGCCAAAAAAGCTCGATGCTGGGGAGACTCCGAAGCCATTGCTTCGACGACCAACGCCCACAAGGTATTAAGGTCAACCTCTTCTAGTAGAGCCATGCCTGTCCCAGACCAATCACTAGTAAAACCCCGCAAACCAAGAACTTCAGAAAGTTATCCCCAAAGTTATCCACAGCCTGTGGTCTAAACCCCACCTTGAGGGTCGGGAGGCGCGAAACCTGTGGATAGAGCGCGAACCTATGGCTCCCTGGGGAAAAGCGCAAGTGGTTTATCCACACCATTTCGGCTAATCTTGCCCTTCCGTTGTGGCCCTAGCTGGTGCCAACCCCAAATCCGTCTTTAACAGCTAGGAGAAAAAGAGGAACTCATGAGCAAGCGCACCTATCAGCCAAATAATCGTAAGCGTGCCAAGAAGCATGGCTTCCGTGCCCGCATGGCCACCCGTGGTGGACGAGCAGTTCTATCGTCACGCCGCGCAAAGGGTCGCACCAGTATCTCAGCTTAAATCGTGCTTCCAGCATCCAACCGTATGCGCCGAGGCCAAGATTTTTCTAGAACTACCAAGACTGGGCATCGGGCAACCTCCGATTTATTAGCTCTCTACTTTTTAACGCATGAGCAATTACCGACCATCCCACAGGTCGGCTTGATTATTAACAAGAGCGTCGGTGGATCCGTAACGCGCCATCGCATCGCCCGGCAACTACGACACGCAATGGCGGAACACTTAAAAGATTTACCACAACATACTCAGATCGTAATTCGAGTTTTAAGAAATCACACCGATTATCGATCTGATTTATCTGCGTTGCTTGTAAAAGTCATCAAGCGAACCGGCGCACATCAATGAAGAAGATTCTCATCGCGCCTATTAGATTCTGGCAGATCTTCATCTCGTCAAACATGACTCCACGATGTAAATATTTTCCAACCTGTTCGCAGTACACAATTGATGCGATCAACGGATATGGCTTAAAAGGTTTGGCCATGGGGGCTTGGCGGATTCTCCGGTGTAACCCCTGGTCTCATGGTGGCGTTGATTATGCCGGTGGCAAACGAGTTGTATACGAACACCTAAAGGGAGCTAAATAATGAACGCGATACTGCACCCACTCTATTACGCAGTTACATGGGTGATGGTCACCTTCCATACGATGCTGGGCTGGCTACTAGGTAAAAACTCCCATGAATCGCTTAAGTGGACTCTTTCAATCGTTCTTCTCGTGGTATTAATTCGCGTAATCCTTATTCCACTCTTTGTGAAGCAGATTAAATCTCAGCGGGCTATGACTGCGCTACAGCCGCATATGAAAGAGATTCAAAAGAAGCACAAGGATGATCGTCAAAAGCAATCTGAAGAGATGATGAAGCTCTACAAAGAGCACAAGACAAACCCACTTGCCCCATGTCTTCCGCTACTTGCACAAGCCCCAATATTCTTTGCTTTGTTTAGAGTGCTTAGTGGAATCGCGCACAACACTTCGTATGTTCCAAATGTGTTAACTGCAAAACTATTGGCGACCGCGCACGATGCAAAATTCCTCAGCGCCCCCATCTCCGATAGTTTCCTTAGTCACAATGCAACAACAGGAACCAAGATTGTCACGGTCTGTCTTATTGCTTTCATGTCGGCAACAACCTTCACTACTCAGCGCCAATTAATGGTGAAGGGAATGCCAAAGATCGACCCATCAAATAATATGATGGCGCAACAACAGAAAATTATGTTGTATGTGTTTCCATTTATCTTCGCGATCTCCGGAGTTAACTTTCCGATCGGCGTGCTGATCTACTGGTCAACAACAAACCTATGGACCTTCGGCCAGCAGTACTACGTGATTAAGCGAAATCCAACGCCTGGTTCACCAGCCTATGAGGAGCTGCAACGCAAGCGCGGAGTAACTGAAACGGCAGCGACCCCAGAAGGTATGACCGAGGCGCAACGAGAGGCTGAGGCAGCCAAAAGCCGGCAGCGCCAGCAACCTAAGAAGAAGAAACCGCGCAAATAACTCTTAAATGCTGACAAAATACAATAAAAGGTTTAAATCCGACAGAAAGGCAACACAATGACCGAGATAGAGATTGAGACAGCAGAAGCAACCGAAGCCCCCAAGAAGTCGCTCATTGCGCGCTTGGAAGAGGAGGGTGATGTAGCTGCGGATTACCTTGAAGGGCTGCTAGATATTGCCGATCTCGATGGAGATATTGATATTGATGTAGAGAACGAGCGTGCCTCACTTGCCATCGCAGGCGGCGCTCTCTCTCATCTCGTCGGAGATAGTGGCGAGGTCCTAGATGCGCTCCAGGAGCTCACCCGGCTGGCAGTACAAACCTCACTTGGTGAGCGCTCCCGTTTAATGCTGGATATCGACAACTTCCGCAGTAACAAGAAGATCGAACTTACTAAATTGGCACATGAAATTGCAGATGAGGTTAAATCTTCGGGCGAACAGGTGAAGTTGAAGCCAATGAATGCCTTCGAGCGAAAAGTGATCCACGACACAATTCAAGAGATTGGGCTAACCAGCGAATCAGAGGGCGAAGAACCTAATCGATGCGTGGTTGTTCTACCAGCTTGATCGTTTCACGTGAAACACTCCTAGCGAGCTACTTCAAAGAGAATCCTGATAAGGCTGACAGGTATGCCGAGATCCTAAGAAGTTGGGGAATTGACCGCGGGCTCATAGGGCCAAAAGAGGGCGAACGAATCTGGGAGCGCCATATTGCAAATTGCCTTCCTTTGACCACCTTAATTCCAGTGGGAGTAAAGGTCGCGGATATTGGTTCTGGCGCCGGGCTACCTGGAATAGTGATTGCTTTATCTCGACCCGATGTGGAGGTCGTACTGATCGAACCACTTCAGCGACGAGTAGATTTCTTATTAGAGGTCATTGGGCTCCTCGATCTCCCTGTAACTGTAGTCCGGGGTAAAGCAGAGAGTGTTAAAAGGAGCTTTGAAGTTGTTACCGCCCGCGCCGTGGCACCCCTTCCTAAGTTATTGGCCATCTCTTGGCATCTAGTTAAAAGAGATGGAGCGCTCCTCGCCATGAAGGGAGAGGGGGCCCAGACAGAGATCGACTCAACCGAGCCTAAGAAACACTCGATAACCACGCTCCACACCATTGAACTCCCTGGATTTGATACCTCCCGAGTGATTGAGGTTAGAAAGACTGCTTAACTACACCTATGAGTGATTCACGTGAAACACCGTTGGTTGAAGCGAAGAAGCTCATCGGAGTTCGCCGCCTCAAAGAGCCGATGCCGCAACCAATCAAAACCCGAATCTTTACAGTCGCAAATCAGAAAGGCGGGGTGGGAAAGACCACCTCGGCAGTAAACCTAGCTGCCGCCATGGCGATGGGAGGGTTGAAAGTCCTCGTTATTGATTTGGACCCACAAGGAAATGCTTGCACCGCCCTAGGAGTAGACCGTAATCGAACTCCCGGGATGTACGAGGTCTTGGTAGAGGAGGTCGACCTCTCCCAGACGATCCAAAAAGTTGCCGGCTTTCCCAACCTGGAATGTGCCCCCGCAAATCGAGAGCTGGCAGGAGCAGAGATTGCGCTCGTCACCTTTGTAGCGCGCGAAAGTATTCTTAAAGGCGCTCTGCTGAAATATCTGCGCGAGCGCGAAGTTCGGGGGGATCGTCTGGATTATGTAATTATTGATTGTCCACCAAGTTTAGGGCTGCTAACAATTAACGCGCTAACCGCTGCGGAAGAAGTTCTAGTGCCAATCCAATGCGAGTACTACTCGCTAGAGGGAATCTCCTTACTCATGGAGACACTTGGAAAGATACAAAGAGCACTAAACCCTTTAGTTCGCGTCAGCACAATTCTTTTAACAATGTTTGATTCCCGAACTCGTTTAGCCAACGACGTTGCAGATGATGTGAGACGCCACTTCCCAAATGAATTAATTGATATTCCAATTCCACGCGCAGTGCGAGTATCTGAAGCGCCATCTTTTAATCAAACTGTCATGACATACGACGCTGCTTCCCCTGGTGCGATTGCATACATGGGGGCGGCTCGTGAGATAGCACGGAGAGGATCAGCAGCATGAGCGCAGCGCGTAAAGGTGGTCTGGGACGTGGGTTAGATGCACTCATTCCAACAACAACTATTGGTGATGTTGTAAATAATTCTGGAGTTGTCGCAGGTATCGCTCTTGAAGTTGATATCAACTCAGTGCAACCAAACAGCAAACAACCACGCACTCATTTCGATGAAGGCGCTCTCCATGAATTAGCGGCATCGATCAAAGAAGTCGGAGTCATGCAGCCCCCAGTAGTACGTGATCTCGGCGCCGGACGCTATGAATTAATTATGGGCGAGCGACGATTGCGCGCTGCCAAACTTGCTGGCCTTAAAACTATTCCCGTCATCCTTCGTGCATCAACAGATAATGAGATGTTGCGTGAGGCTCTGCTAGAAAACATACACCGCAGCGAACTCAATCCACTTGAAGAGGCCGCCGCCTATCAAAACTTACTCAATGACTTTGGGTATACCCATGAAGAGTTAGCGCTAAAAGTTGGAAAATCCAGACCTGTTATTACTAATACCCTGCGTCTTTTAAATCTTCCCGCTTCTGTTCAAAGAAGAGTAGCAATAGGAATTCTCACTGCTGGACACGCACGTGCCCTTCTCTCTCTTGTAAACGCAAGCGAGATTGAAGCTCTTGCAAATCGGATCGTCGCTGAAGGATTAAGTGTTCGTGCCGTTGAAGAGATCGTTGCAACTAGTGATGGCAAAGAGAAGAGTGAAAAAGTAAAGCGCCACACATCGTTTAGCCCACAATTAAAGGAATTGGGCGATCTACTTGGAAATAGGCTCGATACTCGAGTCACCATTGAATTAGGAAGACAGAAGGGCAAAATTACTATCGAATTTGCCGACGAGGCGGATTTAAAACGAATTACCCAGTTGCTTAAATAAGTGCGCGGTTTTCCATCTCGGTCCGTAGAACTCCGCCGAGCGCTTTAACGCCTTCACGAATTCTCTCCGGGGTGGGGTAGCAGTATGCAAGGCGCATAGACCAACTACCAAATCCGTCAGCATAGAAAGCGGTACCTGGCACATAAGCCACCTTTGCCGCGATCGCTTTTGGCATTAAAGCGGTCGTATCAATTTCAGGTGGAAGTGTTACCCAGATATAAAAACCCCCATGAGGTTTAGTCCAAGTAGCACCCGCTGGAAAATATTCATCCAAACTTTCTAACATCGCATCACGACGAATTTTATAAAGTTTACAAAATGAGGCGATCTGATCGCGCCAAGGCTGATCGGCCAAATATCCGCTTATGGATAACTGGGTGAAATTTGAGGGACAGAGAATTGAACTTTCGGATGCAATGACTAATTTCTCTTTCAAAGCCTGTGGGACTAGCGCCCAACCAACTCGAAAGCCTGGTGCGATCGTTTTTGAGAATGAACCAAGGTAGATAACATTTTCTGAGTCTTGCGCACGCATCGCATTAGGGGACGGCCTATCGAATCCGAGAAGGCCATATGGATTATCTTCAACGATAAAGATCTTCTCTGCAGCACAGATCTCGAGTATCTCTGTGCGTCGCTCAGCAGGAAGAAGTACTCCGGCAGGGTTTTGATAATTGGGAATGAGGTAGAGAAATTTTATCTCTTGGCCAGTTTTGCGTACCGCCGCAATCGCAGCGCGCAACGCCTCGGGAATTAAACCCTCTTCATCCATCTGAACATGAACAACGTTCGCCTCGTATTGTTTAAATGTTCCAAGCGCCCCCACATACGATGGGGCTTCGACGAGAACCACATCGCCAGGGTTAATAAATATCCGAGAGATGAGATCGAGCGCCTGTTGTGATCCCGTGGTGACAATAATGTCATCTGGGTGGGCGCGAATTCCTTCTAGCGCCATGACGTCGCAGATCTGTTCGCGTAACTTGGGGTGGCCTTGTCCACTGCCGTACTGCAGGGCTTCACTGCCATTTTCTTTAATAAGTTTCTCAACCACTTCTGCCATCATCTCCATAGGTAGGGCGGAGAGGTTTGGCATGCCACCTGCGAGGGAGACGATCTCAGGGCGGGAGGCGACTGCAAAGAGGGCGCGAATCTCACTGGCTTGCATCAACTCAGCGCGATGGGCAAAGCGCTGTGTTAGCTGTTGATCTTCACCTGTGCGAAAACGCGTTACCTCATTAGACATTAGACAATTCTGCCACACCTATGAAGGGGCATGACTCGCCTTTATTTACGCAGGCCAGCTCTCCGTAGATCGGAGATCTTCAAAGTTCCAGTCTTTGCATCATTTTCCGCGCTTAAATAAAGACGTTGAATTGCAACTAATAGCGCTTCAACTACGGTTTCACGGAAAGCGGGATCAGAGATTCGCTTGGCATCTCCCGGATTGCTGTGATACCCCAAATCAATGCGAACCGTTGGAGATTTGGTCAGACGTAGCAAATCCCACGTTTTTGCATGAATTCGACAGTTGAGCAGGTCGGTGCGAGCGCAAATTTCTCGCTGCACCAGCGTTGCAAATCTCTCACCAACTATTGAGTGCACCCCATGAGAGTCGCTGCCGTAGTAATAAGTCGCAACTCCATGAGCGCTCTCATTGATATATCGATCTTGGCGCAAAGAGATGACGAGATCAGCGCTTGCTGCATTCGCTATCTCTATACGTTCAACCTCGCGCGGGGCGGAGGCGAGAGTGCGAGTAAGAAAAACGTTTACCCCAAGGGCAATTAAGCGTCCCTCTAATCGTTGCGTTAGGTCGAAGATATCCGGTGAATCGGAGGGGTCAATAACGATAACTTTTCCAGCGAGGGCCGGCCCGCGCTCGGCTCGTACCGCTGCATCTCGAAGTTGAATAGGAGCTCCACCAGAGACAATCTTTTTCAAGCGCAACATAGACATGATCGTCGCGGGTCCACAGCGACCATCAACCTTCACGCCGACTGATTTCTGGAATTCCATAACAGCAACTTCACAATCAATACCGAAAATTCCGTCGACGCGACCGCAGTTAAATCCCATCTCACTTAATTGGGATTGGAGGGCGGCGACATCATCTCCACGCATAGCGGGAGATGTGAGCGAAAGAACTCGGTCCCCTAATTTCCAACGCGCTTCATCGAGAGCGCGCAGGGTGATTTCATCCACTACACCTGAAACGGTTAACCCGCGTGATTGTTGAAACTCTTTAACCGCTGCCTCAACACTGGAATCAAAGTGTGAGGTCTCCGCCTTCAACAAATTAAGGCGGCTGAGATAGTTAGTTACTTGCAGTACAAGATCGCCCGACCCACCAAAGGTTAGATCGGGCGTCATGAGAACTCTTTACTCCAGGGCTTAATACGTTATTGAATGTAAGCCGCTAGATCTTTGAGGAGAGCTGGCTTTGGCTTGGCTCCCACAATACTTTTTACAACTTGACCGCCGACAAATACGTTCATCGTTGGGATTGATGTGATCCCATATTTCATGGCAATTGAAGCCTCTTCGTCGGTGTTAAGTTTTACGATCTTGATCTTTCCGGCATGCTCGCCAGCGATCTCTTCCAAAATTGGACCAACAGCGCGGCATGGGCCGCACCACTCTGCCCAGAAATCTACAAGAACAGGCGTCGTACTCTTGAGAACTACCTCTTCAAAGGTGGCGGCTGTTACTGGTGATGTATTACTCATATCTCTCCCTCGATTATTTGAATAAAGCTAATTGGTATTTAAAATCAGAGTACGAATTCTAGTGTCCCGCTAAGAATCTTTCAGCGTCTAAAGCTGCTTCACAGCCGGTCCCCGCCGCCGTAATTGCTTGGCGGTAGGTGTGGTCGACAAGATCCCCACAGGCGAACACCCCGGGGAGATTGGTCCGCGTGGACCGGCCATCGACTTTTACATAACCCTCGGCGTCGAGTTCGACCTGCCCAACAAGCAACTCGGAGCGCGGTGAATGGCCGATAGCTACAAAGAGACCAGTAAAGGCCCGCTCGCTCTCAGTACCGTCAACAGTGTTACGTAATTTAAGTCCGGTGACATTTTGTTCACCCAGCACATCGATGACTTCGGTGTTCCACACAAATTCAATTTTGGGATTCGCGGCAGCCCTATCGATCATAATCTTTGAGGCGCGCAAGGAATCTCTACGGTGAATGACGACCACTTTGGAAGCAAAGCGAGTTAAGAAGGTTGCCTCTTCCATTGCAGAGTCGCCGCCACCTACTACCGCGATCACTTGATCACGAAAAAAGAATCCATCACACGTTGCACACCAAGAAACCCCACGGCCCGATAGCCGCTTCTCGTTAACAAGTCCGATTTCTTTATAAGCAGAACCAGTGGCGAGAATTACCGATCTGGCGCGGAGAATATTCCCGCTACCATCTGTGAGCACCTTGATGTCTCCATCAAGTTTCATCTCAACGATGTCATCGCGTACCAGTTGAGTGCCAAATTTTTCACATTGCGTCTTGAGGCTATCCATTAAATCTGGCCCGATAATTCCCTCTGGAAAGCCAGGAAAGTTTTCTACCTCTGTGGTGTTCATCAGCGCACCGCCTGCAGTCACCGAGCCCTCGTAGAGGATTGGGGCGAGTTGGGCACGGCCGGCGTAGATCCCTGCGGTATATCCAGCAGGACCGGAACCTACGATTATTAGGTCGTGGATCGTGTCACTCACCGTCGCACCATCTTTCTCTCTTGCGTATCTATGAAATAGCTTTTAACGCCAGGGCTTTAAAAAGAGCGAGAAGGCGGCGTTCACTTCGACGATCTTAAAGGTCTTGGCTAGGCCAAGGTAGCCCAACCCGCTGATGCAGAGAACAACCAATAACTTCAGGCTATTCCCGCCCGGTATATGCCCCATTACAAGATAAAGCGGTACCGCCAATACGCCGTAGATGGCGGCTAAGCGAAGATATAGACCCGTAATCTCATGTGTGCGAATAACGATGTCGTACCTGCGCAATAACCGAATTGAAGTCCACGCTCCTACGTAATAACTCAGGGCGAGAGCGACGGCTAGGCCAACCGTTACCCATTTAGCGGGAAGCGTCATTGCAAGCAGGAAGGCTATGAGGCTAGCCACGACATTCATAATTGCATTACTGAGAACCTGTAGCTTCACATTTTCAAATGCGTTAAGCCCACGCAGAGCTATTAAATTAACGCTCAGCGGGAGAAGTCCAAGTGAAAAGGCAGAGAGCACCAGACCTAGATAACGGGCATCTGCATTCGAGATACCAAAGAACAAAGTCCTCGTGATCAACGGACCATAAAGCAGGAATGCGATAGCACTTGGGACGGTAATGATGCCAACCAAACGAATGGCACGCACTAATTCGTCATGGATCTCCTTGAATTTGCGATCAATGGCATGGCCTGAGAGCAATGGCAATATTGCGGTAACGATTGAAATGGTGATGACCGAGTGCGGTAGTAAGAGGATTAAGAATGCATTTCCGTAAGGTGTGTAACCAACGCCGGTCGTTATTCCCGCCTTGATGGCTCGAACAGCAGCTCCGGTGGAGAGATTGACGGTGACGAGATAGCTCAATTGCGAGAAAGCGGCGAAGGCTAAAGTCCAGGATGCCAGATGGAGTGATTTCTTAATTTCAGGGTCGCGCCAATCAAAGCGCGGCCGAATCTTTATATTCGTCTGTTTCAATACTGGAATAAGACAAGCCAACTGCACCACGAATCCAGCAGTTGTCCCAATTCCGAGCCACGTGGCTTGACTGTGGGAAATGGTGGAAACTTTCCAACCTTTGGAAATATGCAAGAAATATATAAAGACTCCAATTACGACAATGTTGTTGAATACTGGAGCCCACATCATGGGTCCAAACTTTCCCTTTGCGTTTGCAACTTGTCCTAGGAGCGCGAAGAGCCCCATGAAGAAAATTTGCGGCAAGCAATAACGCATGAAGAGAACGGTGAGATTAAACTCTGGACGACCGATGTAACTACTTGCGAAAAGCCGAACCAAGAGCGGAGCGGCAATTGTTGAAACGAGGACGAGAACACCAAGTACAACACACGTTGCCGTAACTAATCGAGAGACAAATGCGGAGCCGCCATCTTCTTGGCGAATAGCTCGTACTAACTGCGGAACAAAGACTGCGGTGAGGGCGCCACCAATAATAAGGTTGTACAAAATATTCGGCATGGTATTCGCGACGTTGTAAGTGTCTCCGAGTAGCGTGGTACCAAGCACAGCAACAAGGAGAAGTCCGCGAATTAATCCAGTAACACGAGAGACCAATGTCCCTGCCGCCATGATGGCGGAAGATCGAACGATCGAGTTCTCGCTCATCTCTGCCTTCTTCTAATTCGACGAATGCTTTGAATAGTTGCAGCAACAAAGAGGACGATAGCCGCTCCTGTTGTGAACCAGGTAGCGACAGGGCTGATGACAGCTAGGGCGATGGGGTATGTAACTGGGTCACCTAGGACATCACCATTTGTGGTCGTGAGTTCAACCGTAAGGTCGGTAGAACCTGATGTCAGTACGGTGATCGGAACCATTATTTGAATCTTTGACTTTGCTGGTATGAGAAACTGTGGCAGATCGCTAATTTCGACCTTGAAATTGCTGGGAATTACAGTGAGATTTACCTTAATCTCAGTGGGAAACCCATTGGTTAAAGTAATGGGTAGGTTTTGATGAGTTGAGGTGACGGTAAATTTTCCGGGGCTCAAATGCACAAGATGGATCTGACTATAAGCAGCAGCTGTGAGATCGCGAATCAGGTAAGCACGTCGATCTTTTGTAAGATTTGGGTTAAGAATTTTTATAAGAGCGAGGCGATAGGTATCGATTGCAGTTGGATTTATATATTTCGCGGTGAGTGCAAAATTAGTGGTTGCATCCTTTATAGCCAAGATATCTGAACTCGGAATTGTAAACCCACTATGAGATTGGTAGACAGCGGGAGCCGATATCGCGAGCCCGAGTAGCGCATCAAGGCGACTGCGCGATATTGATAATACGTAATTAACCTCATGCGGTGAGAGTCGATTAACCCAATAAGAAGAAGGATTGCCATAAGCCATTGCTTCAACGTCGGCAAGCTGGATGTCGGAGTTGAGTTGTGTTAGCCAAGATTTAGCGAAGAGTTGTCCAACACCTGCAACACCAGAAGTGAGTGTGTATCCGTTGCTCATCGCTTCGACTTCTTCAATAAGCGCGGGATCAATTTTCCAGGTAGTTGTGCCTTCGGGCGGATTGAAAACCAACGCTCCCAAACGACCAGTGACACCAAGAGAGGTTGCCAAGGCGTCATCAATAAATTGCCCGTCGATTTGACGGTGAGTTGGCTCTGTGAGCAAAACCGTAGTACTAGCGTGCGCGCTCGGAGTTGAAAGAAAAGTCAGGGCGAGTACGGTAAATAATGCGAAGCGGCGCTTCATACTTTTAACTCACCAGATTTTGCAATCAACTTTTTTTCATCGGGGTAAGCCAAGAGCGAGATAATTTCATCGAGCGGAAACCATCCAACATCGTCGACCTCACTGACCTGCGGCGAGAGAGTTCCTCCAACTTCGCGAAAGAGATAGTGATGCACCGTCTTATGAATTCGCTTTCCGCCCGCCATGAACCAGAAATCAATTACACCTAATTCGCGCGATATCTCACTCAAAATCCCCGTCTCTTCGGCAACCTCTCTAATAGCCGCCTGCTCCGGAGTTTCACCTGCTTCGATATGCCCTTTGGGTAGCGACCAGAGTAAACGTTCGCGGGAAGCGTCTTTAAGATCGCGCCTTCCAATCAAAAGCCCCTTTGTTCCGCTGCCATCGATAACCAGCCCGCCAGCACTTACTTCATCCACGCGTTTGGCGTACACCGAGCGTTTGCGGGGAACGGCTTTTTTGACAGGGGGAGTACCAAGGTCGGGTTTTACAACTGCAGAAGAATTTGTAGGTGTATGTGGGCCCGCAGGACGCCGTCTCCGACGTTTTTTCCGTTTCGCATCGCCACCCGCACCAGGTGCCGGGGTCATAAGAGAAGGGTACTGCTCTAGCCTTACTCATTGTGAGTACCCAGAAACCTAATCCTCGTGAGGTCGCCTCCGAACTCGCCTTGAACGCCCTTCGCCTTCATGGTTCGTTCATTGCTTCACTGGCCCATGCCTTTAAAGAAGCGGGATTTACTCTGGCTCTCGTCGGGGGTCCAGTTCGCGATGCAATCTTGGGACGGCTAGGAAACGATCTTGATTTCACTACAAATGCGCGCCCTGCAGATTCCAGCAAGATCCTCAAGAAGTGGGGTGATTCAATATGGGAGACCGGTGCCGCATTCGGGACAATCGCTGCCAAACGCGGGGATATAACCGTTGAAGTTACCACTTATCGCAGTGAAAGTTATGATCGTGATTCACGAAAACCCGATGTAAATTTTGGGGATTCGATAGAAGGAGATTTATCCCGGAGAGATTTCACGGTTAACGCCATGGCACTGGAATTAACTGGCGAAGCTCCACTCTTTATAGATCTCTTTGATGGCGCCGGGGATCTAGCAAAGAAGATTTTGCGAACGCCAGGCAGCGCACAAACTTCATTCTCTGATGATCCGCTGCGCATGATGAGAGCTGCACGCTTTATAGCCCAGTTAGATTTCTCCGTAGACCCAGAAATTATTGCAGCGATCAACGAGATGTCGGGTCGCTTATCGATCATCTCTGCAGAGCGAATTCGCGATGAACTCATCAAAACACTTATGTCACAGAACCCTCGTGTTGGACTACAACTTCTCGTTGATACTGGTTTGGCCGCGATCTTTCTTCCAGAACTTCCAAAACTTAAACTTGAAATAGATGAGCACCACCACCACAAAGATGTCTACGAACACACACTTACCGTGCTAGAACAAGCAATTGCCCACGAAGAGCGCTTGGGTGGACCGAACTTAACAATGAGGTTGGCAGCGCTGATGCACGATATCGGAAAACCTCGCACGCGAGAGTTGATTCCAGGCGGCGGAGTTTCTTTTCACCATCATGAAGTCGTAGGCGCTAAAATGACAAAGAAGCGCCTGGTTGAGTTACGTTTTGATAGTAAGACAACAGATGAAGTTTCCAAGCTGGTTTTCTTACACCTACGTTTTCATGGATATGGCAGCGGAGAATGGACTGATTCTGCGGTTCGACGTTACATTCGAGATGCCGGCGAGTTACTGGACCATCTCCACGTCCTGACCCGCGCCGATTGCACTACTCGAAATCAAAGAAAAGCAGAACAATTAGCCCGAACGTATGACTCCCTTGAAATGCGTATTGAAGATCTGAAAGCGCGAGAAGAGTTAGATCGCATCCGCCCTGATCTAGACGGCGAGAAGATCATGGAAATTCTCGACATCAAACCTTCACGTTTAGTCGGCGAAGCGTATGACTATCTCTTAGAGCTGCGGATGGAGCGCGGTCCTTTAGGTGAGGCACAAGCGACAAAGGAGTTACTCGCTTGGGCGAGCGATAAAGAACTTAGAAGGCCTGAGCAATAACAAAGAAGCGAGTGCGAGAGCCAGCGCTGTCATTAATGGCAATTCAACAGACTTTCCACTTTTCGGCAGCACACCAGCTGCTATAAGTGCGCCTAGAACAATAAACCCGTTCACAGCGACATCATAAAAGGCGAAGACTCGGCCACGATATTCATCAGCTATTTGCGATTGCACCAAAGCATCATTTGTAACTTTTACCGCTTGCCCGCAGGCGGCTATGAAGAATGCAACTGTTATTAACAACCACTCCTGAGGAATGAAGGCGAAGAGAATCAAGAAGATGATCGGTGCGACCATCATAAAGCGGATCCAACGATGTCTCCCAAAATATGTAACGAAATAAGGCGTAATAAATGACCCGACCCCAAATCCAACTCCGGCTACTCCTAGGGCGAAACCAAAGCCAGCAAGCCCTGCATCTGGATTGCTCGGCGGATTGAATGTGTCACGTTCAAGTAGAAGTCCCATCAAGGTTAGAGCCGTGAGCCCACCTCTTTGAATGGCTGTTGCAAAAATACCGCGCAATGCATCATGGTGATTCTTTAGAATGCGCCATCCTTCTTGCAACTCACCGAACCCACGAAATTGTGCAGGAGTTTCATGGTCCGCGGGACCAATATCCTTTCGAGATAAACGTCCGGTAAAGAAAGCGCTCGCCAAATAAAAACACATGGCAATTAAAATCACCTTCGCATCGGAGAGATCGCTCTTTCCTTGCGCATCGAATAATTTCTTAACGCCGATGCCGAGTCCACCACCGATAACGACACCAATGCTGCCTCCGGTTACGGCAAGAGCGTTCGCTGAAATCAATTCATCCTTTGTAACAACGAGGGGTAGGCCGGCTGACAACCCCGAGAGAATTAGGCGATTGATTCCAAAGGCGAGCAGAACGAGGAGAGTCAACGGAACTCCGGTAGCTCCGGATTTAATTAATAAAGTAATTAGTACCAAGTCCAGCGCTCGCACCAGGTTAGAAATTTGGACTATGCGCTGTCTCGAGAAGCGATCTAGGAAAATGCCAGCGTATGGTCCTACAAGAGAGTAAGGAAGAAGGACGACAGCAAAGGCGGTGGCGGCGCCGACCGCATCGGGTTGGCGCTCTGGTGAAAAGAGAACGAAAGACGCCAAGGCTGATTGAAAGATTCCATCACCGACTTGACCTAGCCAGCGGATCGTCAGAATCTGTGGCAACTTGCTTCCGGGGTGGAATCTCCAATTTGCCCTCATCCCAACCCTTTTCATAGCGCCAAGCGTAGTTAGAAATAAAGGTTTATTCTTGGCAACTATGTTGGCCGTCTTGTGGAGTCGTCGTGATGCGATTGATTATTCACTTAAACGCAGAGCTACGTTAATTGCACTCTTTAAAGGGACGACTTCTGGTCTGGATGCTTGTGATGCCGATCCTTATCTCAAGAGCGCTGCTAAATATCATGGCGAACGCGTTGCGCGACTCTGTCCGGTTTGTCGAAAAGCGGAGATGGTTGAACTTCGCTACACCTTTGGAGATCAACTCGGTCAGTACTCAGGCCGTATTAAGACTTCGAGCGAAATTGCAGAGATGCAGAACGAATATGGAGAATTTCGCGTTTATATCGTAGAAGTCTGCATGGGCTGCGGTTGGCACCACCTGATCTACTCTTTTAGGTTGGGTGATGGCAAGTATCGGAAACCACCGCGCAAGGTCCGAACCCTCGAAGATGAGGATTACGCCCGCAGCGCAGGGCGGTAACCTTTCCGCATGGAAAAACCCACCCGCGAGAACCTTCGAACCTGGTTTATTCGGGGTGCAATCTTCACCATCGGTGGAGGATTTGTAATTGGCACCTACCTCTTCGCTTACGCTTATTTCACAGTAAAAATTCCGGATCCAAATCAATATGTAAATAGCCAGGCCACGATCATCCAATATGCCGACGGCGCTGAAATTGGTCGGGTAGGTGCGCAAGATCGCACCAGCGTTCAACTTGCAAGCATTCCAATTAGAGTCCGTCACGCCATCATGGCCGCTGAAGACCGCAACTTCTATACAGAGCATGCCTTTAGCCCCACTGGAATTGTGCGTGCACTTTGGCACGACCTGCGTGGTGGATCATTGCAAGGTGGGTCAACCATCACGCAGCAATATGCGAAGACCGCTTTTCTCTCGCCGCAACAGAGCATTCAAAGAAAGATCAAAGAGATTGTTATCGCAGTAAAGCTGGAACAACAACTTTCAAAAGATCAGATTCTTGAAGATTACCTCAACACAATTTACTTTGGCCGCGGAGCTTATGGTGTGCAAACAGGTTCACAAGTCTTCTTTGGAAAAACAGTTGATCAATTGAGCGTTTCGCAAGCGGCGGTACTTGCTAGCGTATTGAATGCTCCAGGTTATTACGATCCCGCAAATGGCCCAAATTATTTAGCTCGTTTGAAAGCTCGATGGAAATATGTATTAGATGGAATGGTCAAAGCCAAGTGGTTAACTCCTGCCCAAGAGGCAAAACAAGTTTTTCCATTCATTCAACCTAGAACCTCTCCTGGTTCACTTGCTGGACCAAAGGGCTATGTCGTTTCGTGGATCGAAAATCAATTGCAGCAATTTGGTTTTACGCAAGACCAGTTGATGCAAGGTGGATTAATTGTAAAGACCACCCTAGTTAAAAAAGATCAAGAGGCTGCGGTCGATGCAGTAGCAAAACGAACCCCCAAAGCGCCATTTACAAATTTACGTGTCGCCTTGGTATCAATCCAACCCGGCACCGGCGCGGTGCTAGCGCTCTACGGGGGTCAAGATTATTTGAAGAGCCAGTTCAACAACGCTACCCAGGCGACCACGCAGGCTGGCTCCACTTTTAAAACTTTCGCCCTCACCGCCGCACTCGAAGCAGGAATTAGTTTGCAATCGGTCTGGAGCGGACGCTCCCCGCAGGTCTTCTATGATCCGGGCACACAAGCGCCCTATGCCGTTTTCAATTATGGCAATGAACAGTTTAAAGATGTCAATCTCTTAGATGCGATCGCCAACTCCGTTAACACGGTATTTGTTCCACTGGGAATCAAAGTCGGTACAGATAAAGTTATTGATGTCGCAAGACGCGCAGGAATTCCAGTTTCCGTCCCAATGGTCTCTGGGCCTTCCGTATCACTCGGAGTTGCTAGCCCGCACGTTAT
>Ga0302321_100001902_pt1 | contig 17834 bp, 8 predicted proteins | sample Fen_T0_1_FD_202505 | JGI IMG/M metagenome (GOLD analysis project Ga0302321, IMG submission 202505) | Peat permafrost microbial communities from Stordalen Mire near Abisko, Sweden - Fen_T0_1 | ecosystem: Environmental > Terrestrial > Soil > Wetlands > Permafrost | place: Sweden: Abisko...
GAAGTGCCCGTACACGGCGCCGCGCGTCACGCCGGCGGCGGCGGCGATCTGTTCCATGGTGGTCTGCGATACGCCGCGACGGGCAAACTCGGCGCGCGCGGCGCGCACGATCCGGCGGCGCGTTTTCAGCGAATCTTCCCGGGAGCGGCGCATGCGGTCTTTCCAAAATTATTTAGATACATTCGTGATTGTATATAATTACGGCAATCCGATCAATTTGCCCGCCCGTCGCCATGAACCTGCCCGCCACCGCGCCCCTTGTCCGCGCCGCACCTGTCATCGTCGCCATTTTGCTGACCGCGGCCTGCGGTAACGACCAGAAAGCCGCCGCGCCGGCCGCATTGCAGGCGCGCATCATCGAGGTGGCTCCGCGCAGCGCGCCGATCCTGATCGAGACCGTCGGACAGGTCGAGGGTTCCAAGGAAGTCGAGGTGCGCGCACAGGTCTCCGGCATCCTCAAGCAGCGTCTCTACCAAGAAGGCGAGGTAGTGCAGGCGGGCGCCAAACTCTTTCAAATCGACCCGGCGCCGTTCGAGAACGCGCTGCAACAGGCGAAATCGCAGCTGGCCCAGGAACTCGCCCGCAACGAACAAGCGCGACGCGATGCGGCGCGCCTGGAGGGAATGGTGGCGGCGCGCGCCATCAGCCGCAAGGAAGCCGATGACTCGCAAACGGCCGCAAAATTATCGGATGCGGCCGTGAAAGCGGCGGAGGCGCGGTTACGCGATGCCGAACTCAATCTTTCCTGGACGCAAGTGGTGGCCCCGGTTCGCGGCATCAGTGGACGCGCCGCCAAGTCCGAAGGCAGCCTCATTTCGACCGGGCCCGACAGCCTCCTCACCACCATCAGCCAGGCCGACCCGGTCTGGGTACGCTTTGCGCTGTCCGATTCTGATCTCGCCAAGTTGCCGGGGGGCAAGGTTTCGCGCGGCGCCAATCCCGATATCAAGCTGGTGCTGCCGAACGGCACGGTATTCCCGGCGTCCGGCAAGTTGAATTTCACGGCTACCCAGATCGATCCGAAGCTTGCGACCCTGCAGATGCGCGCCGAATTCGCGAATGCCAGGGGCGACCTGTTGCCGGGACAATTCGTGCGGGTTCGGTTTGTGGCCGGCCAGCGCGACAACGTGTTCCTGGTTCCGCAAGTGGCGGTGACGCAGACGGAAGCCGGTTATATCCTGTTCGTGCTCGACAAAGAAGGCAAGGCGGCGTTGCGGCCGGTCAAGACCGGCGACTGGATCGGCAAGGATTGGGTGATCCTGGAAGGCCTCGGCAAGGGCGACAAAGTCATCGTCGACAACCTCCTGAAGATTCGCCCCGGCGCGGTGGTTTCACCCGCAGCCGACCCGCCGCAGGCCGATGCCAAGGCGGCCAAGCAGGGATAGCGCGACATGGGACGATTTTTTATCGAACGCCCGATTTTTTCGGGCGTCATCGCCATCATCATCACCATCGCCGGCCTGGTGTCCTCGCAAATCCTCGGCGTTGCGCAATATCCGGAAATCGCGCCGCCGACCGTCACCATCACCGCCAACTACCCCGGCGCCAGCGCCGAGACCCTGGCACGCACGGTGGCGGCTCCCATCGAAGAGCAGCTTTCCGGCGTAGACAACTTAACCTACTTCGCTTCCAGCTCGGCCTCCAACGGCACGCTCACCATTACTTGCACGTTCGATGTCGGCACCAACGTCGACCTCGCCACGATTAACGTCAGCAATCGCGTCAAGATCGCCGAGCCGCGCCTGCCCGACGACGTGCGCCGTACCGGCGTGCTGGTGCAGAAACGTTCCACCGACATCCTGATGGTGGTCGGCATCTCCTCGACCGACCCGCGCTACGACACCTTGTACCTGTCGAATTACACCACCCTCAACATTCTCGATAACCTGAAGCGCGTACCCGGCGTGGCCGATGCCTTCATTTTCGGCGCGCGCGATTATTCGATGCGCGTGTGGCTTAAGCCCGACGTGATGGCGCGCTTCGGCGTGACCACCGGCGATATTGCCAATGCCTTGCGCGCGCAGAATGCCCAGTTCGCTGCCGGCAAGATCGGCCAAGAGCCGGCCGGTGAGGATCAATCGCTCACCTACACCGTAATTGCACCGGGTCGCCTGGTCGAGCCGGAAGAATTCGGCAACGTCGTTATCCGCGCCAACGGCGCCAACGGCACCTTGCGCCTGAAAGATGTGGCGCGGCTCGAATTGGGCGCGCAAGGCTACGACGCGTTTACCTCGGTGGACAACAAGCCGACCATCGGCATCCCGGTTTTCCTGCAATCCGGCGCCAACGCGCTTGCAGTCAACGCCGCCGTGCGCTCCGCCATGGACGAGCTCTCGAAAACCTTTCCGGACGGGGTCAAATATCTCGTTTCGTTCGATACGACACGGGTGGTGAAAGCGTCGATCCGCGAAGTGATCTACACCCTGCTGGAAGCGGCCTTCCTGGTCACGTTGGTGGTGTTCGTGTTCCTGCAGAGCTGGCGCGCCACGCTGGTGCCGGTGATCGCGGTGCCGGTGTCGCTGATCGGCGCGTTCGCGGGTCTCTACCTGTTCGGCTTTTCCATCAACACCGTCACCATGTTCGCGATCGTACTCGCCACCGGCATCGTGGTCGACGACGCCATCGTGGTGCTGGAGAACGTGGAACGATTGATGGCCGAGAAGAAACTGTCGCCGTTCGATGCGGCCGTCGAATCGATGCGCGAGGTGACCGGCGCCATCATCGCCATCGAACTGGTGCTGTGCTCGGTATTCCTGCCGGTCGCTTTCCTGGGCGGCATTGCCGGCAAGATCTACCAGCAATTTGCCGTCACGGTGGTCACTTCGGTGCTGATTTCCGGCCTGGTGGCGCTGACCCTGACGCCTGCACTGTGCGCGCTGCTATTGAAGCCCACGCACGAGGAAAATAGCCTGTTCCGTCCCTTCAATCGCGGTTTTAGCTGGCTGTCCGAGCGCTATAACGTCGCCATCCAATGGGCGATCGATCACGTCAAGCTGTCGCTGCTGATGTTCGCGCTGGTGCTGGTGGCGGTGGTGGCGCTGTTCCGTGTCATCCCCGGCGGCTTTGTGCCGATCGAAGACCAGGGCTTCCTGTACGGTTCGATCATCCTCCCCGACGGCGCCACCCTGACCCGTAGCGGCAAGGTCGCCGCCAAAGCGCAGGCGATGCTGCTCGCCCACCCCGATGTCGAACGGGTGTTCACGGTGACCGGCTTCGACCTGCTTGGCGGCGGCAACAAGACCAATACCGCAACCTTGTTTGTGACACTGAAGCCCTGGGAAGAGCGCGCGCTCACCTCCGACCAGATCAGCAAATTCGTCGCGCAGAAGAGCGCCGAGATCCGCGAAGGCATGGTCATTACCTTCAATCCGCCGCCGATCCGCGGCATCGGCCAGGCCGGCGGCCTGGAGTTTTACCTGCAAAATCGTGCCGACGGCGATCCGAAGCGGCTCGCCAAGGTGATGCAGGACTTCGCCGCCGAATTGAAGACTCACGCGGAGTTTTCCGGCGTCAACACTTTCTTCCGGCCAACCGTGCCGCAGTTGTCGGTGCAAGTCGACCGCGAACGGGCGATATCGTTGGGCGTGCCGCTGAACGATATCTACGACACGTTACAAAGCACCATGGGCGCCTTGTACGTGAACGACTTCAACAAGTTCGGCCACACCTACCGGGTGCAGATGCAGGCCGAGGCAGCCTACCGCGCCACCCCGGACGCATTGGGAGAGGTGTATGTGCGCTCGGCCACCAGCGGCGAAATGATTCCGCTCAAGGCACTCCTCACCATCAAGCGTCAGGTCGGGCCGGATCAGCTCGATCGATTCAATGCTTTCGTGTCGGCCAAGATGATCGCCACCGGCGTCCCCGGTGTCAGTTCCGGCCAGGCGATCGCGCTGGTCGAGGCGTCTGCTGCCAAAATCCTGCCGGAAGGATTTTCCGTGGAATGGGCCGGACAGGCCTACTACGAAAAGCGCACCGGCAAGACTGCCATCATCGCCTTCGGCATGGCGCTGCTGATGGTGTTCCTGATTCTTTCGGCGAACTACGAACGCTGGTCGCTGCCGGTCGCCGTGTTGCTGGCGGTGCCGTTTGCGGTGCTGGGCGCCCTCGCCTTCGTGCTGATGCGAGGGCTCAGCAATGACATTTATTTTCAGATCGGTCTCGTTACGCTGATCGGGCTTGCCGCCAAAAACGCAATCCTGATCGTCGAATTCGCGGCCCAGGAGCAGGCAGCCGGACTGTCCGCGATCGACGCCGCCGTCAAAGCGGCGCGTATGCGCTTTCGTCCCATCGTGATGACATCGCTGGCGTTTTGCCTGGGCGTGTTGCCGCTGGTGATTGCAAGCGGCGCCGGTGCCGCGGCGCGGCGTTCGATGGGCTCGGGCGTATTGGGCGGCATGCTGGTGGCCACATTTGTCGCGACCATATTCGTGCCGTTGTTCTTCGTGCTGCTGGCGGGCAAACGCGCAAAGGCGGCAAGCCCGAGCGCCGTGGCGGCGCCGGGGGAATCGGCATGAAAACGATACGCGTCCTGCTGCCGCTTTGCCTGCTCCCACTTTTCCTGCTGACGGCCTGCGCGGTCGGACCCGACTACACCAGGCCGGCGCTGGAATTGCCGGCCGAATTTGAAAAGGGAAGCGTCGATTCGAAAGCCGGCCCTGCCACACCGGACCGCTGGTGGACGCTATTCGGTGACCCGGTATTGAATCAACTCGTCGAATCGGCGCTGGAACGCAATACCGACCTGCGCCTGGCGGTCGCGAGGGTCGAGGAAACCGACGCCAACCTGCGCGAGGCCGGCGCGGCGCTGTTGCCGGAAATCGACGCCGGCATTGCCGGCACCCGCAATCGCGTCAGCGCCCGCACCGCGGTCTCCAACCCGCCCCCGCTGGTGCGCAATGACGTGCGTCTGACCCTGGCGACCTCCTTTGAACTCGATTTCTGGGGGCGGCTGCGCCGCGTGCGCGAAGCGGCACGCGCCCAGGCGCTGGCATCGCGCTACGGCCGCGAAGTGGTGGCATGGTCGATTTCCAGCCTGGTGGCGCAGGGCTATTTTTCGGTCCGCGCGCTGGATGCACAGATCGTTGCCGCGAGCGACAGCCTCGCTACGCGCCGGCAATCGCTGGAAGTTGCATCAACGCGTGTCGAGCGCGGACTCGCCTCCGGCCTCGATCTCAACCAGGCACGCGCATCGGTCGCCGACGCAACGGTGCTGCTGCGCGACCTGGAGCGCCAGCGCGAACTGGCCCAACACCAGGTGGCGGTGCTGAGCGGCCGCCTCGACCTGGTTGTCGCTCCGCTGGCGGCCGATGGTTTCAACCTGGCGTTGCCTGCCCTGCCCGCCCCCGGCCTGCCGTCGCGACTGTTGGAGCGTCGGCCGGATTTACGACAAGCCGAGCAGTCGCTGATCGCCGCCAACGCGCAAATCGGCGTCGCCAAGGCCGCCTACTTCCCGACGCTGATCCTGAATGCCAACGATGGCGGCGAAAGTACCGCGCTCGCCGGCGTGCTGAACAATGGTGCACGCATCTGGTCGGTCGGCGTCAACGCGGCCGCACCGCTGCTCGATTTCGGCCGCACCACGGCCAGGGTGGATGCCGCAACGGCGCGCGCCGCGCAAGCCGACGCCCTCTATCGCAAGGCCGCCGAAACGGCGTTTCGCGAAGTCGCCGACGCACTGGCGATGCTGCGGCAGGCCGCATTGTCGCTGCAAGAACTGCAAATCCGCGCCGATGCGACGCGCGATAGCCTGCGCATCGCCAATGTGCGTTACCAGGCCGGCTATTCGGCGTTCCTCGACGTACTCGATGCACAGCGATCGGCCAACGATGCGGCATTGGCGCTGGCGCGCGGACGCCTGGCGCAATTATCGGCCGGTGTCGATTTGTTGAAAGCGCTGGGCGGCGGTTGGGGCGGTGCGCCGACCGAATAACGACAACGCCGCGCCGGGATGGTGCCCACAGTCGGATTCGAACTGACGACCTACCGCTTACAAGGCGGTTGCTCTACCCCTGAGCTATGCGGGCACGGGCGCTATTTTAACTTGCCGGGCACACCTTTTGCGGGCGACGGCTTGATGGGCGCCGGATCCGCGAACGGGTCTGCCTGGTAGGGTGCGCGCTCGAAACCGATCTGGCGAATGACGAAGGTATCGTGCGGCACATCCGGCAGTTGCTCGATGCTTACGTCGATTTCGTATAGCGCCATCGTGAACGGTCCCGGCCCCTCGCCGCTGCCGAGGTTGGTGCGTGGCGGCGCCAGCGCGCGTGATTTCCATTCCACGTTGAGGTTACCCAATGCCGTCTTGCCGGCCGGGTCTTTCATCGGGTTGACCGTCTGCATGAACTGCAGCGCATTGGTTTCGGCCAGTGCGCGCGCATTGGAAGATTGGATGCGTTCGAGGCTCTGAAAGCTGCCGTTGATCCAGGCAAACAATGCAAGCCCCGCAGTCGCGATCAGCACCATGGCGACGATCGCCTCCAGTAGGGAAAAGCCCTTCGCAAGCGCCTTCATGGGCTGGCACTGCAGGCCGGCGCCACCAGCGTCAGTTCGCGCACTTCGCCGCTGTCGGCCTGCAGGCGCAGCGTGCCGCCTTCGCACCAGCCGTTGTCGCGATAGCGGACGGCGCCGGGGACCGATACTTTCCAACCCTCCGGCAGGCTTTTCAACAATTGCGGCGCACTCGCCTCGGTCAGCTGAATTTCGCGGCTTTCGGAAAACGCGCGAAACGGCAGGCCGTCGATTTCCGCGCTGAGCGAGTTCCACTTCAGTTGGGTCGTGTACGACTCCAGGGCGTGCATGAAATTGGGCAGGGCAATGCCCGCAATCATCGCAATCAGGGCCAATACCACCATCATTTCCAGAAGCGTGAATCCGGCGGCTGCCCGCCGCGCAAATGGAAAGAGTGGAAAAAGGCGTTTCATGCCGCGATTCTAGCGCGCGGCCGCCTGAAAACGGCGATGCCGCGCAAGCGCGGCATCGGCAAATCGATTGGTGCCGGAAATAGGAGTCGAACCTACGACCTTCGCATTACGAATGCGCTGCTCTACCAACTGAGCTATTCCGGCACGGAAGTAGCGTGAAAACGACAGCAAGCCTGACATTTTAGCAGTTGACGCCGCCGTTTTCCACCATTCGCTCGCACCCCCGCCGCACCCGGTTGCGCACCTCAATAGCCACGCGTGGCGCCCGATTCGCCGTTGGCCATCCGGTTGAACTGCACCTCGAGCACCAGTTCGGACTTGACCGCGATGCCGAGCATGCGGCCCGGGGAAAACCGTGCCTTGCGAAACGCCTCGAGTGCCGCTTGCTCGAACAGTCCCGGCGGCTGCGCACGCAATACTGCTGCGTCGTCGACGCCGCCCTGCTCGTTGATCCTGAGCCGCACCACCACCGAGCCGGCATCGACAGCGGCGCCATCCGGAAATACCGGCTCGGGTGCCTCCAGCAATTTTGGCGACGGCGCAAGCCGGCTGGCCGGAACGTACTCCGGCGTAGCAAACACAGGAATGACGATGCCGGGGATCGGCTGCTCCGGTGCCTCTGCGGAAATCTCCGGCGCCTTGTCGGCCGGTCCGCGTTTGGGGTTCTGCGCTTCCGGCAATGCCGCCTTCGGCGGTTGGCGATCGCCGACCAGTCGTGCATCCAGCGTCGCAATGAATTCGACACCTCTCGGGCGGGGAGGTGCGCTCAGCGGCAAATATAACAGCAGTACGTGCAGGCCGAAGGAAGCTGCCAGTGCTACGCTAATTCCGGTACGCAAAGAAACCACCGGCCCTTTCGGGCCGGTGGTTGCTGCGAATGACCAGGTTCGGTCGACACTCACACGATTCGATCACGGCGTGATTTCACGCCAGCTGACGCGCTTGGTCGGCGCGGAGCCCACGGGCTGCGGCGGAGTCACAGTCGACTGCTGCGTATCCGACGTCGTCACGATCGCTTCCACCTTGCCGGACGGCAGGCGAATGATATTGATACCGACGATCAGGGCGGAGGTCATCTTTTGCGACGCTACTCCACTGGCCGCGGTCTTGACCGCGGTGCCGGTGGCGAAGTCGAGGAAGTTGACCCAGCTAAAGCCGCCGACGTTACAGGCGTTGTTGTTGGTCAGCACGTTACTCGCCACCGTCAGGATGCCCAACTGCAGTTGCATCTCGACGTTGACGCGTTCGCCCGGATCGGGCAGGTCCACCACCCAGCCGTTGTTGGTACCGCAGGTAGCCGCGCCGTTGGTGCAAGCGATGGTGCGCACCAAGCCACCGGGCTCGACGAACGTAAGCGAACTCAACGAGGACCGCAGGTTGGCGTAGGTCGGATTGCCGGTGAGGGTATCGACGATGCCGTAGATCGACTGCTGCTGCAGGGTGGTCAGGTCGGCGTTGCCCAGCAACTCACCGGTGCCCACCATGACGATGGTATTGCCGTTGAGATCCGACAGCTGCGGCGACGTGGTGATCGGTTGCGGCGTACCGGACGAATCCTTGGCGGTCGCCAACAGCGTCGCCTCGCGGACACCGGCCGGCAGCGTGGCATTGACATCGAAGCGCCAGATGTTGCCCTGCAAATCGGCGCCGTACACCAGCACCAGCGTGTTGTCGACCGTCGGGTTCAGCACGTTGGCGGCGATCTGACCCAGGCCGCTGGGCGCGGTGGCGTTGCCGACACCGGTGCCGATCTTGTAAATGATCTTGCCGGTGATGGCATCGAGTACGTACAGGTAACCCTGGCCGTCACCCGCGATGGTCGGCGTGTTGACGTTGTTGTAGCCCGAGGTGACCAGCACCACCCATTGGCCTTCGGTACCGGCCGGCGAACCGGTAGGCGGAGCCAGCTTGGTTAGTTGCGGTTTGCCATAGGTATAGCCAAGGTGGCAGTCGCTGCCGTAAGTCGCCGCCACCCCTGCGGTATAGCAGGTCGCGCTCCAGTTGAATTCCCACAAAGCCTTCGGCGATGTCGGATCGGTCACATCAAGCGCGTAGTAACCTTTGCCGCCGCCACCCAGGCCGCCGATCAGGATGGTTTTCCAGGCCGAAGCCGTCGAGTCAAACGCGTCACCCACCAGCGGCGACCCGTCCACATAGTAGGCATGCAGATTGGCATAGTTGGTATCGGCGAGGCGATACATATTGGGCAATACCGCGTTCGGGATCACCGCCCACGCTTCGGTACCGCCGGTCGGATCGCCCGGCCCGGTGCCGGCGTAGAAGGCATGCAACATGCCGTCATTGGCCGCCACGTAGACGACGCCCAGACGCCCCGATTGCGAAGTCTTGAACGCGGCATAACCGGGATCGGTATAACCGAGGTTCGGCGCTTTCACGTATACCGGTGTTGCATTGACCACATCGCCCAGTACATGCAGGCGGGTACGGTACAGCTTGGTCAGGTCGTTGCTGACGAAGCCTTCCAGGCCGCGCTGGCCGCGCAGGAAGTTCACCAGGTTGGCGCCGCCGGAGATCGAGCGCTGATCGACGTTGCCACTGGTTCCGTCCGTCATCGCCGGGAACTGGCTGAGCGAACTGGTAAACAAGGTGCTGAAGTTCGCCTGTTCGCCGGCATTGAGGCCGGTCGTGGCGCTGCCGGTCGGCACACCGGATCCGCTGCAAACCCTGGTATTCCACGTGAACGGTACCAGGCTGGTGGTCGCGGCCTGGCGAATCACGTAAATATTGCGGTTGTCGCAAGCGGCGCCGACGGTGGCATCGACGATGCTCTGCGCCGACCAGTACGCGGTGGGTGAAACAACACCGGTCACCAGGTCGATGGTGCGCGCCTGAATTTCGCCGGTCCAGTCCGCCGTGCGATAGCTTGGCGAGAACACGAAGTTGTCGTTCTGCACCACGTTCAGGTTGGACGTCGCCGCCGCTGCGGAGGACGCGAGGCGGGCGTTGATGCCGGCCAGCGCCGAGGAAAGCCCCGTCACCACTGCAGTCGGGTTGCTGGCGCTGAAATACTGTCCGCGCCCGTTGACGGCCGTGTGCCAGAAATCGTCGATCGCCCGCGGGTCGTTATAGGCGTTACCGACGACACCGGCCGCCGGCCACACCGGCCACGTCTTGACGCCGGTCCGCAAATCGGCGAAGTCGCCGGTCACCTGGCTGGCGCTCTTGTAGTTTTGCAGATAGTTCAGGGTACCCGACACGCCCAGCGAAATGGTGAAAGTGGTCATGTGCTGCCAGATTGCGCGGTCATCCTCGGGACCCTGGCCGGTGGCCGGCACGTCGTCGGACATCGACGGACGCAGGTCGTTGACGTAATAGTACTGCGCGACGTCGGACAGCGAATCGACGCTGCCGATGGTGCCGCCACTGGTGGCGGTGCAAGGCCACGCCGTGCACGGCATCACCGGCAACGGCGCAACGCCGAATCCCGGACGCTGCGGGTTCGGGTTCGGCAGCGCCGGCAAAGCGGCCACGCCCGCTACGTAGCACTGGCCATCCAAGTCGGTCAAGCCACCCGTGCTGGAATTAATGGCAGGGGTTCCCACCAAAAAGCCGCCACTGCTTTGCGTGGTGGTGGTGGTGCTGGTGGTGGTGTACTGGATCATCTGGCCGGGAGCAGGCGCGCAGGTAGTGTTGACCCAATTATTGGCCATGGTGGGGCCGGTATTGACGCAGCCTTGCATGAGTGTGGGACCGCTGGTCACGATGCCGCAAGTCGTGGCCGTGTATTGATTGCCGGCCACCGGAAGGATCGGCGCGCAGGCGCTTACCGGTGTCGGCCCGCTGGTGACCAAGCCGCAAGCCGTGCTGGTGTATTGATTGGCCGCCGTGGGGCTGCTGGTGGTGCAGGATGCAACACCGTTCGGACCGACCACCACGGTATTGCAACTGGTCGCGACAAAATTGTTGCCTGCACTGGGGCCGGTGGTGTTGCAACTGGCCACCGGCGTCGGGCCGCTGGTAATCGGCGCCGGACAGGTGGTGGTGGTGAAACTGTTTGCCGCCACCGGAGATGCCGGCGTGCAGGTCGCGGCCGGAAGCGGGCCGGTATTGACGGTATTGCAAACCGTGTTGATAAAGCTGGGGCTCGTTCCCGTCACAGCCGTGCAAGTGGCCACAGGAGTCGCCACCGAGGTGTTGGTGCTGCAGGTGGTTGTGATCCAGCTGGGGGACACGCCCGCCGACGCTGTGCAACTCGCGACCGGCACGTTGGTGGTCACCACCGGTGCCGGGCAGGAGGTTGTCGTCCAGGAATTGGCGGCTGTCGCCGTCACCGCGACGCAGGCGTTCTGGATCGGCACGTTGGTCGTATTGTTGGTGCTGCAGACGATGCCTATCCAGCTGTTGCCTGCGGCTGCCGTCTGGTTCGCGCAGGTCTGCACCGGAACGTTGCTCGAATTGTTGTTGCTGCAGGTAATGCCGATCCAGCTGTTGCTGGAAGACGCCGTTTGCGCGTTGCAGGTCTGCACCGGTTGATTGGTGAAATTGGTGCCGACCGGATTGGAACAGGTGATCGTCACCCAGTTGTTGCCCGAAGCCGCCGTCTGCGGCACGCAAGATGACACCGCCACGTTGGAGGTGTTGTTGGAGCCGCCGTTGTTGCAGGTGATTCCGATCCAGTTGTTGAGCGCAGTCGCCGTTTGCGCATTGCAGGTCTGCACACCCACGTTGGTGGAATTGTTCGGGCCGGGATTGGTGCAAGTCGTGCTGGTCCAGTTGTTGCCGCTGGTCGCGGCCGTGTTGGTGCAAGTCTGCACCGCCGTCGCCGGCGTAGTGATCGGCGTGGGACAACTGGTGGTGGTCCAGTTGTTGCCGGCCGATGCCGTTATCGGCGAACACGACAGGACCGGTGTCGCAGGGGTGGTGATCGGCGCCGGGCAGCTGGTGGTGGTCCAGTTGTTGCCGGACGATGCGGCTACCGCCACGCAAGTGGCCGGGATGCCGACATTGGCGTTGACGATCGGGCCGGGGCAGGTGATGGTGACCCAGTTATTGGCTGAGGTCGCCGTCTGTAGCGCACAGGTCTGAATCGGCTGGTTGGTCGCATTGTTGGTGGCGCAAAACGTGCTGGTCCAGGGCGGTGTGGTGCCGGCAGTGGCCGCGACGGGCGTGCAAGTCTGCACCGGGGTCGAGGCTTGCACGACGTTGCTTCCGCACGAGGTGGTGACCCAGTTGTTGCCGGCGGTACCTGCCGTGGCGGTACAGGAACCCACCGGCACGTTGGTCGTCGTCACCGGCGCCGGGCAGGAGGTGGTGGTCCAGTTGTTGCCGGCGTTGCCGGCAGAGATCACGCAGGCATTCTGGATCGGTATGTTGAGAACGACGATCGCGGCCGGGCAGGTCGTGGTGGTCCAATTGTTGGCGGAACTCGCGGCAACCGGCGTGCAGGTTCCGCTCGGCGTTTGCACGACATTCGTATTGCAGGATATGGACACCCAACTATTGCCCGAAGTCGCCGCTTGCGTCGTGCAAGTCTGTACCGGAATGGTCTGATTGGGGGGGGTTGGGTTGGTACAGGTAATGGTAACGAAGCCGTTGCCGGAATTGGGGCTTTGGTTGGTGCAGGTCTGCACCGCCGTGGCCGGGGTGTTGTTGGTGGAGCAAGAGGTCGTCACCCAGCCGTTGGCCGAGGTTGCCGACGAGGGCGAGCAGCTTGCCACCGGCAGGTTCACCGAGCTATTGGAGCTGCAAGACGTGGCGACCCAGTTGTTGGCCGAGGTCGCCGACGAAGCCGTACAGGCCGACACCGGGACGTTGGCGCTGTTGTTGGCGCCGGCCGGGTTGCTGCAGGTGGTGGTAACCCAATTGTTGCCCGATGTGGCGGTCACTGGCGTGCAGGTCAGTACCGGGACGGTCTGGTTGTTGGTGCCGGCGGGATTGCTGCAAGTGGTCTGGGTCCAGTTGTTGCCGGAACTTGCCGGCGTATTCGTACAGGTCTGCACCGGCACGTTGCTGGTGTTATTGGGGGTGCAGGTGGTCTGTGTCCAGCTGTTGCCGGACGACGCGGCAGCGGCGGTACAGCTGGATGCCGGCGCACTGGCGGTATTGTTGGTACCGCAACTGGTGGTGGTCCAGTTGTTGGCGGAAGTCGCGGCAATCGGCGAGCAAGTCTGCACGCCCGAAGGGCCATTGACGACCGAGCTGCAAGAGGTGGTGGTCCAATTATTGCCGCTGGTCGCAGCCGAGCCGGTGCAAACCTGCACCGGCGTGTTGACGTTGGTGTTGTTGCAGGTTGTATTGACCCAGCTATTGCCCGACGTCGGTCCGGATGCGGTGCAGGTTTGCACCGGGACGTTGGTGGTAACGGCCGCCGCCGGACAGCTGGTGGTGACCCAATTGTTGCCGGAGGTTGCGGAGGACGCCGTGCAGGTCTGCACCGGCACGTTGGCCATGTTGTTGGTGCTGCAGCTGGTAGTAGTCCAGCCATTGCCGCTGACGGCCGCCGAGCCCGTGCAAGTCTGCACCGGCACGTTGCTGGTGTTGTTGTTGGCGCAACTGGTGGTCACCCAGTTATTGCCGGAAGTGCCCGCCGACGGGGTGCACGACGATACTCCGACCGGCGCGGAATTGTTCGGCGTGCAGCTGGTGATGATCCAGTTGGGCGAGGACCCTCCCGATGGAGTGCACGAGGACACCGGGGTTGGGGAGCTCGTGACCGGCGACGGGCAGCTGGTTGCGACCCAATTGTTGGCCGACGTGGCGGCTGAGGCCACACAGGTCGCCGGTATCGGCACGTTGGTCGTAACGAGCGGGTTGCAGGAGGTGGTGACCCAGTTGTTGCCGGAGCTTGGGCCGGTCGCGGAACAGGTTTGCACCGGAACGTTGGTGGTGGTGGCGGTATTGCAGGTGACGCTCGTGTAATTGTTGCCCGAAGTCGGCCCGGTCGCGGAACAGGTTTGCACCGGCACATTGGTCGTCGTTGCCGTGCTGCAGGTGACGGCGGTGTAATTATTGCCGGAGGTCGCGGCAGCGGTGGTGCAGGAGGCAACCGGGGTTGCCGGCGTCGTGTTTGCGCCGCAGGTGGTGTTGGTCCAGGTGTTGCTCGACGACGCCGTGGCCGGGGTACAGGAGGCGGTCGGTGTCGGGCCGCCCGGGACGGTACTGCACGACGTCGTCGTGTAGCTATTGCCCGAGCTGGCGGTTGCCGGCGTGCAGGTTCCCACCGGGGTCGGACCGACCGAGCTGGGGGTACAGGTGGTGGTGGTCCAGTTATTGCCGGCGGTGGCCGAAGAAGCTGTGCAGGATGCAACCAGGGTTGGCGTGGTGGTGGTGGTGGTGCAGGTAATGTTGGCGCTTGGGGTGCAAGTCTGCACCGGCGTCGACAGCAGGGTCGAAGCGTCGTATGCGGTCGTTTGCGAAGTGCTCCTGCGCACCTGCGTCTGGGTCTGGTTGAGCTGCGTCGTGCTGTAGGTGATCTGGTTGGTGCTCTGCGATACCTGCGAGGTGCTCTGCAGGTTTTGCGAGGTGCTTTGCCGGTTTTGGTTGGTGCTCTGCAGGTTCTGAACCGTGCTGGCCTTGACCTGCGAGGTGCTTTGCGTCACCTGCGTGGTGGATTGCAAATTCTGCGTGGTGGTTTGCAGGTTCTGCGTGGTGCTTTGCAGGTGCTGCACCTGGTTCTGCATGGGTTGCGTAGTGGTCAGCGTAGTCTGAAAAGTCGCTTTCAGCGTTTGCGTGGTGCTGGCCAAATTCTGCACGGTGGTTTGCATATTCTGCACCGTGGTCTGCAGCGGTTGGGTCTGCGTTTGCAGGTTCTGCGCGGTCGCCTTGAAGTTCTGCACCGTGGTCTGAAACGTCTGCGACGTCTGCGTCACCGTCTGCGAAGTATTCTTCAGGTTTTGCACGGTCGACTGGGTCACCTGCGAGCGGCTTTGCAGGTTCTGCGCGGTGTTTTGCACCATTTGCGAGGTCGTTTGCACGTTCTGGAAGGTACTCACCAGGTTCTGGTTGGTGGCGGCAAAGTTTTGCACGGTGGTCTGGCGGTTCTGCACCTTGGTCTGCAGGACCTGGACGCTGGTTTGCAGGTTTTGCGTGGTGGTCGCCCGGTTTTGCTGCGTACTTTGCAGGTTTTGCACCGTGCTCTGCAGGTTCTGCACGGTCCGCGACTGTACCTGCGAGGTGCTAACCAGGTTCTGCACGGTGCTTTGGTTGAGCTGCGACGTCGTCAAGATCGTCTTCGTCGTGCTGGCGCGGTTCTGCGTGGTGCTGACGAGGGACCAGGTGCTGGTGCACGGGGCATAACTATAGAGGTTGCTCCTGTCCTGCACGGTGACGGTGGTATCGGTGCCGCCGTCCCAGATCGGGCGCGGCGAATTGCCGGCGTTGGAGGTGAGCGTGCCGTCCTGTTCGCCGACCGGCGTGGTGCCGTCGAGCTTGGCCGGGCCGCCGGTTTCGTTACGGTTATTCCAATAGCCGTCGGTAGTCAGGATGGCGAAGTTCTGCTGGCAGGAATACTGGACGGGGTCGCCGGTCATGCCGGCGTTGATGCCGTCCTGCTTGCCCGCGTAGTGGCGCCCGACCCGCGCCAGCGATTCGCGCAGCGGAGAGTTGAGGGCCGGCACCTGCGAAAACAGGGTGCTCCAGAAATTGGCGCGTTGCCCGGTGTTGAAGTCGTCTATCGGCAGGTAGTGATTGGACTGCACGGCGGGCAACACCGGCACCGGCACTGCGGCGGGGTTGCCTGCTCCCGGCAAGACGGTGATCAGTCCGACCCGATAGCCGCTGGTCAAGGGCGTGAAGGCCAGGCTGATGGCGCTCTTCATCAGGTTGATACGCGTGCGGTAGTACTGATACCAGATCGCGAAATTCAGCCGCTCATCGGTATTACCGGGACCCGACGTTGCGGTCACCCGCTTCTTGGTGAACTTGCCGCCGCCGGCCGTGTTATAGACCTGCCCGCTGGCGGCGACACCATAGGCGAAAGGCGTATAGGCGCCGTCCGAACAAGGTGAAGCCGTGTAGCTGAGCGTCTCCGGGCCGGAATAGGCGAGGTAGTAGGCGGGCTGCGCCGGGTCGGCGGTAATGTCGATCGCCGGGTCAAAATTCAAATTGTCCTGGACGGCCTGGTTCTTCCGCGTGTTTTTATCGTATGCGGAAAAGCTCGTGGAGAGATTGACCAGGGTTCCCGGCGCGCTGTAGTAATCGTATTCCGCAGCGGTGAAACTCGGCGTCGGCAGGAACAGGCCATCCGGCCCCTTCGGCAGACCATAGACCTGGTTCGGGTTGTAATAGAGCTGATTGCACTGGCTGTTGGTGTAGCCGATCTGCATGTACTTATGCGTCGCATCATCGGCCGGAACGGTCGGATCCGGCTCGACGCTGTCGGGCATGTGGCTGAACTTCATCGAGTTCGCGGTACCCATGATCAGCATGATATTCGGCTTCACCGCAGTGCCGCCGCCGGCATTGACGGGGGCGCTGGCCAGGTCGGTGAGAGCGGCAAACGCGACGGGGACCACGGCCAGCGCCATGATCAGTGCGACGCGCTGGGCGACGGGTAGCATTCTTGCCTGCGGCGTTTTTTGGCGGGTGATATTTTTTGTGCCGAACATGTTGCCTCTCCTTGGCAGGTTATCGCGCGCCTCTGGTATTACGACGCCTTGACGATGACCTGGACATAGCTGACCGTGCCCCTGGGGCCCTCGGTACGGGTGGTGATGCGGTAATACGGATTGTTGGATGACGATAGATTCGAATTGTTGTAGCTTGCGGCGGTTTGTGCAGAACCACTGCCTATGGTTTCCTGCACTGTGATGCATTTCTGGATGCCGGTGTTGACCGGCAGATTAGCGGTCTGGCATAACCGATGAATGACAAACTGGATGCGGTTACCGGCGCCATCGGTCGTTGCAATCGGGACTTGATTGGGGCCGCTCGGCGACCAATCGAACGTCAGCGGATTGAATTTCTGTCCGGCCACGCCGGTGCCGTCCCAACTCGAATAATAAATTCCGCCGGCCACGACGCTGGATGTCTGGTCGGCGTCGAGCAGGGGTGGATTGGCGGTCGCCGCCGCACAATTCGTGCCCCCCAGCGTCTGGCATAACCAGGACACGCCGAGCTCAACGCCTTTGTCGCTGGCGGAGGTGGCCCCTTGCCGGAAGGCCAGGTTGCCGGCGATACCGAGTCCGGTGCCGACTTGACGCATCATGGCGAGACCGGCCATGGTCATCGCGATCAGCACGATCAGCGCGATGAAAAGCACCACGCCCTGCTGGCTTGCCGGCAACGGAACATTGCCCTTCATGGCCCGCGTACTCATGATGTTGTCCCCCAGATCGCATTGCGCAGCGGGATCACCTTTTCATAGACGCGGTAGCGATAGCAGCGCCAGTCGTTGGCATCGTTGGTCTGCGAAGGCGCGGTGCCGTCCACATCGGTCATGACAAACGGAGCGAAGGGTGCCGCCAGCGATCCGCTCCAGGTGGGAAGGGCGGTGGTCGCCTGACAACCGTTGGTGGCATCGGGCTTTTCGAAGCGCTGGCTGCGTGCCAGGATCGCCACGCGAATCGCCAATACCTTGGTCCAGTCGCCCGGCGCGCTCGCCGTCCATTCGTTCGCTCCGATGGCACTGTTGCCGTCAGCATCGATGCCGTACTGTGCCTTCAGGTCGACGATGCCATCGGTCACTTCGGTGACGGTGACGGGGTTCCACAAATCTTTCGAGGCCAGCACCCCGCCTGCCTTGACATACCAGAGGTTGTATACCGGCTTCGGCCCCAGGTCGAACAGGTTGCCGGACTGCACCGCGCCTGCCCCGGCAGTGTGGGCAAAAGAAACACCGTCGTCGGGCGACAGGAGGCCAGTCACATTAACCATGTCGCAGGAATCGGCCACGGCGCCATCGGCGGTCACCACCCGGTCACCGATCTGGAAGCCGGTATTGGACAGGGTCTT
>Ga0302321_100001903_pt1 | contig 17827 bp, 13 predicted proteins | sample Fen_T0_1_FD_202505 | JGI IMG/M metagenome (GOLD analysis project Ga0302321, IMG submission 202505) | Peat permafrost microbial communities from Stordalen Mire near Abisko, Sweden - Fen_T0_1 | ecosystem: Environmental > Terrestrial > Soil > Wetlands > Permafrost | place: Sweden: Abisko...
CAATGGCTGGCGTCCACTTCTGGGTCGAGTACCGCGGCAATGCCATAGAGCTCCGGGGTGGTCAGCTTCTGGTGGGGCGCAGCGCAATGTGTCGACTAGTGTTGGATGATCCGTTGGTCAGTCGACAACACGCGGAATTTCGTTTGGTTGGGGATACCGTCTTTCTGTTTGATTTAAAGAGCGTAAACGGAGTCTTCCTGAACGGGCGACGCGTGGACCAAAAGGCCGAGTTGAGGCCTGGTGACAAAGTTGTGATCGGCGAACAGGAAATGACACTGATCGCTCGTTCCTATGACAAAGAGACGAAACCACACGTCCCGTCCCGGCGCAGGTTCGTCGAGACACTTCACCAAAATGACATAGAGGATGCTGTTCCACGCGCCAATCAGGTCCCAACAGGCGACGGTCCAGTTGCGACTCAGGCAACTTCGGTTGCTGAGGAGCCTCGGGGGGATGGCCGAGAAGAGCTTACCTTTCAAGGCGAGGCACTCGAACTGCTAGCTGGCGTAGCAGACAAGGTGCTTGCGTTGGGGCGCGGAGACGAAGCCGAGCGAATACTGGGCGCGTACATGGCCAACCTGTTGGACGCGGCCCGGGCGGGCGCTGCAATTAGTCCAAAAACTGCTGACAAGGCTGCGGCTTACGCAATTAAGCTCGCTGTAGTGGCCAACAAGGGTGGATGGATTGATTACGCCATCACGCTTTTTCTACTGCTCAAACGTCCTTTACCGGGTCCGGTCGTGGACGAGCTCTACCAAATCTTGCGCAAAATCAGCGGCGTCAATCTTGCCGTCGTTCGGGAGTACGTGGCGGTGCTTCACGCTGTCCAGGCCCGTTTTGGCCCGGCGGAGCGCTTCTTGATTCAGCGAATCGAGGGACTTGAACGTCTCGCCTCCCTTCGCTAGCAATTCCAGGGGAAGGCGCGGACCGAAGGGAACGCTGCATTGCGCGGTAGTGCAACAAATTGAGCTGACTTTGCGCCGCCGCTGCTACAACGTTTCGGAGTTCGTCGTCACCAATCAGCTCAAGTTGTTCGAGAAGGGCTGTGGGCAACGGGACGTTCGGTTGCGCTTGCGCCGCGGTTTTCCGCGGTCTGGGTTTGGGGATCGGTTCGACTTCGCCGACACGGCAGCGAATCCTTTCCACCGAAAATCCAAGTTCCGCCAAGCGCGCGATAATATCGGTGGAGAGCAGACTCAATTCCTGCGACCACACGGCGGAGGCAACGCGTAGTGTCAGCACGCCATCACGCAATTGCTCCGGTGTGCTTCGCGCGGCAATACGCTGCCCCATCGCGCGACGCCACGAATGGGCATCGAGTGCACAGCCACCCGCTTGCACCGACGCAAGTCGCGCACTCTCAAGGAGAACGCCAAGAAGCTTCGGCTCGCGATCGGTGTGCTTCGCCAACTTACCCCTAAAGCAGGTTCTCGGGGTCGGGACTGACCGGCACGAACCGGTGCTTCGGTGAGGAGCGCAGTTGAATTATTAGTACCGAAGGTGGGAGTCGAACCCACAAGCCAGTAATGGCAACGGATTTTGAGTCCGCCGCGTCTGCCAGTTCCGCCACTTCGGCATTCTCGTGACTATCCGACGAAGTCCCCTCCAAAACCCGTGAAATGTCCGGCAACTTGAGGTCAAGCCGCTAACGTAATTGGTTTTGGCAAGGTTTCGAAAGACAGCGCTCACTTAGCTCAGAATTCGTCTTGAGGAAAGGCAAGAAACGACGTCCGTCTCAAGATATTTGGAACTGCGCCGAGATTCATTCGGAAGCGTTGACATTGGCATGCCTCGGCCACAGGGTATTCGGCGCCGGCTGAACGTAGGTAACGTTCGGCCAGACTGCGGGGCAAGAGCGCCCAAAAGGTGCGGCACAGCTGCGCCCAGACGTTTTGAAAGGAGCCTGTCGGATGGAATTTGAAGTTGCACCGTTGCCCTACGCAAAAAGTGCCCTAGCGCCGGTGATGAGTCAGGAGACGCTCGAGTTTCACTACGAGAAGCATCACAAGGGCTACATGAGCAACCTTAAGGGGCTCCTCGAAGGCAAACCTGAAGCGAACAAGTCCTTGATAGAGGTAATTCGCTCAAGTTCCGGAGGAGTGTTCAATAACGCGGCCCAAGTTTACAATCATACATTCTTCTGGGACGGCATGAAGCCAAGTGGTGGCGGCGCGCCAAGCGACGGAAATGTCCGCGCTCTGATTGACCGGGACTTCGGCGGATTCGACAAGTTCCGTGAAGCTTGGGTCAAGGCAGGCATGGGGCGATTCGGCTCTGGCTATGTGTGGCTCGTCATTGAAGGCGGAAAGGCGAAGCTCGTTGACACGCCGAACGCTGAAACGCCGCTCGTAACGCCAGCCGTTCCGCTGCTGACTGCGGACGTTTGGGAGCACGCGTACTACATTGACCATCGAAATCTGCGCAAAGCGTATCTTGAGGCGTTCTGCGATAAACTCATCAACTGGGATTTCGTCGCGAAGAATTTGCAGCAGGCCGGGTAAGTCCGCCCGATTGGTGCGAAAATGCGCGGCTTTCTACGGGGCCGCGCATAAGGTTTCGGACGTGCGGTGACAACCCGGTGTACGGCTCCGCAGCCCATCCGCAAAGGTTTCGCCTTTGCTTTGACATTCTGCGCGGATGGGCGCGCGTATTAGTGTCGTGAACCTGAGAAGACCTGTGCTATAGCTCTGCCGCGCTGATTGCTGGTTTTTTGGCCGGTTCGGCGTGGCCACGATTGCATGCTCGCCTTTTCGTCACTGAGAAGCATGACTTGCGGTCGTTGCCGAACGTCTCCGCCCAATTCCACCGCACTTGTTCGGTTGGATGGGAATCTGTCCGCAATATTCGCGGATTCTCGATCGGAGGAACATGCAGAAGGCGCTCACCCTGTTGGACACGACGATCGGCAAGAAAGCCGTGATGGCCATTACGGGATTAATCCTATTTGGCTTTCTTATCGGCCACATGCTCGGCAATCTCCAGATATACCTCGGCCCTGAAGCCCTGAATGGTTACGCAGAGCATCTGCGTGCGCTGGGGCCATTACTCTGGGCGGTCCGGACCATACTCGGTCTGGCGCTCTTGCTCCACGTGTGGATGGTAATTGACCTCTACGCCAAATCCCTAGCCGCGCGCCCAGTCCGTTATCGCGTGACCCAGACAATAGCAACCAACTACGCCGCGAAGGCGATGTGGCTTTCAGGCATCGTCATCCTGCTATTTGTGCTTTATCACCTGGCGCATTTCACGTTCCCGGGAATCTCGATGGGCGCGTACGAACACGACACTCACGGGGAAGTATTCCTTAACGTGGTCAACGGGTTCAGCGTGCCTTGGGTTTCTGGGCTCTACATCGTTGCCCAGCTGACGCTTTGGGCCCATCTCTTCCACGGAGCCTGGAGCTTGCTGCAAACGCTCGGCCTGAATCACCCTCGGTACAATGAGCGTTCGCGTTCCGTCGCGAAGCTAATCGCGACCGTCATTGTTGTCGGCAATATCTCGATTCCCGTCGCCGTACTGGCCGGCGTTGTTAAGTGAGGATGCCCATGGAATTGCAATCCAAAGCACCGTCTGGTCCAATTGAGACGCGATGGAGTCGTCACAAGGTCGACCTCAAGCTCGTCAATCCCGCAAATCGTCGTAAGTACACGGTGGTGGTCGTCGGTAGCGGCCTCGCTGGTGGCGCCGCAGCGGCTTCGCTTGGTGAGCTTGGCTACAACGTCAAGTGCTTCTGTTACCAGGACAGTCCGCGCCGCGCACATAGCATCGCAGCTCAAGGTGGCATCAACGCCGCCAAGAGTTACCAGAATGACGGCGACAGCGTGTATCGCCTGTTCTATGACACGGTAAAGGGCGGAGATTTCCGCGCGCGCGAGTCCAACGTTTACCGGTTGGCTGAGCTCAGCGTCAATATCATTGACCAATGCGTGGCTCAAGGCGTCCCGTTCGCTCGCGAGTACAGTGGTTTACTCGACAACCGTTCATTCGGTGGTGCTCAAGTATCGCGGACGTTCTACGCGCGCGGTCAAACCGGGCAGCAACTCCTGCTTGGCGCCTACCAGTCCCTCTCAAAGCAGATTGAAGCGGGCACGGTGAAGATGTTTCCCCGCACGGAGATGTTGGATCTCATCGTGGTTGACGGGGTGGCGCGCGGAATCGTCGTCCGTGACATGGTTAGCGGCAAAATCACCGTTCAGATGGGGGATGCAGTCGTTCTTGCCACGGGCGGTTACGGGAACGTCTTCTTCCTATCCACGAATGCCAAAGGCTGTAACGTTACGGCGGGGTGGCGAGCACACCGCAAGGGTGCGCTTTTCGGCAATCCGTGTTTTACGCAGATCCACCCCACGTGCATCCCGGTAAGCGGCGATTTCCAATCGAAGCTGACCTTGATGAGTGAGTCGCTGCGCAACGACGGTCGAGTGTGGGTACCGAAGAACACAGCTGACAAGAAGAAGGATCCTCGCAAGATCCCGGAAGAGGATCGCGACTACTACCTTGAGCGCATCTACCCCAGTTTCGGCAACCTAGTTCCCCGCGATATCGCTTCCCGTCGTGCAAAGTTCATGTGCGACCAGGGAATGGGCGTAGGTCCCGAGGTTGAGGGCATGAGTCGCGGTGTGTACCTCGACTTCAAATCGGCAATCGAGCGATTGGGCAAGGATGTGGTCGCGGAACGCTACGGCAACTTGTTCGACATGTACGAACGAATCGCCGGAGAGGATCCGTATGAAGTTCCGATGCGGATGTACCCCGCGGTTCACTACACGATGGGTGGCCTCTGGGTTGACTACAATTTGGAAAGCACGATCCCGGGGCTCTTCGTGGCGGGCGAGGCCAATTTCTCCGACCACGGGGCGAACCGCCTTGGCGCAAGTGCCCTCATGCAGGGGCTTGCGGATGGGTACTTCGTTATCCCGTACACGGTAGCGGATTACCTGGCTCGGTCCGGCAAGAATCCGGTGAAGGAAGACCATTCCGACGTCCGCGCGGCACAGAAGGCGGTAGAGGAACGCACGGCGCAGCTCATCGCGATTCAAGGAAAGCGAAGTCCAGACTCGTTCCATCGCGAACTCGGTAAATTGATGTGGGAGAAGTGCGGGATGTCCCGTGATGCGGCGGGGCTCAAGAGCGCTCTTGAGAGGATTCCGGCCATTCGTGAGGAGTTCCACAAGAACCTGCGCGTCGTTGGTGGGGGCGAAGAGCTCAATCAACAACTCGAAAAGGCCGGCCGCGTCGCGGACTTTCTCGAACTTGCCGAGCTAATGTGCTTGGACGCTCTGAAGCGCGAGGAGTCCTGTGGTGGTCACTTCCGCGAGGAATACCAGACCGAAGAAGGCGAAGCGAAACGCGACGACGACCGTTTCCAGTACGTCGCCGCTTGGAAGTACACGGGTGATCTCAGTAAACCAGAATTGAACAAGGAACCCCTCGGTTTCGACTATGTTCACCCCGCCCAGAGGAGCTACAAGTAATGTCGACGATGAACCTAGTGCTCCATGTCTGGCGCCAAGCTGCGTCGAACAAATCTGGAAAGTTCGAGCGCTACGAAGTAAAGGGCGTAAGCGAGCATCAGTCCTTCCTAGAGATGTTGGACTTGCTCAACGAACAGCTCGTTTCCGAGGGGAAAGCACCCGTTGCATTCGACAGTGATTGCCGCGAAGGGATTTGTGGCACTTGCGGGATCGTGATCAACGGCCGTCCTCACGGACCGCAAAAGGGCACCACCACCTGCCAGCTTCATATGCGCAGGTTCAAGAACGGTGATGAGCTAACACTTGAGCCATGGCGTGCCAAAGCATTCCCAGTGCTTCGTGATTTGGTCGTCGACAGATCGGCGTTCGACCGCATCATTCAAGCTGGTGGGTACATCTCGGCGCGCGCAGGAGCGGCTCCTGAAGCCAATTCGGTGCCAGTTCCGAAGGAGAATGCAGATTTGGCGATGGATGCAGCTGCCTGCATTGGCTGCGGTGCCTGTGTTGCGTCCTGTCCGAACGCGTCGGCAATGCTCTTTACGTCGGCCAAGATTGGCCATCTCAATCTCCTACCGCAGGGCGTGCCAGAAGCGACCGATCGCGTTCGAAACATGGTAGGTCAGATGGAAGCCGAAGGCTTCGGTCACTGCACGAATCATCTCGAGTGCGAAGCGGCCTGTCCGAAAGAGATCTCGACGGACTTCATTGCCCGTATGAACCGCCAATTCGTCGGTGCTATGGTAACGGCTCGTGAAACTGTCGCGAAGCGTTCGGCAAAAAGTTAGTCGACTCGACGCTCCGGGAATCGACGAAAAGGGGCCGGCGTCCAATGGATACCGGCCCTTCTACCCATGTGCTTCAGTCAGTCGCAAAGTCGTGGGTTCACTTTCGTGGGCTAGCGAACCCTTCCTATCCCGTACCCATCCCAAGACGCGCTCGTGGCGATTGTTCCGTACGGGCCAAGCGCACGTTACTGGGTGGTCGCGTTGCTATTCGCCGTCTGGCTTCGCGTTGGGAGAATTGGTGCCCAAATGAGGCGATCCAGCAGCGCGTCGGTGACCACAATGCCGCGATCACTGAAGTAGAGAGTATTCTCCGTTCCGTCTTCCCGCCATTCAGCAACGAACGCGATTCCTTGACCCTTTTCGTTGTAGCCAAGCTCAACGATCGCACCTTTGAGCCATTTCCCGCCGCCGTCGATATCGAGCGTGTCCGGTAGGACGTAGAATCCTTCGGGCGGAAGCGGCTTCAATGTCTTGGCCCAAGTCGGCGACCGAAGCGGAGTCGTCGGGTCGCCCCAAAACCATCGATTACGTCGATTGGCGCCCGGACGAACGACAAAGTGCCCACCACCATTTGCTGCTTGACCGACGAAGACCAACACATTGGATGGAAATTGCTCTTCGTTTCCAGGGAAGGGTTGCGTTGTGCGATAAAGTCCGGGATCTGGCAGCTCAAACATAGGTAAACCTCGGCGGAGACTCTATCGGAACGCGTGGTTCAAGGCGAGAGATCTTGCCCTTCCGGGTGACGAATTTCGTGCGGCTCCCCGACGCAATGGCGCGGGGTACGGCCCATGGACGGCTGTCGCGTGCATACATTACGAGGCACCTTATCCGGAAAAGTTGGGCTGCCCGCATGGGAGCCGTTTCGGTCGGGTTCGAGTGGATTATGCGCCTTCCACGGTGGATCTTGTTGAGTAGGGGTATCCCGCTTGTGAAGCACTGTTACGCTACGCGCAAACTGCGTGAGCTTTCGACATTGACGAGCCGCAAGTCTGCGGGGTGGCGCAAAATCATCGAAGATAGGGGAGCGTCCTGCATGCAGGTATCGGCGTGCGCCGCGCATTCGCTCAACAGCCGTGGACATAGTGATGGTCGTTTGCGACGCTTAGTACTAAGTTTGCCGACAAATTGAAGAAAACAGCAGGCATACGCCAAAAGGCAGCGACGTAGTTGAGCGATTGGCTAAAGTCTCTGGTATCTTTCGCATCTAGTCCGTTGGAGATGCTCATGAGAACGTACCTGCAACACTCTATGATTTTGATGATGGTTGGCCCGATGGCAATGCTTGCTACTGCCTGCGGCGGTGGAGGTGCTGGTGGCAGTGCTGGTGCTGCATCGCCTGCCGAGCTTCCAAAAGTCGTCGGAACAATGAGCGTTGGCAAGGCTACCGCAAAGGGCGGAAGCGTTGTCAAGAACGGCAATTTTGAAGAGGGCGTTGTGACGCCGTGGATGGCCATTTTCAATCCGCCGGGCAAGGGCACGGCGAAGGTCGAGTCCGGACAGCTCTGTCTGTACGTCGATAGCGGTGGCAAAGGTACTTACGACGTTCTTCTGCGGCAGCGACCGTTGGCGCTGAAGCGGCATCATGAGTATCAAATTCGGTTCAAAGCAAAGTCCACAGCCGCCACCAAGATCATGCCGAAGGTACAAATGGTGGGTTCGCCACCTACCGACATTTGGTCTGCCGTAGTGGACGTTGGCCCTGAAATGCAAGGCTATTACGCCACATTCAAACCCGCAGACTCGCTGCTTTCGGATGTTGAGCTCCTCCTGCATTTTGGTGGACCGCTCACTGGTGCCGTGCCGACGACGATTTGTCTTGATGATATCGCGATTGACGATCCCGAGGCTCCAGCGGATGAGTCCGGTCAAGCCACGATCCCGAAAGTTCGAGTAAACCAGATTGGGTACGCGACGCGGCTGTCGAAGTACGCAGGCTACAAGTCGATGAGCGCAACGCCGCTTGACTGGAAACTACTCGATAGCGCAGGCAAAGTCGTGAAGTCTGGAAAGACGAAGCCGTTTGGGGAAGACAAGGACGCCGGTGAGATTTCCCATCAGATCGATTTTTCAGACGTCCAGCAAGTTGGACAGAACTTCGTAGTTGTGGTCGGTACCGACAAGAGTGACCCGTTTTCGATTGGAAACGACGTGTACCGTAAGTTGAAGTACGATTCTTTGGCGTTCTTCTACCAACAGCGAAGCGGTACTGAAATTGCCATGCCCTACGCGGGCGGCCAGCAATGGGTTCGACCCGCTGGGCATCTTGGTGACAAGAAGGTGCCCTGTGCAGCGGGGTCCGGGTGCAGCTACTCGCTGGATGTTCTTGGCGGTTGGTATGACGCCGGTGACCACGGTAAATACGTTGTCAATGGTGGCATCAGCGTTTGGACATTGCTTAATTGGTACGAGCGCACCAAGTACTTAGGTAAGACGCTTGGCGACTACGCAGACGGAAAACTGAATATTCCCGAGAACAAGAACGGGAAGAATGACCTGCTGGATGAAGTGCGGTGGGAACTTGAACTGTTCATGAAGATGCAAGTACCAGACGGCGAGAAACTTGCTGGAATGGTTCACCACAAGATGCACCATGAATCGTGGACTGGTATTCCAACGATGCCTTGGGAGGATAAGAAACCTCGCTTCCTAAAGCGCCCTAGCACAGCGGCCACGTTGAACCACGCTGCCGTTGCCGCGCAATGCGCGCGAATCTACAAGGATGGCGATGCCGCTTTCGCCAATAAGTGTTTGGTTTCCGCGGAAAAGGCTTGGGCCGCCGCCGAGAAGAATCCAAACCTATACGCTCCCGGTGACGACAAAGAGGGAGGCGGTCCCTACGGCGATATCGACGTTACCGACGAGAAGTACTGGGCCGCGGCAGAGCTCTACATCACCACAGGGAAAGCTGACTATTTGAAGGTGATCCAAGCCGCGCCAAACTACTACCTAAAGGTCGCCAAGCAGGCTGGCGGCGGCGTATCTTCGATGTCGTGGCAGAATGTTGCCTCACTTGGGACCATCTCGCTTGCAGTGGCTCCCAGTCAGTTGTCAAAGGCCGACGTGGCGAAGGCGCGCGAGGCGGTTGTTGCAGCGGCAACAAAGTTTGCAGGCTCGGTCGACAAGACGGCGTATCGAGTCCCATTTGAGTCGTCCGGCGGTCGCTACCCCTGGGGCTCAAATTCCTTCATTCTGAATAATGGTGTGATTCTTGGCCTTGCATACGACTTCACGAAGAAGGAAGTATTTTTGACAGGTGCTGTGGAGGCAATGAGTTACCTAAGCGGTCGCAACCCCATGGCAAAATCCTACATTACGGGATACGGGACGCGCCCGCTTGAAAACCCTCACCATCGGTTCTGGGCGCACCAAGTTGATAACAAGTTGCCATCGCCGCCGCCCGGAATTGTTTCGGGCGGACCCAATTCCGGCATTGAGGATCCTCAGGCACAAGCCGCCGGTCTTGGGGGGTGTTCGCCTCAAAAGTGCTTTGTGGATCACATTCAATCGTGGTCCACGAACGAGATCGCGATCAACTGGAACGCGCCACTCGTGTGGCTCGTTGGCTTCTTGGATGAGCAAGCAAACGGTAAGTAGCTCAGGTGAGTTGCCCTGATTAGGGACCAATCAAAAGCCTAACCACTGGGGGAGCTCCATGCACGCGAACTTGGGATCGAATAGCGAGCCCAAGTTCGTGTGTTTTTGTCGCCGGTTAGCGTCAGTCGTGCCACTTTTCTCGCAGGAAGTCACCTAGACGATATCCACCGCCATAGCTCAAATACAAGTTGCTTTCGAATGAGAGTTGACACCGGTATCCGTTCGTCCAAGGTTCCAAAAGTCAAAGCAAGCAGGCGAATTTTCGATTGATGAAGGAGCGCGCGACGATGGCGACGAAGAAGACGGCAAACGCGACGGGCAAGACGTCTCCGAAATTGGAGAACGAAGTCAAGAATCGGTCAAGGATTAGAAGCGTTGGTAGTAAGAGTACACCAACGATACCGACTGAACCGTCCGACCAGAAGCCCCAGCCCACGCCAGAAACTCTCAAAGAGGGCATGAAGCTTCCTGCTGCAAGTCTCGTTGACCAAGACGGCAAGGCATGTGCGCTGTCCGGGTTCAAGGGTTCATGGTTAGTGCTCTACTTCTACCCCAAAGACGATACGCCCGGGTGCACCAGGGAAGCGTGCAGTTTCCAAGAGAACCTCGGTGCAATCACGCGCATGAAGGCGAATGTCGTTGGGATAAGTTCGGACTCCGCCGCAAGGCACAGGAAGTTCGCGGACAAGTACCAGCTTTCATTCCCACTTCTGGTCGATGAAGACAGAGCGTTTGCCGTTGCATGCGGAGTTGTCGGCGAGAAGGTCCTTTACGGCAAACGGAGTCTGGGCGTAATCCGCACAACATTCATTGTGGATGATATGGGAATAGTGCGTCGCGTGTTCCGCAAGGTAAGAGTGGAAGGGCATACCGAGGAGGTTCTGGACGCGCTGCGCAGTTTGCGAAAGAAGTAGGAATACTAAGCGCGACGTAGTGACAACCCGCCGAAGCATGCGCTCAAGATCAATTCAGTACGCCGCCGTATTCCGGCTCGTTCCGGGCGGTTGTTAGGCGCTAGCGCTTCGCGTTGGGGGGCGGCAGGGAATTGGGCGGCCAACTCGCAGTGGGAATGGGGAAGTTCGGTCGCGCGAATAGGTACCCCTGCGCGTAATCAGCGCCAGTGTCTCGGAGCGCCGCAAGTTCGTCCTCGGTTTCGATGCCTTCGACGACGACGCGCGCTTTGAGATCGCGACAGAGTGCAACAACGCTGCTTACCAGCTGACGCTGGCGCGGATTTTTGTCGACTCCGGCAACCAAACCACGATCAAGCTTTACGACTTGGGGTTCGAGGTCTGCAATACTTTTCAGATTGGAGTAGCCCGCACCTAGATCGTCCACGACCAATTGGAGGTTGCCCCGGGATTTCACCTCCTGAAGGACACTCATTACGAGGTCGAAGTGCGTTAGCGGGACCGATTCGGTTATCTCAAGGTAGATGGGCGCGTCGTGCTCGTAAATCGGATCATCGGGGCGAATAAGCCACCCTTCGTTCAGCTCGTGCGGATGAATGTTGATGAACAGCGGATGCGACGAAGCAAGCGGAATGGCGATTTCACGAATCATTCGCCCAAGCCGTCCAGCGCAACCAAGCTTTGCTGCGCGCTCGAACAAAACAGTCGGGCTACTGTATCGAGGGATTTGACACCGGACAAGCGCCTCATAGGCGAACGTTTCTCCAGTGCTCAAGTCGACGATGGGCTGAAAGACTACACGCAGATCATCTTTCTCAACGAGGGCTCGAATCGCAAGCCAAGAATCCCGCACCGCACCACCGACCAAGGAACTTGGTTCGCCTGCCGCAAGTGAAGCGCGTGCTTGGTTCGTCGTCACAGGTTCTTTCTTGAGCTGCGGTCTCAAATGTTGCCGCATCTCTTATCTACACTCGAACACGGTAACCCGCAATCGTTGCGCCAAAACCGGGTCGCTGGACGCCGCCCCATAGGTACGAACGTCGAACACGCCGTAGCGAGCTGGTCGCTGCTAGCGCAACGTCTTGCCTGCCGGCCGCAGCACGCCTGTCAGTATTTGTATCCAGATTTGCGGTACGGCTGGCGACAGCCCTCGAAAATCCGGTACCCTGGAGCGGTCATATGCGAGAAATCTTCCGATCGCTGGCGGTGCTTGTCGTACTCGTTGTCCATTGTGCGTACCTGATTGCGTGCAGTAGGGGTGTCGAGACTAGTGTGGGAGCAACACGGCAACATGCGCCGTACTTGGTCGGCATTGCAGCGACGGATACCGAGGAACTGCGCAGAGGGTTGCCCGAGGGCGCGGCCCTTCTGGCTGGCTTCTATCGAGCCAAGACTGCACCACGGGATGATTTGTCCGGAGTTCGCACTGAACTCGATCGGGCGCGCAACAAGGTGATTGATCTTCGAGTAGCAAAAAGCACGTTTTTCGCGTTGGTGGAATTAGATGGAACGGTGCTTCGAACCGACCGCGAACCAGACGTGATGAGTGGGAGGAATCTATTCGCGGCTTTTCCGGCGCTAAAGTCTGCCATGGACGGAAAGCTATCTGTGTGCCACGGAAATATGACAGAAGCGTCGGGTGTCAGGGGAAGGCCCGATGGGCAGCTCGCAATGGCCGTTCCGGTGCAACTCGACGGACGGATCGTTGGTGTCTATGCATCCGGTTGGTCGTGGTCCGCGTACGCTTATCGTCTTGAGAACGCTCTGCGCAGTGATATCCGTTCCAAATTGAAGAACGACAACGAGAAGGTCCCCCTAGTCTACGTCTACATCGTTGTTGGAAAAAGCGTGTTTGGTGCACCGGTTTCCCCAGAGATCAATGCCGAGGCAATCAGAAAGCAATCTACTTTGGAGAAGACGTCTGGAGAAAGTGTCTTCTCTACGGCGGTCGAAATCACGGGGCGAGACTTTGGGCTCTCGGTTCAGCGCGAAACGTAGGTACATGCACTAGAGGGCCACCTCGGCCAATTCGATGTAATTGGGCAAGTACGATGGCAACGCCACAGCAAAGGACTAACGACCAAATCGTCGCCTCTTGGGCGATATTTCCCGCGGCTCCGCCGAGGGCGAGACTGGCGCCAAGGACCAGGTGCGAGCGCTGGGGGGTTCCGATCGACGGCGGCTCGCTTGGGTCTGATGGTGAGTTGGAACGTTCCTGCATTTCCGGAAGGCAAGCGTACCATTCGGGTGGTTGGCCGCAACCTGCTATCGCGGGGTTGCCGTAATGTGGCTTGAGCGTGCTGGGCAAAGCGCAACCCAGACGCTGCGAACCGAGCTCTTCGCTTGGTGGGTTGCAGCACACGAAGGGTCCCAAGCACCGTTCCGTATTTGCTCCCGCTTCTGCTCTCAATTGCTTCGCTTCGCACAGAAGTGCGTCGCAGCTAGCGGCAGTCGGAGGTTCACGGATCGAGTGGCATCCGGACGCCGCACAGTTGTCGGCTGTCTAAGGAAACCTATTCAGGACGACTTCGTTTGGATGGTGCCACTTATTGCTGCGATTGTGAGCACAAGTCCAGGCTGCAAATCGACGTCGGCGCAAGCTGGCTTCAGGGTGGCGCTTTGCGATGCGGAGCGGGGTGCACAGGCTCGCGACGCGCACCCATTATTGAGCACACTCGTCCGTGATGACGATAGCCCTGTTTCTGAGCAAGAAGTCGCGGAACTGCGCTCGGAGCTGGGCGACACGTTAAGGGAGCGACTATATCGCGCGTGCTTGGCGTCGGCATCGGCATCTTCATACTTCCAATACAAGCTGGACAACGGCAGTGAGATCTCGACGGTTGTCCGCGACGGGGTTGCGCGGGTTCACTCTTTTCCGCATACGCGAGGTTGTGCAACGACAGTCTTTCTTGCCTTGATGGCGTTGAGAGAGAGCGTCTCGAGCCGCACGTGCAAAAGTTGGCTTTGGATGCCGGCACTATCGGCGCGGGCTCGACAGGATTGGGAGTTGGAATGGGCAGCACTGCAGAGCGGATTAGAGTTCCCAGAGGTGCTTGAGGTTGAGTCGAACGGAGCAAGTGCGCGCGTCGCACTGCCATCCGGGCGAAATGTCGATTTTGTCCGTGAGCACGGTTGCTGGAAAGTTGATCGAATGTGATGGCAAAACGGTACGAGTATCCGCCAGGGTTCTGTCGTCGCATCTTCTTTCAGCTACTTGTCTTAGCCGGCGTCACCTCAACACGAGCTGCCGAAGGCATGGGCCAGAGCGGTGCGTTTGGCGCGCGAAGATTGACGACCGGGCGCAATGCTCGAACATCAGTTCGCGACAGTGGGTGCGCGCGCTGGGGATGGGAGCTTGTGCGGCGAACCAGCGCTCCCGCACGGCTCACTCCGGGACTTGTCGCCGCCGATGACCCGGCGCTGCTCGAGGAACCGTTTGTTGTGTGGAGCGGGGAAGATGACATTGGAGCGCTGTCTCAGGCGGAATTGCGCGGGATTGAAGCCTTCATCCGACTTGGAGGAGTGCTCATTGTTGACGACTCGCGACCTGAGCTCGGTCAGTTTGGCGCAGCAGCGCGTCGAGAAATTCGACGCGTGCTAGCGGACGCGCCGGTCACAACGCTTTCACCTGCGCATGTCATCTTCAAGTCCTTCTACCTCGTTGCGCGACCTCAGGGCAGAATACTTGGGCCGGAACGAGTTGACGCGATTGTACGAGGCACGACAGCGCAGGTTCTGTTCCTTTCGTGCGATCTACTGGGAGCTTTGGCTTCAAGAACAGATGGAACGTTCCTGTTCCCTACGGATCCAAATTCGCCGCGTCATCGAGAATTGGCTGTTCGCTTTGCCGTAAACCTTGCAATGTACGTGCTTTGCTCTGACTACAAGGACGATCAGGTGCATGCCGCCTGGTTGATGCGCCGTCGTTCCGGAGCACACCGATGACAGAGCGTTTCGTTGTTCTCGGTGAGGATTTGCCAAGGTGGGCAGTGGCCGTGGCCATCGCGCTTTGTTTGGTCTACGCCGCTCTGTCCATTCGCGACGTGACACGGAAGTTACGCACTCGAAAGGTATTTGATTGGCTCGTTCCAGGTGGTGGAGTGGCTGCAGCGGCATTGACCTGCTTGGCAGTTCTGCGACCTTGCACGGTAAAACAGGTGGTATCTCCGCTGAGCGGCAGAGTCGTGGTGCTGATGGATCGCGCGCGGAGAATGTCGCTCAAGGCGGACGGACGCAGTCGCACGGAATCCGCAAATCTAGCGCTCGGGCGTCTGCGGCAACACTTCAAGGGATTGAGTTTACAAGATTTTGAGTTCGGCGCGGAATCCATGCGAATGGGCGCAGCCACTACGAATGGTGCGACTTCGCCCATGTCGGAGGACTCCGATTTGAATTTCGCTCTCGAGCGACTGGCAGAATCCTCGGATGTCAAGCCGTCCGCAATCGTCGTGGTCAGCGACGGGAGATGGTTGCGTCCGAGTGCCGCAACAGCCAAAGACGGCTTCGAGCTGCCTCCCGGTCTCAAAGGCACGACGCTTCATGCTGTTGATGTGGGCGGGCGACTTCTGCGCGACGCAAGTGTGCTCTCCGTAGGAACGGTGGGCAGTGCCGTAGCGCACCAATCGTTGGTGCTGGACGTCACAGTGTACTGCGCCAAATCATTGCACTGTGGCAAAATCCCGGTTGTAGTTCGTGCGCACAAGCGCGGCGTCGAGCCCGAAGTGCTTGCGCGCGGTGATGTCGAATTCGGGGACGATACAACCAGTCGCATCAGCTTGGATGTCACGCTGGAACGGGCCGGCACGCGCATTGTCGAAGTTGCTATCGAAGCGCCAAGTGGTGACGAAGTTCCAGAAAACGACCGTCGTTTCGTTACGATTGATGTCGTCCGCGATAGGCTTCGTTTGCTGCACGTTGCCGGTCGCCCCACGTATGACGTGCGAGCACTGCGAACCTGGCTGAAGAGTGATTCTTCGGTGGACTTAGTAAGTTTCTTCATCCTGCGCACGGATAGCGACGACACGAACGCGGATGAAGAAACCGAGCTGTCGCTAATCCCGTTTCCAGTGGATGAGCTATTCAACGAGCATCTGCCAAGTTTCGACGCCGTCATTCTCGAAGACATTGATGCGGAACGGTACCGCCTAGCCCGTCATTTCGAGAATCTTGCGCGCTACGTCGAACAAGGCGGAGGGCTTTTGCTTGTCGGTGGCCCTTCCGCGTTCAGTGGTGGAGCCTACGTTGGCAGTCCAATTGAGCGTGTCCTTCCGACGGCTCTCGTGAGTTCTGAACACCCGTTTGACACGGTTGAATTCGTCCCCCGTGTTACCGCGGCAGGCAAGACAACCAGGATTCTTGAGCCGTTGCGAGCGGTTCTAGGCAATCGCCTTCCCAGCATGCCCGGCGCAAACAGTCTTGGTCCCTTGAAACCGAAGGCGGTAGGTTTATGGGAGCATCCAATTCGCACGGCGCTTCCGCTCAAGACGGGCGGCGCTCCCGGCGCGATGCCAATCCTCGCGGTAACCGAAGCGCGTGATGGTCGCGTGGTAGCCCTCGCAGTCGATGGTACTCATCGTCTAGCGTGGGGGCAGGAAGGGCTGGAGACGGCCGGGCGAGCCTATGGTGCACTTTGGGACGGCCTCCTCGGTTGGGTGATGAGGGATCGGCGCTACGAGTCTGCGCAGGGCAGTGTGATGGGTGATTGCATTGTCGGGCAGAAGACACTACTGCGCGTCGATTTTGCGGCACAAGTAAGCGGTGAGGTTCTGGTTGAAGTGCAGAAGCTCGACCGTTCCAACGAGAAAGCCCAGATGCTTCGACAGGTCGTAGCCGGAGCAAGAACGGTTGAGTTTACCGTTGAAGGGCTTGCCGAAGGTGCCTATTCGGCCCTTGCACGTGCCGGCGATGAGCCAGAGGCACGATTCGACTTTGCGTGCGAACGAGGTGGCCGGGCATGGGCGGATAGTCGAGCCGACCATGCTCGTCTACGCGACGTGGTTGCCCGTGCTTCTGGGCTTGTAGTCGCCGACGATGAAATCGAGAGGCTGCCGCGCCCCGAGAATTCCCACGTCGCTTCATACCGGCAGGCAACCGCTTGGTTGCCTGCGTGGACGTGGGCACTTGGGGCGTCGCTCGCCCTGGCCTTGCACTGGATCTCGAGGAGGCGGGCAGGGCTCGTGTAGCGTTTTGGAGAGAGCGGTTAATCGTAGTACTCGTTGCCCAAGTGAGTGATGAGCTCTTCGCCCATCATCCAGCGCAGCGTATTCTTCAGTTTCATCATTTGAATGAAAAGATCGTGTTCAGGATAGAGCTCAGGGGATACGACAGGGCACTTGAAGTAGAAGCTCAACCACTCCTGCACGCCGCGAAATCCAGCTCTGCTTGCGAGGTCGAGAAAGAGCGCCAAGTCGAGGACGAGCGGCGCGGCAAGGATGGAGTCGCGACACAAGAAATCGACCTTGATCTGCATCGGGTAGTTCAACCAGCCAAATATGTCGATGCTGTCCCAGCCTTCCTTAGAATCACCACGCGGCGGGTAGTAGTTGATCCGAACTTTGTGATAAACATTTCCGTATAGGTCGGGGTATTTGTCGGGTTGAAGGATCTCTTCAAGCACACCAAGCTTGCTGACTTCCTTGGTCTTGAAGCTATCCGGATCATCGAGAATTTCGCCGTCGCGATTGCCCAAAATATTCGTCGAGAACCATCCACTCAGGCCAAGTAGTCGAGCCTTGAGCCCTGGTGCCAAGATGGTCTTCATCAACGTCTGTCCGGTCTTGAAGTCCTTGCCACAGAAGGGCACCTTCATCTGCTTTGCAAGGGCAAATCCAGCTGGGAAGTCGAAGGAAAGGTTGGGCGCTCCGTTGGCAAAGGGAACGCCTTCCTTCAGGCATGCCCAAGCGTAAAGCATCGAATTTGAAATCGCCGGATGGTCGTCAAGCAGTCCTTGTTCAAAGGATTCGATGCTGGCATGAACTTCACCAGGCTCAAGGTAGATCTCGGTAGAACCGCACCACACGACAACGGCGCGACTGCACGCGTTGGCCTTGATAAAATTGCG
>Ga0302321_100001905_pt1 | contig 17819 bp, 9 predicted proteins | sample Fen_T0_1_FD_202505 | JGI IMG/M metagenome (GOLD analysis project Ga0302321, IMG submission 202505) | Peat permafrost microbial communities from Stordalen Mire near Abisko, Sweden - Fen_T0_1 | ecosystem: Environmental > Terrestrial > Soil > Wetlands > Permafrost | place: Sweden: Abisko...
AACCTGGTCGGCGCCATCGTCAGTTCCAATGCTTGGTTGTCGGTGTTGAACCCACCCGTGATCACCAACAACCCCACCACCAACAACACCTGCACCCCGGCGCCCGCCGGTCTGGTTGGTTGGTGGCCCGGCGAAGGCAATACCCGCGATAACATCGGGACCAACAACGGCGTCCTGTCCAGCAACGGCGCGACCTATGCCAGCGGCAAAGTCGGCCAAGGTTTCCGTTTTGATGGTACCAACGGTTATTTGCAGATTCCCGATTCCGATGCGCTCAAGCCGACGAACGTCACCCTGGAGGCGTGGGTATGGTTGGATCCGAACACCACGCCCGGGCAGGGTGGCGAAAGCATCTTTTTCAAACGCAACACATGGACCTATCTGTTTGAAGGCTACAGCCTGCTCAAGAGTACCGTTGACAATGGCAACGGTACTTACAGCGACCGGTTTGAAGCCGTGGTCACCCGGAATGGAAATCAAGTGGTCATTAATTCCACCACCGTCGCCCAGCGCGGGGTCTGGTATCATGTCGCTGCCTCGTATGATGGCAGCCGGCTGACCCTCTATGTCAATGGGGTGGCGGAAGCCTCGGCCGTCGCTGGTTTTGCCTTGGACTACGGTAACTTGCCCGTTTACATCGGCACGACCGGTGAACCCGCCCCTTACAACTCAAAATTTGGCGGCATCATTGACGAGCCGTCCATTTACAATCGTGCGCTCGCGGCCAGCGAAATCGCCGCCATCTATACTGCCAATAGTCTCGGCAAATGCCCTGACACGGTGCCGACGAACACCTGCACCCCGTCGCCCACCGGTCTGGTGGCGTGGTGGCAGGCGGAGAGCAATGCGTTGGACAGCGTGGGCACCAATCATGGCACCCTGTATAATGGGACCAGCTTTGCGGCCGGTGAAGTGGGGCAAAGCTTTCAGTTCAATGGCACGAACACGTTCATTCGCATCCCGAGCAGCCCGGCGCTGCAGCCGTCCGGGGCGTTCACGCTGGAAGCGTGGGTGAATTACGACTTCCAAACCAGCGATATTGGCGGCATGATCGCGATGAAAGGGCAGGATGCTGAGGTGGCGGCGGACTGGGCGCTCTCGATCAGCGGCGCGCACAAGCTCCGGCCGCACGTGAACCTCAACGGCGGCTGGTATTACTTCGACTGCAATACAACGCTCGTGCCGGGAGCGTGGTATCATGTGGCGATGGTATACGATGGCACCAAAATTCAGGGCTTTGTCAACGGGGTCTTGGATGGGACACTGGTTGCGACCGGCACCGTGAGCGTGTCCGCCGAGCCGATGAAGATTGGCACCTATGCTTCCACCCATGCGCCGGCCTCAACCAGTTTCTTTGCCGGCCGCATTGACGAGGTTTCGCTCTATAACCGCGCCCTCGCCACAAATGAGCTTGCGGCCATTTACCAAGCCGGCAGTTCCGGCAAATGCCCGCCCGAACCAACCTACTCCTGCACCCCGGCACCCGCCGGTCTGGTGGCATGGTGGCCGGCGGAGAGTACTGCCGTGGACGTTATCAGCGGCAACAACGGCACCCTTCTGAACGGGGCCACCTTTGCCCCCGGTGAAGTCGGCCAGGCCTTTGCCTTTACCACCACCAATGCCGGCATTAAGATCCCCGCCAGCACATCCTTGAATGTCGGCTTGAGCCCTGGCCTGACCCTCGAAACCTGGATCAAGCCCGCCAACATTACCGACCGGCAGCCGCTGGCGGAATGGAACAACGCCGCAGGCTCGTGGGGCACTCACTTCTGGGTTTCGCCAGACTTCGCCGGCCAGCTCTATGCAAACGTGGTTGATAGCGCGGGCGGCTGGCATGCCATCACCACGGCTGCTGGCGCGGTCACCGCCAATGTTTTCCAGCATGTGGCTTTAACCTACGACAAGGTCAGCGGCCTGGCCACGCTCTACCTGAACGGCGCAATCGTAGCCCAGGAATATCTTGGCTCGTTCACACCGCTGACTACTTATGATCTCTACCTGGGAAGCCGCGTTTCCGGGCCAGGGGGCGAGACCGGCTCATTTGTCGGGCTGATGGACGAAATGACTCTCTACAACCGCGCCCTCGCCACCAACGAAATCCAGGCCATCTACGCCGCTGGCACCGCCGGCAAAAGTGTGCCCGCGATCACCACCACGACGAACTCGGTGCCGGCCATCTCCTATTTTACGCCGGCATCAGCTGGCACTGGATCGCTGGTGACCCTGATTGGCACCAACTTCAGCACGACGGCTGCCGCCAACATCGTTTATTTTGGCGCCGTGCGCGCCAGCGTCCTGACCGCCAACCCGAACAAGCTCACGGTCGCCGTGCCCTCCGGGGCCACATATGCTCCCATCACCGTGACCGTCAACGGGCTGGTGGCGTACAGCCCTGCGGCCTTTGCCCCCACTTTTGCCGGCAACGGGGCGGCCATCGATGCCACCACCTTTGCGCCCGGCGTGAACCTGGCCATCGCCAACCCGATCGCCACGGTCATTGCTGATTTGGATGGCGATGGCAAGCCGGATCTGGTGCTGGCCAGCGTTTATGCCAATGCCATTGCCATCAGCCAAAACATCAGCAGCAACGGCGTGCTGACCGCCGCCTCCTTTGCGGCCCCGGTCGTATTCCCCATCGGCAACGGGGGTGAAGATCCCTATGGTGTCACGGTCGTGGACGTGGATGGCGATGGCAAACTGGATCTGGTCGTGCCAGACGGTTACAACAACCAGATTGCAGTTTACCGCAATCTTTCATCCGCCGGCCCGCTGACCACCAACTCCTTTGCCGCCCCGGTATTTTTCCCGGTGGCCGCTGGACCACGCCGCGTGGTGGCCGGCGACCTGGATGGCGACGGCCACGTGGACCTGATCAGTGCGAACACCACCAGCGGCACGCTTTCCATCCTGCGCAGCACCGGGATCATCGGAGCCATTACGACCAACTCCTTTGCGGCGCATTTCGACCTGGCCTCGGCCGGCAACGCCGAAGTCGTGGCGATCGGCGATTTGGACGGCGATCTGAGGCCGGATTTGGCGGCGGCTGACACCAGTGGATTCATTTCGCTCTATCGCAACCGGTGCACGCCCGGCAATATCGGCTCCAATTCATTTGCGGCGCGCGTGGATTTGCCGGCACAAAACTGCTTGCACGTGGCAATTGGCAACTTGGATGGCAACGGGCGGCCGGAATTGATCGCCAGCGCGTATCTGCCTCAAACCATGTCCGTTTATCGCAACCTGGCCACGCCTGGAATATTGACCACCAACTCCTTTGCCCCGCCGGTGGACTATGCCCTGGCCGGCCGCGGTCACTCGGTCGCCATCGCCGATCTCAACGGCGACGGCCGGCCCGATCTCGCCGCGGTGACGGAACTCGACAGCGCCTTGTCGGTGTTCCAAAACATCGGCACCGGCAGTTTCACCAACACCTCCCTCGCCAACCGGGTGGATTTCGCCGCCGGCTGGAATGCTTGGGGCGTGGCGGTGGGCGATCTCGATGGGGATGGCCGCCCGGATGCCGTCTTTGGCAACGTGTACGACAACACGCTGACCATTTACAAAAATGTCACCCCCTTGGCATCGGCACCGATCATCGTCGGACAACCCACCAATCAGGTGGTCACCGCTGGCACCACCGCCACCTTTAGCGTCACTGCCACCGGCAGCGTGCCGCTGAGCTACCATTGGCGTTTCTATGGCACCAACTTGAATGACGCCACGAATGCCACCTTGACCCTGGCCAATGTGCAAATCAATCAGACCGGCCATTATTCCGTACTGGTGAGCAACCTGCTCGGCGCAGTCGTCAGTTCCAACGCTTGGCTGACCGTGAACTCACCCGTCATCACCAACACCCCGGCCCCGGCGGATCTGGTGGCGTGGTGGCCGGGCGAGGGGAATGGCAACGATGTCATGTGGGCCAACCCCGCCAGCCTGTCAACCGGCGTCGCTTTCACTCCGGCTTTGGTGGGACAAGGTTTCTATTTGGGCAGCCCCAACGCTTATCTCACGGTGCCCGCCAGCGCCTCGCTTAATATCGGCACCAATGGCACCGGCCTGACGCTCGAAGCCTGGATCTCCGTTACCAATGTCGCCGCGTTTCACCCCATCTTCGAGTGGAGCCAGGGCATTCACGGCGGCAACACCGGCGTCCAATTGTGGCTCAGTGGTTTGCCGTCCGATGTGGGCGTGCTGTTTGCCAACGTGGTCGAGGCCAATGGCACCCAGCATCAGATCCGCTCCGCCCAAAATACCGTGGCCCCCAATCAGTTCCAGCATGTGGCGCTGACTTATGACCCGGTTTCAGGTTACTCCACGCTCTACGTGAATGGCAGTGTGGTGGCGCAGGAAAACATCGGCACCATCGTGCCGCTGACCACCGACAACCTCTATTTTGGCTGCCGGTTGGGTGACTCCCCCGGCGACTGGACCTACGGCGCCTTCCTGGGCGGCATTCTTGATGAACCGGCCATCTACCGCCGCGCCCTCGCCACCAACGAAATCCAGGCCATCTACGCCGCCGGCAGCGCGGGCAAAACCGCGCCGGTCGCGGTGGCCCCCAGCATCACCGCGCAGCCGGCCGATGTCTTCACCACCGTCAACGAAACTGCCACCTTCAGCGTCACCGCCACCGGCACCGCGCCGCTGAGCTACCATTGGCGTTTCTATGGCACCAACTTGATTGGCGCCACGAGTGCCACGTTGACCCTGGCCAATGTGCAAATCAGCCAGATCGGCTATTATTCCGTGCTGGTGAGCAACCTGGTCGGCGCCATCGTCAGTTCCAATGCTTGGTTGTCGGTGTTGAACCCACCCGTGATCACCAACAACCCCACCACCAACAACACCTGCACCCCGGCGCCCGCCGGTCTGGTGGCGTGGTGGCAGGCGGAGACCAATGCGTTGGACAGCGTGGGCACCAACCACGGCACCCTGTATAATGGGACCAGCTTTGCGGCCGGTGAAGTCGGGCAAAGCTTTCAGTTCAACGGCACGAACACATTCGTTCGCATCCCGAGCAGCCCGGCGCTGCAGCCGTCCGGGGCGTTCACGCTGGAAGCGTGGGTGAATTACGATTTCCAAACCAGCGATATTGGCGGCATGATCGCCATGAAAGGTCAGGATGACGAAGTGGCGGCGGACTGGGCGCTCTCGATCAGCGGCGCGCACAAGCTCCGGCCGCACGTCAATCTCGACGGCGGCTGGTATTACTTCGACTGCGACACGACGCTCGTGCCGGGGGCGTGGTATCATGTGGCGTTGGTATACGACGGCACCAAAATTCAGGGCTTTGTCAACGGAGTCTTGGATGGAACCCTGGTCGCGTCGGGTGCCGTGAGCGTGTCCGCTGAGCCGATGAAAATCGGCGCTTACGCCACCACCTATCCGCCGGCCTCAACCAGTTTCTTTGCCGGCCGCATTGACGAGGTTTCGCTTTACAACCGCGCCCTCGCCACGAATGAGCTCGCGGCAATTTTCAATGCCGGCAGCTTCGGCAAATGCCCTGACACGGTACCGACGAACACCTGCACCCCGGCTCCAGACGGTCTGGTGGCGTGGTGGCAGGCGGAGACCAATGCGTTGGACAGCGTGGGCACCAACCATGGCACCCTGTATAATGGGACCAGCTTTGCGGCCGGTGAAGTGGGGCAAAGCTTTCAGTTCAACGGCACAAACACGTTCATTCGCATCCCGAGCGGCCCGGCGCTGCAGCCGTCCGGGGCGTTCACGTTGGAAGCCTGGGTGAATTACGACTTCCAAACCAGCGATATTGGCGGCATGATCGCCATGAAAGGTCAGGATGACGAAGTGGCGGCGGACTGGGCGCTCTCGATCAGCGGCGCGCACAAACTCCGGCCGCACGTGAATCTCGACGGCGGCTGGTATTACTTCGACTGCGACACGACGCTCGTGCCGGGGGCGTGGTATCACGTGGCGCTGGTATACGATGGCACCAATATTCAGGGCTTCGTCAACGGCGTCTTGGATGGGACGCTGGCCGCGTCGGGCACCGTGAGCGTGTCTGCTGAGCCAATGAAGATCGGCGCTTACGCCACCACCTATCCGCCGGCCTCAACCAGTTTCTTTGCCGGCCGCATTGACGAGGTTTCCCTCTACAACCGCGCCCTCGCCACGAATGAGCTCGCGGCAATTTTCAATGCCGGCAGCTCCGGCAAATGCAGATAGGCGGCCATTGCATCAAAACACCAGCCACGGAAGCAGACTTCCGTGGCTGTTTCATTTTGCAGCTTTGAGCATTGACAGAAATGCTCTAACCACTGGCTCGCGCCGGGACTTTGTCGGCAGCCCGGACGCGCGCGAGGAGCATGCCCCATCACGCGTGGTCAGGGCCGGCCTGGGAATGGGGCAGGGGACTACCAGCGGTTTGTAGCTCGGTCAAGGCGGACACAGACCGGCGCTGATGCCGCAAACGTCAAGGCATTCGTTTACTGACAAATCGGATGTCACTTCTGATGGGGCGTGGTTCTGGGCTTGCTCTCTTTCAATGAATTAGCAAATTTGCCTCAAACCATTAATAGGGCTGGTTCATGAAAGTAAAAATGGCTGCCAATTGTTTTCCGGCTTGCGCGGCGGCGGGTTGGTTTGTTTTTAGCGCCTTGACATGGCGGGGAACATCCCCCACCAGACTTGTCCTTGGTGGGTTGGATGCTTGGCTTTTTATTTCCAGCCGGAAGGTTCGCGCTTGGGTCGCCGCCATCAGTCTGGGCACGCCACCAACACATTCCGGCCAAGGGATCGAGGGCGTGAGCCTCCCGGTGGCTGGATCAACCATGGAGCAAATAACACGATGAAATCAAAAGGACTTTTTTGCCGCCTCAGTATTCTGGCAGTGATTGGGTTGGCCTGGTTCATTTCACGGGCGGCAAATGAAAGGGGTACCAACGATGTTGACTCGTTCAGGCTTTATCTTACCAAGCCGCCCTGTTTCTCCCGGCTTATTTACACCGATCAAACCGTTTGTGACGACAATGCCTTCCAAAACCGCAAATTTATTGTGGCTTATGGCGGCAGCGGCTTTTACATCCGGCATTTCACCGCCCAGGATAATCTCAATGCCCCCATCAGCGTGACCAACAAAATGCACGGCTCGATGCTGGTGGGGCGGGAAAATAATTTGCGCTGGCAAATTAATGGCTTTGGCGTGGGCAAGTCGATTAGTCAGGAAACCAACCAGCCGGATGCCTACGCGGCTTTTGCGGACAGCATGAGAACCATCATTGATGGGCTGGTCAACTTTGGGCCGCAGGATATTGTACCGGGGTCGTTTGTCTGGCATGGCAATGACTTTGAAGCCACCCCTTCGGCCTTATTGCAGCAAATGCGGCCGGATGCAATGCTGCTCACCGGCGCTATTATCGTTAAAAATGGGCAGGTCATCCAAATGGATTTGAATCTGCATGGGCATTTATGGAGCCGGTTTAATTACCAATACGAGCATTCCACGGGTCGTCCAAGCTGGTTTCCCGCCAAAATCATCCGGGCGGGTTCGGACAAATGCAATTATATCCAGGTGCAGAATGTGACCTTTGGGGATGAAGATGAGGTGATGACGGAATTTTCACCTGAAGCTCACATTTTGCCGGAGGTTGAGGTGGTCACCTTGGTCTCCAATAACCTCAAAATAAGTCAAGTCAATGGGACAAATTCCAAGGTGTTGTCGCTCGTGAAAATCCAGAACGCCGACCGCGTTAAAGTAACGTCACGGGTGGTGTTGAGCTGGTCGGCAATCATGGTCCGGAGCGTACTGGCATTGGGATTGATTGTGGTGGTTGGCTATTTTGTGTCAAAGGCGGGCCGGAAATAAACGAATGCAGGAATGAATATGGCTGCGACCTGCGCCTGGCGGAACGCCGCGTTCACTGTCGGCGTTCCGGTTGGACGCGGCGAAAATGGGACATTTGCGTTCATCGTTCACGCTGGCCCGGATATTTCATCGCTGCTGGTTTGCCTTTCATTAGCACCGGGCTTTCAGCCCGGTGGACACTGGTGGTAACGACCACAGCCGTTTTAACGGCTTCCGCCACACAGTCGAAGCTGCTGCAGCCGCTTCCTGTTCGTTTGGCCTTGCCTCAATGGGCTGAAGCCTTGTGCGAATGAAACGACTAGGATGTATCCGGCCTGGAGCATTGATGGAAATGCTCCAAGCCGGCAGTGAAGCCGGCGCTCATCCGCTCAGCAAAATTCTTTTCACGCGTTCCCAATGCGTTCAAATTGCCGGCCGGTTTGTCCCCAAAAACCCCAATGCCCCCCGCACAGTTTGGGTTCCAGATTCCCATCCCCTCCGGCCCGCCATTCTCTGCATTTGCGCTGTTGCAAATCATTACACTTATACATAACATTAGCTTGCAATTAATGAAGGCGCCATCCCCATCCAATTTTGTTTCAGGAATTCTTCTTCGGTCGTTTCTGGTTTTACTTTTGGGCTTGCTGGGCGGGGCCGCCGCCCGCGCTCAGAGCGGCCCGGCGGTTATGACGAACCCGGTGAACGTGACGGTGAATGCCGGCGGCACGGCCATGTTCACGGCGGCGGCGAGCGGCAGCCCGACGCCGACGGTCCAATGGCAGTTCAGCACCGATGGCGGCGCGACCTTCAACAACCTGGCGGGCGCGACCACCACCACCTTGACCGTGCCAGGTCTGACGGCCGGTCAGAACGGGCTGAGATTCCGCGCCGTGTTCACGAATGCCGGCGGCACGGCGACCACGACCACGGCAACCGTCACGGTGAACTTCGCGCCGGGCGTCACGACGAACCCGGCCAGCCAGAGTATTGCGGCCGGCGCCAACGTGACGTTCGTGGCCGCGGCGGACGGCAATCCCACGCCGACCGTGCAATGGCAGGTGAGCGTGAATGGCGGCGCGACGTTCAATAACATTGCGGGCGCCACTTCGACCTCCTTGTTGCTGACGGCCGTGCCGGTGACGGCCACTGGTAATAAATATCGCGCCGTGTTCACCGACAGCGCCGGCAGCGCCACCACCACCGCCGCAACCTTGACGGTGGGAATTGCACCAAATTTCACGAAAATTTCCCTGAGCGGCACAAATTTGAATTTGTTTGGCACCAACGTTATGAGCGGGACTTACCTCCTCGTAACCAGCACCGATCTAACTGACGCCCCCGCCCAATGGCTGCCCGTGCTGACCAATACTTTTACCGCCAACAGCAGTTTCAGCGTGCTGGTCACCAACCAATTTTCAGCCGGAGTCCCCCGGAGATTCTTCCGTTATCGCATGCCGTGACGCGCCGCCGTGGCTGGCGGATTTTTCCACCTCCTAAACGGGGAATCCGGGGAAAAATGCGCCATGCCAGTTGGGATCATTCCTGCCGGTTGAACTGGCTGGGCGTCGAACCAAAGGAAATTTAGCGCCTGCCCTGTACTGCGCATTGACTTGCCTTTCCATCATCGCTAGCCTCACGGTCGAATGCAGGAAATCATTGAGAAGCTCCTCGTTTTACAGGATCGTGACCGGAAAATCCTCCGCGTGTCACAGGAATTGGCCCACATTGCACCCGAGCGCGACAGCATCCGCGCCAAGGCCAGCTCCACCCAAACCCAGCTCGAAGCCGCCAAACTGCGCGTGAAGCAGATCGAGGCCGAGCGCAAGCAGCGCGATCTCGAAATCGAAGCCAAGAAAGCGCAGATTGAGAAATATCTCAACCAGCAGCTTCAAACGCGCAAGAATGAGGAATACAAAGCCCTCGCGCACGAGATCGAGATGGCCAAAGAATTCATTTTCAAAATTGAGGATGAGGAAATCGTTTTGATGGAGCGCGCCGAGGCGGCGCAGAAGGAAGTCGTTCGCACCACCGCCGAAGCCGCCGCCGCCAAAAAAGTCGTGGACGACCAGGTCGGCCAGCTCGATCAGCGGGAACAGAATTTTAAGAAAGAACTGGCCGAATTACAGGCCGGCCGCGCCCAACTGGCCTCCGCCGTGGACGAGTCCGCCCGCAACCGCTACGAACGCCTGCTCAAGAGCAAGGGCGAAAATGTCGTCGTCGGTGTGGAGCACAGTTCCTGTGGCGGCTGTCACATGAAGCTGCCCACCCAGATCGTCACCAGTTGCCGCGGCGAGACCGAGCTGGTCGCCTGCCCGAATTGCGGGCGCATCCTGTTTTTCACCCGCGACATGGATCTGGTCGGCGGAGATTAATCCCGGCGACGAAATCCAGGTCGGGCTGGCCTGGCAAATTTCCTGTCTGGCTTTGTTTCTGCCGCTTTCACCCAACCAAGCCAGCCAACGCAACGGGGCGCAGGCTGGCATACCTGACGGCGAGAAACCTTTTTTGCCGCACGCGTCACCGCCCATTCGTCATTCGTGCTTTGTCATTCCTTCGTCATTAGGCCTTCGTCATTCGTCATTCTCTGCTTGAGCTGATAGACCGAGCGTCCCCGGAGCGCGCCCCCGCCACCTTCAACCCGGCGCACACTCTTCGCCTCCCCCGCCTCCCCAAGGGAGGAGAGGGCAGGGGAGAGGAGGCCAATTGTTTGCCCCTAAACGAGTTAATAGCTTTTTTGGGCTCTTCGCTGTTTGCGATGGAATCGGCGATTTTGATTTCAGTTTTTGCGGACCGGCCGGAAGGATTCGCGAACTGAGCCGGGCCGGGGTCACCGCCACCATCGGTTTGACGTCAGCAACCATGGTGGCTTATAAGCAAAAACCTCAAATACCGGCATTGACATCGGGCGTCAGGTAGCCCCGTCAGGGGCGATATATTTGTAGTTGCACCGTCCCCTTTGATTTTTTAGCTCCGTAGGAGCGACATCGGCTCACGTCTCCGTCCCAAAACTTCACGCTGTTCAAATCTCTTGATCGCCGATGCCAGCGAAAACAGCGGAGAACCATATTTCGACACGAAAGGCCGTGGTTGGGACTGGCTCCAAAAACGCAAGTACTTGCGTTTTTGGAAAATCTCCACTGATCACCATTTTTCACCCAACCAAGCCAGCCAACGCAACGGACGCAGTCTGGTTATACCCCACGGCGAGGAACCTTTTTTGCCCCACGCGCGTCACCGTCCATTCGTCATTAGGCCTTCGTCATTCGTCATTCTCTGCTTGAGCTGATAGACCGAGCGTCCCCGGAGCGCGCCCGCGCCACCTTCAACCCGGCGCACACTCTTCGCCTCCCTCGCCTCCCCCAAGGGAGGAGAGGGCAGGGGAGAGGAGGCCAATTGTTTGCCCCTAAATGAGTTAACCCTAAAAACGGCAGTTGAAGCCAGCCAAAGAAGTCATCAACCACGGATGGACGCGGATAAACACGAATTTTTAGCCTGGTGATCCATTTACCCCTGCGGGTGATCCTCTGTTCTGCTGCAAATTCTTTGTATCCGTGTTTATCTATAATTGACCGGGTGATTTAGCTAAATCCAACCTTTTCTTCATCCGCGTTCGTCCGGGGTAAAAATGGCGTTGAACTCCAACCGTTCAACGCAACGCGGGCTCCCCAAAATAATTCGCGTTCATTCGCGTAATTCGCGTAAAAGTCTTTCCCCTATCCGTGTCCATCCGCGTGCATCCGGGGTTGAACCGCTTTTCTAGGTTTAAAACGTACTTAAGCCTTGTTCTCAAACAGGCTGGGCGCCACCTGGCGGGCCAGTTCGAGGCAGCGCGCCGCAATTTCCGAAGGCGATTCACTGTTGAGCGCAAACTCCGCCAGTTTTACCGCCTCGGCCTGCTTGATGCGCCGGATGACGTATTTCACCTGGTCAATCACCGCGGGCGCGCAGCTCAGTTCGTCCACCCCCAGGCCAATCAGCAGCGGGGCCAGCACGGGATCGCCGCCGATTTCACCGCAGACCCCCGCCCAGATGCCGTTGGCATGCGCCGCATCCACCGTCATCTTGATCAGCCGTAAAATGGCCGGATGCGTCGGCTCGTACAGATGCGAAACCTTCTCATTCGTCCGGTCCGCCGCCAGCGTGTACTGGATCAGGTCGTTCGAGCCGATGCTGAAAAACTTTACCCGCTTGGCCAGCGCATCTGCGATGAGCGCGGCCGAGGGAATCTCAATCATCGCACCCACTTCGATCTTTTCATCAAACGGAATCTGTCGCGCGCGGAGCTCCTGCTTGCATTCTTCCAGCATCGCATTCGCTTGATTCAGCTCGTCCAGCCCGGAAATCATCGGATACATCATCTTCACGTTGCCCACCGCGCTGGCGCGGAGGATCGCGCGGAGCTGCGCGCGAAACAATTCCGGCTGCGCCAGGCAGAAGCGGATCGCGCGCCAGCCGAGAAAAGGATTCATCTCCTTGGCAATCTGCAGGTGCGAGGCGAATTTATCGCCGCCCAGATCCAGCGTGCGGATGATCACCGTCTGCGGTTTCAGCGCCGTCGCCACTTCCAAATAGACTTTGTACTGCTCATCTTCGCCCGGCAGGCTTTCGCGGTTGATGAAAAGAAATTCAGTGCGGAACAGTCCCACGCCCTCCGCGCCGTGCGCGAGCACCGCCGGAATGTCGTGCTGATCCTCAATGTTCGCGGAAAGATGCACGGTCTGGCCATCCAGCGTCACCGCCGGCTGGTTCTGGATTTCGCGGAGCTTTTCGCCAAACGTCGCCTTGATCTTGGCAAGCTGTCCATACTCAAACAGCGTCTGATCGGTCGGGTTGACCACCACCGTGCCATTATAACCGTCGAGCAAAATGTAATCGCCGTTTTCCAGATCCTCGCTCAGATTCTGCAATCCGACAATCGCCGGAATGTCCATCGACCGCGCCATGATCGCCGTGTGCGACGTTTTGCCACCGATGTCCGTGGCAAAACCGAGGACATATTTCTTTTCCAGTTGGGCGGTCGTGGAGGGGCTGAGATCGCGGCTCACCAAAATGCACGGCTCCGTCAAATGCCGGAGATCAAACTGCTCCTTGACGTCGAGCAGGTTGTCCAAAACCCGGCCGGTAAGATCCCGCAGGTCGGCCGCGCGCTCGCGCAGGTATTCATCCTCCACCGCCTCCAACACCGCAATGTAACGGTCCGAGGCGGTGTGAAAGGCGAAATCGGCGTTCGTGTGTTCCTCGCGAATCAGGCGCATCACCTCGTCCAGCAGCACCCGGTCCTCCAGCATCAACAGGTGGGCGTCAAAAATGTCCGCCTCCGCCGAACTCATCGTCTTCGTCACCCGATGCTGGATCTCCGTGATCTGCTGGCGCGTGCGCACCAGCGATTTCTCGAACCGCACGACTTCCGCGACAATTTCATCCGGAGGAACTTCGCGCCGGGTGATGACGTGCCGGGTGCGGTGCAGCACAAGCACCCGCCCGCGGCAAACACCCGCCGAAACGGCGATGCCGCGATACACCTTTTCCCCTTTAATTTGCCCTGACATAGCTTGATCAGACAAATACCTCAAGCCCGGGGCATTGCAAAGCCTTTCCTGAATAAATATTCCGGTCACTAATGGGGAACGTGCCAATAAAAAAGCCCGCCGTGCGGCGGGCTTGTTGTTTAAAATGAGGAGGATGGGAAGCCGCCGGCTCAGGCACGTTCCATGTATTTGCCGGTCCGGGTGTCAATCTTGATCTTTTCGCCCGTCTTGATGAACAGCGGCGCCTGCACCGTGATCCCCGTTTCCACCGTGATGGCTTTTTGCACATTGTTGGCCGAATCGCCCCGGATGCCTTCCGGCGCATCCGTCACCGTAAGGATTACGCTGGAAGGAATTTCCACCGTGACCGCCTTGTCTTCGACAAAGGTCACCGTCACCAGGCCGTTTTCCACCAGATAGTTTTTGGCATCGCCCACCAGATCCGCCGCCAGCGTCACCGTTTCGTAGTTTTCAGGATTCGTGAACACATAATCCACGCCATCCTTGTAGCTGAATTCCATCTTCGTCGTCATCATCGGCACCGCTTCGATTTTCTCCGTGGAACTGAGGCGGATGTCCGACGATTTCCCCGTGCGAATGCTGCGGAGCGTGGCTTGCACAAAGGCGCGCAGGTTGCCGGGCGTCCGGTGCTGGAATTCCAAAACCACGCAGATGTCGCCGTTGTAATTGATCGCCATACCACGGCGAAGATCGTTTGCTGTTGCCATAAATTAGTGTCGCGTTGTGTTATCTCTAAAAATGAGTTATTTATTGTACCCTCGCAAAAGTCGAATGCAAGACGGTTTTCGGACATTCGCGCCTAATTTTCCAGCTTCTGTCCAGCTTCCCTTGACACCACAAAGATTTGTGTGTAAAAAACAGACAACCACAATTAGCAGTGGTTTTATGCGTTGCCCCAAGTGCGGTTGCCAGGAAGATAAGGTCATTGATTCGCGTGCCTCCCGGGAAGGCGCGACCATCCGTCGCCGCCGCGAATGCCTCCAGTGCCAGCACCGCTTCACCACCTACGAAGAAGTCGAGCACGAAGGCCTCATGGTCCTGAAACGCGACGGCCGCCACGAAGAATTTTCCCGCGATAAACTCCTGTCCGGCGTCCGCAAAGCCTGCCAGAAGCGCCCCGTTTCCCCCAAAGTCATGGATGAACTGGTCGATCACATCGTCGCCACCGTCACCGGCAAGTTCGAGACCGAAGTTCCCGGCGAATTCATCGGCACCATGGTCATGAACGGCCTGCGCGAAATCGATTCCGTTGCCTATGTGAGGTTTGCGAGCGTTTACCGCCGGTTTCAGGAAGCCACCGATTTTGTCCAGGAAGTCCAAAAACTGGAGGCCGCCAAATGATTGCCCTGAGCTCCGACTGCCTGCTCTTCCAACTCGCCAACGGCGAAACCGTCCCGTGCTCCGCCGACATGATTTCCGTCGAAATCGCCGAAGGCGCCGAGGGCCTGCTCGACCCCGACCTGCTCCGGCATGCCGCCTCCAGTGTTTTTCATTATTTTCGCGTCGAACTCGAGCGCGAAGCCGTTACCGTTACCGAATTCTCCCTCGCCCTGGAAAAAGTCCTCGGCCACCTTGGCTATCCCATTCACGCCCAAGACCCTGCGCCCGCTGTCACCATATGTGACACCGACCTCCAGCGCCTCGCCAGTGAAGCCGGCGACAGCCTGGAATTATTCTTCTTTGCACGCCTGCGCGCCGAACTGCACACCCAGCTCCGCCAATCCCCCCGCCTAATCCGCTTCCGCGGCCTGCGCGGTTGCGTCAAACAGATCGCCGGCGTCCGCCGCTGGAGCCCACGTTGTGAAGATTTGCAGGATCAAATCGTCGCCTTTCTCCGGCAGTGCATGACCAGTGAGAACGACAAAAGTGATTGCGCCTTGGTGGTGGAATGATTCTTTGCGGAAGCATGCCCGCTGGTCGCTGCCAATTTTTCCGTGTCAAACTGTCAAATCATTGCCTCAATTGAACCATGAGCAAAACCTTGTTTGAAAAAATTGTCGCCCGCGAAATCCCCGCCCAGATCGTATACGAGGACGACCTAGTTCTGGCTTTTCGTGATATCCAGCCGCAAGCGCCGACCCATGTACTGCTGGTGCCCAAGCGGCTTATCCGGCGTATTGCCGAGGCTCAACCGGAAGATCACAAACTTCTGGGCCACCTGTTGCTCAAGGCCGCTGAAGTCGCGGCGAACCTGGGCCTCGTCCCCGGCGGCTACCGCCTGGTCATCAACAACGGCCCGGACGGCGGCGAAAGCGTACCGCATCTGCACGTTCACATTTTGGGCGGACGCCACCTCACTTGGCCACCCGGTTGAGTTGCATACACGCACCGGCAATTTGGCTCGGGGCAGGGCACAATCGCGGTCTTGAAACGCAGGGATATGGACTGGCCATAGCTTGACGCGGAAGAACACGGGCGTGCTGGCGATCTTGCCTATCCGTTTCCCATTTCCAAGTTCGGCGTGAATTCGAGAAAACCGGCGCGACCAGAATTTGACTGGCCGGCCGGTTAATCTGACCGCCGAGCGTGCGCTCTGGGTGGAATCATTTCTTACTCGGGCAGCTCGTGCCCGGCGATGCTGCACTTGGGCTTTTCACCCACCGTGCCAAGGGTGTATTCGCCACCTTGCGGGCAATGCGGTAGTTCGTTGTGCTTCAGATAAGTCTTGAGATCGTCCGCCGTGGGCTCGTCGGTTTCTTTCTTGGATTTCTCCAGCGCCCACTGCTGCTTGGCGGCGTCAATCTGCCGGAGATTATTGATGCAGCCATTCTCCTGGGCCGTGGCGCGGGCTTTCACAAAGTTGGGGATCGCAATAGCCGCCAGCATTCCCGGCACGATCATGGCTGGTAGCACGGCCAGGTGGGCGTAGCTTTGGGTGCCGTTGCCGATCGTCAGGCAGCCCGTTGGCGTGTTGAGCCCCACGGAATAGCACGCCGTCGGATGGCTCTGATTCATCAGGGATTCCAGCCATTTGGATTGCTCCGGCGAGCCGCCTTGCGCCGTGGCGCCGCTAAACGCCTGCGTTTGGATTTGCTGGATTGTCTTGCCGAAGCTCGCACTCAGGTAGGTGAACTGGTTGCCGGTGGTGGGAATTTTCTGGGCCAGGCGCTTGAATTCCGCCGTGCCTTTCAAGCCGGGGACCTGGCCGTTCTTCACCGCCAGCGCTTCATTGATCAACGCGTCCGAGCTGGCAATGAGCAGATAGCCGCCCGTGCTGGCCGCCGTCGGGCGCAGGTTGGCCACGAAGGGAATCGGCACCGGCAGGGTGCGCAGCTTGACCCCGTTCGTGTTCAGGCTGATCACTTGCTGGTTGCTTTTCAATTCCTCGTCAATGCGGTTGAAAATCGTTTCGTCGTTGACCCGCAGGGCCAGCATCAGGCCGGGCTCCGGCACTTCAACCATGCTGGGCGGAATCGGAATCGGAATGGTGTTGGACGGGTTCAGCGTCAGCACCAATCCAAATTCGCCCCCGAGAGAATTGAGGAAGGCGTCCCATTTCACTTTGGTGCCGGCTTCAAATTGCAGGGGAATGGTTTTTAGAAAATCCTGCGCCTGCGGAAAACCCGACTTGGCGGTCTCGTCTTTGATGACGTTCCACAGCAGCGGCACATCCAGATCCGCGAATACGGCCAGCGCGGTGTTTTCCGGCAGCAAATCCAGGCCGGTGAGCGCGTGCGGCTGTTGCCCGCCGAGTTTCCAGATGAAGCCGGTGTCGTGGCCGGCATAGTGGTGCAGCAGCGCCTTGTTCCGGTAGAGTCCTTTTTCAATCTCCACGGAGCTCAGCCCCAGGCCCGTGACCTCTTCCACGCCGCTGTCCTTGATCACGCGGACGGCGATGTCAAAAGCCTTGTTGACGTTCTCCTTGTCTTCCGGCTTCAGGTCAGGCATCGCGGTGACCAGGCTACGCCAGCCGTTCACTTTGGCGGAAAGTTGTTCCAGCCATTGCGCCGTGCCGAGATAGAGGTAAAAGTTCCCGCCCGGATCCAACTGGGCGGTGACCTCGGCAAAACTGTTTTTGGCCGGAGCGTTGGTGGCTGGCTGGGCGCCGCTCGAAAAAGGAGCGAGGAGTCCGGTCAGAATAATTGTCCCTAGGGCGAAGAAGTTTCTTTTCATGGAGTTCGTCGCATAAGCCAAACAGCTTTTGGAAAAAGGTAAAGCGCAAAAGTAATTTTGCTGTTGCTTCGGGCGCATCTTGGCACCGTGTTCATTTTGAGCCCAAGCAGCGTCGCCATTGAAACTGGGGCGGGCGACCACCAACGCAAACGAATGCGCCCGAAGTTGGTCAAAAATGATCCTCCCGCTGGAAATGGTCGGCCCCATGGCACGCAAAACGAGGCCTAAAACCACCGCCAGTGGGACAAATTTAACCCAACAAGTATGGATAAATTGGGTTTATTTGGGTTCGAATTGGCTTCGTTTTGGGTTTGTTTGGGTTCGTTTTGGGTTCGTTTTGGGTTCGTTTT
>Ga0302321_100001907_pt1 | contig 17813 bp, 8 predicted proteins | sample Fen_T0_1_FD_202505 | JGI IMG/M metagenome (GOLD analysis project Ga0302321, IMG submission 202505) | Peat permafrost microbial communities from Stordalen Mire near Abisko, Sweden - Fen_T0_1 | ecosystem: Environmental > Terrestrial > Soil > Wetlands > Permafrost | place: Sweden: Abisko...
CAGCGCACAAGTCATCAGTAATGCGGCAGCCACGTGCCGTGCAAAGCGGCTTCGATGAGGGTTCCGGCGTAGTTGTTGGCGGTGCTCGCCGGGGTGGTGAAGGTCAGGCCGCGGCGCCAATGCTCGGGCGCTTCAGGATGAATGCCGCTGAGCAGCACGAACCCCCGGCCGGAAGTGCCTTCGACAATCGCCGGGGTGCCGTCAGGATACCTGCCCACCACCGCGCCCCAGCCGGTGAACTGCGGTCCATCTTCCCAGTAATGCTCCAGCGTCGGGGTGCCGACCACGGCAATGGCCACGGCGGACTTGTGGATCCCTTGATTCACGACGGCGTAGAAATCAAACCGGACGCCGTCGGTGAGATTGAAACCGTTGGCAGAGGCATTTCCAGCCAGAATGGCACCGGCGCAAATGCCCAGATAGTTCAAACCACCCTGCACGGCATGTTGAACGTTGGTGCTGGTGGCGGGCGTCAAATGGTGGCCGATGGTGAGGTAGTTGCCACCGGGGACAATCAGCAGACGAAACGCCGTGAGCTGCGCTGCGCTCATGCCGTTCAACTGCGATGAGCCCGCCTTGAAATAGCGGAGATGGCGAGCTTTCAGGATGGTCTCGACGGCCTGGACATCGTTGGGCGACGTGCCAGCACCGGCGAAGAGAAGAATTTGCGGCGCGGTGCCAGAGGCAGGCGGAGAGCAAGCCGTCAGGCCGAATAAAATGAAGGCAAGGGCAGCGACGAAGCCGATGAACTGGTTTTGTCCACGCGGGCAAGCCGGGCGGCGCCCAACCAAGCAGCGCCAGTCGAACCCCAGCGAAAATGCTCGCGCTCTTTTCATCGTTCACTTTAAGCCGGCTGGGCAGCCGGCGCTCCGGGCAGGGATGGAAGCTGCCAGGCCACTTTATTGCGGCCAGACGAGCCGGAAGAAGGAGGTGGGCGGATAGGTGCCGTTGGTGAACATCACGCCGGTCATGGGGGTGCCGTTGGTGGCGGGAAGCCAGGGTCCGGACGCAAGATTCGTGGTGGTCTGTAATTCAAAGTTCAACGCATAACCCGGCCAAAACAGGACGTTTTGACCACTGATGGGGGTGATGGTCAATCCCGGGTTGATGATCAGGCCAAAAACCGAACCCCCAAAACCGGCAAAGTTGGTGCTCGAATCGATGGTGGTGCCATACAGGACGCCGCTGTTATCCAGGGCGGAGCCTTCCACCAGCACGGATTGCGGATGGTAGCCATCGAGGTGATAGGGCGGCACGGCAATGTTGGTGAAGGTGTAAATGTTGGTGTAACCAGAGCCATCGGGTAGCAGACGGTAAATGATGCCTTGCGAGGAAGGCCCGCCAGAGTAGGTGGCGCCATAGAGGGCGCCGTCGCCAGCCTGCATGGGGCCGGACAAGGGAACGGCACCATCGGGATTATTGGTGAAGCTATGGAGCACCTGCCAACCGCTGCCGTCGAGGTTCATTTTGATGAGGGCACCAACGGCCTTCGCACCACCCTGGGCGGTCGCAATGTAAAGAGAGCCATTCCCGGCCAGCGTCATTCCCACGGGGGTGCCGCCATCCGGCGCATTGGTAAAACTATGCACGACCTGATAGCTGTCACCATTGGGGGCGAGCCGGAAAATCGTGCCGAGGTTGCTGGTGCCGCCGGTCGGGGTTTCGCCGTAGAGGAGGCCGTCGCCGGCCAGGATGAGGCTGGCACGGTTAGGCGATGATCCGTCAGGCGTGCCCGCAAAACTGTGCAGCACCTGCAGGCCGCTGCCATCGGGATTGATCTTGAAAACCGTGCCCAGTCCGTTCGTGCCGCCGGCGCTGGTCGTGCCGTAAAAAGTTCCGTCGGGCGCCTGAAACAGCGGGGTGAGCGGATGCTGCGGCGCATTCACCCCGGTGGTGAACTGATGGACGATCTGGTAGAAGCCACCGTTGAGGCTCAGCCGGAACATCACCCCGGCATTGTTGGTGCCGCCGGCGGAAGTGGTTCCGTAAATGAGACCGTCCGCCCCCAGTCGAAGCGCGGTTGAGGAGGTGGCCCCGTCCGGGCTGTTGGTGAAAACGTGGATGATCTGATATCCCGAGCCATCGCGCCCGAGCTTGAACACGGTGCCCGCGCCACCGGAAGCGGTGGTGGGCGTGGTGCCATACAACGCATTGTCCGGCCCAGCCATCAGCGCACCCGTCGGCTGAACGCCGTCGTTGGCGGTGTCGCCAAAAAAGTGCAGGATCACTTCCACATTGGGTTGAGCTGCGGCGGTCCCGGAACCGGCCAGCCACAGCGCGCCAGCAAGACTGGTGGTCACAACCATGGACAGCAATTTGCGGAGCAGCTTGAGGTAACAGTGGCGCATAATCATCCTGTTCAATGCGTGTTGGAACAACGTGGCCGCCGCCAGCCACCAGCACGGCTAATTTTTTTTATAAGCCTGCAAAGGACGGCTGTAAAGTATTTAATATGTTCTCCGGTGATCCGCCCGGGAGCCAAGGCGGCAGGGACAACGAATTACTACGGATTGCTGGATGAATGAGGCGGTGGATTATTGGGCAAGCGGGGCAGGTTTTCGCACGCTGGTCATGAGGCATGCCGGCAGCCTCCGCCCGCCAGCGGTTACATGATTTCTGCCAATGTTTGAGCTGAAGCCGCCTGAGGTCGGCGGCTACGTCAGAGGTTTGCCGGCGACCAGGTATTGCGCCACGGCACCGTGGGCTTGCCCGTGGCGGAGAATTCCAAGGGCAGCCAGAGGTAGCGGGAATCGGGCAGGTTCCATTGGTTCCAACGGTCGGCCATGAAGATGAATTTGCCGTCGCAGCCGGCCACAGGCAGGACGTAGGTGCTCTGGGCATGAAACGTGGCCGGGGCATCCGCGCCCACGCAAGGATTGCCCAGCTCGGTCCACGGTCCCAGCGGATGATCAGCCACGGCGGAGCGCGCGGCGTTCGGCGCCCAGGCAGTGCAGCCGGAAGCGATGAGATAGTATTTGCCACCATGCTTGAACACGGCCGGGGCTTCCATGCTGCGGCCGATGAAGATGCGGTTCCACTTGCCGGCGGTGTGCAGATAGTCCGGCGTGAGCAGGGAAACGTGCATGGTGGGATTTTCTTCAGACGAATAAAACAGGTAGGCCTGGCCGTCGTCATCCACAAAAACGGTCAGGTCGCGCGCCATCTGGCCGGCTTTGAAATCACGCACGAGATAGTTTTTATCGGCAGGCAGCTTGTCGGCTTCGGTAACGTTGTCCGGCCAGACGCCGGCATCGGGCCGGAAGCTTTCCTGATACTTGAAGGGGCCGGTGGGGCGGTCGCTGACGGCGACGCCGGTGCGGGCGGCGGCGTAATTGGCGCTGTCCACGTGGAGCCACATGACGAACTGTTTGGTGGTGCGGTTGTAAACGACCTTGGGCCGTTCAACGACCTTGCCGGGATGGAGGTCGTGATTCGGGTCATTGGTCACGGCGGTGAGGACGAGGCCTTCATTCTGCCAGGCGCACAGGTTGGTGGAGGAATAGCAGGAAATGCCGGTGACATCCACACGGGTGCCGCCCCAGGACTTGTTGCAGTCGGGCAGATAGGTCTGGCCGGTCTTGGCCTCGCCATACCAGTAATAAACGCCGGCGTGAAACAGCAGCCCGCCGCCATGGGCGTTGATGGCCTGGCCGGCGGTATCCAGCCAGATTTCACCGGGGGTGAGGTCCTGGCCGTGGAGGGGTTGCAAGGTGGCGGCGGCGGCGACGGCCAGCCCGACCACCATTTGCCTGAGGTGTGAATGCATAATGTTACGGACGATTTTTAGGTGCAAAGGGCAGCCGGCCAACTTGACCGGCTGCCCTGCTGATGCTGATGCTCCAAGCTGACCGGTCAGAGGGCCGGATAACGCAACCGGAAGAACACGGTCGGGTTGCCGGGATTGATGGTGATGACGTTGGTGCTGCTGCCCGCGCTGCCGGCGACATCCACCCAGTTGGTGTAGAGTCCCGCCGCCAAGGTGTTGGTCTGGGTCTGGAGAATCCAGCCGGTGTGATCCGCGGGCCAGGTGAGGGTGAGGGTTTTGCCGCTGACCGATGCCGTGATAGGGACCGGATTGGTGGGGATGCCAATGATCACGCTCAACACGCCGCTGGTCGGATTAAAGCTCCACTGCTTGCCGGTGCCCGGCGTGCCGGTGATGGCGGCAAAATTGCCGGAATGGGTGGCCGCACTGAAGAGCGTGAAGCTGTCGCCAATATTCAGCGTGCCCGCGAGGTTGGTGGCGAACAACGTGCCGCCGTAGACAACGTTCGAAATGCCGACCAACCGGTCGCAGGTGCCCGCGGTCTTGCTGACATCCACCGCGAGCGTGCCGGCCAGCGTGAGGTTGGTGTTGATGGTGAAGGTGCCGATGCTGCCCAGGCCCAGACCGGGCGAGAGGGTGCCGGTGGCCTGCACGTTCACCAGGTCATTGACGGCCCCCGTGCCGCTCAAAGTACCGCCCGCGACAAACACCCCGCCGGTGCTGGTGAGGCTGCCCGTCAGCAGCAGCACGCCGCCGCCGATGGTGGTGGAACTGGTATAAGTGTTGGCGCCCGCGAGCGTCAAGGTGCCGGAGTTCGTCTTGACCAGGCCAATGATGCTGCCGCCGTCTTGAATGACGCCGGTAACGAGGATGTTGCCCGCGCCGCCAAAGACCAGGCTGCGCCAGGTTCCCGGCCCGCCGGTCGGGAAGGTGGCGGGAATGGTCAGGGTGCCGGCGGCACTATTGATCGGGTAGTACGAGCCGCCTACATTCAGCGTCACAGACGACGGATTCCAGGTATTGTTGCCCGCAAAGTTTTCGATGCCGGGAACAAAATTGTTACGGCCGGACCATTCGAAGGTTTGGGTCAGTTCCAGGCTGCTCGAGGTGCCGTCCAACTGCAGCGTCGAACTGCCAGCCACCTGGTTGTTGCGAATTTGAAAATCCGTCACACCGCCGATGGCGGCCAGCGAGGTGACCCGCAGGATGCCGTCGCTGGCGGTCAGGCTGCCCGTGTCCACATACAGGGTGCCGGGGAACGAATTGATGCCGCTCAGGATGAGCGTGCCCGGGCGGCTCTTCGTGAATGAGGAGGAGACCGTGAGGGGATTCGCAATGGTCATGGTCATGCCCGCATCCACCCCAATGGTGCCGGTGGCAATGGCGATGCCGCTGTTCGGATGGTTGAGCACCACGTTGGTGATCGCCTCAATTTCACCGGCGTTCAAGGTGATCTGCCCGGGATTCAGGGAACCAGGCGCGACGCCGAACGGCTCCGAGCCCGCCAGGCGCAAGATGCCGGCATTGACGGTCGTCAGCCCGGAGTAGGTATTGGTCGGTCCAATGGTCCAGGTGCCGGCATCGCTCTTGGTCACATTGCCGGTGCCCAGGGCGATCGGCCCGGCGATGGTGCCGGTGCCGGTGCCGAGCAAATCCAGATTATAGCCAGCGCCGCTGATGCCGTTGGCATTGGTCAGGTTCAAGGTGGCGCCGCCGTCCAGAGTGATGGTGGTGTTGGCCACCAGCGTCAGCGGACCGCCCCAGGTCGTGACCCCGGCGCCGCCCTTGCGCAGGGCGCTGCCACCCAGCGTCAGGGCTTCATCCAGGAAGTCCACATTGGCATCCAGGTAAAGCTGACCGCCGTTCGTGACAATGGTGCCGGCGGCCGCGGAGCCGAGCGCACTGGAATTACGGGGGAAGAGGATGCCGGCGGTAACCACGGTGGGGCCCGCATAACTGTTGCTGGCGGCAAGCGCCACCGAGCCGCTGCCGAACTGGGCCACGCTGCCGGTGCCGGTAACCGCCGTGTTGAAGGCCACGGCATCCGACCGGTTGAAGGCCAGCGTGCCGTTGTTGGTCAACGAACCTGTGTTCAGCGAGCCGGTGCTCGAACCGTTGCCCACCTGCACGGTGCCCGCCGTGATGGTGGCGGCAACGTAGGTGTTGTCCACTTCCAAGGTCAGCCGGCCGGCGCCGCTCTTGGTCAGGTTGCCGGAGCTGGTGACCGCCCCGTAACCAGCGAAGTCGTAATCGTTGGCCGAATTCACCGTCACCGCGCTGGGCGAAACCGTGGCGGTCAAATTGAGGGCCGGCGTATAGGAGCCGGTGTTGTTGAACGTGACGGCGTCCCCGTCGTAGAAAAATTCCGTGCCGGCGTTCCAGTTCTGATAGCCGCCGGCATTGTCCCAGCCATTATAGCCGCCATCGCCGGACCAGACGAGGTTCGCGGAATTGCCCGTAATCACCACTTTGACCACCTTGGCGGCGGTATCATTCACGAGCGCAAAGTTGTAACGGGGATTGGGGGTGGCGAGGGCGATGGACAGGTTGCCAACGCCGACCAGCGAGCCGTAGGAAATGAGCTTGTAGGTGCCCAGGCCGGGCGCCGGGAAGTTCAAGAGCAAGGTTGTGGGCCCGCTGACGTTGACCGCGCCGCTGACGACGAGGACGTCGTTGCTGGTCTTGGTCAGGTCAAAGCGCACGGTGCCGGCCTGCAACGCCAGGCTGTTGCTGATGGTGAGCGTGCCGATGCCGGTTCCGGCCGGCGTGATAAGGCCGGCGGCCAGCGTGGCCGCCGAATTGAGCAGACCGGTGCCGCTGAGCGTGCCGCCGTTGACCGTCACCGCGCTGTTGCTGACGACGCCATTAACGGCCAGCGTGCCGCTGTTGACCAGCGTCGGTCCGGTGTAGGTGTTCGTGCCAGCGAAGGTCACCGTACCCGAACCCTGGATGGTGAGGCCGCCATCGAGCGCCACGCCGCGGGCCGGATCATGGGCCAGCGGCTGCGTGATCGTGACGTCATACGAGCCGCTGTCAATCACGCTGCCGTTGGTCGAGACATAGGCCGAGGTGAGGCCGCCGACCCAGGCGGTGTTGGTCTTGCAGGCCTGCAGCGTGCCGCCGTTCAGATAGAATTGCGAGTTGCCGGAGACGCTGGAAACCGCCGGGACGATCAGCGTGCCGCCATTGAGCCGGTAGACATAGGCATTGGTCAGGCCGGCCGCGCGCCCCAGCATGAGCATGCCCGTGCCGCCCTGAGCGCCGCCCGCGTCGCTATAAAAAGTCACCACGCCGCCGCTCTGATTGAAGGTACCGTTGCCGGCACTGGCATTCGCGCCGAGCGAGACATAATTATTATTCCAGAGGTTGATGGCGGACGAGCCGCTCATATTTACAGTGCCGACGGCGGCGGCGAAGTTGGCCACTTCCATCTGCTGGAGATGCACGTTGAGCGTGCCGCCAGACAGGTTGTAAGTGCCGGTGCCGCCGGAGGCGCCACCGGAACCGACGGTGAACCACTGGTAGGATTCAATGGTGCCGCCCGTCTGGTTCAGCGTCGCGGTGCCGGGGGTGCCGGTATTGGCCGAAATGCCGCCCAGAATCACGCGTTGCGCCGTGACGTAGGCGTTGGAAATATTGAGTGTGGCCACACTGTTGCTGAAGGGCGCGATTTCAATATTGCCGTTCACCCCGGAATTGCCGAAGCCGGCCCCATCCGCCACGTTGAGGGTGCCTTCCACCACGCTCGTGATGCCGTTGTAACCGTTGTTGGCCGTCCAGTAGGTGAGCGTGCCGGAATTGGTTTTGATGACGGCCAGGTTGGTGCAGCCGCCGCTCTGGATGCCGCCATAGATGTCAATTTTTCCGCTGCCCGCCAGGATCAGGTTGCGCGAAGCCGTGGGGGCCGAACCCGGGAAACTGGCGGGAATGCTCAGGTCGCCGGCGTCGGATTGAATCATGTAGGAGGTGCCGCCCGAATTAAAGGTGACGCTGGCGGGATTCCAGGTGTTGCTGCCGGCCAGGTTTTGAATGGCGGGAATCATGTTGTTGCGGCCGCTCCAGGCAAAAGTCTGGGTCAATTCCATGCCGCCCGCCGTGCCATCCAACTGGAGGGTGGAACTGCCGCCCACCTGGTTGTTGCGGATGTTAATGGTCGGCACACCGCCGAGCGCATTGATGGTGGTGATGCGCAGTGCGCCATCGCTGCCAGTCAGGCTGCCGGTGTCCACGTTCAGCACGCCGGAAATTGTGTTGTTGCCGCTCAAGATCAGCGTGCCGTTGCGGCTCTTGGTCAGCGAGGTCGCGCTGGTGATCGGATTGGCAATGGTCAGCGTGACGTTGGTATCCACGCCGATGGTGCCGTTGTCCACCGTGAGGCCGGTGTTCGTGTCGTTGAGGCTGAAGGACGCCGCCGCCTCCAGTTCGCCCCAGCCGATGTTCACCTGGGCGGGATTGAAGACCGCCGGCGTGGCGCCCAGCGAACGGGCCGTAACCACCTGAACCACCCCGGTACTGATGAGGGTCTGGCCGAGGTAAGTATTCGTCGGCCCCAGCACCAGCGTGCCGGTGCCCAGATTGACGAGCGAACCGCTGCCGCCGATCACATTGGTGAGGCTGACCGAGCCCGTGCGGTCAACGACCAACTGGCCGTTGTTATGAACCACGCCCGTGCCCAGGCTGCCAGTCGCGCCGCCCGCGCCGACCTGCACGATGCCCGCCCCAATGGTGGTCGCGCCGTCATAGGCATTCGCGCCGGCCAGGACGAGCGTGTCGTTGCCGGTCTTGGTCAGGCCGCCACCGCTGGTGCCCACGATATTGCCCGCCACCGTCAGGGTGTTGCCGCCGCTGCCCAGGGCCAAAGTGCCGCCGCCCGCGCCCAAGGTGGCGCCACGATCGGTGCTGGTGCTCACGCCGGTATATTGCAGGGTGCCGCCGTTCAGCACGAGATTGGCCGGGGCGCTGGCCGCCGCCCCCAACGGACTGGCCACGCCGCCGTTGGCCAGCGTATCCACCACCACGGCGCCGGCCGCCAGGGTGGTGACACCGGTGTAATCGTTCGCCGTCGTGATGGTCACGGTGCCGCTGCCGGACTGGGTGAGACTGGCCCCGCCGGAAATCTTGCCGCTGCCGGAAAGGGTGTAGCTGCCGGTGGCATTAAAATTCACCTGGCTCGGGTAAACCACCACGTCAAGCACGGGCGGATTCGCCAGGCCGACGCCGGTGAAATTCACATTGTCGCCATTGTAGAATTGCGCGCCGGTTGCGCCATTGAGCCAGTTGAGCGTGGTGGTGATGTCCCACGCATTGCCGCCCAGGCCGCCCTGCCAGACCAGATTCGCATTGGAACCCACGACGCGCAGCACCACGTTCTTGCCGCTGTAAATCACGCTGAAGGCCTGCCGCGAAGGCGCGGGCACGCCGGTGATGGTGAAACTGGCCGCGCTGCCGCCCAGCGTGCCGCCCACATGAATCAGCACATAATCTCCCGGGGGCAGATAGGCACCGCCCGGCAGGCTGGCCAGATTAATGGTGCTCACTCCGCCCAAAGACAGGTTGCCGGCCACAAAAACGAGGTCGTTCGTGCCGCTGGCGAAGTCGTAGTTCAACGTGTCGCCGCCGGCCAGCGTCAGGTTGTTGTTAAAGCTCAACGTGCCGACCGCCCCGCTGCCGCCGGGCAGAATCTGGCTGGTGCTGCTGTCCGTGAGACTGCCGTTGACCGCACCTTTGCCGCCCAAAATTTGTCCGCCGCCCAACGCCGCCGCGCCGGTGTAACCGCTGACATCATAGGTCGCGCCGGCCGCCAGTGTGACGGACGCAATCGAACCGCTGCCGTTCAACACCAGCGTACCGCCCGCCACCATGACCGGGCTGGCCGCGAGGCTTCCGGAGACCACCAGGGTGCCGTTGCTGATGGTGGTGTTCCCCGTGAGAGAATTCGCCCCGCCCAGCGTCCAGGTGCTGGTGCCGGCCTTGACCACGGAAACCACATTCGCCCCCTGCCCCAGATCTCCTGTGATGATGTTGCCGGTGCTGGTGCCGTCCAGTTGCAGCGTCTTATTCCCACTGATCGAGGTGACGCTCGGGATCACCAAGTCGGCCGTGGTTGGATTCAGAATGGTGGTCCCGCCCACGCCCGCGCTCAAGGTGAGCACGCCGGTCGTAAGCTTCGGGCTGCCACTGGCGACATTCGGACCGCGGACGACATTCATCGTCAACGTCGTGCCGGAACCGATGGCAAAGGCCCCCAGCGTATGATTGATGCCGACGGAACCGGTTTTGACGTCCGAAGCGATGGTGAAGATTGTGCCGCTGCCGGCGTTCACCAAGTAAGCGGTATCGGCGCCGTCGGTGGCGAGATCCAGCGTGGCGTTGGTCGTGCCGCTGAAAGAAATGCTGGTGGCACCCAGGGCCGAAGGGCCGGCCATGACCACGGTACCGGCTGTGATGGTGGTGTTGGTGTGGGCGCTGGCACCGGATAACACCAGCGTGCCGTTGCCCGCCTTGGTCACGGTGTACGCCCCGGCAATGTTGCCGCCCAAGGTCAACTTGTTGCTGGCCACCGTCACGGTGTGCGCGGCCGAGAGGGTTACGGCACCCGCGCCGAGGTTCAGGTCGCTGGCTCCGGCAAAGGTGAAATTGTTAACCCAGGCGAAGGGGTTGGTCGCCAGCAACGTCAACGCCGCCCCGGTGGTGTTGTCAATCGTGGCATTGTCACCGCTGGTGATGGTGAACGTGCCGGTGCCCAGCGCATTCGTGCTGTTGATGTTTAACCGCGAGCCCGCCGTGGCACCGCTGAGAGTCAAGCCGCCCAGGCTGTTGGAACCCGCCAGCGTCAGGGTACCCGCGCCGCTCTTGGTAAGGGTGAAAGCGCCGGCAACCGGTACGCCGACGATGGTATTGGAGCCGGCGGTGGCGGCATTCAGGGTGGCCGCGCCGGCCAACGTGATGCCACCGTTGCCATTGGTCAGCGAGACGCCGACATCATCCTGCAACGTCGACCCGGCGTTAAGGGTGATTTGGCGGGGGTTCGGCGTGGCGGGATTGCCCGGCCCGCTATAAAGATTTTGAAACTTGGTGATGCCGGAACTCAGCAGCAAGGTGCCGGTGAAGGCCTTGTTGGTGCCCTGAAAGCTGATGGTATCCGCCGTCTGGGCGGCATTGGCTTGATTGGTCAGAACCACCCCGTCCCCGCCGATCAGCGGCGGCTGAATGATCCAGCCGTTTTGATCCGCCCAAATCGCGGAATTGGTGGTCACGACATACACGTTGCCGGCGATGGTGACGGCAAAGGTATGGCCGCCGCGGCTGCGGATGATGCCGCCGGCATTGGTAAAGTTATTGATCGTCAGCGTCTTCGCGCCGGTGGCCGCTTCAATAATGCTGTATCCCGGAGGGGAACCGGGTGCCTGCAACGTCAGGGAGTCGCCGGCAAAGGTGATGCTGGTCGCATCGTTCGGGGTGCGCATTCCGTAGACCCCGGTGAAATAATTATTGCCCGCGGTCGGCGCCGTGGCACTGTTCCAATTCAACTTGTTGGTAAAGGAGGTCAGCGGATTGCTGGCATCGCTATTGGTCAGCGAGATGTTGGCGGCCCCGGCCAGCGCGGGGAGCAAGGCCAGCAAAAACAGGCCAAGGCATCGGGATTGAACGAGAAGTCGGTTTTTCATGCTTTTTAGTTTGGGCTCGCTCCACGTTGGCAACCAATTGGGCCACACTTTGACACGGCTGAACATGGAACTTGTTCACTAAAACATACAACCGTCCGGCTGCCAACTACCCGGAAGGGTAAAAATGGCTGCATTGCCAAGCCAACGCGCCCGCCGCATACTGCGGCAAAACGCCATAACCCCCTCCGCCATGCGCCTCTTCCTTTTCTACGCCGCCAGCCTCTGGGCCCTGTTGGCGGGCGCCGCCCTGGCCGCCGACCCGCCCCCGGCGGAAACCCGCGTGGCGCTGACCAACGCCGCGCAAATCCGCAGCCTCACCCCCACCCAGACCGCCCAGGCGTGGCCGGTGCGCTTGCGCGGCGTCGTGACCGATGTGGCCGACCCGCGCGGGCGGGCCTTGATTCTGACCGACCAGACGGCCGGCCTCTATGTCCTCGCCAACAAACCCCTCTTTGCTTCGCATCGCCGCGGCGACCTCCTGGAAGTGACCGGCGTCACCGACCCCGGCGAGTTCGCTCCGATTGTGCTCGCCAGCAGCGTGCGCAAAATCGGCACCGCCACCATCCCGCCCCCGCGCACCGTCACCTACCAGCAACTCGTCTCCGGCTCGCTCGATGCACAGTGGATCGAGCTTTCCGGCGTGATCCGCCGCTGTCTCGAACCCGTCAACGGTGCGGACATTTCGCGCCTCGTCATCGCCGCCAACGGCGGCCTCGTGTCCGTGCGCCTCCTCGGCCCGCGCCAGCCGGAAATCCAGGAAGACGCCGAAGTGCGCGTGCAGGCCATCTGCCTCTATCAGTTCAACCGCAAACGACAGGTCCTCACCCCCGTGCTGCAAATCCCCGCCGGCGTGCCGGTCGTCGTCGAAAAAGCCGCCCCGGTGAACCCGTTTGCCCTGCCCGTGCGCACTGCCAGCAGCCTGTTGCAATTCGCCCCGGAAAGCACTCACGCCCATCGCGTCCATCTGCAAGGCGTGGTCACCCATGCCCAGTCCGGTTCCCTCGTCTGGATTCGCGATGCCGCCTCCGGCCTGCGCATCCAGACCCGGCAGGAAAACAGCCTGCAACCCGGCGACCAGATTGACGTCGTGGGCTTCCCCTCCTACGGGGCCGACACGCCCGTGATGGAGGACGCCAGCTTCCGCAAAACCGGTGCCGCCCCGCCCCCCGCTCCCGTGCCCCTCAGCGCCGCCCGGGAAGCCTATGACCACGCCGACGACCTGATCACCCTCGACGCCCTGCTCACCGACCTCCAGCCGTTGATGGACGGCCTGACCCTCACACTGGAAAACAACGGTGTCGTCTTCAAAGCCGTCCTCCGGCTGCCCGCCGGACTCCCGCCGCCCGACTGGCAGCCCGGCAGCCAGGTCCGCCTCGTGGGCATCTGCACCGTGCTCAACAACGAGGTCCGCCCTCTGATGGGCGTCTGGCACCCGCAATCCTTCCAAATCATCCTGCGCTCGCCGGCGGACCTCACCCTGCGGCAGCCGCCGTCCTGGTGGTCGCCCCGGCACACCGTTCTGGTGCTCGCCGGCCTTTCCGGCCTCCTGCTCCTCGGCGCCGGCGTCATCCTCTGGCAGGCCCGGCAGCGCCTCCTCGAACAAGCCCGGCGCCGCACCATGGCCGAAACCGAATTTGCCGCCATCCTCGCTGAACGCAACCGCCTCGCCCGCGAAATCCACGACACCCTCGCCCAGGGCCTCACCGCCACCTCCGTGCAGTTGCAACTCGCCCAAAAACACGCCACCAACGCCGATGCCGCCCTCCACCGCCACCTTGCCGCTGCGCAGCAACTCGTCCGCGGCAGCCTGGCCGAAGCCCGCCAAACCATCTGGAACATGCGCTCCCAAGTCCTCGAAACCACCGACCTCCCCGGCGCCCTCGCCGGCATCCTCAAGCAAATCACCGACGGCACCGAACTGAAAACTGATTTTCACATCGACGGCCAGCCCCGCCGCTTTGCCCCCTTCATCGAAAACAACCTCCTCCGCATCGGCCAGGAAGCCGTCACCAACGCCTCCAAACACGCCGAAGCCAGGCTCATCCGCGTCGCCCTGGCATTCGAAGAAAAAGCGTTCCGCCTCACCGTCACCGACGACGGCCTGGGCTTTGACCCCGCCCAACCCGCCGCCCACCGCGCCGGCTTTGGCCTGCTCGGCCTCCGGGAACGCGCCGCCGAAATGAAAGCCGTCCTCACCGTCGACAGCGCGCCCGGCCGCGGCACCCAAATCAGCCTGACCCTGCCCCTTTCCTCCGATTGAATTCTTTGAATTCTGCCCCGCCTGCGGCAAATTACCCCAATGGGTAAATGACCCGCAGCCACAACCCCGCTATCCTCATGAAACGTCTGAAAAAGCCGGAGCAAATTCAAATCATGCTGGTGGATGACCATCCGGCCTTCCGCAAGGGCATGGCCGCGCTCATCGAGAGCGAACCGGACATGAAAATTGTGGCCGAAGCCGCCGACGGCCGCGAAGCCGTCGAAGTCTACCGCCAGAAACAACCCGATGTGGTCCTCATGGACCTCCGCCTGCCCGTCATGGGCGGCGTCGAAGCCACCCTTGCCATCCGCAGCGAATTCCCCGCCGCCCGCGTCATTGTCCTCACCACCTTTGACACCGACGAGGACATTTTCCGCGCCATCCAGTCCGGTGCCAAATCCTATCTGCTCAAAGATACCCCCGCCGAAGAACTCGCCGGCGCCATCCGCGCCGTGCAGGCCGGCAAGGAAACCCTGCCCAGCCATGTGGCCGAGCGCCTCGCCGCCCGCCGCCAGCGCCCCGAACTTTCCCAGCGCGAAATGGACGTCCTCCAGCTCCTCATCAAGGGCCGCAGCAACAAGGAAATCGGCTCCGCCCTGTTCCTCTGTGAAGACACCGTCAAAGCCCACTTCAAAACCCTCTTTGCCAAACTCGGCGTCCAAGACCGCACCGAAGCCGCCATCAGCGCCATCCGCCACGGCATTGTGCACTTGTAAAAAAGCCAGAAATGAGGTGGTGGAAAACCGAGATAAGGTAAGCAGCCCAATTCATCACGCATCACGCATCACGCATCACGTTTCAAAAAACCTTGCCCTCCCGCACGTCTTCAGCACCCTTTTCCCATCATGACCACCCAGCTCCGCCGCCTCCTGTCCCTGGTCCTCGGCGCCGCCCTCGCCAGCCTCGCCCCCCAGGCCCTGCATGCCACCAATCCCATCATCACCAACGTCTACACCGCCGACCCCGCCGCCCTCGTCTACAAAGACACCGTCTACCTCTACACCGGCAACGACATCGCCCCTGACCGCGTCGAAAGCTACCGCATGAGCCGCTGGCTGTGCTATTCCTCCACCAACATGGTCGATTGGACCCCGCACGGCTCCCCCCTCGCCGTCACCAATTTCGCCTGGGCCAAGGCCGATGCCTGGGCCGGCCAAGTCATCGAGCGCGCCGGAAAATTCTATTGGTACGCCCCCGTCGAGCACGCCACCATCCACGGCAAAGCCATCGGCGTCGCCGTGGCTGACCGCCCCACCGGCCCCTTTGTGGACGCCCGCGGTTCCGCCCTCATCACCAACGACCAGACCACCGCCACCAAGATCAGTTGGGACGACATCGACCCCACCGTCTGGATCGACGACGACGGCCAGGCCTATCTGTTTTGGGGCAACACCAAATGCTATTACGCCAAGCTTCAGGAAAACATGACCGAACTCGCCGGCCCCATCCAGGTCGTGGATGTCCCCCACTACGAAGAAGCCCCCTGGATTCACAAGTACCATGGCCTTTTCTATCTCTCCTACGCCAGCGGCTTCCCTGAAAAAACCGCCTATGCCACCAGCACCAACCTCAACGGCCCGTGGACCTATCGCGGCCTCGTCGGCGAACTCGCCGGCAACAGCAACACCGCCCATCAGTCCATCATCGAATTCAAGGGCCAGTGGTATTTCATCTATCACAACGGCGGACTCCAACGCGGCGGCAGCAGCTTTCACCGTTCCGTCTGTGTGGATTACCTCTACTACAACCCCGATGGCACCATGCAGCGCGTCATCCAGACCACCGAAGGCGTCAGCGTCCCCCCGCACCGCCCCCTGTAGCCGCCGGCGTAACGAGGCTCAAATAAATAAACGTGGCAGCCTTCGTTGTTCACGCCAATTTTTACCCCGGACCGCGAGTTGTCTCAACTCGCAGCGCCCCGCCAATCCGAACGCCAGGCATCACCCCAACTCGTCTATCCCGCTCGCGCGGGGTCGGCCGCCATCCACCGTGCCGGTTCAACTTTGTTTCTGGATGTTCGTCACCCCGATTTTTACCCCCGCCGTTTTCACCCCTTCGTCATTCTTTCGTCATTAGACATTAGACATTCGTCATTTTCCTCAGCACCGCCCCGAGCCGCGCGATCCCCTCGCGCAAATTGGCGTCATTCGCCACCCCGAAGCTCAGCCGCATTTCATGCGCCGGCTTGCGGCGCGACGGATCATTCGCGTAACACAACTCGCCCGGCACATACAGCACCTCATTCTTTAGGGCCGTCTGAAAAAATTTGGATTTCACCCCCGCCGCAATGTGCTTCGGCAGCCGCACCCAGAAATACAATCCGCCCCGCGCCGGCCACACCTCCACCTCCGCCGGGAAATGCTCCGCCATCGCCCGCCGCATCACCTCCGCCTTGCGACCGTAGTTCCGCTGCACCTTCGCCACCTGCTGGTCGTAAAGCCCCGTCGCCAGCGCGCGCGCCAGCAACTGCTGCAACAGGTTCGCCGAGCCAAAATCGTGGTTCCCCTTGATGTTGATCACCGTGCTGAACAGCGGCTCCGGCAGCAGCCCGAAGCCAAGCCGCGCCCCCGTCGCAAAAGGCTTGCTGTAAGTGCCCGTGTAAATCACCCGGTCCGCCGCCCCCCGCACCGTGAGCGCCGACGGCACATCCGCCCCCGCAAACCGCAGCTCGCGATACGCCGCGTCCTCCAGCAGATACAGCGGATGTCCCGCCGCCCGTTCGTAAGCCCGCAACAGCTTCAGCGCCGCCGCCTTCTTCGCCAGCGATGTCGTCGCGCCCGTCGGATTTTGAAAATAACTGACCAGGTAAAGCGCCTTCACGCGCGGCAGTTCGCCCGCGGCCTTCAACCGCTCCAGCACCGTCTCCAAATGCGCCAGATCCAGCCCGTCGCGCTCCAGCTTCACCCCCCGCGCCTGGATGCCCCGGCTCTGGAGAATGCCCAGAAACACAAAATACGTCGGATCCTCCACCAGCACGATGTCCCCCTCATCGCACAGCGCCTCCATCGTCATGTACAGCAATTGCTGCGAGCCCCCGGTGATGACCACCCGCTCCGTCGCCTCCGCGCGCCCGCCGCGGCCGCCATCGAGCGCCTGCAAATGCTCCGCCGTAAGCTGGCGCAGATTAATTTCGCCCGCCGTGGTGCCATATTGCAGCGCCGGCTGCCCCGTCCGGGCCGAGCCCAGCACCTCGTTCATCAGCTTCCGCACCATCGCCACCGGCAACGTCGCGTTATCCGTGAACCCCGCCGCCAGCGAAATCAGCCCCGGCCGGGCCAGCGCCGTCTTCATCAGCCAGGAAATCGGCGGTGGCGTCGTACGGCAACCTAATTTGGACAATGCAGATCGTTTCATCACAAAGGCCGGAAGATACCCGGCTTCCGCCGCCGGAACAATCACCGAACCCCGGCTTGTGACCGCGCAACGGTGGGCGGGCACCGCCCGGCAAGCCCACCGTTCCAACTTCCGGTTGACGACGAAACTGGCGGGACTATATTGGCAACCAATCGATGAATACGAACGACATCGTAGCCGGCGGCGGTTGGATTCAGCACCAGTCCGTCGGCCGGCCCAGGACGCGCCTCTTTTTCCTTCTCTCCCTCGTCTGGCTTGGTGTCGCCATCGTGGGCTCAGTTCCATTTTGGCAGAATACCTGGCCAGCGTCATTTTCGGGCGCGGAATGGGGCGGCTTGGCATTGATGTTACCCGAACCCGTGTTCATTGTCCTGGCCATCAAGTTTGCCCTCACCGAGCCGCAGCAAACCACCGTAGCACGTCGGCCAAATCCAGCTTACGATCCCCGGAAGCTATACTAGAGCATTGACAGAAATGATGTAGCGATGCGGCGCGAGGATTTTTGACTTTTGACGAGGCTTTGGCCCGGGAGCATGCCCGCAGTGGCCTGTGACCGGGCCAAAACGAAGTCAAAAGTCAAAAAGACCGCGGCTTTCAGCCCCGTGGCCGCATCGCTACAGCATTGCTGGAAATGCTCTAATCTATACTGATTGGTTTATGAAAATGATGTCACCCGGCTGGCTGCGCACGCTGGTGGTGGCGGCCGGCCTTGGCCTTTGCTCCGGCTGCGCCACGACCAACCATGATTCTTACACCGCCCTCAACG
>Ga0302321_100001909_pt1 | contig 17810 bp, 13 predicted proteins | sample Fen_T0_1_FD_202505 | JGI IMG/M metagenome (GOLD analysis project Ga0302321, IMG submission 202505) | Peat permafrost microbial communities from Stordalen Mire near Abisko, Sweden - Fen_T0_1 | ecosystem: Environmental > Terrestrial > Soil > Wetlands > Permafrost | place: Sweden: Abisko...
AGCATAGTAGTGCGCCATCATCAGCGCGCCTACCAGGGCCAACGCACCCAACAAGCCCTGGGCAAACTTCTGCCAGAGTTCTACGACTGGCTCGTCCCTGTGATCGGAATCAAACATGGAATTCAGCTCACCGACTGCAATTCCTACTGCTTCCGCATGAAAGATTGGCCTGTTCTGACGATGGAAGAATAGGATCCGTTCGTCAGCCCGGCAAGGAGGGAGATCCGGTTGGCAGGTACTATCCTGACCGAATCAAAGGACTACGAACAGGGTACCGAAGTCGGGGCAGGACTCTCAACGAAGGTAACTATCGCTAGGGGAATAAATCTGCGGGTTGTGACGAGCCGCGTGTCAGGAAACGCCGAGACGCTTCGACATTTCTTCGTACAGGAAGCCTTCGCCGGGGCGATAGGGCTGAATCCACTCGCCATCAATCACGAACTGAGGGATGGCGCGCTTTCCTGTGCGTTTGATCACTTCTTCGGCCGCGCCAGGAGTGGTTTCAATATTGATTTCCGTGTAGGGAACCTTGTTCTGGTCGAGGAAACGTTTGGCCTCGCGGCAGTCGGGACACCAGGTTGCGGAATAGACAGTCAATTGCATGCTGATGAGTAGATGCTCCAGATGGGAATTAGTCGCAGAGCCTGGATCTCTCGAAGCCACAAGTTACGGGGCATCACAGCTTGGCGAATGCGCGCACCGGAAACGTGCCGAAGCCTTTGACCTGGACTGGTACGGCAAAGAAGCGGAATCCCGCTGCTGGCAGGGCACTCAGGTTCGTCATGTGTTCCACGATTGGGATGTTGTTGCCCAGCAGGATGCTGTGCACTGGTCGACGCATGTCCTGCACATCGTCGATATTGTGGGAATCAATACCAACCAGAATCACGCCGAAATCGGATAGAAGCCGGGCAGCATCTTCCGTGAGAAACGGATGGCCCTCAAAATACTGCGGCGTGTTCCAGTGGCGCGACCAACCCGTCTGCACCAATACAGCTTTACCCACAAGATCCGCAGGCGGTGGAAAGCATGACGCGTTGACCGACTGCTTGCCTTCGCAGTTCAGCTTGATCGCGGGCAGGTCGGCGAGTTGCGACAGTTCTAGTTGCGACAAGTCCTTGCCATCCGCGTAGCGATGGAAGGGAGAATCGAGATAGGTTCCAGTGTTCGCGACCATCTCGATCTTGCCAATCTGGAATTCCGTTCCGGGCGCATAGAACTTGCGCGAGTCTTCGCGGCTCAGGTAGTCGCAGATAATCGGCGCGGGCAGTCCCTTGTAGGTGATCAGCCCATGCTCGACAGTGTGGCTCAGATCGATCAACTGAGATGCATCCGTCATTCCGATAGAACCTTACCAGCAATCTAAACGTTATACGCGCTCTAACTGGCGAACTGTGCGCTCGTTCTCCACGTTGCCTGTGTTGAGCGTCGAAGCGGGTTCGAAGAGCACGACCCAACATTCTTCCTCGGCCACAGGACAATGCTCGACTCCGCGCGGCACGACGATGAACTCGCCCGTCTCAATCCATTCCTGGCGGTCGCGGAAGTCCATGCGGAAACGGCCTTTCACCACCAGAAACATCTCGTCTTCGTGGTCGTGATGGTGAAACACGAAGGGGCTGTCGAACTTGACGAACTTCACCTGCTGGCCATTAAGTTCGGCGGCGATGCGTGGTTGGTAGCACTCGTGAATGTTCGCGAACTTGGCAGCAATGTTGACTTTGGACATGTCAGCCTCGGAATCGATCTACAGGGCAATTTGATTGTATCGGCTGAGGGTTGGTCGCAAAGAAAAGCCGCCAGCTTGCGCTGACGGCTTTCTCGCTTCCCTTGCATCATGTATTAGAAACCGGCTGCTCCAGCGTTTGAATGCCCGCTGCGCAACGTAACTCGAACGCCGCGTTGCTGGTTCACTTGCGTGGTCGTCGTCCAATCAACCTCGTCGGAACTGATCACGCCGTTTCCGCCTCCAGCTAGTTCGTAACTGATACGGCCTTCCTGATACGTGTAGTTGCCAACGCTCAGAACCATTCCTGTCTTCAGGACGAAGACGGGAACTCCGGGCGCTGTGCCGGCGAAGCGCGCATCAGTTGCGGATACGCGTGTGATTGCTGGCGTTTTGGTTGGTGTGTAGCGAGCGTAGGTGACTCTCGGAACTTCCTGTGCTGTAGGCTCGCTGGAAACGGGAGTGAGATCGCGGCGAACTAAACGTGGTGTTGCGTTCGCTGCGACCGATTCGTTGTAGGAACTGTTCTGCAACGATGCATCGTTTTGTACATCGTTCTGAGAACCGCTTTGCGGACGTCCGAAGAAATGCCAGTCAGGACCGAAGGTTTGGGCGACTTGCGGAATCTGCACGTCGTCCATCAATCGGAGCGTAAGCTGGCTTTCGCCTTTGAGTGTTGGACGCGGACCGCGCGCTGGCAACATCATGATCTTCCACGGCCAGAGCGGAGGAAGCATCCATTCGACGATGTCACGCTTGGCGTGACCTTTGCCGCGAATGTCTCCGTCTTTGTTTACCTTGTAGCCGCGAGTTCCAACTACTTTGGCTTCGAGTGGAAGATCTCCATTCGGCAAGCCGATGCGATCGAACTGCAGTTTCAGATTGCCTTTGCCCCAGAAATGTCCTGGTTCCTGCGCGGATTCGAGATGACCGACAAGATAGCTTCCTCGCGGAAACGCCTGCTGGCCAAACGAAGTCATGGATCGGAGATGACACAGCACAGGATCGCCAACTGCGACCGATGCGGAAGAAAGATTGGGCTCGTTAAGAGTGCACTGCAAAAGCGTTCCAGCGGGCAGAACGAGTTCGCGCGCGCTGGCACTCAGGGATGAAAAAAGAAGGGAGACGGCAAGAACAAATAACGAACAGGACTTCACAGTTCACCTCGGTTTTACGCCCCAAATTTTTGGTACGTTTCCCCAAGCAACTGCGAAGAGCCAGTCCCGATTGCAAGCCAGTAAAACATAAGTGAGGGTGAGGGTCAATTGTTTGGTTTGGGCTCTCGGCTCTCGGCTTTCGGCTCTCGGCTCTCGGCTTTGGGCTTAGGGCTTAGGGCTTAGGGCTTTCGGCCTTCCAGTTCTTTCCAGCTTTCCCGGCGAAGTTCTTTTACCGCGGAGTTCGCTGAGGCCGCGGAGAAGTTCTAAGGGGAGATCACGTACTTTCTTGCGATTTCAGAAGGTGCCCCCCTCCCCCCACGGTCTATTGGAATCAAGACTTTACGGGGAAATCCTGCCAAAGTATTGAACTGATGAGAGTTACAGGCAAAGTCTTCAAGAATATGGACTTACGTCCCCGATTTCTCCCCAAAATGGCTTTGGAGCGATTTCTGGGGTGTCTTGAAAAAGAGTGGGACACACCTCGAAAAAGCTCCTGTTCAAGAATCGCACGGAAAAATTGGATTGTCAGTGATAACGGAGCTTGACTTTTGGTGGCTGGGGGAAGGGGTATCCGAACGGAAAGGCTTGCTTACACATGATCACGGGTTTCGTATTGAGGGTCTGAGGGCGGAGGATTGGACCAGTGCGTGGTTTTCAATTACATAACCTAAGCGATTAGGTTTATGCTAAGATAGTGCAATGCCGACAGTGTTCCGGCGCGGACGGCTGCGAATCGTGATTTATCCAGCGGATCACCGGCCAGCTCACGTCCACGCAATCGGACCGGATGGTGAGGCGGTGTTCAATCTCAACTGCCCGGTGGGTCCGAGTGAGTTACGGGAGAACTTTGGACTCAAGCGGCGGGCGCTGGCAACAATTGAACGTTTGATCAATGCGAACGTGAACGAGCTCTGTCGAGCATGGGGAGATATTCATGGTGTCGCGCAATAGCGTCGAGTTGGCAAGCAAAAGAGGAGAGCAGTTGCGGAGGGAATTTCCTCATGCAGTCGCAGCGCGGTATGACCGGGCCAGCGGGAAGATTGTGGTTGAGCTAAGTTCGAAATTGACCTTGAGCTTTTCACCGCAGGATGCGCAAGGTCTGGAAAATGCCACGCCCGCACAGCTTGGGGAAATTGAGTTGAGTCCTTCAGGCTTTGGAGTGCACTTTCCGAAACTTGATGCGGACCTGTATATTCCGGGGCTGCTGGAAGGGTTCATGGGATCGAAGAAATGGATGGCGGCGCGGCTTGGGCAGGCCGGAGGGCAGTCGCGAAGCCGGGCTAAGAAGGCAGCATCGCGGGTGAATGGGCTGAAGGGCGGGCGGCCACGGCGGAAGGAAATGGCGGGGGATTAGGGAGTTGTTGATCTAATGTCTATCGTTCGTGTCCGTGTGGACTCTTCGAATGATCTCCGTCTTAAGTTCCTTCCCACCGGGGCGTTTAATGTACATGTGCTTACCGTCTAGCCTGACATCCACAGGACCGTTCTCAACAAAATCCGTCGGACCATAGCTCCAACGCCATCGCGGCCAATAGGAACCCACGTAAACCATGTCTCCTATCTGAACGCTGAGTCTATATTCAACATCCGTCACGGAGGTCACGGAACCAGTCTGCGAATTTCCAACCACTCTGTTAGAGCTGGAATCTGTGATGGAGAGCAGCTTTCCTGTTTGGTATGAAGAGGCGGCGAGCGGGGTGCAGAGCAATAGCACCCATAACAGGCGTTTCATAGCGGTTTCACTATACAGATTCGGGCGATAAAAAAGAAGGGCTGAGTTCGTTGAGCGAGCAAGTGGCAATTTTGCTGTGCGGGTCAAGCTGGGGGAGCCTGAAGTATCGGTTGTTCGGCAATCGGATCAGACTATCGGGATTTTGAAGTAGGGCCAAGAAGGCCTGACTCGCGGACAACACACGCAACGGCAACGGCAACGGCAACACCAGAGGCAACACCAACGGCAACAGCAAACACCAACACCAACGGCGGCGGACAGGAGTGTCCGCCCTACAGAAACAAAAGCCGCCAGATTTTGCTGACGGCTTCTAATCTTACCGAGTTTTGCTCGGCTTGGACGGGCGAGTCGCCCGTCCCCACATCACTCCGTCCCCACATCACTCCGCGAACAAATTAGCTTTCGTAGAGCAGGACGCCTTCGGCTTTTTCTGCGTCTACTGGTTTGTAGTACAGCTTGTTCGCTTCTAAGAAGACCTCGATGAAGGCTGGCCTCGTCGTGATCGTGCCCTGGATCAGCGCTTCGGATAGCGGGTCTTCGATGTATTTTTGCAACGCACGGCGGAGCGGTCTTGCTCCGTAGCTGCGGTCGGTTAGCGTCTGATTCAGGATCCACTTCTTGGCGTCGTCGGCTACTGTGACTGTGATCGAGCGCTGCGCCAGGTTCTGGTTGAGCTGGTTGACCAGCAGTTCGAGAATCTGGATCAGGTCTTGCTCGCTCAGCGCCGTGAAGAGAATGATTTCGTCCAGGCGGTTGAGGAATTCCGGGTTGAACGTGCGCTTGACTTCGCTCTTTACCAGATCCTCGACCTTTTCGGAAACCATGTCTTCTTTTGACGACTGGAAGCCGAGACCTTCGCGCTTCATCAAGTGACGTGCGCCGATGTTCGAGGTCATGATCAGGATCACGTTCTTGAAGTCAACCGTATTGCCCAGACCGTCGGTAAGCTGGCCATCTTCGAAAACCTGCAACAGGATGTTGAAGACATCCGGATGGGCTTTCTCGACTTCGTCCAGCAACACTACGGAGTACGGAGCGCGCTTCACACGTTCGGTGAGCTGGCCACCTTCTTCGTAGCCGACGTATCCCGGAGGCGAACCGATCAGCTTGGAGACGGAATGCTTCTCCATGAATTCGGACATATCGAAGCGGACTAGCGCCTTATCGCTGCCGAACATGAAGCTGGCCAGCGTGCGGGCTACTTCGGTTTTGCCTACGCCCGTGGGACCCAGGAACAGGAAACTGCCGATGGGGCGGTTCGGGCTCTTGAGGCCGGCGCGGCTGCGACGGATCGCTCTGGCAAGGGCGCTGATTGCTTTGTCTTGCGAGATGATGCGCTTGTGTAGTTCTTCTTCGATGCGCAGAAGTTTCTGCGTCTCTTCTTCTTTGATCGAAGTGATGGGGACGCCGGTCCAGCGGCTGACCACATCCTCGATGTCCTCGCGGCCGACAACGCCGGTGGAGGATTCATCGAGGTGGTATTTTTCGCGAAGGGCACGCAGGTTCTCGCGCTCCTTGCGTTCTTCGTCGGAGTAGAAGCGCGCCTTCTCGAACTCGTGGTTCGCGATGGCGTTCTCCATACGGTGAACGATGAACTTGATGCGTTTCTGGACTTCGGTCAACTCTTCGGGAAGCGTGGTCTGGCGCAGCTTCACTCTGGCGCCCGCTTCGTCGATCAGATCAATCGCCTTGTCCGGAAGGAAACGGTCCGGGATATAGCGATTGGAGTGCGAGACCGAGAAGTTGATGGCGTCGTCGGTGTAGGTGACGGCGTGGAACTTCTCGTAGCGCTCTTTGATACCGAACAGAATCTTAATGGCGTCGGCTTCATTCGGCGGCGGAACTTTCACGGCCTGGAAGCGGCGCTCGAGTGAACGATCTTTTTCGATCGACTTGCGATATTCGGCGGGCGTGGTTGCGCCGATGCACTGAATTTCGCCGCGCGAGAGAGCCGGCTTCAGGATGTTGGCCGCGTCGAGCGAACCTTCCGCTGAGCCCGCGCCAACCAGCGTATGAAGCTCGTCAATGAAGATGATGGAATTCTGATTCTCCATCAGTTCCTTCATGATGGTCTTGAGGCGCTCTTCGAACTGGCCGCGATACTTGGTGCCGGCAACGATCAGCGAAAGATCGAGAGCGAGGATGCGTTTGTCGGCGAGAAACGACGGGACTTCGCCGTCGGCGATGCGCTGGGCAAGGCCTTCGACGATGGCGGTTTTGCCAACGCCGGGCTCGCCGATGAGAACTGGGTTGTTTTTCGTGCGGCGGCAAAGAATCTGGACTACGCGCTCGACTTCGCCGTCGCGGCCAACCAGCGGATCAAGCTGGCTGTCCATGGCGGACTGAGTCAGGTCGCGGGAAAATTCACTCAATAATGAGGACTCGCGTTGACCGCCGCGCTGCGGAGTTGCTTTCTCCTGACTGGTGCGGGCGAGTTCTTCGCGAATGGTAGAAAGACGCAGGCCACGCTCATGCAAGATTTCGGCGGCGAAGCACTTCTCTTCCCGGAGTAGACCCAACAGCAAATGTTCGGTGCCAATGTGCTTGTGCGACAGGCGTTCGGCTTCCTCGGCGGCATAGGCCAGGACGCGCTTGCACTCGTTGCTCAGCGGAAGGTCGACCGAGGTCGAAACCTTCTCACGGATCGTGGTGTGGCCTTCGATCTGTTTACGGATGGATTCTACGGACGCATGAGAGCGCAGGAAACGGTTGGTCAGGGCCTTATCTTCGCGGAGCAGTCCGAGGAGCAGGTGTTCGGTCTCTATATAAGGAGAGCCGAACTGGCTGGCCTCGTACCGCGCGAAGAAGATGACGCGCCTGGCTTTTTCCGTATAGCGTTCGAACATATATTTACCGATCTCCCCGGTTCTGTACGAAAACTGGACACTTCCGCGAAGAACCCGTGACCCAACATCTAATTATGCATTTTTATCGCCCAAACTCCCAAGCGATATTCGCCCAATCGTGACTCCCGGTGTGCGCCACCGGGTACCTCAGTTTTGCTGCCGTCCTCACGCTGGAAGTGAATCCGGCGCCACCTCTTCTATTTTGCCCCGGTCCAGCCTGATGACTCTATGGCACCGACGTGCAAAGGCCAGGTTGTGCGTGGCAATTAAAGAGGTTAACTGATGCTCGCGATGAAGCCGCGCCACCAGTTCAAAAACCACTTCCGCGGTTGCGCCGTCCAGATCGCCTGTTGGCTCATCTGCCAACAGCAACTGGGGCTGCGTAATCAATGCCCTGGCCAAAGCCAGCCGCTGTTGCTCGCCGCCGGAAAGTTCGCCGGAGCGATGCTGTGCGCGGGCTTCGAGGCCGACTTGCTGCAACCAGCGGGCGGCTTCTTTTGTTGCGGAAGCGAGCGCCTGGCCACGTGTGAGCAAGGGCATGGCGACGTTCTCCAGCGCCGTAAATTCCGGCAGCAGGTAGTGAAACTGCCAGACGTAGCCGACTTCGCGGTTACGAAACTCGGCGGCGGCTTCTTCGGAGAGAGCGTTCACGTGCAAATTTGCGCAGTAAACAGCTCCGGCTGAAGGACGTTCCAGCGCGCCCAGGATGTGCAACAAGGTGCTCTTTCCAGCACCGGATTGACCCACAATCCCAAGCATCGTCCCTTTCTCGACCTGGAACGACAGATTCTCAAAGAGCACGAGATCGGTTTCGCCTGAGCGAAACTTTTTGGTTAAGCCTTCGACCCTTAAAAGAGGGTCTTGAGTCATTGGATGCAAGTGGACCCTCCTACGAATCAAAGTGGGAGCTCCGCGCCATAGGGGCTACGGATAAGAAAGCTCCTACCTCATTAGAACACGAGGAGGAAATCCCGATTCGGGGCCCATGCAAATACGGAAATCGGGGTATGGGGAAAACTTTATACCTGTCGAAAAGGAATGCAATGTGACCGTAGTCACAGAGAGAGGGGCGGGGGACACGTTGGGCGGGCCGTGGATTCCGCGCGGCGGTTCGTCGTGGAGACGCGGCTTGCCGCGTCTCATGGGCTGGGGCTGTGGTTCGGCGGAGACGGGGCAAGCCCCGTCTCTACACTTGTTCTGTTGCGGGGAGCCAATTGCGGCGTTCCAGGATGGTTGGTGGCTCGTAGGTTACGCCTTTGGCTAGGCGGCGGTCTTCGCGGCGTGTGGACCAGAGAAGATACGGACCCACGACGTTTGCGACCAGGCGCGACATGCCGCCGAATTCATGGCTGATCTCGCGACGTAGTTCGTGAATCTGTTGGCTGACGTCTTTGTTGACGCGGCGAAAATAACGTTCGGCTGCCCAGAGAGCGGCGCTGTAGGCAGTGCGCAGTTTTACGTTCTCGCGTTCGAAACGTTCGCGCACGCGGAGGTCGGGATAGTTCTTGTAACGCTGCCAGCCTTGCAACATGGTTTGGCACATGCGGTAGAGGCTGGGGCCGTTGCGTTCGAAATCGCGCCAGAAGGCCCAGTCGAGAAAGCGTTTGGAGTCGTCACGCGAAATGGCGGCGTGGCGGAAATTGAATTTGTCCTGTCCGTGAATGTCGGCGAGGTTGATGCCATCAAGCATGCGGCCTTGCTCGCTCATCTCTTTGTGGAGAGGCGTGCCCGGAACCGGGGTGTAGAGCATGAACTGGTGGAAGTCGGTGTTGTGGCCGACGGCGTATTCGATTTCTTCGCGGATGTTGTCGGGCGTGTGATGCTCGAGGCCGATGATGGTGGAGCCCTGCACGCGGATGCCGTGCTCGCGAAGTTCGCGTGTGAGCTGGTGCGAGTCCATGCCTTTGAGCTTTTCGTAATTCGAGAGCGGAGACTCGAGACCCATCCAGATCCAGGAGACGCCGAGTTCGACGAGTTCTTCAACTTTGTATTGGCGAATGGCGTTGGCGGAAGCGAAGACGGCCATGCCCCAGGCTTTCTTGCCTTCCTTCATGCGTTCGAGGAGACGCAGGGCGCGCTTTTTGTGGAGCAGGAAGTTTTCGTCCATCACGAAGAAGGTTTGGACGCCGAGCGTTTTCTCGGCGTGGCAGAAGACGTCGTAGAGTTCGTCGCCGGTTTCGTAGAAGTTGACGAACTTGCCCTTGCCGCCGAAGAAGGCGGAGGTCGTACAGAAGTTGCAGCCCATGGGACAGCCAACGGACGGGATGATGGTCGCGGCGGTGCCACCTTTTTTCTCGGGCAGCAGCATGCCCATGATGCGGGTTTTGAGGCCGGAGACGATGTCTGGATGTCGGACAGGTGCGTTGGGATCTTCGCCGAGGTACTGGCGCATCCAGGAAATGCCTTCGCCGCGCACGATGTGGTCGGCGTCGATCATGTGTTCGAGGCCGGGGGTGGCGGCGACGTGGCCGCCGATTACGATTTTCGAATTAGGCGAGAGTTCGCGCACCATGCGGCACATTTCGCGGACCTTGCCGATGTTCACGATGATGGACGAGATGCCGACGATGTCGTAGTCGTTCGCTTTGAGTTCGCGAGCGAAATCTTCGCGGTTGGGGAAATCGAGAACGGTGCAGGGCGCGGAAATGTTCTGCTGGATCATCATGATTCCCCAGGAGCGGTGGAACATGCGCAGCGAGAATCCACCTTGGGCGCGCGTGACCTGGTTGTGGTAGAGCTCCATGGGATTGATGGCGCGAGAGCCGAACTCGTCGTCCTGCGCGTAGGGACCGAAGACCGAGGAAAGAAGCACACGCGCACCACTGCCTTTGGGATGAACTTCCATTGAGGACACACTCCTTATGATTGCGTTGATTCGAGGCTAGCGAGGAGTGGGGTTAAATGCAGTGAGGTGTGACGGGTAATACAAAAGTTTTACACAGGCAAATGTGACTGTGCCAATGCGGAGAGGCGTCTCAAAAGATGAGACGCCCCCGTTTGATCATTAACGTCACGGTCCCGGAACACACAGAGAAATATCCAGGTCCTAGTACGTGCCTCCGGGAGGACAAGCTTTGGCAGGTCCGCTGAATGTGCCATTGCTCGAGAACTTCCCGCCCGTGCCAACCGATTTGGCGGTTTTCTTGGCGAAAAACCAGTTGAAGAACGCCAACTCCTGCACGTGATAGTCCATGCCGTACATATTGATGACGGGCATGAGCGTGGTATTGAGCGGGTCACCGTTCTCCCAACTCTCTGAGCAGTCCGACCCTTTTTCTTGCCCGATTCCTCCCCATGCCGGCACGGAGTTGGTTCCCAACGGATCGTCCATCCATTCCGCGAGTTCGTGCGACGCGGTGGCCGCGTCCTGCGCGACATAACGTCCAGTCGTGTCCCAATCCGCCGTGATATAGGTCTGTACCGGATTGCCGGTTGCGCTGTGAAAGCCAAGAACACAGCAGTCGGAAGTCGTGGGCGGATCGACCTTCGACTGCACGACGTTAGAGAACAAAAAGAAGGCAAGCTGCGTGGGCGAGATCACGCCGGAGTTCTGCAGAGACGGAAGGAGAGTGTTGACCAGATAGTCCTTGAGCCAGTCCTTGGACACAATGCCCCTCAACTTGCACCCCGAACCGTCCGTCATGCCATGGCTGCCTGGCGAAATCGAAACAGTACCCGCCGTCTGAAATACGATATCGTTCCGGTAGTCCACCGATCCGTCGATCTTGCCCCAGAATTCGGCCCGCCTGAAGCCCGAGACGTACTGCATGGTTCCCATGTTCACGCCATTAAGGGTCAGATCTTTCACTTCCTGGACTATGGGCGAAAGCAGAAATCGAATCAGCGGCAAAGTGCCGTCGCCACAACTGGGGACAGCCATCGGATCGAACACCGTACTGCCGATGGTTACCTTGACCGGGATGACCACCGCATAAAGAGTTGTTGCCTTGGGAGGCTTCTCAAAGGGATCGGTGCCGATCAAAACGCCGGAGTAGACCTTGTTGTCCTTCGTCGAACGCACTTTGTAGTCGGACATCATGATCGTGCTGCCTGCGGCGGCCTGCCGTAGCGCGTCTTCTGCCGTCCCATCCGTCCACGGGATACGCAGGGAGTGGCTGGGCTGAGCAACCGATCCGGCAGTGGAAGGTTCTTGGGCGGCAGCCGGATCTGCGCTGGCGATCGTTAGGGCTAGAACGGAGGCGGTTGCGAACTTCAGAAGCGTTTTCATTGGGGATAACCTTTCTTCGCCACCGAAGGATTTTGCGCCCTGGGGCGCAAGCGGTGACGGCTTGAACTCACCGGCGCCACTTTGCAGCGCAACGCGAAAATGCTCAATGGACGGTCAATCCCCGGTAGGTGACTTTGTTCTCCCCGCGCAACGTGCTTCTGTTTCATCGAGTTATCGGGATTCGGCCGCGCGGCCAGGCGCCATCGAGAATCATTGAGCGTTGTTGCAAAATGATTTCGTCTCATTTGCGAGGCCGCATTGCGGCACCGGTTGCGGTTTCCACGCTGCAACTCTCTGCACATTGACAGGCCCCTTCCCGGAAGTTACAGTCCTTTGGAACGCCCCTTTTGTCCGTTTTGATCCGTACGCTTTGTTCCCCTGCTACAACCCAATCTTGGAGAGACCCTGATGACCGTTCGCAAGTTTTCCTCGGCACCTTTATTGATCGCCTTGGCCATGATTGTTTTGGCCGTTGTGGTTCTCACCCTAGGCGCGCCCGCATCGCGCGCCATTGATCATCAAAAGATTTCGGCTCGCGTACTCAACGAAACGGCGAACGGGGGCTCGACTGAGGCCCTGATCGTGCTGGCTTCGCAGGCCGACCTGACTCCTGCCGCCCGGATGCATACCAAGCTTGCGAAGGGCAAGTTCGTGGTCAACGCTTTGCGCGACGTGGCCAGCCGGACCCAGGCTCCGATGATTTCCATGTTGGAGCAGCGCGGCGTTCCATATCAGGCGTTCTGGATCGTCAACATGATTCAGGTGACCGGTAACCGGGCCCTGATGGAAGAGCTGGCGGCACGTCCGGATGTAAAGCAGATTGATGCCAATCCGCATGTGCGGACCGACATCCCGAACCCGAATGGCTTTGCCGCGGAGCAGCCGCAGGGCATCGAGTGGAACGTCACAAAAGTGAAGGCGCCCAAGGTCTGGAAGAAGGGCTTCAAGGGCCAGGGGATGGTAGTTGCCGGCGCCGATACGGGTGTGCAGTGGGATCACCCCGCGCTGAAGGGACACTATCGCGGATGGGACGGCACCAAAGCCAATCACGATTACAACTGGCATGATGGCACTCCGCAACATTCGCCGACGCCGGTTGATCCTCACGGACACGGCACGTTCACGGTAAGCCAAATGGTGGGCGACGATGGACAGGGCAACCAGATCGGCGTGGCTCCGGGAGCGCAGTGGATTGCGTGCCGCAATATGGACTCGGGCGGAACCGGTTCGCCGACGAGCTATACCGAGTGCTTCCAGTTTCTGATTGCGCCGTATCCGATTAGTGGTGGAAAGGGCGATCCTTCGAAGGCGCCGGACTCGATTAACAACTCCTGGACCTGCCCACCGAGCGAAGGTTGCTCGACCAGCACATTGCAGCAGATCGTAGACAATGTGCGCGCAGCAGGAATCTTCCCGGCAATGGCGGCGGGGAATTCCGGTTCGTCATGTTCGTCGGTTTCTGATCCTCCAGCAATCTACGACAGCGCGGTGAGCGTTGGGGCGACTGATTCGGGAAATTTCATCGCTAGTTTCAGCAGCCGTGGACCGGTAACGGCAGACGGCAGCAATCGCGTGAAGCCGGACTTGTCTGCGCCGGGGGTCAATATTCGCGGCGCCGTGCCGGGGAACGGGTACCAGTCAGGATGGTCGGGAACTTCGATGGCGACGCCGCACGTTGCTGGCGGAGTGGCGCTGATCTGGCAGGCCAAGCCCAGCCTGATCGGTAACATTGACGCGACCGAGGCGCTGTATGAGAGCACAGCGTTGCACAAGAAAACGTCCGAAACCTGTGGCGGAACACAAGGCAAGGTTCCGAACAATGCTTACGGGTACGGGATCATCAATTTGTTAAAGGCGGTGACGGCGCCGTAAGTTGGCCGGTTAGGAAAGTAGAGCGCTCGAATGGGATTGGCGCGGCTTTGGCCGCGCCGACCCAGCCCCTAAAAGGGGCTTTTTTATTGCAGGCTGGCGGTATCGCTGAAGCGATACCCTGATACGAAGCGCGATGCGAGTACGAAGTGGACCGCCAAGCTAAATATGAAGCGGCACGAGGGACTTTTATTCGTACCGGAGCGCTTCTGCCGGCAGGACGCGTGCTGCGGACCACGAGGGGTAGATGGTGGCGATAAAGGAAATTCCAATCGAGATCAGGGCTACGATGACGCCGTCCATGGCGCGCGGAACGAACGGGACGTAGTCGATCGAATAGACCTCGGGTGAGAGCGAGATGAAGTGGTAGTGTCCCCCGGCATAGGAGATCGCATAGCCCAGCACCAGGCCGATGGCGGTTCCAATCACTCCAATCAAGACGCCCTGCGCGATAAATATGCGGCGGATCTGCTGTTTCTTCGTTCCCATCGACAGGAGCACGGCGATATCTTTCGTTTTTTCCATGACCATCATGGTGAGCGAGATGAGGATGTTTAGCGCGGCAACGAAAACTATCAGGCCGATGGTGATGAAGGTGACGACGCGTTCGAGGCGGAGCGCGCGAAACAGAGCCTTGTTCTGATCCATCCAACTGGTGGCCATAAAGCCGTGCCCGGCGGCCTGTTCGAGCGAGCGACTGACTTCGCCGGCCTGGTAAATGTCGTCGAGCTTGAACTGGATTACGGAGATGACGTCGCCGAGGCCGAAGAGTTGCTGCGCGTCCGACAACTTGATGAAGGCCCACGAGGAGTCGTAGTCGAAGAAACCGGAGTTGAAAATTCCGGCGACGCGAAAGCGGATGTATTTCGGGACCATGCCGAAGGGCGTGAGTTCGCCTTGGGGCGACGTGACTAGAACGATGGAGCCGACTGTCGCGCCGATGCCCTCGGCTAGGTCGTGGCCGAGGATGATGGGCGGCATGGCGGCTTGGCGGTCGTGGACGCTGGCTAGGTCGTCGGGAGAGGCGGATTGCGTGGTCTGCTGGGCGGCGGCTGGCGATTTGTCCACTGCCTCGGCGGGCGGGGCGCCCGCCGAAACATCCGGCGCCACGGTTGCGGTTTCGTCGAGGGCGGACGCTGATCCCATGTTTACTGTTTGGAGCAGGTCGCTTACTTTGCGCTCGTATTGCGGGAGCATGCCTTTGAGAACTGCGCCGCGCGCGCGGGGTCCGCGGGAAATCAGGACTTGCTCGTAGATCGCGGGGGCTGCGGCTACTACGTGTTGCTCTTTCGAGAGTTTATCGAGGAGCGGACGCCAATCGCGCATGCCATCGCTTTCGACGCGGAGGAGACTGATGTGCGCGGTCGAACCCAAGAGTCTGGCTTGCAAATCCTGGCGGAACCCGTTGTTGATGGCGAGCGCTACGATCAGCGAGGCGACTCCGGCGGTGACTCCGAGAATGGAGATGCCGGTGATGATGCCGATGAACGCCTGGCGGCGCTTGGCACGGAGGTAGCGGGTTGCGATGAAGAGTTCGAAGCGCATGGTTGAGCCGTCAGCCATCAGCCGTCAGCTATCAGGTAAAGCGGATTATAGCTGGCGGGCGGCGCGGATTCCTGGAAGTACGGCTGGTACTGACTTGCGGTAGGCGCGATATCGGTCTCCGAAACGTTTTTCTAGTTCTGCGTCTTCCATTCGGATCATGATTGCACCGGTGAATATTGCGAACGCCGTAAGGGCCCAGCAGACAGCTAAGCCAGTGCCGATGCTCCACGCTAGCATCTCGCATAGGTGGGCTAGGTAGACCGGATGGCGAACGTGGGCTCGGATGCCGTCGGTTACCAGGCGCTGGTCGCGGTTGCGGCTGTGAAGTTCGGGGAGTCCGCCGAGTTGCTTGGCGGTGAACCCGCTGCCGGACTTCACGTAGAGGATGAGGCCGGTGGCGAATAGGAATGCTGCCGGAATCCATGACCAGTTTGTTTGGTGGAGCGCGACGTGCCTCCACGGGCGCGTGGCTAGCGCTGCGATCGCCCACATGGCTAGCCACGATGGGATCAGCAGGAGATATGGAGAGCGGCGGCTCGTGCGCCAGCGGTCGGCGAAGGGGTGGATCATCAGCCAGAATACGGGGATGGTCGAGTACACGGCGCAGGCCAGCCACGCGATGAGTTGGAGCCAGTGCCGCATGGTGAGATGTTAACAGTGCGGGATCTTGCCGCAACACACGCCGCTTTTCATAAAACGGGTTTGCGTAGGGACAGGGCTTGCCTTGTCTCGGCGGCGGAGACGCGGCAAGCCGCGTCTCTACGTGAGCGGAAGTGGTCGCGCGCTCGCTACCTGTTATCCTTCTTGTCGCATGTCTCCCATTCTGACTAGTGTGCTGCTGGGACTTACCGCGGCGGCGGCGAACGTTTTTGGCGGCGCGATTATTGTGCAGAAGCATTGGGAGCGCTCCTACCTGCGGTATTTCGTGGCGCTGGGGGCGGGGTTCATGCTGGCTACGGCGCTGGTGGAGATGGTGCCGCAGAGTATTCAGTTGCGCGGGCCTCGCGCTGGATTCCTGATTCTGCTGGGATATCTGCTCATTCATTTTTTTGAGCACACCGTCACGCCGCATTTTCATTTTGGCGAAGAGACGCACGCTGACCAATTTGTGCATTCGCACAAAGGCGATTCGGTGCTGATCGGGCTGCTGATCCATACTTTTTTTGACGGGATCGCGATCGCGTCGGGGTTCATCGTGTCGGAGTGGCTGGGATGGATTATTTTTCTGGCCGTGTTCATGCACAAAATTCCCGAGGGGTTCACGATTGCATCGGTGATGCTGGCGAGTGGACGCAGTCGCTGGTTTGCGTGGGGCGCGTCCGTGATGCTCGGCGTGGCTACCGTCGCTGGCGTGATGACGATGGCTGTGTTCCGGCACGAGGTGGGATTTGGGCTACCGCTAGCGGCGGGAGTGACGATTTATGTGGCGGCTTCGGATTTGATTCCGGAAGTGAACAAAGAGCCGGGCGTGCGGATGGCGCTACTTGTTTTTGTGGGCGCAGCTTCTATGTTCCTGCTGGATCACTTCTTCCACATCCATTAGTTTTGCCCCACGCTACCTGGAGCTCTACCGCCGAGACGCAGAGAGCGCCGAGAAAAACAAGAATGGTTTTCTCGGCGCTCTCTGCGTCTCGGCGGTAATAATTGGACTGGCGCTACCCGCTATGCCTTATGTGCATCACGTCGCCGTCCTGAACAATGTAGTCCTTGCCTTCCAGGCGTAGTGTGCCTTTCGAGCGTGCGTTGGCTTCGGAACCCGCCTCCAGCAACTGATCCCAGCGGATGGTTTCGGCGCGGATGAAGTGCTTTTCCAGGTCGGAGTGGATCGCTCCGGCTCCGTTTTGCGCGCGAGTGTTGGCTGGGATGGTCCAGGCTCGGCACTCGTCTTCTCCGGCGGTGAAGAAGGAGATCAGGCCTAGCAGGTGGTAGCTCTTGCGGATCAAGCGGGAAAGGCCGCTTTCGGTTAGCCCGTAGCTACCTAGAAATTCGGCGGCCTCTTCGTCGGACATTTCGGCTAATTCGGCTTCGACTTTGCCGCAGATGGCGCTTGCTCCCGCGTTCGGGCGCGAGGAGACTTCGGTCAGATTATATTTTGCTACCGAGGCTTCGAGGTCTTTGCTCAGGTTGGTGCTTTCGCCGATGTTGAGGACGTAGAGGATTGGCTTTTCGCTCAGGAACATAAATCCTCGAATGCGCTTTTTGTCTTCGGCACTCATTTCCATTTCGCGCAGCGGCTTATCGGTTTCCAGAAAGGCTTTGGCCTTGATGAGGAGCTCGTTTTCTTTTTCGAGTTCTGGGGTCTTCATCTTCTTTAGATCTTTTTCCAGACGCTCGAGGCGCTTTTCGATCTGGCCCAGGTCGCTGACCATGAGATCGAATTCGACGTTCTTGACGTCACGGAGGGGATCGATGGGGCCGACGTGCGGGATCTCGTCGCTCTCGAAGGCGCGCAGGACGTGGATTAGCGCGTCAACACTGCGCAGGTGGGTGATGTAGGCAGTCTCTTTCAGGGCTTCCTGGCCGACGGCACCCACGTCCACGTACTCGACGGAGGCGTGGGTGAGCTTTTTCGGGTTATAGAGCGCGGCTAATTTGTCGAGACGGTCGTCGGGGACCTTGGCGACTCCAATGTGGGCTTCGCGCGGGTTGGAGTACGACTGGTCGGAGAGATTGACCTTGGTGAGGATGCGAAACAACGATGTTTTGC
>Ga0302321_100001911_pt1 | contig 17806 bp, 14 predicted proteins | sample Fen_T0_1_FD_202505 | JGI IMG/M metagenome (GOLD analysis project Ga0302321, IMG submission 202505) | Peat permafrost microbial communities from Stordalen Mire near Abisko, Sweden - Fen_T0_1 | ecosystem: Environmental > Terrestrial > Soil > Wetlands > Permafrost | place: Sweden: Abisko...
AGCGATTATCGTATTCATCGCACTGCTCATCTTTGGCCCCAAAAAATTGGGCGAACTCGGCAAGGGACTGGGCGAAGGCATCAAGAATTTCAAGTCGTCAATGAGCGAAGGCTCCTCGACCACGACCAGCTCAACCGACGAAAAGAAGTAGCTTCTTCAAGATCAAGCGGAGTTACCCTGCAAGGGAACTCCGCATTTCTGTCTCTGCCCGGGGTCAAACTAGACGCGCCCTGTCTCGACTTCAAGTCTCCGCAGCATCCGGTACACGCGTGGCACCGGCAATCCCACCACATTGAAATAGCAGCCCTCGATGCGCTCCACCCATCTTGAAGCCACGCCCTGGATGGCGTAGGCTCCGGCTTTATCCATCGGCTCGCCAGTTGCGACGTAGGCTGCGATCTCTGCATCTGTGAGCGGACTGAACCGCACCTCGGTAATCTCCGCCTCCGTCTGCTCGAATCCGGCAGACATCAAGCAGACGCCGGTAATAACCTCGTGCGACCGCCCTGACAGTAACCGCAACATGCGCGCAGCATCTTCGGCGTCGCGCGGCTTTTCCAGCAGATGCCCGTCGACCACCACAGTGGTATCGGCGCCAAATACCACGCCGTCAGGGTGCCGGGCGAAGACAGCACGGGCTTTGTCGCGGGCGAGCCGCTGTGCGTACACCAATGGCAGTTCATCCGGGAGCGGTTCTTCCGGAACGTGAGCCGGTTCCGCGACGAACGAAATACAGGCATTGCGGAGTAGCTCGGAGCGTCGCGGCGACGCCGAAGCAAGGATGAGTGTCATGCAGGTACGATTCTAACGGGCGACCATCGCCCATGTCTTGGCGCACCCAACAGCGCTCTCACTGCGGCCATCCGCATCCAGAGCGCATTCGAAGCCTGCGTATCCTGCTAGAATCGAGGTAGCCGCCTGGCGCCCCGATGGATCCTTCCCTCATCCGAAATTTCGCCATCATCGCCCATATTGACCATGGGAAGAGCACCCTCGCCGACCGTTTGCTGGAGCTGACTGGCTCCCTGACGGCGCGCGAAATGCAAGCCCAGGTGCTCGACGCGATGGATTTGGAGCGGGAGCGCGGCATCACCATCAAGGCGCATTCCGTCCGCATGATGTACCCGGCGAAAGACGGCAAAACCTACCAGCTGAACCTCATAGACACCCCCGGACACGTCGATTTCAGCTATGAGGTTTCACGGTCGCTGGCATCGTGCGAAGGCGCGTTGCTGGTGGTGGATGCTTCGCAGGGTGTCGAAGCGCAAACTTTGGCAAACTCGTACATCGCCATCAATAACGGCCTCGAAATCATCCCCGTCATCAACAAGATTGACCTGCCGAGTGCTGACGTCGAGCGCACGAAGGAAATGATTGAAGGCGCCGTGGGCCTCGACGCCTCGCACGCTCTTGCCATCAGCGCCAAGACCGGCGTTGGAGTTCCCGACATACTGGAAGCCATCGTGCAAAAAGTGCCGCCGCCGAAGGGTAAGGCCAGCCACCGCTTGCAGGCGCTAATGTTCGACTCCTGGTTCGACCCCTATCGCGGCGTGGTTGTTCTCGCCCGCATCGTGGAAGGCACGATTCGCAAGGGCCAGCGCATCCGCCTCATGGCCAACGGCCGCACCTTCGACGTGGAAACGCTCGGCGTGCTCACTCCGAAGCCGGTCGAGGTCGATGAGTTGAGCGCCGGCGAAGTGGGCTTCCTGGTCGCCAATATCAAGAACGTGGCCGACACCGGCATCGGCGACACCATCACCGACGACGTTCACCCCGCGCTGGAACCATTGCCGGGCTTCGAGGAATTGAAGCCGATGGTCTTCGCCGGTCTTTACACCGTCGATGCCCACGAGCACACGCTGCTCCGCGAGGCGCTGGAAAAACTGCGGCTCAACGATGCTTCCTTCTTCTTCGAGCCGGAAAGTTCCGCTGCGCTGGGCTTCGGTTTCCGTTGCGGCTTCCTCGGCCTACTGCACATGGAGATTATCCAGGAACGGCTGGAGCGCGAGTACGATCTCAACCTCATCACCACCGCTCCCAGCGTGCGCTACAAGATCACGCTCACCGATGGCACTGTGCTCGAGGTAGACAACCCCTCGCGCTGGCCCGATCCCACGTTGATTGAAAAGATTGAAGAGCCCATCATTACGGCGACCATCCTCACGAATGAGGAGTATGTCGGCGGCATCCTGAAGCTGGTGGAAGACAAGCGCGGCAAGCAGAAGGCGTTTGAATACGTCAGCTCTACGCGTGTCATGCTGACTTACGAACTGCCGCTGAACGAAATCGTGATGGACTTCTACGACAAGCTCAAATCCGTCTCGCGTGGGTACGCTTCCCTTGACTATCACCTCACCGGCACTTGGGTATCACCGATGTGGAAGCTCGACATCCTCGTGGGCGGCGAGCCCGTGGACGCTCTCTCCATCATTGTGCACAAAGACTTTGCCTATGACCGCGGCCGCGCCCTGGTGTCCAAGATGCGTGAACTGATTCCGCGGCAGATGTTCGAAGTGGCGATTCAGGCCGCTATCGGCGCCAAAGTAATCGCCCGCGAAACCGTGGCCGCCATGCGCAAGAACGTCATCGCCAAGTGCTACGGCGGCGACATCAGCCGCAAGCGCAAGTTGCTGGAGAAGCAGAAAGAGGGCAAGAAGCGCATGAAGCGCATTGGCCGCGTTGACATCCCCCAGGAGGCTTTTTTGGCTGTTCTGCGGGTGGGCGAAGACTAGGCTTTTCGGCGCTTTTCGAGCACTGGTAACCGTTACGTTAATACGGCCATTACCCTAGGTAGTTGTGCAAAAACAGTGAAATCCCTAGGGGGCTCGAACTCGGCACTCCCTCTCGCGACCGGCAGCCAGATCTCTCTTTAACCTATTGATTTGGATAGTTGTTAACTCTGCACCGCAAGTGTTGCAATCTGGTTAAGCTGCTGAAAACGTAAAGGCTACCCGTTTCTGTCGGGCGGAATCCACAGGCTTTTACACAAGCGGCCCGCTGGCGCTTTTCCAAGCCTATGAACCGGCTGCAGCTACCAACAAAAAGCCACCCACGCGGGTGGCTTTTTTATTCGCTAGTTCTGCCGTCCCAGTTACTGCTTAGGCGTTGTGGGGGCAGGCTTGGGAGTGGTAGTTGCGGGCCTGGCAGGTGTATTCGCCGGCTTCGCCGCTCCAGTGGTTCCTCCGGTGCGCGCAGGTGCAGCCACGCCAGACTGCGTGTTGTAGGCGTCCACTACCGGTTTGGTGATATCGAATGCCGGTCCGCCGAATACCACCGGGCCCTGCGGCCACGGCGTAGAGTTATCCAGCAACAGACCGTAGCCATTGTCGGCCAGGTACTTCATGACGACAGGCGCCAGCTTCTGCATGATGCGCTGGGCAACTTCGTTCTGCTGCTGCTGAAACTCGTTCTGCGCATCTTCGGCAGAGCGCTGCAGGGTCTTGGTCTTTGACTCGATGGACTTTACCAGCGATTCGTGGGCGTCGGCATTCATCTTGTCGCCCTGCGTGCTGAGCTGCTTCTTCAGGTCTTCGATGTCGGTATTCAACTTTTGCAGTTCCAACCGACGCGGTTCAAATTTCTTCGCGAGGGCTTCCAGATCGCGCTGGCCCTCGTTACTGCCGGCAATCGCGTCCTGCATGGCAATGACTGCAACCTTGCTTCCGGTGGGCAGCGCCGCGGGCGCGGTGGTAGCGGCTGGGGCGGTGGAACCGGCTTGGGCGAAAGCGGCCATGGAGCCGAGAACGAGCAGAGCGATACTTGCGAACGTGCGCTTCATTGATTTTGCTGTAACTCCTTGGATTGCTCCGGGAATTCCTCAGGTGTTCCAGTGGCAGCTGACAACTTCATCGCTGCTGGTCCGGACAACGGGCGCAGGCTGAACCAGCGCAAACAGTATCCGGCCGGAAGATTCGGCGGTGCGGATAGCTAAATTATAGACAATGCACGGGCGTAGCGTCAAATCACGGGTTGAAGCCTCTTTGCACCGCTACAGAGCCTCGCGCCCTTACTCCCACTAGAATGTCGTCGCCACCGTAAACCGGAGCGTCTTGCGCGGCTCGCGAATCAGGTATCCCGGGTTGTACAACGCGGAGGCGTTGGCGTAAGTGTAGTCACCCGCCGCACCTGCCGGGAACATCGACCGGGTGATAGGCGAGACCGGCGGAACCGTCTCATTCAGCCGCAGCGGATTATAGGCATAGTAAATGCGGAACGGCGCATTCACAATTGGCAGGATCACCTGCAGCTCCAGCCCGGTGGACATACGCGGCGCGTAGTTAGTTCCTGGAATTGGGCTTAGGTTGCCCGTGATCGGAACACGGACCGTGCCCGCGCACGAAAAGTCCAGGTTCAGGTATGGACACCCGTAGTTTGTAGCGTTGAGCGTAACGATCTGCTGACTCGCAATACGTAGTTGTGAATTGTTGGTGACGAAATTCATGCCCGTGTCAACAAACGGCGCGAGGGTGACCGGCCCAAAGATTGGGATTCGGTACTCGAGGTTGGTCACCCAACTCGTGTCGCCACCCGGGAAGATGATCTGGTTTACCGGAAGGGTTACGTTCCATGTGCCGCGCCTTGGATTCGACGGGTCCAGCGGAACCGTCGTGCCATCGGGGTTCTGCAATGGAATGGTGATGGCCGTAGGGAACAACACCACGGGGGAAACCGCGCGGACATCAAAGCCGCGCAGGTCCTGATCGCCGCCCATGTAGAAGCGATCAAACGGAGGCGCGACGTTTCCGGCATATCCGCTGATCCACGAGCCTTGTACACGGAAGCCGAGAGTGTTGCGGCCCTTGTTCATCGGCCGAAACTTCTTCCACTCCACGATTGGCTTGATGTAGCTCGTGTTGCCGCCCAGTCCCGCGACTTCGGTGGCCACAAACAGGCTCTGTCCGGTATGCGGCCGCTGAGGGTTGTCGATCCGGTTGAACGAAAAATTCGGAGTGACTTTGCTGGTCTGAATGCCGGTGAGCGAGTTCGGACCAGACAGACCGCGGAACGCCAGGCTCTGGAAGTAGAGAGTGGACGCAGCGCTGTAAGTTTGCAACGACGAATTGTCGAACGAATAGGTGATGCCTACGCGCTTGAAGGAACGCTTCAACGGATAGCTCAGCGAGGTCGAGAAGCCAGTACTGGTCTGGGTGTAATTCTGCAGCAACGCCTGGTAACTGGCGGGAAGGTTCAGATTTTGCCCGCTCTGCACTTGGAGTTGCTGTTGCTGGTTGAAGTTATAACTGCTGTGGTACACGGTCCAGCTGAATTGCAGCGGCTTGTCGAACAGGTAAGGTTGCGTAAACGACAGCGTGTAGTTCTTCTGGTACTGTCCCACAGAAACCGAAAGCGTAAGCGATTCGCCTTTGCCAAACAGATTGTTGGTGGTGTAATTCACGCCAATAAATCCACCGTACAATCCGCTCACACCGCCGGTGAGGCCGATGCTGTTCTTACCCTTTTCTCTGACCTTCAACAGGATGTCCACTGTCGCATCCTGGGTGTTCTGCTTGATTTCCGAATCCTGCTCCGGTTTGAGCGCTTCGAAATATTGCAGCTGGTTTAGGCGCAGCAGGCTGATCTCCCAGAGGTTGCCGTTATAAACCTGTCCTTCTTCCAGCGCCAGTTCGCGGCGAATAACCTTATCGCGCGTCGTAGTGTTGCCTTGGAACTCGATACGCCGGACGTAAAACTGCTTGCCTTCGTCCAAGTCAATCTTCAGCGAAATGGTCTTCTTCTCGTCGTCGGGATCGGTATTGGGCACCGGCGAGAAGTTGATGTAGCCAAGGGCGGCGTAAGCCTTGCGCAGGTTCTCCAGGCCCTTGCGGATCTCCTCCGAGTCAAAGATGTCCCCGTCTTTGATCTTGAACTGGGCGCGGAGGGCGCGCGTGTCGGAAACCGCCTTGTTGCCGGTAAACGTGATCTCTTTCAGGCGGTACTGATCGCCCTCTTCCACCGGCATGGTGATGTCGACGGCTTTGCCTCCCTTTTTGTTGAATGGCCAATACCACGGCGGGGGCGTATCGCGAATCTTGGTCTTAGGATCGGAGACCAGCGCTTTGAAATAGCCCTTTGTCTGGTAGTAGTAGCGGACGCGCTCGGCGTCTTCGTTCAACTTGGTGGAGTCGTAGGTCTTGGAGAACAGGCTTTCCAGGAAAATCGAGTGCGGAATGCCGATGGGCTTCAGGTTCTTCATCGCGGTTTGCAGTTCGCGCGACTTGATCGCCTTGTTGCCCTCGAAGGTAATCTTGCCCACCTTGACCTTCGGTCCTTCTTTCACCACGAACGTAAGTCCCACGGCAGCTGGAGGAATCGGCCGAACTTCCGAGGTGACAGTCGCAAACTGCCGTCCATGGGCCGCCAGCAGTTCCTTGATCACGACCTCGGCTCTCTTAACTTTGGTCGGATCGTACTGGCTTTCCTGCGTCAGCCCGACCTTGCGTTCCTTGAACTTGTCGAGAACGTCGCTCTGTGACACCGAACTGAGACCGGTGTACTTGATTTCGCGGATGGTCGGCTTCTCTTTCACATAGACGTGAATGCGCCATCCCTTGGGAGACGGCTCACGCTCGATCTTCAGATCGTCGAAATAACCGGTGTTCCACAGGGAGTTGAAGTCGCGTTCCAGTGCCGTCTGGTCATAGACGTCGCCCGCGCGAGAGAACATGCGCGCGCGTATGGTGTCCGCCGGGATGCGGCGGTTGCCATGGATGATAATTTCCTCGATTACTCCCTGCTGGGCCCATGCCGATGTCAGGGCAATGCAGATAATGGCAATCAGGAAACTTAGCGCCCTGGCGGAAAAGCGCCGCTCGCGGGAGTAGGGACCCGCAAGTCTAACCTGGCTATGACAAGTAATAAGAACGACCTCAAACAGGTTTAACTCAAACGCTAATTATACGGTACGGGCAGCATCGCCAGAAACCGGCGGCAACGAACCACAGATGTTGTACACGAAGAACCTAACCCCTTCGGCTAGTGGAAGTTTCGAGTGCTCGCTCGACCTCGACCAGGGTTGCGTAGAAGGTTGCTCCTCCACCGAGATCCGCCAGCCTTGCCGAGGTCAATACGTTGATGTTGACGCCGCCTTCAGACAGCTTTGCCCAGCCTAGTTTGGCGCCGACAACACCTGCCGCAACCGCGCCGTCCACTCGCGCCGTCAGGAAGATCTCTCCCCGAGAATTGAAGACCCGGACCCTCTCTCCGTCGCCGATGCCCCTCGCCGCGGCGTCTTGCCGGCTAATTTCGAGCTCGTGCTGGTGCTCCATCTTCTGCACACTGGGTAGGTTCACAAAGCTCGAATTCAAGAAATTGTCGGCTTTGCGCGCCAACAGCTCCAGCGGAAACTTCCTCTCGTTGTCCGTGTGCCGCGATTCCTCTGGCGGAATAAATTCGGCGACTGGATCCATTCCCTGTTCGATTAACGCGGCGTCATACAGCCGCGCCCTGCCGTTCGGCGTGGCGAACCCATTGGCAAACGGCAACCATGGCTTGTCACTGCCATCGCCATGCACGTTGAGGCGGGCCTGCGGCTCTCGCTCCAGTCGTTCACGCGTAATCCCCGCCAGTTGCGGGGCGCCAGACGACAAGGCTCCATCAATCATCGCGTCTACGTTTTCTTGGAAGCAAGCGTCATCGAATCCTATGCGCTGGGCAAGCTCGCGGAACAAATCGACGTTTGAACGACATTCTCCGAGCGGATCAATCGCCTGCTGCGACACCTGCAAATACAAGTGCCCATAGGCCTTCACCAGGTCCTTCTGCTCAAAGAAAGTCGTGGCCGGCAGCAGGATATCGGCGTAATCCGTTGTGTCGGTGAAGAACTGTTCGTGCACTACCGTGAACAGGTCGTCTCGCTTCAGCCCTTTCACCACCAGGTTGTGCTCGGGACAAACCGCAGCAGGATTGCAGTTGTACACAAACAGCGCCTTCACCGGAGGATCGTTCACCTCGGTCAGCGCCTTGCCTAACTCAACCATGTTGATGCTGCGCGCCCGTCGTCCCAGTGGGCTCTTCAGCATCAGGTCAGTGCGCTCCAAAGCGTCGGTATTCAGACCGAAACCACCGCTGAGCGAGAGCTGCAACCCACCGCCCACTTCTTTCCACGATCCCGTAATCACCGGCAACATGCAGACCGCTCGCACCGCCGCGCCGCCATTTGTCGTGCGCTGGATTCCGTAATTTATCCGAATCGCCGCAGGCCGGGTCGTGGCATATTCATGCGCCAACCGCTCGACATCGCCAACCGAAACCCCCGTCCACTCCGACACCTTCTCGGGCGTGTACTTGGGTAAACGCTTCTGTAACTCGTCGAAACCTTCGGCGTAACGCGAAATGTAATCCGCGTCGTGCAGCCCGTCCCGCACGATGATGTGGATGAGTCCCAGCGCCAGCGCCACGTCGGTGCCCGGATTGATAGGGATATGCCAATCGGCAACCCTCGCCGTGCGTGTGCGATACGGATCGATGACCACCAGCTTCGCGCCATGGCGCCTCGCTTCCTCGACGAACGGCCACAAGTGCACGTTGTTACCGTGGATGTTCGCGCCCCACGCGATGATGTACTTCGAATGCCGGAACTGCTCGGGCTCGGTGCCAACCTTCCGCCCGTAAATGGAGACAATGGCCTCGCCGCCGGTGGAGGCGCAAATCGTACGCAGCAGTTGCGACGCGCCCATGCGATGGAAGAAACGCATGTCCATCGAGCCGCCGTTCAGCACGCCGAGGTTGCCACCGTAGGAGTACGGCAGAATCGCTTCCGGCCCGAACTCCGCACCGGTCTGCTTAAGCGTGGCAACAATCTCAGTGAGTGCCTCGTCCCACGTTATCCGCTGGAACGCGCCTTCGCCGCCCACGCCTTTCGCCACCACCCGCCGCATGGGATACAGCACGCGATCGGGCGAGTAAACACGGTCAAGATATTTCGCAACTTTGGCGCAGAGAAATCCCTGCGTGATCGGATGCGCGGGATCCCCGTGGATGCGCGTCGCGCGCCCGCCTTCCACGGTAATCAGCGTCCCGCAGGCGTCAGGACAATCGTGCGGACATGCGGCATGAACTACGTGCTTCATCTCTCAATTCCTTGCGCCGGGCAGTGAGTTTCCCCGGGGTGGAGCACCGCTTCGGCGGTGCAGTTACGACGCACCTGAAAATTCGGCTTTAGCCGCTGAGGTAAGGTCCGAACACAACCTCGGTCACTGAAATGACAACGCCTTACCGGCGATTGATCGATCCTCCGCTCATTATCCCACGCAGCAACCGAATCGCACTTTGTCTGTCGGAGTCAATTGGACGCAACGCCATTTGGGACGAATCCCCTAAAACCGGGGACGAACCGCCCAAAACAGCGTTGACCTTTCCGCTCCCGGGGCGCGCAATTTGCCCCGGTCCGGAGTATGATTCTTCAATCAACAGGCCCCGTGCGAGCTGTTGAGGGAGATGGCACCATGGGTCGAAAACTTTTCGTATTGCTTGCCTTGACGGTGCTGGCAGCGTCCATTCCCGCCGAGTCTAAAACGCGCGGCCCGTCCACGCCACAGGAGCGCGCCCGCGCGCTCAGCTACATCCAGAGCCTCGAACAGAATCCGCTTGCGAAAGACAGCCTTGAGAAGCGCATATGGCTGACCGAGTGGATCGTGCAAGTGCCCGACTTCACCGTGAAGTCTTGCTGCAAGGCGCTCGATGCGCTCGACAACGTCAATGACACCTACTCCAACCAGTTGCGCATGCAGGCCATCTATTCGCAGGCAGCGTTCATTTTGCAGCATCCCAAGACGACCAGCGAGGCTGAAAAACAGGCTGCCGGGCTAGCCGGAACCTTGCGCGCCTACCAGGCGATTCAGCGCTTCGATCCCACCGCGCAGTACCCGGTGCTCGATAGCCTGCTGTCGCTGCAGAAGCAGGGCAAGCTCGTCCAGTACGTGGAACAGCAGTCTGACTGCGAAGAAAACTAGGCAGCACGGCAAGCCAAAATCAAAAGGGCGCGTCCATCGCGCCCTTTCTCATTTCTCCGAATTGTCATGCTGGGTGGCTTGGGTGCCCCGGGTTCGCGCCCTGTTGTTGGGCGCTAACCAAGGAAGCGTCCCCTTCTACCGCACCTTCGCAAACAAAATCTGATCCAGCACAACCCCGTTTTTGATCGCACTCCTCCGCAGCAGCCCTTCGCGTTCAAACCCGGCCTTCTCCAGAACCCGGATCGACGCTGCATTGTGCGCAAACGCCATCGCGAAAACCCGCGTCAGGCCATAGTTCTCGAACGCCCACTCCGACATCGCCGTCGCCGCGCGCGTCGCAATCCCCCGCCCCCATAGCTCTTCGCTCAACCAATAACCCATCTCCGCACTTGTCCGCGCAATGTCGCGTCCTATCAGGAAGCCCACGCCTCCCACCGCCTCGTCCCCGTATTCAATCGCGAAGGAGGTTACCGGTTCCTGCACCTGCGCGTACTCCAGATAGTCAATGGCGTCGCGTCGTGTGTAGGGATGCGGAAACTGATCGCGCAAGTTGGCGGCAATCTTCGGATTGTTAGCGTGGCGCAGCAGCGCCTTCAGATCGTCCTTTTGCCACGAACGTAGCTTCACATCGCCTAAGTCGAGCAGCATTGCCGATCCGTATCTCCGTATTCGGGCATGCTTAAGAGATCCCCAGTCAGAAAGTGCAGGCCATCAGAACTTGCAGCGCTACTAGTCGCCAGTTATAAAGCACCGGTATCGACTCCCGTCCCAATAGATCAAACCGCCTGCCGATTCCGTCTCCACGTCAATGGCCTCTCCGCGCATACTTCCCGGGAACTGGTTAAATTCGTCGGGGTCGAGTTTGATCTTCCGCTGCACCTGCCAAAAGTCGACCCAATCAAAGTCATCGAACGCATACCCCTCCTTCTTCGGTCCGCACCAGACACTCGCGCCAGACGCCCCCACGATGTCCACCCTCTTCTTGAAACCATTCACGACCGCGATTCCGCGCTTGCCGGTCTTCTTGTTGACTACCAGGACCGCATAGTCAGGTATTCCGTCGCCATCGAAATCGCCCCGAAGATAGAAAGGATTCAGTGCATCGGAGACATCGTAGTTTTTCCAGATGTTCGCAGCTTTAAACCGGGTGTTCACTTTTTCAGGAATGCTCCAATCAATCTTTCGTTCGTACGTTGGCTGACTGAAGGCTGACAAGCACGTTAGTAGAACAAGGCCAGATTGGGACAAGATAATTGCTTTCCGCAAGTTCATTTAGGCGCTCTCGATCTTTGCTGGCTGAACACTTCGTCGCATCAAAGCAAAACGGAGCGGCCCGCGCCACTCCGTCATAAAACCGCACTGAATGGCCCGAGCTAGATCGACATCACTTCTTTCTCTTTACCCTTGGCCATCTCTTCCATTTTCTTGATCTCGTCATCGGTCAGTTTCTGCAGGTTCTCCATCGCGCCGCGCTCTTCGTCTTCCGTGATCTTCTTGTCCTTCATCGCTTTCTTGATCGAGTCGTTGCCGTCGCGGCGGATATTCCTCACCGCCGTGCGATGCTCTTCCAGCACCTTATGCAGGTGCTTCACCATTTCTTTGCGCCGGTCCTCAGTGAGCGCGGGCACTGGCACACGCACCAATTTGCCGTCGTTCATGGGGTTCAACCCCAGGTCGCCGCCGCGGATGGCCTTCTCAATCGCGCCAATCTGGCTCACGTCCCATGGTTGCACCGTAATCAACTGCGGCTCAGGAGCGCTCACGTTCGCCAGTTGGTTCAGCGGCATCTGCGAGCCGTACGCCTCCACCATCACGCCGTCGAGCATGTGCACCGAAGCGCGACCAGTGCGGGTCGAAGTCATCTCCTTGCGGAAATCTTCCACCGCCTTGTCCATGCGGGTTTTAAGCTGCACAAAGCTGTCTTTGAGTGCAGGAAGCGAAGCCATCGAAATTTGTGCCATATCTAGTCCACCTTATGCGTACAAGGATGCTGCCGCAAACGCATGATTATAAACTGACACGCATGCCGCGTTGGCACGAAACAGCCCCTACAGCCGTCTCATCGATCGCTTTGGTGACTGAGCGTGTCATCCTGAGCGCAGACGCGCGCCGCTCTTGCGCGCCGGAGTCGAAGGACCCCTACCCAGCTATAACTCTGGTGCCCCCTTTCGCGTTCTTTGCGAAAGGGGGGGAAGCGAATCTCTCAGTCCGCTCCCTGGTACACCAGCGAACCGACCTTCTCGCCCATCACCACGCGCTGAATATTGCCTTGTTTGTTCAGATCAAACACTATGATCGGCAGCTTGTTCTCCTGGCACATGGCAATGGCCGTTGCGTCCATTACCTTGAGACCCAGCTTCAGGATGTCGAGGTAGGTGATCTTCTCGAACTTCGTAGCGCTCTTGTCGGTCACAGGATCGGCGGTGTAAATCCCGTCTACCTTCGTCGCCTTCAGGATGGCGTCGGCATGGATCTCCATCGCCCGCAGCGAAGCGGCCGTGTCGGTCGAGAAATACGGATTGCCCGTTCCGGCAGCGAACACCACCACGCGCCCCTTCTCCAGGTGCCGAATCGCACGGCGGCGAATAAACGGCTCCGCCACCTCGTGCATCTCAATGGCACTCATCACCCGCGTCTGCGCGCCACACTTTTCCAGCGCGTCCTGCAGCGCCAGCGCATTAATCACCGTCGCCAGCATGCCCATGTGATCGGCGGAAACACGCTCCATCGCCTTGGCCTGCTCGGCCACGCCGCGAAAGAAGTTCCCACCACCCACCACGATGGCGATGTCCACGCCCAGGCGGTGCACTGCGGCAATCTCGGCCGCGATCTCGTGTACCCGCGTGTTATCGACCCCGAAGCCTTGCCCAGCCGCTAATGCTTCGCCGGAGAGTTTAAGAAGAATGCGTTTGAATGCGGGTGTGGTCATGGATGGCGATACCTGATAGTACTCAACCTCTCAGTTTAGCAGGAGAACTTGGCGGAAATTTCCCAGTCGGGTGCCCCATTCAAGCGGCCGTCTTTGGCCGCTTGAGTGGGGGTTTTCGCATACGCGTTGGGTCGGTCGAAAAATTAAGGGCACCCCATCCTTGTCCCTCCTTTCGAAAAGGGTGGGTGACGCACCGGCTTCGTGCTGGCGACCTGTGTCTGTGAGAACGTAAACTACTCTTTTGAACGCCCGGCCCATGCCCTCCGTTGACCACATCCTGACCAACACTTTCCGCCTGGAGCGCTTTCGCCCCCAGCAGCGCGAAGTGATTGCCGACATTCTTGCCGGCCACGATGTCGTCTGCGTCATGCCGACTGGCGCGGGCAAGAGCCTCTGCTACCAGCTTCCAGCCGTCGCACTCGGCGGATTAACGATCGTCGTCTCGCCGCTCATCGCCCTCATGGCTGACCAGACCCGCCAGCTCACGGATCTCGCCATTCCCACGCTGCTGCTCAACAGCTCACAAGACGCCGCCAAACAGCGCGAGACGCTACAAAAAGTCCGTGCCGGCTTCGAAGGAATTCTCTACGTCGCCCCTGAGCGTTTCGCCGCTCCTTCGTTTCGCGCTCTGCTACCGCAACTCAAGCCACGCCTCTTCGTGGTCGACGAAGCCCACTGCGTCAGCTTCTGGGGACACGACTTTCGCCCCGATTACATGCGCCTCGCCGAGATCCGCGAAGCGCTGGGATTTCCAGTTACTGCCGCGCTCACCGCCACCGCGACGCCGCAGGTCCGCACCGACATCGCCACGCATCTGAAACTGCGCTCGCCGAAAATGCACGTCACCGGATTCGACCGGCCCAATCTTCGCTATGCCGCCCGCTTCTTCCGCAACGACGGCGAAAAAGACGGCGCTCTCCTCCGCGGTCTCGCCGCGTCACCCGGAACCGGCATCGTCTATTGCGCTACCCGCAAGACGGTCGAGGAACTCACCGCCTACCTTGAGCAGGAGCTTCCCGGCCGCATTGTCAGCGGATATCACGCCGGCATGTCGCAATCCGACCGCAAGCGCAGCCAGGAGCGCTTTATGCAGGGCAAAGGCGCGGTCATCGTCGCCACCAACGCATTCGGCATGGGCATCAACAAGCCCGACATCCGCTTCGTATTGCATTACAACCTGCCGGGCAGCGTGGAAGCCTACTATCAGGAAGCGGGCCGCGCCGGTCGTGACGGCCGCAGCGCCGACTGCGTGCTCTATCATTCGCCTCGCGACTTCGGCATCCAGCAGTTCTTCATCGAAAAGATTGGCGACAACAACGAACAACTGGACAGCGCCTCCATCGCCCGCTTGCAGGCCAGCGCCGGTCGCAAGCTCGACGCCATGATGCAGTACGCGTCATCGAAGTACTGCCGCCGCTGGAACATCCTCAATTACTTCGGACAGCAACTCTCGATTTCTGGTTGCGGCTGCGACGTCTGCCGCGGACAAGTGAAGCCCCGCCCACCGCGCGAGCAATCAGTAAGGAAGGAATCGCGCCGCAAGCCCAAAGCGAAAGCACACGACGACGCGCCTCTGACCGCAACCGAAGAAGTTCGCTTCGAAGCACTGCGCAAAGTCCGAAGCCGCCTGGCTAAAGAAGCAGATCTGCCCGCATTCTGCGTCGTGCACGACTCCACTCTCCGCGAGCTCGCCCGTTCCGCTCCCACCACCGACGCCGCACTTCTTGAAGTTCCTGGCATCGGCCCCAGCAAAGCCACCAAGTTCGGCGATGCCTTCCTCTCCGCCATCAAGAGCGCGCCAAAATGAAAAGGGCGGGAATCATCCCGCCCTTCTCTTCCAACGCTTATTCGTTTCTTACTCAGCCGTCGGTTCCGCAGCCTTGCTAATGGCGATCGTCTCGTTCACGTCGCCCACTTTGAAGCGTGCATACCGACGCACCGAGATGTTCTCGCCCAGCTTGCCCACAACCGTGGCGATCAACTGGTGCACCGTAACGGTCTGGTCCTTAATGAAAGGCTGCTCCAGCAGGCAGACCTCCTCATAGAACTTGCCCATCTTGCCTTCGACGATCTTCTCCACCACCGCCGCCGGCTTGCCCGTGGCAGCCGCTTGCGCGCGGTAGATGTCCTTCTCTTTCTCAAAGGCCTCTGGCGTCACGTCTTCTTTGCGGACGTAGCGCGGGTCAGTCGCGGCGATGTGCATCGCGATGTCGTGCAGCAGGCCCTTGAAGTCGTCGGTGCGGGCAACAAAGTCGCTCTCGCAGTTCACTTCAAGCAGCACGCCGATCTTGCCTCCGGCATGAATGTAGCTCGCTACCGAGCCTTCGCTGGTGGCGCGGGTGGCCTTCTTGGCGGCGGTCGCAACGCCCTTCTTGCGCAGCACCACGACGGCGGCTTCGATGTCGCCCTTCGCTTCGGTGAGTGCGTTCTTGCAGTCCATCATGGGAGCGTTGGTCTTGTCGCGAAGTTCTTTTACTTGTGCGGCGGTAATGTTCACTGTCGTAGTACCCATTTCTCAGTATTCCCTCTGCTAGAAGCCTTCAGTGATCAGCCATCAGCTTTCAGCTTTTCTAGCCCGTTATAAGGATTTGATGATTCTTGCCCCTAAAGGTCTCATCATCCAAGGTCGCTTGCAGTCCAGCTAAAGGCTGATAGCTGACAGCTAATGGCTTCCTTACAAAACGACCCGCGCCAACTGCAGCGCGGGCCTTAAACCGATCCGTCAGCCTCTCGGCTGCGATTACGCGCTCGGAGTCTCTACCGCAGTTTCCACCGGGGTTTCTACTACCGGTGTCTCCACCTTTGGCTCCTCGGCGGCGACTACCGTACGGCGCGCGCCCTTGCCCAGTACATCTTCCATGCTGACATCTTCCAGCTCGCTGGCATCCAGGCCCGCCGCTTTGCCTTCTTCGGCAGCGCTGGCAGCCGCGGCTTCCGTCGCTTCGCTGTATTGCACGCCTGCGTTGATGTCGGCCAACTGCTTGTCAGTCACGGCCTGTGCTCCCTCGATCACCGAGTCAGAGATCTTCGAAGCGAACAGTCGGATCGCGCGCAGCGCGTCATCGTTGCCCGGAATCACGTAATCCACTTCGCTCGGGTCGCAGTTCGTGTCCACCACGGCCACCACCGGAATGCCCAGCTTCCGTGCTTCCTTCACCGCGATCTGCTCTTTGTTCGAGTCGATCACGAACAGCACATCCGGCAACCGGTTCAGATTTTTGATGCCCGCCAGGTTGGCCTGCAGGTGCTTGCGCTCGCGCTCAAGCTTGACGACTTCCTTCTTCGGCAGCAGCTCGTAGCGGCCATCCGTGGCCATCTCGTCGAGCTCCTTCAGCCGCTTCACCGACTTCTGTACCGTGACCCAGTTGGTCAGCAGTCCGCCCAGCCAGCGCTGGTTTACATAGAACATGCCGCAGCGGTTCGCTTCTTCCGCAATAGCGTCCTGCGCCTGCCGCTTGGTGCCCACAAACAACACCAGCTTGCCGTCCGCCGCCTGGTCGGTCACGTACTTCGACGCTTCCTTGAACATCTTCAGCGTCTTCTGCAGGTCAATGATGTAAATCCCGTTGCGCTCGCCGAAGATATACTCCTTCATCTTCGGATTCCAACGTTTGGTCTGGTGCCCGAAGTGAACGCCGGCTTCGAGCAGCTCCTTCATCGTGATATTCGCCAAGGTACCTCCTACCTTGCATCCCGTGCGGCGGATTCAGTGTTAAGCACTGACCGGATCGTTTGGGATTACATTTCCCGATACACCCGCCCCGTTGAATCCAGCGGGTGCGAGAAGATTCGTTCCGGAGTGCCTTGCCCCCTCCCGCCCCCGGAACCACAAGGCGAGAGAAACTGGGTGCCCCACACAATCCTGATTTGGATTGTGTGGGATCCCAAACTATCTCTTCGAGAACTGGAAGCGCTTGCGTGCGCCCTTCTGGCCGTACTTCTTACGTTCCTTGCCGCGAGCATCGCGACGCAGGAATCCTTCGGCCTTCAGCTTGGGACGCAGCTCAGGGTTGAACTCCTGCAATGCACGGGCCACGCCCATGCGGACCGCGCCGGCCTGACCATTCACGCCGCCGCCCTGGCAGGTGCACACCACGTTGAAGCTGCCCGAGGTCTCGGTCAGCACCAGCGATGACTTCGCCATGATGCGCTGCGCTTCGGTCACGAAGTATGCGTCGAAAGGCTTGCCGTTGACCGTAAACTCGCCGCTACCGGGGCGAAGGAACACGCGGGCTACGCTCGATTTGCGCCGTCCCGTACCGTAATACTGAACCAATTCTGCCATTTCGTCTCTCGGGAGTCGGACTCCCTTAATCCTTCCAAAATTTGGGTGGCCTACATTTCCCTGCTGTTGGGAAATGTGGGATTCAATCTCTCAACCCACCTAACCCAGTGGGGTGCCCCGTTCTACCGCCTTCTTTTGGCGGTAGGGCGGGATTCAAACTTACTTCGCGACTGCTGCCAGTTCCGCTGGCTTCTGAGCCTCGTGCGGATGCTTGTCGCCCTTATAAACCTTCAGCTTAGAGAACATCGCCCGCCCCAGCTTGGTGTGCGGCAACATCCCCTTGATCGCGTCTTCCACAATCAGTTCCGGCTTGCGCACAAAGCGCTTCTTGTATTCCTCGCCCTTGATACCGCCAGGGAATCCGGAATAGCTGTAATACGTCTTGCTGTCGGCCTTCAGGCCGGTAATCTTCACCTTGCCGGCATTGATCACAATGACGTGATCGCCAGTATCAAGAAAGGGCGTATATTGCGGGCTGTCTTTGCCAGCGAGGATGCGCGCCACGCGCGATGCCAGCCGGCCCAGCGTCTGGCCTTCCGCATCGACAACAAACCACTTGCGCGCAATTTCCCCTTTGGGGAAATACGTAGACATCGTGAACTCTCCAGATTTAGAAACCGCGAAAGTGCCGCTGAGTTCGTG
>Ga0302321_100001912_pt1 | contig 17805 bp, 11 predicted proteins | sample Fen_T0_1_FD_202505 | JGI IMG/M metagenome (GOLD analysis project Ga0302321, IMG submission 202505) | Peat permafrost microbial communities from Stordalen Mire near Abisko, Sweden - Fen_T0_1 | ecosystem: Environmental > Terrestrial > Soil > Wetlands > Permafrost | place: Sweden: Abisko...
GCCCGCCGAGCCAGTGCTCGATGACCCAGCGCTCGAGGTGCCCGCGCTCGAGGTGCCCGCGCTCGAGGTGTCCGCGTTCGAGGTGCCCGCGTTCGAGGTGCCCGCGCCTGCGATTCCGCCATTCGAGCCGCCACCACTCTTCGCTCCTGCGCTCGAGCCGTTCGAGCTGGCGCTGCCCGCGTTGGAGTCGGGGGTGGGCCCGCAGCCAAGCAGCAGGAGCGTTGCGCTCACTGAGCAGAGGCCCAAGATGGCCATATCGCTCATGACTCCTCGGTTCGGTATTCGCGCGTCGAGCCGCATTGCCAATGAGCTTCGGGGTATCATCGACAGGCCCAATGGGCGAGTCAGATCGCCAGCCAATAATTTTCCGTTGGCGCGCGCTCGCTCTTCAGGTCACGCGGAACTCGCGTGCTTCCCAGAAAAATCCAGCACCGCTAGGCAGATCGGAAGCCCCCCTTCAGCTAGCTCGTAGCGACCGAGATTGCGCCGAGCCCGCCGCTGGCCATCACTCGCGAGATGGCGCTGCGCAGCGCGGTCACGTCGAAAGGCTTCGTGATCAGCACGTTGGGGACCGCGTCCAAGAACTGGCGCGCGCTGCCGCCGAACGCGCCCCGGTCAAGAAGACTACCTTCGCTACCAGTTCGGGTAAAGCGTCGACCAGCGCGGCGTGGAAGTCCGCGCCGGACATTGCCGGCATCATCAGGTCGCAGAAAATCAGATCGAAACGCTCGCCTTCTCGCAACCGTTTGAGCGCCTCGCGCGCGTCTCTCCGAATATGCATATTGCCGAGCCGGTCTCGAGTCGGTCGCGTGGCGAATCGTCGGCTCCCTGCTCCGCGGACGTTCGCTTCGCTCGAGCGCGTACCTGGAGCGTGCACCACGCCACCGCGCGGGACCTGCCTCGCCGATTCGGGGCCGCTCGGTCGCGCGAAGGCGTCCTCACACGATACGTGGCTTCGTACTCGCCGAAGGGCCACTCAGAGGACGATGACGCCTGAGCCGCGTCGATTGGTCGAGTTCGTCAGCACACGGAGCCCTCTCGATTGTAAAATGGTGGGTTGAGTGAAGCGCTTTTTGGCGCGGGCTCGAGCGGACGGATGTGCCATAGTCGCGAAGTCGACGACTATGGCGGGGCACCACGCGTGTTGCACGCCGCGCACGCCGCTCGCCACGCCGCCACTTGGTAAACCAGCATGAGTAGAAGAGTGCGGTCGAAGGGAACGCTCGCGGCACCGTTCGCGCTCGGGATGTGCGTACTTGCTTGCGGTACCAGTAGCTCGGCGGGGGGTGGGTCGGGCGGCACGACCACTGGCGCAGGCGGCTTGGGTGGGGACACTCCCGCTGGCGGCAGCGCTGGAAGTCCGCTGGGCGGCGCCGGAAGTCTCGGCACTGCGGGCGCGTCGAACAACGGCGGCAGTACGAGTGCAGGCGGCGGTTCCACGGCGGGCGGCGCTGCCAGCGGAGGTAAGGGAGGGGCGATCGGCGGGGGCGCGGCTGGCGCCACGAACGGCGGTGGTTCTTCGCAAGCAGGGGCCCCAACGGGTGACTCGCCAAGCTGCGCACCGGGCGGGCCAGGCATGAACACCTGTGGTGCCGACGGCCACGAGAGCTGCTGCACCAGCCTACTCGTTGCTGGCGGCACGTTCGATCGGACGTATTCCAACAGTGGGAGCGGCGCGACGGGCAAAGCCGACCCTGCAACCGTGAGCTCGTTTCGTCTCGACAAATACGAGACGACGGTTGGCCGCCTGCGGCAATTCGTCAATTACCTGGCCGCGGGAGGCGCTGCGCCAGCGGCGGGGAGTGGCAAGCACACGCACTTGAATGGCGGCAAAGGCCTGGCCGACAGCGGCAAAGCAGGAAGTTTCGAGCCGGGCTGGGATGCCGGCTGGAACAGCAATCTTCCCGCCGGCGCCAGCGCAGTGGCTACCTGGACGAAGAATCTCGCTTGCAGCACGGGCACGTATGGCACGTGGACCGCCAGCGCTGGCGCCAACGACGCGCTGCCCATCACCTGCCTCGATTGGTACGAAGCCCACGCATTCTGTATTTGGGACGGCGGCTTTCTGCCGAGTGAAGCCGAATGGAGATACGCGGCGGCTGGTGGTGACGAGGAACGCATGTACCCGTGGGGCTCGACCGCTCCAGGCACGGCGAGCCAATACGCAATGTACGACTGCTACTACCCGACCGGCACCGCGGGCAATTGCACGAGCGTCGCGAACGTCGCCAAAGTCGGCACTGCGACCCTGGGCGTGGGCCGCTACGGCCAGCTCGATCTCTCGGGCAGCGTTTGGGAGTGGGACCTCGACGTGTATGCGGCCAAGTTCGCCAATCCCTGTACGGATTGCGCCAACCTGACCGGTGGCACGGACCGCGTCCTTCCAGGCGGCGGCTTCCACACCAGCCTCATGCCGTACATGCTCTCGTCCAACCGTATGTCGGTAAACTATGCGACCACCTACCGCGGCGACTATGGCGTCGGGGTGCGTTGCGCCCGAACGCCGTAGTTTCAGTGCTCGGCAGCCGCAGCCTTTCGCGCAACCTTCGGCAAGAACCGCTCGGGCAGAATCACAACCCGCTGATGGGTGCCTTCGCCGATCGACTCCACTCCGTCGTGGGCGCTGACCCGGAAAGACAACCTTCGACCGTCCACCGCCTCGACCTGCACCTGCACTTTGACGACGAAGCCGGGCGGCGTCGCTGCCGTGTGCGAGACGCGGATATCGACGCCAACCGACTGCTCTCCGGGCTCGAGGTGCGGCTGAATCGCCTCCATGCAGGCCCACTCGAACAGCCCCACCAGATACGCGGTCGCGAAGACGTGCGGCATGGCGCTGAACAAGGGGGACTCCGGAAAGACATGAGGCACGGTCTTCTGTTCCGGTACCAAATAACTCAATTCGAACGTTAGCCCTTGGCTCAGGGACGGCTTCATGAGGTTCCTCCGATCACTGCGAGGCGACGGTGGCCCAGCCGGCGGCGGGCATCGCGAACGAGAACATCTTACCGCCAGCGGAGACGATGGCGGTCTTGGCTGCGCCAGAGTTGTACAGCACAGTCACGATCTTGCCGTCGGGGTTCTTGAATGCCAGTGCGTCTCCGCCCGTCGTCGCAACCACCTTGGCCCCGGGCACCACGTATTGCGAGAGATGGCGGAAGACGTAGTAAGTCGGAGTCATGTTCAGCTTCTTGCCAGTCGTGTCGACCGTGAGGAGCGCGTTCTGCGGCCAGACGCGGGTCGTATCGTTGCCGATACCGATGGTATCGAGCACCATGTTCCAGGCGCTGTACGCGGTAACTCCCGCTTTGATCCAGAGCGTGAGGAGTTTCCAACTCTCTACGCCGTAGGCGAGGTCGTTGGGAGCCATCGTCGAGTTGAAGTTGGGGTAGTCGGACGGCTTCCAGGGGTAGTTGCCGCACTTGTGCTCGGTTTGCCACATCGGTAGCCCCGAGCCTTTCGCGCCGGCAATGGCGCCCGTGGATGACATGCCCCATTGCAGGCCGATCATCTTGATGAAACTCTTGGCGGTGGCGTCGGCCAGTACGGCGGTCACGATGGCAGGGTCTTTGTCCCCGTTCGACATCGTGCCGAGCATGATGTTGGTGGTGGGGCTGGCGGTTTTCATCGCTGGGCCTAGGAATTGGCCGACGAACTTCGTGAACGTCGCCGTGTCCCACAGGCAGGAAGGATAATTCTGTCCGAAGTTGGGCTCGTTCTGCGGGGCGACTGCTTCTATCTTGATCCCCTCGGCGCCGTACTGCTGTACGAATTTCACGAAGTACTGGGCATGCGCCGCCAAGGTGGCATCGTCGCTCTTCATGGTTCCCCCATCGAAGGGCGAGACCATGTTTCCGGCTTGGAATGGGCTATCCTTCATCCAGGTCGGCGGGGTCCAAGGGCTCGCCCAGAAATGGATGTTCGGCCTGATCGCCATCGCCGCCTTGACGTACGGGATGAGGTACACCTTGTCCTGCGCGATCGAGAAATTGGCCATCGTCGTATCGCCGGCCGTCTCGTCCAGAGTATAGCGGGCGATGGCGTAGTCACTGGCTCCCATCGGGATGCGCCCCAGGTTGAAGCGGGCGCCGTCGTCTCCGAAGAGCAGCTCGAGTGCTGCGTTTCGGTCTGCATCGCTCAGCATCATCAGGTACTTCCAGCCAAGCTCGTTGAAGGCACCGCCAAACCCCTCCCACGTCTGAGCTGCCGTGGTGTCGTTTACGGTCACGTCCGGCGTGCCAGTGGTGACCTCCGTTAGCTGCCCATCCGCCTTCCAGTAGGCGCCGGCCGCGGACGTCACTAATCTGGGTAGAGGCGCCCCGGTATTTCCCGAGCCACTTGCACCTGCTGATCCCGTCGCGCCGGCGGTGCCGGGGCCGCCGCCCGTTCCAACCGCACCTGCAGCGCCGTTGCTAGCGCCCGCGGTTCCGTTGCTAGCGCCCGCGGTTCCGTTGCTAGCGCCCGCGGTTCCGTTGCTAGCGCCCGCGGTTCCGTTGCTGGCGCCCGCGGTTCCGTTGCTGGCGCCCGCGGTTCCGCCTCCGGTACTCTTGACTTCCGAGGAGCACGCTGCGACCAGCAAGGCGAGCCAAACTCCGGAAATCGATACCCACGCTGTCTTCATTCCCACAGATGCCCGGCCAGGCCGAATGTGATCTCAATCCAAGCGAACACAGCAATTTCCAGGGACGCGACCTGTGCGCACTCACTGTCCGAGCGCGTCTCGGACCACGCTATCGTCAATTAGCGGAGCGAGCTCGGCCCGGCTGCGTGCGGTGCGGTTGTTGACCTTGGCGTGCCAAACCTCCTCCGCGACCAGTTGATCGAGCGCGTCGCTGACCAAGGTACCAGCATAGCGCTCGTATTTGAACGACTGTTCCAGTACGGCCTGGCTGACTCCGGTGGGGCCCGTCATCAGTGGATAGACGACGTTCGGATCGGTTCGGATCTGTTCGGAGGCAGTAATGAGGGAGCGGACGAAGCGAACGATCGTGCGTCGCTTCACCGGGTCCGCCAGGCTCTCGGCGGTGGCGTGAAGATCGAAGAGCTCTCGATACACTTCGTGCCCTTGATCGTCTTTTTGGAATTCGATTCGATCCGCGTCCGTGATCGCCGCGGCGTACTGCTGCATGTTGGGTTCCCAAAACGCAGCCGCTTGTCCCCCCGAATTCGCCGAGGGGGCGGAACCGGTCTTGACGTCGCTTTCGCTGAGGTTCACGAGCCCGAGCATCTGATGTAGGAAATAAGCGGACGACGTGCCGCTGCTATAGTCTACGGTCTTGCCCTTGAGGTCGGCGAGCGTGGTGATGCCCGCGGACTTCTTGGCCACAATCCGATACAGGCCTTCGCATACCGTAAAGATGATCCGCAAATTCCCGTGCTGAACCGAGGAACGCAGCGCCTGGGTCTCGGCGTTGGTGGCCACGAGGGGCGGGTTGTTGCCAAAGAGCGCGTCCACGCCGCCGCTCGTCACGGTGACCTTGGCTGGATAGATGCCACCCGCGGCCAGCCGCACTGGGGCGAGCTCCACCGCCGTCGTCAACCCAGCCAAGGCGATGTCCGGATAGGGCCCAGTATCCGCGCCCGCCTTGCCAGCGCCGCCTGGGTTCGTCGCTCCGCCGGCACCGCCCAGGTTGCTGGCACCGCCCAGGCTGGCACCGCCCAGGCTGCTGGCACCGCCCAGGCTGGCACCGCCCAGGCTGGCTCCGCCGTTAGAGTTGCTGCTGCCGGAGCTCCCAGCGATGCTGCTTGCTCCCCCGAGCGCCGCTCCGCCGCTGCCACTCGGCGCACCACCGCTGGGCAGTGCTCCACCCGACCCAGCGCTGGCTCCATTACTTCCGGTCCTGCCTCCCGCGCCACTGCTTTGCTGAGGACCGCTGCCGGCGTGGTCCGTGCCCGCGCTACCGCAGGCCGCTGCGCACGCGACTACCGCACAGCATGCGAAGCTCACCGTTCCCGGTGGGATCAACCCGCCAAACTTCGACTTCATCATCCGCTCGTGATTGGTGGTCGCGAGCCCAATCAGCGGCTCGCGCGCAGTGGCCCAGCTTGGGTTATGCCCATTTTGCCCGACTGGCAAGGATGGTCCCGAGCGGACCTCGCGCATTTCGTTAATTTCGAGTTTGCGTGAAAACACTGCACGTGGAAATTTCTTGGCCGATCGCGTTACGTCCGGAGGAAGCTCCGGAGTAACGCGAGTTTGCGTGGGGATGGCAAACTTGTCGCCCCCACCCCCCACTCATCTTGACTAATATGCGTTGCGCGCCGCGTCCTGAACTAAGATGACAATCGAGCTGCTGATCGAGGCGATCGTGCGCCAAACCACGATCTTGATCGCCCAGCTTGCCACGTCCGGGGGGACGCGGGCTCCGCTTTCGCAAGTGGCAAACCAAGTCTTCTTGGACTTGGTGAACGAGCTCGAACGCCAGGGTGTAGGCCGCAAAGTCAGCGCGGACATGTTTGGTCTCGGTCTACGCACGTACCAGCGTAAGATCCAGCGCTTCTTGGAGAGCTCCACGGACCGCGGGCGCTCGCTGTGGGTCGCAGTTCTCGACTTCGTGCAGCACGCAGAAAGCGTCACGCGCGCCGAAGTTCTGGTGCAGTTCGCGAGCGACGACGAAGGCCAGGTGCGCGGCGTTTTGCATGACCTGTGCGAGAGCGGTTTGATCACGGTCGCCGGCTCCGGCTCGCGGCTCAGTTACCGCGTCACGCCCGAGGACACACTGGCTCGGTTGCGACAAGCACATTCGAACGAAGGTCTCGACGAGCTATTGTGGGCGCTGATCTATCGTGAAGGGCCATGCACCTTCGCCGAGCTGCAGAAGACGCAGGTCGACGGCAACGAACTCGGTCCGGCGCTTGCGCGTCTATTGGAGGCAGGTCGAATCGAGCAGGCCACTCCGGAGGGTCCGTATACGGCGCGCACGTTGGTGCTACCGCTGGGCTCTTCCGTGGGCTGGGAGGCCGCCGTGTTCGACCATTTCAAAGCCGTCGTCAACACCGTGACTCATCGGCTGCGGCTCGACCGCAACCGTCCGGCCCTCGCCGACCGCGTGGGAGGGAGCACTTACACACTCGACGTCTGGCCGGGACATCCACACGCTGAGCAGGCGTTCGAGACTTTGCGATCGCTCCGCTCGCAGCTTGGCGCGCTACGGGACAAGGTTGAGCGCTACAACGCGGACCACCCACTGCCCGAGCGCCACACGCAGGTCTTGATGTACGTGGGGCAGTGTTCGATAGAGCGGGGTGAGGATGACGCGGATGAATCTTGAACGGATCCTTCGTCGGCTTCGGAGGGTGGCACCACTGCTGGTTGGCCTCTGGCTGATCTTCTCGTGCAGTACTCCAGAGTCGTCGCAAGAGGGGAGTGAGACCCACTTTCTGAAGGGCTGCGATGTGACGTGCGGCGACGGAATGCAATGCATCTGTGGTGTCTGCACGAAGGCCTGCACGCGGCAGACCGATTGCACCCATTTGTCAGGGCTCGCGAGCTGCGCGCCGCTGGGTCCCCGAGTCGCCGAGCAGCGTTGCGGCGATACGGAATTGGGCGCGATGTGTGACGCGCCCTGCTTGGCCGACTTCGATTGCTCGAAGCTGGCTGCCGATCGCATTTGTGACTCTGGCTATTGCCGCCAGCTCAACCGGCAATTCGAACCGCCCGTCTCGGCTTGCATGCCAGCGAGTTTCGCTGCCACGGACGTTCTGATCCTGGGTGACGTGCTGATCGAACTCAGCATCTTTGCGCCGCAGCTCGAGCAAGCGGCGGTGACGGCAGGTAGCCTCACTGCGGGCCAGCATTACAGGAATCAGGCCGCGGGCGGCAGCTCGCTTCTGGCGACGGGCCCGCTGAGCATCGACAGTGAGTACACCGCTGCCCGTGCGGATGGCCCCGCGCGCGTGATCATCATGGACGGCGGCGCGACCGACGTGCTGACGGGGCAATGCGTGGGCACGCTGACCGCCGATTGCCCAGCCGCGCATGCCGCGGTTACTGGGGCCGAGCAGTTGTTCGAGAGGTTCGCCAAAGACGGCGTGGAACACGTGGTCTACTTCTTCTATGGCGACCCCGTCGACAATCCCACGTTGAAGGACGGCCTAGATCTGATGCGCCCGCTACTCCGTAACGCGTGCGGTCGCAGTCCAGTTCCCTGTCACTGGCTGGACTTGCGTTCCCTCTTCGCTGGGCACCCTGAGTACGTAGGGACGCAGGGGCTCGTCTTCACGGACGCCGGCGCAACCGTGGCTGCGGCTGCGACCTACGCATTCATGCACCGGCAGTGCTTGGCAAACTGAATCGAAGCCTAGGTGAATAACTCGACGCGGTGACCGCCGTTGTTCGTCAGCGTGTCGAAGGTGATCGAGTCGCCTAGCGGAAGCACCTTGCACTCTCCATGCGCTCTGTTTTGCAAACACCGGCGACATCGGAGGTCGCCCGCTCAGGTCTGAAAATTCGAGTGTATGTGCAGAGCCGTTGGCTCGGCGCTGGCACACGTCCCGCCGGAGTCTAGGGAACCATCCTCAGGCGCGTTCGACCGCCCCCCTCGCCTGCCGGCTGTTGTAGTTCTGCGCGTCCGCGCGGGATGAGCTAGACAATGAAGTCGTACTCGCGCGACTGGTTCGGCCAACTGGGCCGTATGTTGGAGTGCCCCAACCACGGCAAGTGATTGTGGGACCTGGGACAAGGATCGATCCAATGAATAGACTACTCGATAGCACCACCGGTATTTGGCTGGCATTTTTCTTTGCGGCCTGCGGTTCGTCGTCCTCGAGCTCGCAAACGCCTGGGCAAGCCGGTTCGGGCGCCGGAGGTGGCGCGCACGCCGGCGCGGGCGCAGTTGGCGCGAGCGGAGCCGGCACGAGTACAGCCGGTGCGAGCGGAGCCGGCACGAGTACAGCCGGTGCGAGCGGAGCCGGAACGAGCACGGCCGGCGCGAGCGGGGCCGGCGTGGGGGCGAGCGGCGCGAGCGCTGCGGCAGGAAGTCCTGGCACGACTGCGGGGACTTCCGCAGGAGGCAACGGCGCGGCAGGCGTTGGTCAGGCGGGCGGCTCGTCTGCCGCGGGCGGTGGATCGGTCTCGTTGAACCTCCCTGACGTGGTGACTTCTGCCGATGGGGCCTTTTGGAAGACGGGGACGCTGACCCCGGCCAGCAGCGGAACAGCCGACGTGACCGCGGACGATACCTCACTCAAGCAGCGTTGGGACGGCTTCGGAGGCACGTTCAACGAAGCTGGCTGGGACGCTCTCTCGGTGCTCTCCGACAGCGACAGGGCCTTGGCGCTCAGCTACCTCTTTGACTCGGCAAACGGCGCGAACTTCGCCTATGGGCGGCTGCCCATAGGCGCCAGCGACTACGCCTTGGCTCGTTATACGCTGGACGACTCGGCGAACGACTACACCATGGCCAATTTTACGATTGCCCAAGACAAGAAGTTGTTGATTCCCTACATCAAGGCAGCGCTGGCGATCAAACCAGGCATCCATCTGTGGGCCAGCCCGTGGAGTCCGCCTGGCTGGATGAAGGACAACAACAGCATCGATGCCGGCAACATGAAAGATGACGACAAGGTCCTGACCGCGTTTGCGCTCTACCTCGAAAAGTTCGTGCAAGCGTACGCTGCCGAGGGGCTCAAGATCGAGGCGGTTCATCCACAGAACGAGCCCGGTTATACCAATCCCTATCCCAGCTGCGGGTGGACGGGAGCGCTGTACATCAAGTTCATCAGGGACTACTTGGGGCCGCTGTTCGCAAAGGACAACGTGCCCGCCGAGATCTGGTGCGGCACGATGTCCAATCAGACCGATGGTACCATCGCCACGAATCTGGCGAGCGACGCGAAGGCGATGTCTTACGTCAAGGGTTTCGGCTTGCAGTGGAACACGAAGGGATCCATCTCCTCTTTGAAGTCGAAAAACGTGCCCATCATGCAGACGGAGCACAAATGCGGAAACTATGACTTCGCGACCGATTACTGGTCGCAGAGCAGCTACAACGCCAGTAAGCCCCCGAATGACTACGCCTACGGTGTGGAAAGCTGGAAGAACATCAAGGACTGGATCGTGGCCGGCGTGAATTCGTACAGCGCGTGGAACATGGTGCTGGACACCCTCGGCACGAACTTGAATGCCTCGAAACCCTGGCACCAGGACGCCCTGCTCACCGTGGACCGATCCACGAAGAAGCTGACCGCGACCCCGGCCTACTACGTCTTCCGCCATCTCTCCTATTTCGTCGCCCCCAAGGCCACCGTCATCGGGACCACCGGCGGCGATGCGTTGGCGTTCAAGAACCCCGACGGCGCAATCGTGGTGGTGATGTACAACTCGGGCGCGGCCAAGAAGGCGATTGTTTCCTTGGGCGGCACCAAGCTCCAATTCGACCTGCCTGCCAATGGCTGGGCGACCATCCATCACATGAAGTGAGATCGGGCTCGAGACAAACCGTGCCTCGGCAACGCAGCTTCGAAGCGCGCTCGCTACCTGCGCTTCGCCTTGCCGAGGCCGGATTTCGTCGCTGTGGGAGTAGGGGAGCGGGTATTCGCACTCGGTCGCTGCCTGCAAGGGCGACCATTGCGAGGTCTTGGGAACAATGTTGGATCGCGTCTTGCTTGGTTGGGAGGGCATGAACCCAGAGGATGCACATACGTCTCATAGTCACGGTTTCGAACTTCCGGACGCGCCTCATGTCGTGGTGCGGAACGATCCGCGAAGGTGGCGTGCAGTGGCGGGCGTGGCGCTTTGCCTCGGGCTTGCGGGCATTGTCACGGGCCTCGTCATCGCGCGCAGGGAAAGGGCGAGTGACGCGCATCTCACCGCCGACGCGTTGCAGCGTGAGGAACTGCGGGACGGTTGGAGAGCGCTCGGTGCGGCCGCTGCACGTGACGCCCAGACGAATGACGTTCAAGCGAAGGCACCTGCGAGCACAGCCGCCGCGCAACCAAACGTCGTGATCATCAACGTACCCGCGCAAAGCGCTACTGCCCCGGCGCCGCCCAATGTGACGAACATCAATCTGCCGAGCGGCCCCGTGATGGGGGAGAACGGTACGCCGGTGATCAGCTCGAGCCCGACGCCTGGTAACGCAACGACGCGGAGTCTGCCCGAGATCAGCTACTCGCCGATGCAAGGCTATCTGCCGACGCAAACGGGCTATACCTCGGCGCCCGCGATCAACGCTCCGGGGCCAGCCTACTCGCCACAAAACAGCTACGGCAGCCCCGTGGGCAGCCCGCCTCCGGTGACGCCCCCGGTGGGTAATGGCAGCATCCCCGGCTCCACGCCGAACCCGGCCTTGCCAAACAACGGTTTGGTCGGCGTGTCCCCGCCGTTCAACCCCCGTAATCGAGTTCTTCAAACGTTCGCCTTGAGCGCGTCGAACTCACCGGGGCTGTGAATTGTCGGCGGGTTCGTCCCACCGCCGATGAAGTCCTCGGTCTTGTCATACATACCGAATCTGCTCACTGCCGCTTGGCCTGCTGCGGCAGGAAAGCCATCCGCGCCCGCCTTCACTCCGAGCGCGTTCATCAGATTACAATAATATTTGTTGATCGGCGCGTTGGCCAGTGCGGGATCGGTTCCGGTGGATTGCGAGATTCCGTCGATCCTGTTCGTCGTCCCATCGGTGCAAGCGGATTCACTGTTCCCGTTCGACAGGTTCGCCGAACCATCGTCGACGTTGATGGCCCAGCCGGTCTTGAAGTATCCGCCCGCACCGCCCGCCTGAATGATCGGAAGGTTGTTCAGGTTGCGCGCAGCGCCGTCCGACACCTCCGAGAACCAGACCGCCGCGCTATTGTCCAGGGTCGTCGTCCCATTGCCCTCAGGGATGCCATCGAGCATTCCAACGAGATTGGCGAACTTTTGCGCGTAGTACCGGTCGAGCGTCAACAGCATTTCGATCGCATTCGGGACGCAGGGTCCCTGCATTCCGGCGCTGTCGAGACGGTGGGCGAGGGTCGCGGAATCTTGATTGATGCCGAGCCCCTTGAAGACGAAGTTCGTCGGATACTTCAGGAGGATGATGGGGTTCGCGTTGCAGGCGGCCGCTAGCACTGCGAGGGCCGAATACAGATCCGCCGCATCCATGCTGTCCGTGATTGGGTTGGTGACCGAGTCATATCCCGGAACGTGGGTCGCGAGCGCGTCGACATTTGCTTGCGTTGCGCCGAGCGCGGCGGCGGAGTCCTGGCTGCACTGGGAGGAGGTCATGACCACTTCTGTCTGGCGCAGCAGTTGCTTCCAGGCATCGAGCTTGAGCCGGTCCGAGCGGCTCATGTCGAATCGCTGCAGGGTGTCGAGGTCGCGGCTCACCAGGTCCAGCACGCTCTTGCCGCGCGCCGCCTGATAGCTATCTGGTGACATTCCAGAACCGGCCCGGAACAGGCCCGTCAAACTGCCGTATGCCTGCTCCGCGGTCAGCGCGTCGAAAATCTCGTTCTTGGCCCGGTACGAGATCGCGGAGGGGGGCGCCTCTTTGATTTGTCCGCTCACGTTCATGAGCAGAGGGACCCCCTCCGGACTCAATTGCCGAGCCATGACGTGGTCGAGCGAGGGTCCCAAGGGCATGGCTTGGAATTTCGTCGCCGCATTGAAGCTGAAAGGATCGTTGCCGTTCGGACTCACGGGCTGGCAAGTGAGGTATGACCCCACCACGTTGAGGTACGAATCGTTCCCCTGGCCGCGCGCCATCGTTGCGGTCCATTCGTTCATCGCGCGGATGCCACGAGGGATGAGCAGCTTGCTCACGTGCGGAGCCAGTGGCGCCAAGGTCGTCGGCAAGAGGTCCAGAGCCGTGAGCACGCCGTGTGATTTTGTGGGGAAGAAGCGAGTCGTGATGCAGCCATAGTGCGTGAACATGGCGATCAGCCGCCTCGGAGGGCTGAGCGATTCTGCCTGCGCGCCGCGGCTCGTGAGGGAGCTAAGAAACGGCGCTGCGACCACCGCTCCTCCCAAACCACGCAGGAAAATTCTTCGGTTCAAGGGCTTCGTCATCGGCTAACTTCCTTGGCTCTTGGTGACTGGCCGGCACCGGGAACACGCGGATTCACAACTGGGCAGTCTGCCCATGCCCCACGTGAACAGCGTAGCACGAAAGCCCACGCTGCTATCGCCGAATACTCGCAAAAGTCAGCGGTGAAGTCAGCGGTCGGGCCCGCCGTGCGCCGACCCCGAGCGCACGAGAGACCCGTGCACTCGGTGAAAATTATTCGCCACGCTGACGAGTTTTATTTCGTCCCCCCGTGCGCGGGAGGAGCTGATACGGGCCATTGCCGCGCCATCGGCGTGCGAGTTGCTCTCGTGCGAGTTGCTCTCGTGCGAGTTGCTCTCGTGCGAGTTGCTCTCGTGCGAGTTGCTCTCGTGCGAGTTGCTCTCGTGCGAGTTGCTCTCGTGCGAGTTGCTCCGTGCGAGTTGCTCTCGTGCGAGTTGCTCCGCTCGGCTGACGAACGAGGGTATGGCGCATTCCGTCGTATGATCCGCGGATCCGACTCTGGCACAGTCTGAGCCGCTCCGCTGATTGTTGGAGTGCTCTAGTTAGGGTGAGAGTTCCGGGCGGACACGTTCGTTCTTTGGTGTCCGCGGATGTCTGAGGCCTCGTCGATCGATCAATATTTCTTTCGTCGTCAGCTCGGCAACATTGAAGCTCCTCGTGCTTGACTAAGGATCTCGAGCCCTTTAGGTTTCCGTTGCGCGCCCGGGGTTGTGGACGCGTCTATTGGAGGGTTACATGCGAAATCAAGTTCATGAGAAACGGGTGGGCACGCGGTTACCTGCCAGCTGCCTAGTAGCGGTTCTTTTCGCTGCACCGCTGGGCTGCGGAGGCGGCGACAAGTTCTCCGCTGAAACGGACGATGAATACACTGAGCAGCTGACCGACGCCGTGATTGGCTCGCCCACGGGCGTGACTACCGTCTCGGCCACTGGTCAGTCGCAGGTCGCTGAAACGGCACTGGGCAAGCCCGTCGTCGTCGGTAGCGGCGGCGCAACCGGGACGAGCGGGGGCCCCAGCACGGGCGGGGCGGTCGGCGTTGGCGGGGTGACGGGCATTGCCGGCAAAGCGGGCGTTGGCGGCGGCACAGGCAACGCGGGCGGCATCGGCGAAGCGGGCAGCGTAAATTCAGGCCAGGGTGGCGGTTTTGGCTCCTGGCACTTCGATGATTGCTCGCCGTCCTCACACTTCATGGTCGACTCGTCCGGCTTCGGTGCGAACGCGCAGCAGGCGTTGAAGGCAGCCTGCGTTCCAGGCATCAGTGGGCTGGGCGTCCAGTTCAGATCTGCGAAGGACGTGGTGCAGGTCCCCGACGAACCTCAATTCACCGTCGATCAACACGTCGGCGTGGCCGCCTGGGTCAACCCGACGACCGTGTCGGGAGATCAGCCGATCGTCATCAAGCGCCTGAACAACAAGACCGCGTTTTCACTCGGTATTCACAACGGCAACATCGAAATGTCGGTCGTGCTCTCGACCGGCAAAACGATCATTAGCCGCGCTCCCATCGCCGCCAACAAATGGACACACGTCGCCGGCATGTACGACGGGACGTTCGTCTTCTTGTTCATCAACGGCCAGCAGTTCGGGCAAGTCTTCGGTGCCGGTACGGTTCGCGACGTGTTCGCACCGATACGTATCGGTGCCACGACCCAAAGCCAGTTCTTCAATGGCACGATCGACGACGTGTTCCTGACTACGCAAACGATCACGTCGGACGTTCTGACCGCACTCTCGTGCATCGGTCGCCCGTCGACCCTCAGCGTCAATCCCGTAACCAGCGGGCCGGTGCCGGCCGACACCACCGTTCCCTATGTCATATCGGTGACGAACAACGACGTCGGGGCTTGTTCGAGCAAGCAGTACCAACTGTTATTCAACCAGGTCGACCCCGGCTTCAACATCGATCTCGGCTTGAATTTTCAGTCGGCATTGCCGGGAACCACTTTGAAATTCCCCGTTTCCGTAACCGGCGCGGACAGTGCCGACCCAGGGGCTCACACGTTGCCGTTCACCGTGGAAGCGTTCGGTGTTCCTCCGAAATTCGATTTCGAACAGCTCAACGGGCAACTGACCTACGAGCTGACGGCTCCAACCGGCTGCTTCGTAAGTACGGGGCGTGAGCTGATGATCAAGCACGTGAGCGTCGTCGACGATCCAGTTCGCACGGCAGGTTCTTTCGATCCCGGGTTCTCGGGTTCGGGCGGCTCCGCAGGTGCGGGCGGCAAGGGTGGCGTCGTGGGTCCCGCCGCCGGGTTCGCGGAAGCCGGCGGTGATCCGGGCAGCCTGGGCGGTGGCGGCAGCTCTGGCAGCGGCGGCTCCGGCCCAGCAACTCCGCAAACAGCTGGTGTTTGGTCTTTCGGTTACCTCATGCGTCAGATGGCAGCCACCCCAGAGGCCGCGCCGGCCATGACCTTGAAGCTCTTACAGCACTGGCTGACCAATCAAACCGTCAACGGCTTCACGGTTCAAGCTCGGCCGGCGATGCAACAGCAACTCATCGACATCTGGCCAAAAACGCCGAACGGCGAGCTAGATTTGGACCAATCACCGCTGACGCTGCAAGCCATCGTCAACCGAATCGACACCCGCAACCTCGCTGAAGGCTCCGCTGGCGAGGGGCGTTTCGTGTACGGCGTGAATGGCGGTTTCAACTTCCAAAACTTCACCGTCATCGTCGAATACAACTTGGTCGCAAAAACCCAGGCAGACGTAATCGATTGGGCGAATCGCTGGCACGCGCTCGGTGCGTTGCCCTTTCCCTCGGAGGAGTACAATGCGGCGCTCGAAGCCGTCACGCGTCGCTTCACCGATCACGGCGCATCCCCCGGCAATCCGAATGGCAGCGCTTTGGTGGAACTCCGCACCAACGAGATTGCTCTGTCGTTCCAGTGGGAATTGCGCGCCTTCGCACTCTCGCCGAGCACGGGCTTGTTGGAGGAAACGACCGTAAAGGAAACGCCAGATCTCAGCTTCAACAACACGCCGACGTTTGCCGATTTCGTCAATCAAAACGCGGCCGCCATCATCGGCGAGGTTCCAGGCGGGGACTCGCACACCGTCCCGCTGCAGTTCGCCGGCCGTAATTTCATGGCCGGCTCGGTGTTCAACAATCAGGTCCAATGGAATGGCCCTGGGATCAAGGATCCAGAAGCGCGCTTTCACGCTTCTCTGAACACCTGCAACGGCTGCCATAGTCCGGAAAGCGGCACCCCCAAGTTCCTGATGGTCACGCCCCGCTTCCCCGGGAGCGAAGCCCAACTCTCGCCCTTCTTGACCGGGACTACCGTGGGCGATCCCTTCTCGGGGCAGAAACGCACGCTGAACGATCTGAGTCGCCGTAAGACGGACCTGACCGCTCTGGTGTGCGCGGCTTCGCCAGTAGCGAAGAACTAGGCCAGTAGCGAAGAACTAGGAGGAGCGGTTCATACCGAACGGCCCGCCGTCGTGGCGGGTCGTGGCCTAAACGATCTCGGATCCATTCACGAGTGAGAGAAAGTCCGCGTCCGGTTTTCGGAAGCGGACTTTCTGCTGTGGGCTCCTAGGGGTGCAAACAGAGTATCTTTTCAGCGGCGGGCCGGTTGCCGCCTGGAGCGCGGTACTCCGGTCGGCGCTCTAGGCAAAGATGTGACGAATCGACAGACGGGCACGGGCACGGGCAGGTCTATGGGAGGTCCTGAATTCAGGGGACAGGACCCTAGTGCGCGCGCAACGCTTCCCCACCGGGGGCGGGTTCTTCGCGCGGGAACGGGGCAAACCAGGCGGCGAAGATGGAAGGGATGCTCGCAATGGTGACGAACACGAAGTAGTTCTTGTAGCCGAGCGAATCAGCGATATAGCCGCTGGCCGATTGTGTGGGAATCAGGACTAGATTCATCAGCGCAGTGCAGAACGCATAATGCGTCATGTGATACTTGCCGGGCGAGATTTGCTGCATCATGTACAGCATGTTGGCGACGAAGCCGAAGCTGTAGCCAAACTTCTCGATCGTCACCAGCATGCCGATGGTCGTCAGACTGAGCGGCGCCGTGGGACTTACGGCATGGCTGAGGTACACGAAGCACAAGTGCGGAATGTTCATGCACAAGGCCATGACCATGAGCGATTTCTTGAGTCCGTACTTGGAAATGAACATGCCGCCCAGCACGCCTGCCGCCAAGCTGACGCCGGTGCTGATAGCGCCATCCAAAAATGCCTTGTCGGCGAGCGACAAGCCGAGGCCGCCTTTGGCGAGCGGCGCCTGCATGAAAAGCGGCGCTTCCACGAGCAAGAAGCCCTCTCCGCTGCGATACAGGAAGACGAAAATCAGCATGCCGATGATCTTCGGCTTCCTGAAAAAGTCGACCACCGTTTCGACGAAGGTTTTGACGATTTCGGCAGTGTTTTCCGGGCGACGGATCACTGTTCCCGTGGGCAACGTGTACCAGTGGTAAACGCCGAAGCCGCCCATGACGGCCGCGGAGAAACACAGCGCGATCGCCCAGGCGCCCTTCGGTGAGTGACCGGCTTCTTGCAGCTTGCCTGCGGTGTACACGACGAGTGCGGTGGCGAAGATGCGCCCGGTGTTCCAGGCGGCGCCTTGCCAGCCGATCCATTTGGCCTGTTGGCCCTTGTCGAGCGTGGTGATGTACACGCCGTCTGCGCAGATGTCTTGGGTGGAAGAAGCAAACGCGAGCACCCAAAGAATGCCGATGATGATTCGGAAGTACTGGGGCAGCGGCAGCACCGCGGCAATCAGACCGAGCAAGAGCGCGATAACGAGCTCCATGCTCAGCACCCAGAACTTCTTGGTCCGGTACATGTCGAGAAAGGAAGCCCACAG
>Ga0302321_100001913_pt1 | contig 17804 bp, 16 predicted proteins | sample Fen_T0_1_FD_202505 | JGI IMG/M metagenome (GOLD analysis project Ga0302321, IMG submission 202505) | Peat permafrost microbial communities from Stordalen Mire near Abisko, Sweden - Fen_T0_1 | ecosystem: Environmental > Terrestrial > Soil > Wetlands > Permafrost | place: Sweden: Abisko...
AGTCAATAGGTGGAAGCGCTCGACTACCACCAAGTCGTGCATTTGACCGGTCGCTTCCACAGCGTGGGCGAGATGAAGTATTGGGCCACCAGCGACGGCCATTGGCTGCGCAATCGCGACGTACTGGTGGTGCAGCAGCGGAGCACCTTTCCCGACTTTGCGGAGGGCGTGCAGCGTTGGATCGACGTCAGCGTGGTAACTGGCGCGCTCACGCTTTACGAGGGAAAACACGCGTTGTTCGTGACACTCGCCAGCGTGAATCGCGACGCGCACCAAGCGGAAGGCGACAAATGGCTCGGAGTCTTCGAGGTGATCGGCAAAGAGGTGACGCTCGCTACCCGCGACGCGAACTCGTTCGCGGAGAACTTCGAGCTGTTCGACGCGCCTTGGGGCCTCAGCGTGTCGTCCGGCATGCAATTGTACGGCGCCTATTGGCACGACCGATTCGGCGTCGATCACGGCGCGGGTGCGATCGAGCTGTCACCCACCGACGCGGAGCGCGTCTACCAATGGGTGACCCCGCAAATCCCCGAAGGCTGGCATGGTTTGGCCGCGCCGCTCGCAGACAGTGACAAAACGCGAATCGTGATCCGCAAATGAGACCGGACCCGCGCCCGAACGCGGGCCCGAGGGACTCCCCCCTTCGGGGATCACGAAGCGTGACCGCCGCGCAAACAATCCAACACTTCCACCGTGGCGGGCGAGCGATTGAGCGTGTAGAAGTGAATGCCTGGCGCTCCGCCGTCAATCAGATCGCGACATTGCGCAGTCGCGTGCTCGACGCCAATTCGTTGCACCAGGGCCAGATCATTGCCTGCAGCCTCCAAACGAGCGAGCAGCGAGCCAGGGATCGTCGCGCCACACAGCGCCGTGAAGCGCTTGACCTGCGAGAGGTTCGTAATCGGCATGATGCCGGCGATGATCGGCACGTTGATTCCCGCAGCCCGCGCTCGCGCGACGAACGAGAAATAGTCCTTGCTGTCGAAGAACAACTGCGTGACCAGCACGTCGACTCCGGCCAGGACCTTGCGCTTGACGTTTTCCAGATCCACCGCGGCGGACACCGACTCCGGATGGCTCTCCGGATAGCAGGCTCCGGCCAGGCAAAAATCATAGCGCTCACGGATGAACTCGGTGAGCTCCGAGGCGAAGCCGAAACCGCCTTCGGACTTCACGAACGTGGCCTCGCCTTTTTGCGGGTCACCGCGCAACGCGAGCACGTTGTCGATGCCGCCCTCCTGCAATTGATCGAGGACGCTGCTGATTTCATCGCGTGTTCCACCAACGCAGGTCAGGTGGGCCATCGCCTCCAGGCCCACCTCGCGTTTGATGCGCGTCACCAGATCCACCGTGAGCTTGCGCGTGCTACCGCCCGCTCCGTACGTGACCGACACATAGGCCGGGTCGTACGCCTGCAAACGAGCGACCGTCTCGAACAAGCGATCGACCCCCGCTTGATCCTTTGGCGGGAAAAACTCGAAAGAAAAGGCGGGCGTCTTCGCCGAAAGCTTAGCGGTGATTTTCATGAGGCAGCGGCGCGCTCGGGCGCGGACCGGCACGCTAGCAGCGCGCGCCAGGCTATGCCAATAGGACGCCCATCGAACAGGCATCCATCTACTCAGGCGGATGAATGAGCTCATGCATATCCACATCGTAGCGGTATCCGGAACGGGCATGGGCGCATTGGCGGGCCTGCTCAAGGAGCTTGGGCATCAGGTGTCGGGGAGCGACATCGCCTTCGACCCGCCGATGGGTCCAGCGCTCGAAAGTTGGGGGGTCCGCTGTCTGCAAGGCTTCGATCCAAAGCACCTCGAGCCGGCGCCGGATCTGACGATCATCGGCAATGTATGTCGGAAGGACAATCCGGAGGTGCTTTCGGCAATGCAACGCGGCCTGCGCTACACGCACATCGCGAGCGCCCTAGCGGAGTTCGCGCTAGACGCCTGTTCGCCGTTGGTCGTGGCCGGCACCCACGGCAAGACTACGACCACGGCGATGGCGGCACATCTGCTCGAAGCCTGCGGATTTTCCCCAGGATTTCTGATTGGCGGCCTGCCCAAGAATTTTCCGCGCAGCTTTCGCGCGGCGCGCTCGGAAAAACCACGGCGATTGCTCGGCGATCGCCCGCTGCGGAAAGCGGCGTTCGTGATCGAAGGCGACGAGTACGACACCGCCTTCTTCGAGAAGACGGCCAAGTTCTTACACTACCGACCCGAGGTCGCGATCCTGACGTCGATCGAGCACGACCATGTCGACATCTACCCCACCCTCGAGAGCTACCTCGAAGCCTTCCGTCAGTTCGTGGCGCTCGTGCCCGAAGACGGATTGATCGTCGCCAACGCGGCCGACGCTGAAGTCGTGAAGGTCGTGGACGCGCATGCCCGATCCCAGGTCGCGTGGTTCGCGCTCGAGGGCGAAGACACCCACGGCAAGCCGCCGCACTGGCTGGCCGCGCCGGCCCAGATGGATGAGGCCGGCACGCGCTTCGATTTGTACGCCGGCGGGGTCGCCTGCGGACGCCTCGCACTGACCGTGCCCGGCCGGCACAACCTGAAGAATGCGCTCGCGGCGATTGGCGCCACGGCCCAAGGTTACGGCGCGCGAATCGCGGATATTGGTCCCGCATTGGCGCGTTTCGAGGGTGTGCGCCGCCGTCAGGATCTGATCGGTACGCCGCGCGAAAGCTTCGTGTACGACGATTTCGCGCATCACCCAACCGCGGTCCAAGAGACGCTGGCGGCGCTCCGCGGCAGGCATCCCGCCAGCAAGCTATTCGCAGTCTTCGAACCGCGCAGCGCGACCGCATGCCGCAGCATGCACCAAGCCGAATACACCCGTGCCTTCGAGAGCGCGGACGAAGTATTGCTCGCGCCCTTGGGCCGTTCGAACCTGCCAGCCGAAGAGGCGCTGAACCTGAACCGGCTCGCCTTCGACTTGAACGCTCGCGGCAAGTCCGCCCGGGCATTGCCGAGCGTGGACGCAATCGTCGACTACTTGGCGCTGAAGGTGATCCCGGGCAGCGTCGTGGCGCTGCTCTCGAATGGCGCGTTCGGCGGCATTCATGCGAAATTGCTGGAGCGACTGGGGCGCTGAAGAAAGCCCCGTGCGGTCCCGGGCGAAGGGTGCTAAACGCGGGCGCTCTGAAACGCGTTCAGGAATAGCAAAAAGAGGCTGATAGTGGCGTGTCCCTGCGGAAAAGGTGAGTCCCTCGAAGTGTGCTGTGGTCCGGTCCTGAGCGGTGAGCGCCAGGCCGAAACCGCGGAAGAGCTGATGCGCGCGCGTTACACCGCGTACGCCACGCACAACGTCGACTTCGTAATCTCGTCCCACGATCCGAAGACGGCCGGCGAAGTCGATCGCGCGAACACCGAAGCTTGGGCCAAAAATTCGGAGTGGCTCGGCTTGGAAGTCTTGACGACCGAAGGTGGTACCGTCGCCGACAGCGAGGGCACGGTCGAATTCGTCGCCAGCTACAAGCTTCAGAAGATGAAGATCGACCACCGTGAGCGCGCGACCTTCAAGAAAGAGGACGGCAAATGGTTCTTCATCGATGGCGTGGAACTGAAGGGCCCGCCCATCCGTCGCAGCGAGCCGCGCGTCGGACGGAACGACCCCTGCCCGTGCGGCAGCGGCAAGAAATACAAGAAGTGCCACGGCGTCGAAGCCTGAACTCGAAATCCTCGCGCGTTGAGCCACGCCCATGACGCGTTCACCCGAAGAGCTCGCGCAGATTGCTTTCGAAGTCGCGAGCGAGGCCGCGCAAGTCTTGTACGCGGGCTTCCGCAAACAACCGGCGGTTCGAGAGAAGGGTCGCGCGGATCTAGTCACCGAGTACGACTTGGCGAGCGAGCGCTTGATCAGGCAGCGGCTCGCCGAGCGCACTCCGGAACTCGCCATCGTCGGTGAAGAACAAGGCGGGGCGCCTGCGCCCGGCCACGAGCTCACCTGGTACTGCGATCCGCTGGATGGCACGACCAACTTCGTCCACGGTCATTTCTTCTTTTGCGTCAGCCTGGGCGTCGCCGAAGCGGGGATCCCGATCGCCGGCGCGGTGATCGCGCCCGCGCTGGCCACGCACTGGCGCGCCTTTCGCGGTGGGCCGGCGCTCAGGAATGGGGAGCCGTGCCGCGTCAGCGAGACCAGCGAGCTGGATCAAGCGCTGGTCGCTACCGGTTTTCCGAGTGATCGTAGCCAGGCGGCGAGCAACAATTTTTCAGCATTCACCCGCGTGAAACCTCGAGTGCGCGGCGTTCGGCGCTGCGGATCGGCGGCCATCGACCTGTGTCTGGTGGCAGACGGTACGTACGACGCCTACTGGGAGCGCCGCCTGAACGCATGGGACCTGATGGCCGGATCTGCTCTGGTTTTAGCCGCTGGCGGCAAGCTCAGCGCACTTGATGGTACGCCGCCCGACTTGTCGGTTGGCCACGTTCTGGCATCCAACGGTCGGATCCACTCGGCCATGTCGAATTTGGTCGAGTAAGCGCGGGGCAATACCAGCGAGAAGCCGCTGCCATCGATATAACTCCGGGCTGGTCCGCAACGCACGGCTGGAGGATGATAGTCGAGAATGAACGATCGCTCGTCGGCGCGGCCTGCGGCCCCCTTCGCTGTGCGGCCGACTCCGCCGAAGAAGCCCCTGCGGCCCAGCTCCCGACCGGTGCTGGCAGTTCGACGGCCGGCATCGGCGAGCGCCACGATCGAGCCGACAATCTTGCTCGTCGGGGCAGACAGCGCGTTCGAGCCCGCACTGCGCGCCGCCCTCGCACGGCACCGCGTGTACGTGGAAACCACGACGCCCGAGGCGGTTGCCGAAACCGTGATCGCAGCGGCGCCAGATCTGGTGCTGCTCGTCGGTGCTGCGGCGCGCGATGGCGGCAGCAGCGTACTCGAGACGTTGATGAGTTCACCGGTGTGCTCGGTGATTCCGGTCGCCATTTTGGACGACAACACCGCCCTCGACATGCGGCTGCGTGCCTTCCGCCACGGGGCGGCCGCGGTGATCGCACCCTCGGCGAGCATCGATGCCATCGCCGAACAAGTCGCCAAGCTTGCGCGAGAAATTCCGGAGCGTGGAGGCGAGTCTTTGGGTGTCGTGGGTGAGGCGACACTGAGCGATTTCGTCGGCGCCTTGAGCAAGGAGCTCCGCTCGGGGATCTTGTCGGTTCACACCGGCAAGGGCAACGAGGACGCGGTGCGCTTGGTGCTGGGCCGCGGGCGGCCGTTGGCAGCGTTCATCGACGACTTCGTACGCCAAGTAAAATTGCACGTAGTACACGCCGAGCCGCTGCACTACGAGTTCGCCGAGCACGCGGGCGGCACGATCACGTTGCTCGACCCGGGCGCCCCTTCGAGCGAACCCGAGCACGTAAGCGTGAAGGGCGTGCGCGTCGCACTGGCCGATGACGACATCGGCCGAGCCGACAGCATCGCGCAAGAGCTCCGCTCACGCGGAGTGTCGGTGGTGGTGACCGATTTGGCGCCCACGGATCTGCGTTTCGCCAAGTTACGTCAGGTCGATCCGCAAATTCTGCTGATCGGTGAGGCGCAGGTCAAGGGTCAAGGCTACGAGCTCCTCCGGCGGATGCGTCGCGATACGCGCTTGCGCTGGGCATCTTTGCTCGTCGTGCGCTGGGACGAGATTTGGTCGGACGCGCTGTCCGTGCCCGCGCTCGATCGCCTGGAGACAGCGTTGTTCGCGTTGTCCGAGGCAGATCGCACGTTGCAGGCCTGGGCGGAAACCGGCGACAGCTTCGATGCGCGCTTGGAGATCACGGGACCCGCGCGCTGCCTGCGCGCGTTGACGACGAGCCCGCGACCCCTGCGCGTCACCGTCAACAACCCGCGCGTGACGGCAAGCATCGACATCTCGGACGGGTTGGTCGTGGGTGCCGCGGGCGAGTCGCGCCTCGATCCGAGCCAAAAATGGGACGGCGCGCTGGCGCTCTCGGCCTTCATGGTGCTGAGTTCGGGGCGCGTGCACGTCGCACCGGTGAATCAGCCCGCGGTCACCAACGTGATGGCGACCGTGGACGTCGCACTCAATATGGCTGATTCGGAACCGTCGCCGATCACGCCTTCGATCCCGTCCTCGGCGGCTCCGAGCTTGCGTCCGCCGCCGGGCGAGCTGCCGGTCAGCACCAGTCTGCGTCCGCCAGCGCAGGTAGCCGCGCACGCAGCGGAGGTGCTCTTGGGGCGGCCTCGCACGGGCGTCAGCGTTCCGGCAGCGCTGTTCTTGGTCGCGCTCGCGGCGTTACAGGGCTTGCTGGTGGTGGGCGCGCTCAGCCTGCTCGGCAAGCCGCGCCATTCGAGCCAGGCGCCGAGCGGCTCCAACAGTGCCGCCAGCCAGAACCAGCCGCCCGCCCTGGCGGCACCGGCCTCAACCGCCGCGCTCGCCCAAGCAGCGAACAGCCCGGGTCCCGCCGCGCCGCAGCAGCCTACGGCCAGCACTCCGGTTGCTCCCGACGAGAGCGGCGCGCACGCGCCCACTTGTGAAGAATCGTTCGGGCCTACCAAGATCAAAGCCGGCGAATATCCGGGTGCGGCTTACGGCCAAGTGCGCGAGGCCAACAGCGCGCTGGTACGCGGTGACCTGGACGCCGCGCAGGCCGCTCTGTGCAAGGCGGTGCTCTGGAATCAAAGCAACCCGGCCCTCCCACTGGAACTGGGGCAGCTGATGCTGCTCCGTCGAGACGGCGGCAAGGCGGTCGAATGGGCCAAGAAGGGCCTCCTGCTCGACCCCGCGAGCGCTCGTGGCCAAGGCATCTTGGGCGACGGTCTGGCGCGCATCGGCGACTACGAGCCGGCCAAGCGCGCTTGGCTGGCTTCGATGCGTCTGGAACCGAGCAGCGATCCGCAGCAGTTCAAGGCGCTCTCGTTCGGCAGCGTGCGTGAAGCTCAGGCCTCGATGAAGCGCCGGGACTTCGCCCGCGCAGAGCGTTTCTTTCGGCGCGGGGCGGTGCTGGACAGCGACAACATCGCGGCAAGCAACGGCCTGGCGGACGCCTTGCTCAAGCTGGGCGACGCGGCTTCTGCCTTACGCTGGGCGAACCACTCGGTATCCGTCGCGCCGCGCGATCCGGCCGCTCGTGTCATCCTAGGCGACGTCTTGTTTCAAAAGGGCGATCGCAACGCGGCGGAGGTCGAGTGGCGTGAGGCACTGCAGCTCGATCCGTCCAATTACCTGGCCAAGCTGCGCGTCAATCGGCTGAACAACACGCATTAGTGCGAAAGACCAGAAATCGCGCTACACCGCTGGGCATGCAGCCGCCAACGCTGTTCGAGAGCCTCGGTGGAGAAACCGCGCTGCGCGCGATCATCGCGGGCTTCGTCGACCGCATGTTCGACGACCTGATGATCGGCTACCTGTTCCGCGCCGCCGATCGCGAACGCGTCAAAGCCAAAGAATACGAGTTTGCCGCGGGCCACCTGGGCGCCGGGCTCGCGTACACGGGTCGCCCGATCGCTGACGTACACCGCACGCACCGCATCACCGGCGGCCAATTCATGCGTCGCCTGCAAATCCTAAAAGAAACCTTGGCGGCTTTCCAAGCCCCGGTTGAAGTCCGCGAACACTGGATCGCGCACACCCTATCGCTTCAGGCCGAAATCACCGAGAACGCTCTCGACCAATGCGATCCCCAGCACGGCAATCGTTCAGGGTCGGTGCCGAGGTGAACGCGCGGCACTCGGCGTGGCCGTTACTCGCGCTCGGTATGTGCTCGTGCACCACCGCGGGTTCGACCTGGATGAGCCAGCCCCTGTCGACGGGTGCCTGGGGCGATGACCCGCCGCCAACGAGCAGCGTCCGCACGACCGTGGGCGATCCCAGGGGCATCGCTCCGCCCGGCGTTCGCTCGCGAGTGATCGGTGAGGCACCGGCTGCGGATGACGGCTTCGTTCCGTTCACGACATCTTTGGCAACCTCCATGTCTGCCGCGTCTACCGCGTCCGGCAACCCGGCGCCCGCTGCGCGACTCAATCCGCGAGCGCCCGGCGGACGGGCCTTGGGTACCTTCCGCAACACGTACTATGATTTCCCCAGCGAGTCGGACTTCAGCGGCGAATCCGTCGCGCTCAAGAGCCCGCACTGCAAGACAATCAAGAGTGTGGCGCGCGGATTCTACGAATCTTTGTGTGTGCAAGGCAGCGGCACGCTCTCGAGTGGTAGCACCGTGAGCTTCGCCAAGCGCGACTGCGAGTGCGCCGAACTCTGTCCGCGCACCGGGCAGCATATCTGCTTCGACGAGCTCGACCCGAAAGCATATCCCTGGGGCCGCGGCGCGACGGGTCGCGCCATCACTCCGCTGCTGACCGTCGCGGTCGACAGTGATTTGATCCCGCTCGACACACCCGTTTACATCCCCGAATACGACGGTATACCGCGAGATCCTGGGCGCAGCACGGTGCACGATGGCTGCTTCATCGCACAAGACCGCGGTGTGCGCGTCAAAGGTGAGCATGTCGACGTGTTCACCGGTCACCGTGAAATCACAGCGCTCTGGAACAGCCTCGTGCCGAGCAACCGCGGCGTAACCGTGATCGTCGATCATCCGCGCTGCGCGCGCGCCGCAGCGAGCCGTTGATCTGCGCTCGCCGCTAGCTTTGCGCTGCAAACGTTGCAATCAGCACGCTTCGACGCTTCCTTCAGTCGCGGCGACTGATGGGCGCGCCCGCCTCGACCTGGCGCAGCTGCAGCGAGTCGATGACCCGCCCCTGAGCCAGCACGTTGGTGATCACGACCAGCCAGGTGCCGTCGTCCGCCCAATGCTGGCGCTTCAAATAGGCCAGCGCATTTCTCACGGTTTCTTCCGGATCGTCGCTGAACGGCATCAGGAACGGCTCGACGCCCCACGGCAAGAGCAGGTGGCGGAAGGTCTCTACGTCGTCGGTGAATGCGTAGATCGGCACACCGACCGCGCGCAGCGCAGCCAAGGTGTAAGCCAGAAAGCCGCTGCGCGTAAAGACTACGATGCCTGACTCGCCCAGCTCGCGTGCCAGCACCGTGGCCGCGCGCAGCATCTTGGATTTCGGTTGCTCGAGCTCGATGGTTTCGTTGACCGGCCGCTTCTCCGTCGGTTCGATGCTGCCCACGATCTTCTTCATCACGTCGACGCACTCGAGCGGATATTGGCCGGTGGTCGTTTCGCCGGACAGCATCACCGCGTCCGCGCGCTCACGTATCGCGGTCGAAATGTCGGAGATTTCAGCGCGCGTCGGCATGGGCGCGCTAATCATCGACTCCAGCAAATGCGTGGCGATAATCACTGGCTTGCCCTCTTTCAGGCACAGATCCACGAGTTGAGTCTGTACCAAGGGCAGCGTGTGATAGTCGATTTCGATGCCCAAATCGCCGCGCGCAACCATCACCGCGTCGGTGGCCTTGATGATACTGTGCATGTTGCGCACGCCGCTCTGATCTTCGATCTTGGCGATGATCCGTGCCCTCGAACCGAGGTTGTCCAGGAAGTCGCGAAGCAGCAAAATGTCGTCGCTCTTGCGCACGAACGAAAGCGCCACGAAGTCGATACCCGCCTCCACGCCAGCGCGTAGATCACGCTCGTCTTTCTCCGTCAACGACGGTAGGTTCACCATCATCCCCGGCAGGTTCACGTGACGCCGCGAACCGAGCTTACCGGACGTGAGCACTTTACAGCGCACGTGCGTGGCATCCAGGTCCTGCACCTCGAGGCGCATCAGGCCGCTGTCGACCAGAATGGTCGCGCCGATCGTCACGTCCGTAGGTAGCCCTGGGTAGTTGACCGAAACGCCACGCATGCCTGGCGTGGGCGCGTCGGTGTAGAACTCGAACAGGTCGCCGACGGCCAGCTCGATCGGGCTCTCGACCACACCCGTGCGGATCTCCGGACCCTTGACGTCCATCATCACGGCGACATGGCGATCGAGTTCTTTCGAGACTTTGCGCACGCGGGCAATCAGCGTCTTGGCCCAGTCACCCGAGCCGTGGGCCATATTGAGTCGGAGCACGTCGACCCCGGAGGTGATGAGCTGCCCGAGCATTTCTTCGCTCTCGGTGGCAGGTCCGACGGTCGCAATGATTTTCGTGTGCCGATAGTAGCCGCGCATGAGCTCCTCTAACCTCGATCGAGGTGCCCCGCCAAGTGGACTTCGCGAGCCGAGCGCGGGCCATGTTGCCCGGAGGTTACCGAATGTCGAATGTTTCGGGCCTTCCTCCAGAAGAACCCCGCTAAATCGGGCGCCCCCGCAGTTCGCGCAGCAAGGTTTCGACTCGTCGGAAGGCTGCGTTTCGCCCCAACTGGAGCAAATGACCGCCATGCCAGGACACGAGCTGCGAGCCGAAGTGCGCCGCCAGCCTTCGGGCGTGGGCGACCGGGGTGATGCGGTCGGCCTTGGCGGCGACCACCAAGGTGCGCGAGGGGGTGATGAGCGGTTTGCGGTCGAGCGGGCTCACCACGCGATAAATGCGCTCCAGCAAGGCATGCTCCCGAGCTGCCACTTCCGGCGCGCTGCTCAGCTCCCCTTGCTCACGCACGAAATCGGCCAAAGAGGCCAATGGGATCACCGGCACGCAAAACGACAAACCCGGCTCGATGGTGGCGAGCAGCGCGGCGGTATAGCCGCCGAGGCTCATGCCCATCACGCCAATTTCGGGGTGACCTTCTTCCCTGAGCCAGCGAATGAAATTTCGCAGATCGAGGATGACCTGCCGAAAGGCCTCGTTGCTGAAGCGCGGATCGGCTCCGGGAAACTCGGGCGCGCCGCGGCGCGCGGGATTCGCGCGAACGCCGTGGAACGGCAAGGTAAATAGGGCCACGTCGTAGCCGCTGCGCAAGAGGCGTTGCAGAGGCCAGAGGCGTTGCTCGACCTGATAGCTGCCCGCCATGTAACCGTGGATCAAGATCGCGACCGGTCGTTGCTCGCCCGATGCCAAGAGCCGAACCCCGGCCGCGTGGTTCTCGGTGGTGCGCGCATAGCGTTCGGCGATTGCCGGGAGGAATGGCCGATAGTCGCTGGCCCAGGACAAATCCAACGCCCTGGCGAACCCGAGTTCGTTCGGCAGCTCACGCGCTACGGGCGAGATGCTGCGAGGCGGAAGGAAAAAGTCATCCCCTAGCGAGTCTGGGTAGGAATCGGCGAAGCCCTGCAGCAGGCGGATCCGTTGATCGCGGGCAATCGGCTCCGTCACGCCGGGGGTACGCCGAACATTGTTGCGTGCTTGCACCGCCAGCGTCGCGGCACGGTCCACCGCGCCAGCTGCACTGCCCAAAACTCGCCGCGCGACACGTCCGATCACGGCAGGAAGCTACACCGGCCAGCTAGGCGTGCAAGGCGCGCGCCTGGAACAGCAGCATTTCGAGCGTGCCCACTTCGCGCAAGAATCGCTGGTCGTGAGGACCGGTTAAGTCTTCCAAAGTCGTGCTGACACCGCGTTCGGAGAGGCGCTTGGTCAAGCGCAAGGTCGCGTCTCGAAACGGGTCGCTGCTCGACGTCACGAGCTGTAGGGCGTGCGGGCCGGCAAATGCCGCAAGCTCGGCCAAACGCCGCGCGTACTGTTCGGCAGCAGCGCTGCTGAGCGCCGCTTGTACGCAGCCCAGCGCCGCGAACAGCTGCGGTTTTCGCAGAAAGACTTCGAGGGCGACATAGCCCCCGAGCGATACCCCGGCCGCGCCGCAGTGCTCGGGGCCTGCCAGAGTGGGGATCGCCGCGCGCACCGCGGGCAACAACGCTTGCTCGACGTAGTCCGCATAGTGATCCAGAAACGGCGCGCTCGGATGCTGCTTGAACACGTTGGGCGTGAACGGGCAAACCAGCGCCAGGTCCGGGAAAGAACGAGCAGCCAGATCGCGATTGAGCTCGAGCAAGCGCGCGTCCGTCAGGTAGCGCTCGCGCGGCAGGGTGCGCTCGACCGGTGGCGAGCTCAGCCGCGCATACGCCTCTGGCAACCCGTAGCGGTCGTGCCAAGCGCGAATGCCCAGCGCTTCGCTGCCGGTTTCAGCCAAGCCGTGAAACAGAACGAGCAGCGGTAGCGCTTCTGTTTCCGGCACCCGTGCGGGCCGCAGCAGCAGGCACTTCCGCCCAAATTTTCCGGGCTTCTCCAGGAGCAGCTCGGTCGCGATCAGCGGCCCTGCCGCGCCGGCGCGCGCGGGCCTCGTCACGAGCGAAAGTGCCAGCGCGAGCCAATGCCGACGCGTGAACATCGTGCACTACCCCCGATGACGAAGCGCGGGGATCAGCTTCGCCGGAGAGCTCACCATCAACAAGGTGCCCAGCGCTGCCACGCCCAGACCGCCCGCCACTCGCCCGAAGTGCAGCCCATGATCGCCGATGCGACCGAGGAATCGCACCGACAAGATGACTACCGCGTTGTACGCCGCATGCCCAATGATCGAAGGCACGAGCGACCCGCTGTACAGGCGTGTCAGACCAAAGGCGATGCCCAGGACGACGGTACCGGCGATCTGCGTGGGCTCCAGGTGGAACAGCCCGAACAGCAAACTCGGCACGAGCACCATCTCGGCGTGCGAGCGCTTCTCGAAGGCGCGCGTGACCAGGCCGCGAAACATCAGCTCTTCGACCAACGCCGGCAGTACCGCCGCGGCGAACAGCACCCCCACCAAGCCCCCGCTACTCGCGTTCTGCGAAACGGCCACGACCAAGCGCTCGGCATTGATTTCGCGACCCAAGAAGCGAAACGCGAGTTCACCGGCAAATTCCGCCAGTGGCCCGAAGCCGAACACGATCAACAGCCCCGCGCAGATCGTGCGTAAGGTCGGGTGACCGATCGGGAACACGTGACCGATGTGCGGACGGTGGCGAATGATCCAAAGCGTGAGCGTTATCGCCACAGCCAGTTCGTTGACCGCGATCGAGACAGCAATCCAAGTCGAACTGGTCACCAGCGGCGAGGAGTGCGGATCGGTGACGAACGCCAGTGCGCGATCAACCGGCAAGCCAGCACGCACCGCCAAAACTGCCGCAGTCGCGCCTACCCCCACGCCAGTCACCAGGACCGCGATCAACGCCACCAACCAGAACACCACGGCTTGCAGCCGTGTTGGAATTTCCCGGCTCGGGGAAAGCGGAGTCAGACTAACCGTCGCCATCAGGTAGGAGCAGTCTACCCCCGCATTCTACGAACGCGGCCCGCCAAAGACTTCGGCCGATACCCCGGGGTCGTGTATCGTCGCCCGATGATGGGACAGGGCCTGAAATTTAGCTTGGTTGTGCTGTGCTTACTGGGTGCGGGCGGTTGCTCGAGCACGACGACCGAAGCCGATCCGAACGCCAACGTGAACGGCTTTTGCGAGAATTGGGCAAAGGCGGCCTGTTCGCCCAACGTGGTGCTCGCCTGTTCGGGGGCGGACAAAATCGACGCTACCCTCACCGACGCTTGCGTCTCCAGTCAGCAAGCATTCTGTAAGGGGCTGCTGCCTGCCAAGGGCTACAGCTCGGAGAATGCCTCGCAATGCCTGAGCGCGGTAAAGACGGCGTACAGCGACGCGCGACTGAGCGCGCTCGATATCGCGACCGTGCGCCACCGCGGAGATCCGTGCAACCACCTGATCAAGGGCACACAAGGCAAGGGTGATAGCTGCCTCAGCGACGACGACTGCGACACACTGCGCAACTACCTGTGTGTGGTGAAGAGCGGCGAGGGCAGCTGTCAGATCCCGACCCTCGTGGAGAACGGCGATCCGTGTTCGGCGCCGGGCGACGCTTGCAACCCCGGCTACTATTGTGGCGTCGACGAGGCCTGCGTGAAGAGCAAAGACGTCGGCAAGCCATGCGCCGCAGACTTCGAGTGCGCGACCGGGCTGGCGTGCACGGGGGACCCCACCCCCAAATGCACGGCGCGCGTCAGCGCGGAGAATTGCATGAAGGACGACGATTGCACGACCAACGTCTGTGACATCCCGGTCAACTCCAGCACGGGTCGCTGCGTGTCTTCGATCACGCTCTCGACCAGCACCAGCGTGTGCGAGGATTTGCAATGAATTTCAGGGCGTGGCAAGTCGCTTGCGCGCTCGGAATGAGCCTGTGCACGCTCGCCGCGTGCGACGACCCGCCCAAGCCGGCTCCACCCAAGCCCGAAGCCACCGTCACACCCACCGCGACCGCAGCGCCCAAGCCCGCCGGTCCCCCCGACTTCGAGATCGACACACTCAGCGCCAAGGTCGGCTTCGAGCGAGCGCTGCTCGATCAACGCGACGGGCGCGCGAACCTGATCAACTTGCTCAAGCCGGCCGAGAAGTACGTCAGCGGCAACGACGCGACGTTGATCGTCGACCGCAACGCCAAGCTGCCCTGGGTGGTCGCGTTCATCGACGAACTCGGGAAATTAGGCGCCAAGCGTGTGTTGCTCAAGACCGAAACTCGCAAGGAGTTCGCGCCCAGCCTCCCGTTCAGCCCGGAGCTGTCACTCAAGTCGACGCCGGATTGCAGCGTGGTCGCGATGGTGCTCGAAGATCGCGGTACGGCCGTGTGGAAGCTTTCCGGCGGCGTAGCCACCAAGCATGGCAAAGGCATGGCGGGTCCGGATCTGAGCATGACCGGCGACAACATCGAGCGCTTCGCCAAGGGCTGCAAGCAATCGAGCACGCTGTTCGTCTCAGTCGGACCGAGCGTGGAATGGGGACTCGCCTATGACTTGGCTGCGTCGGCAAAGACGTTGCCCAAGGCCAACTTCGAGAGCTTCGTGCTGCTGGGAGAGACGCCCGTTCCCGGGCATCAGGTTTCGCTACGTCACTAGCGAGTTCAGCCTCAGAGCTCCCTGATTGAACCGCCAAGTGCGCCGCCGGGCGACGCGCTTCGCGAGACCCGAACTCGCGAGTGTCAGCCCCTTGGTGCGGGCTCATGCGATGCCGGAGAGGTGGGCGATCGCGAGCCTGCATCGCAGCTCGCGGCGCGCGGGGTTCCTCCTGTTAGTGGGTCACGAAGCGCGTCGGCCTTGGACGCCGAAGGCTGAGACGGCCGCGGCCTGCTGGACGACCATCAAACCAAGCTCACTGTCCCTGAATGAAATCGGGCGAGGGACACGGGCACGTTTACCGCGCGGACGATTCGGCCTTCGCGGAATTCCCGGCGGACGCGGCAAACTGCCCCAGGAGTCTTTCGATGTCGGCGATGTTGAACGGTTTCTCGAGCTGGGCGCCAGGGTGCTGCGAGAGAAACTCGCGCGCGCGCGCGGTGAACGCTCCACCAGTCATGAACACGAAGCGCTCCGCGAGCTCCGGGTGGTCACGCTTGACCGAGGCATAAACGGCAGCGCCATTTACGTCCGGCATCATCAGATCACAGAGCACGAGATCGAAGCACGAATCGGTCTCCAGTCGGCTGAGTGCCTCGCGACCACTAGTGCAGATGCTCACGTCGTGACGTCCCTTGAACGCGTACAGCAGGGTTTGGCCGAGCAGCGGTTCGTCGTCGATGATCAAAATACGTGAAGGGGCCGGCTGCTCCTGCGGTGGAGTCTCAACGATTGCGCCACGCGACGGGGATTCCTCGGACGCGAACGGCAATACCACGCTGAAAGTGCTACCACGGCCCGGCTCACTCGACACGGAGATCTCACCGCCCAGCGCGGTCATGATCCCACGGCAGATAGCCAGACCCAGACCAGTACCCGCGCCGGCCACCTTGGTCGTGAAAAACGGGTCGAATATGCGCGCCAAATCTTGGTCACGAATGCCGCCACCCGTGTCAGAGATCTCGATCAGTGCGCAACCATGATCGGCCCTGGTGGTGATCGTGATCTCGTTGACCGACGGATCGCCCTCGATTGCCTGCGCGGCATTCATGATCAAGTTGAGAAACACCTGGCCGAGGCGCGCTTCATCACCGATGACCCGAGAAATCCCGGAGTAGCGCTTGATCAGGCGCGCACGGTGCCGAACCTCATTCCAGGCTACGCGGATCGTCGCGTCCAAGATCGCCTCGACATCAACCGCGTCACCGTCCCCGGGCGTGGCTCGAGAGAAATCCATCAGGTCGCGCACGATATTGCGCACACGTTCAGCGCCTTCGCGAGCGCTGTCCAGCGCCGCAACCGCGCCCGAAACGTGCTCGAGCTCCTCGTTCGGGTGACCTTGGAGTAGCTGCTGCAAACCGTGGAGCTCGCGCAACCCCAGATCCAGGCTGCCCAATACATAGGAAAGCGGGTTGTTGATCTCGTGCGCCACCCCGGCCGCCAAAGTGCCGAGTGACGCCATCCGCTCGGTCTCCGCACGCCGAAGCTCCGTCGCGGTCGGGTCGACGAAGGCTCGATGTTCTTCGGCGCGCCGCGGGAAATTGCTGGGAACGGAAATAGATTTCATTGGCCCCTCAACCAAGATTTCCGAAAAAGTCTCCCACACTTTATCCTGGCTAGCGAATCGAGTCGCCGCCGACACATGAAAACCCAAGAGATCCCCGGCGTTCGCTTGACGACGCGGGGCGAGCGGCACACGCTCTGGCGCGGTTGCCAGGTCGCACGCACGCGCCCCAGAGCGGCCTCGAGCACCAACGTGACAGCCAAAGCAGACGCAAAGAAACGCGCCAAACCGCACACCACCCCGCGAGCGCCCAGCCCTCGCCGGCGCGCAGACCAATCGGCCAGCCCCTCGGACCCAACCAACCCCGAAGAGGCCAGCGAAGACTCGAACGCCGACTCGGACGAGCAAGAGCCGGAAGTGCTCGGCGACGACCGCGCGGTCTTCGACACCGAAGCCGAGGTCGTCGACCCCGACGAAGCCGACGCGGACGAAGAGCGCGAACCCGGTGAGGAGATCGAGGTCGCTGAAGGCCGAGAGCGCGAGACCGACGGCGACGCGGATGAGCGAGGTCTGGCCCGCTTCGATGCGCTGCAGGCGTACATGCGTGAGGTGCAGCGGCATCCGCTGCTCTCGGCGGACGAAGAGCACAAGCTGGCCGTCCAGTATCAGAAGACCGACGATCGCAACGTCGCTGCGCGACTGGTGACCGCCAACCTGCGCTTGGTGGTGAAGATCGCCTATGAGTACCGGCGCGCGTACCGGAACATGATGGACCTCGTGCAAGAGGGCAACATCGGCTTGATGCAAGCCGTGAAACGTTACGACCCGTATCGCGGCGTGAAGCTGTCGAGTTACGCGGCGTGGTGGATCCGCGCCTACATGCTGCGCTTCATCCTCAACAATTGGCGCTTGGTAAAAGTTGGCACCACGCAAGCGCAGCGCAAATTGTTCTTCAATTTGAACAAGGAAAAGGCGCGCCTGACGGCCATGGGCATCGAGCCGAGTCACGCCGAGATCGCCAAGCGCTTGAACGTCGCCGAATCGGAAGTCACGGAGATGGATCGCCGGCTTTCGCGCGCCGATGCCTCTTTAGACGCAACGGTCAACGAAGCCGACGGCCGCTCGACGACGCGCCTGGAGCTGATGCCATCGAACAACGCCACGCCGGACCAAATCGCCGAAGGTTCGGAGTTTTCCAAGTTGTTGCACGCCCAATTGGACGAATTTCGGACCACCCTGAGCGGCAAGGACATCGATATTTTCGACAAGCGCGTGGTCGCGGACGAACCGCTCACCCTACAAGAGCTAGGCGATCAATTCGGAGTGTCGCGCGAGCGCGTGCGACAACTCGAGGCGCGTCTAATGGGCAAGCTGCGTGATCACTTGCGCGCGAATTTCGGCGACGCCGTTGGCGTCGGCGGCGGTTGAGCGGTTCGGCAGGCACGTTGACGGGAAAGCTCTACCTGGTCGGCACGCCGATCGGTAACCTCGGCGACATCACGCTGCGCGCCCTGGAAACGCTGAAACAAACTCGGCACGTCGCCGCGGAGGACACGCGCCGCACGCGCCAGC
>Ga0302321_100001914_pt1 | contig 17802 bp, 12 predicted proteins | sample Fen_T0_1_FD_202505 | JGI IMG/M metagenome (GOLD analysis project Ga0302321, IMG submission 202505) | Peat permafrost microbial communities from Stordalen Mire near Abisko, Sweden - Fen_T0_1 | ecosystem: Environmental > Terrestrial > Soil > Wetlands > Permafrost | place: Sweden: Abisko...
TGTATCCAGTGTTTTGTGGTTCTCACGTACAGTCACCTGTAGGTCTTTAATCAACCCATTTCGAATGTCATACACCCAGCCATGTACGAACGGGCTTTCTCGCGTAGTCCAGGCGTTTTGAATGATGGATGTCTTAGTAAGATCATTGACTTGCTCAATCACGTTGAGCTCGATAAGACGATTCTCACGTTGTTCAAGGTCTTCTGTAGCATCCAATTCAACTTTATGAAGACGATAAACGTCCTTGATGTGTCTTATCCAATTGTCGATCAATCCGAATTGTTTGTCGCTCATAGCTGCTTTTACACCACCACAACCGTAGTGACCACACACAATAACATGCGCTACTTGAAGCACGTTGACTGCATAGTCAAGAACACTCAAAAGGCTCATGTCCGTGTGAATTACCATGTTAGCAATGTTCCGGTGCACAAACATTTCTCCAGGATCGGTACCCGTGATTTCATTCGCAGGTACACGACTGTCTGAGCATCCGATCCAAAGAAATTGTGGTGTTTGAATGCTGGATAAACGGTGGAAGAAGTTTGGGTCTGCCTGATTTCTTTGCTCGACCCAGGCTTTATTTTGCAATAATAATTTTTCAATTCGCTCCATAAATAAGATAGTTAATTTGGTAGAGAGATATTCTTTAACTCAACATCAATGTTGTTGGCATTACAGGATTTTATGAAGTCGCTGATTGTCTCCATAATATCCTGGTCAATAAAATGGGAGTTGGATCCATCAATCATCATTTTTGAATTGGGAGGAATTTTTAGAAATGTATTCCGCAGTGTTGACTTGGTAAGAAAAGAAACATCCTTCGTAAATTTCAAGAGATAGCTATTCCCGTTACTGACCAATATAATGCTCTGATGGAAATTGGTTTTGAGAATGAAGAACACCGCCACGATTATGCCCCAAAACACACCTTGTAAAAGGTCAGTGAGAACCACCATTACTACAGTAGTGAGAAAAGGCAAAAATTGGGAAATTCCTTTTTGATACATTTCTTGAAACAGTTCGGGTTTTGCAAGTTTGTACCCAACAGAGATAAGGAGTCCTGCAAGGCAGGCGAGCGGGATCATTCGAAGTACCTGAGGAATGACAAGTATTGCAAAAAAGAGGATGATACTATGTGTTATTGCAGATGCTTTTGTTCTGGCGCCTGAATTCACGTTCGCGGAACTTCGCACGATCACCGAAGTAACAGGCAGCCCTCCCAATAATCCAGAGATGGAATTGGCTACGCCTTGTGCTTTCAATTCGCGATTGAGTGGTGTTATTCTGCGGTAAGGATCTAACTTGTCGCATGCCTCAATACTTAACAGAGTCTCAAGACTAGCAACAATAGCAATGGTAAGAGCTGTAATATATATCTTCGGATTATTCCACATGGTAAAATCAGGGTGTGTGAAAAATGATGAAAGCCCTCTTGACTCCGAAAATAGAGGAACAGATACCAAATGTTTTTCTTCAAGCGCAAGGGCTGGAATATATACGGAGAATAACCAATTGAGTAGAATAGCGAAAGCAACTACGACTATCGAGCCAGGAAACAATCCAAAGAATCTGTGTTTCTTAAGTGAAGGCCTCTCCCATAAAAAGAGAATCAGTAATGAAAACAAGCCGATGATGATCGCACCTGGTGCAAATGCGTCCAGTGCATCCAGTGCTCCAGAAAAAGTGTTCCGACCATCTTTCTGAATAAAACTTTCGTCTCCTTCAAAATTTATGTCATACCCTACCGCGTGAGGAATTTGTTTAAGGATTAGGATCAGGCCAATAGCTGCTAGCAAGCCTTTAACAACAGAGTTTGGAAAAAAATTACCGATCAAGCCTGCTCGTGCAAATCCGAAAACAAGTTGTAATATTCCTGCAATAAAAACGCTCAATAAAAACGCTTCGTAAGAACCAAGTTTTGAAATAGCCAAATAAACGATTACGGTTAATCCGGCTGCCGGTCCGCTTACACTAAGAGGAGAACCACTGAGTGAACCAACAACAATCCCTCCCACTACTCCCGCTATCAAGCCTGAAAAAATAGGAGCACCCGATGCCAAGGCAACCCCCATGCACAGGGGCAAGGCAACTAAAAATACCACTGCCGATGCAGGAAAATCGTATTTAAAAAAATCCTTCATGTTCATTTTCAACGCATATTAATTTCATGTTATTTCTTAGAAATAAATTTCGGTATGGCAAGCATTAGAAATTTAAAGAGAAAGGCCTTAATCAAAATGTCTTAGACCTAAGATATTATTATGATCTTGGAGGTGGTGCAGTAATCTTCAGATGGTGCTCCATGTATGGACCTGCGTCAAGTGATAAATTATATTTTGGTATTGAAGAAAATTGCAGAATGTATTCTGCTTCAATTATTACTGAGTCGTTTTCATCACTATCTTCATTGTCCTGTGATGAACCATCATTGTCCTCTTGACCATCGGGAGCATTTTGGTGAAAGGGATCCTTTCCATTGCAATAATTCACTGCATTCGATCTTGTGTTGACCGTTACAATCATGAGTGCCAAGATTGAGATTATCAAACACAATTGAACGATTCTTTTCATTTTTTGAATTGCAAAGATAATCCATCTGAGAGGTCTTGTGTGAATCTGCTTATTAATTCCACATTAAAAAACATGTCCCTTCTTAATAAAATTTTATGATGGAATTTTAGTGTCAAACTTGATCCACTTAAGGTGCGGCAATATAGAGCAACTCGAAACTGGAGCTCTGTTCTTTACAAGATCAAGAAATTGAAAATGGCAAATGGTCTAAATTTTAAAACCTACGGCATGCTGATTTGAGGCAAAACGACCTTGAATCGCGTGAGCCCATCTCCACTTGTAAATTGAATGTGGCCTTTTAATTGGTCAATTATTTTTCGCACGATGTAGAGCCCGAGCCCCGAACCTTTTGATAATTCTGAACCTCGATAGAACATATCAAAAATTTTGTCTTTTATGGAATCTGAAATCCCTTCTCCATCGTCCATAATTTCAATTTCAAAATTGGAGTCAAATACTGTTGAGCGAATGAGGATTAGTCCATCTTTTGTCGGGTCGCGAAAAATAAGTGAATTAGCTACCAGGTTTTTAATCATGATGCATATCAAAAGTTTATCTGTAATGATTTCGCTTGGGCCGTAGGTTTCAGTTCGGATGACAACGGATGAAAAATTAGGTAAGTAGCGAAGGTCATTTATGCAAGCTCTGATACTTAGATCCAGGTTTACTTTTGAAAAATGAATATCGCTAGAAATAGTTTTGGCTAGAATCGATAGCGACTTCAATAACTCATCCATTTGACTGGACTTGTCGCGGATATGTCCAAAACATTCCTCTTGTATTTTGCTAAGTTGTTCGTGTTCTAATACATTCAAAATCCCAACAATGGATGTGATCGGTGAACGTAAATCGTGCGATGCACGATAAAGTATTTGATCGAGCTCTTGATTTCGTTCCTTCAGTTTTTCCAAGGCTGTTTCCAACATCATGTTCTTGCTTTCCAGCTCCTCTACAGCAGCTGTAAGTTCCTCTTTTTGGGCTTCGATCTCCTCCATTCTATCAGCCAAATCACTTTCACGCTCCATCAGTACCATCGTGCGCTGATCCAATAGTGCACTTAATCTTTTAACCTCTTTGTCTTCCACTTCGGCCTACAAATTTTAAATCCAATGGTAATAACATTTGTTCTACCTCTTTGTTTAAATACTAAAACAAAAAAATAAACGTATGGATAAAATGATGAAAGAGAAGGAGTTTAAACACGCTAGTATTTATCTGTTGCAGCACCAACCTGACACAGCCGTAGTAGAAGCGACCGCCAGCTACATTCCATTAGACCAATTCAAAGAAATTTTTAATTTCATTGGAGAACTCACCTCTACCAAGAAAATCACAAAACTAATTTTTGATAAACGGAAATTATCAGTTTTTCACCAGCCATCGATGGAGTGGTATTTTGTGGAATGGAAAGAAAAAATGTTTGATGCGGGATTGAAAACGCACCGAAAAATATTGCCACAGGATGATGTGTTTCGCCAAAGTGTGCGCATAGGTCGCGATAAAATCAATAAGGCATATCCTACCAAAAAGTTTCAACAGATGGATATTCAGTATGCGGAAACTATAGAGGAAGCAATTACGAAATAATTCATCCATAAGGTTTAACTTCTTGTTGATAATTTGTCAGCAAGAATTTTTTAGTTGATAAAGCGCGCAGCTTCACTGCAACCTCCACGAATTTTTGAAACATGGCGTCCGGATTTCCGCCTTCGCAAAAAAAAGGGCCTCAAACAGTGTTGTTTGAGACCCATTGTGATCACGATGGGGGTGATATCTCCAACCTATTAATGCCTATATCTGCCTAAAGTGCCTACGAAAGCACTATTAAGTTATCTCATAAATGAAATGAAGGCAAAATGATTTCAATAATAGAATGTTTACTTTGCTTAAATTCAAAATATGAGAAATTTTCATTTGCTCTTTTTTAGTCTTTTGTGCAGTGCTGCTTTTGGCCAAAATAAATACATCGATAGCGTGAAAATACTGACGTCTTCAAAAGTTGACACGATTCGTTTTTGGGCCTATTCCGAATTGGTTTGGGAACTAAAAGATAAGGATAAAAAAAGCGCATTAAAATATGGCTCTGACTTATTGAGCGAATCAAAAAAATCAAATAATCAGAAATGGATAGCCCAGGGTTATAATGATATTGGAATTATCTATTACCGGGGAGGAAATTTGAAATTGGCACTTGAAAATTTTGAGCCTTCACTTGCCATCCGAAAAAAATTGGGTAATAAAAAAGACATTGCATCAAGCCTAAGTAAGATTGCAATAGTGAAGGCTGAGAATAAAGAGTACAATAAGGCCCTGGAGTTGCAGCTTGAAGTATTAAAAATATATGAAGACTTGAAAATTTTGCCCTACATCGCACAAACCTGCAATAACATCGGGCAGTTGTGCAATTACACGAAGAATTTTCTTTTGGTTCGTCGATACTTATCGCGCGCTTATGCCATTGGTGAGAAATTAAATAATGCTAATACGATGTCACTTACCATGTTCGCATTAGCTTCTAACTATTACAATTTGAAAAAAATTGATTCTGCTATTATCTGCTACGATATTGCAAAAGGAAAATTTAAGATAGCTGGTAATTTAGCGGGATACGCAACCTCCTGTAGTAATTTGGGCCAGATGTATAAGGAGCAAGGAAAAAATAAAGCAGCCCTTTTAGCCTACAAGGAAGCCATTGAAATTAGTAAAAGTATTAACGACTCATCCAGTCTTGTTTCATTTGAATCTCACTATGCGGATTTTTTAATTGGCGAAAATAAATTGGGAGAGGCAGAGAAAATATTATTGAATGCACTGGCAATATCAAAGAAACTAGGACATGGAAATATTGAAGTCAATACCTATCAGCAGTTAACGAATCTTTACATTCAAATGAAAAACCCTGAGCAAGCCGATTTCTATTTCAAGAAATATCAGGTTATAAAAGATTCAATCTTCTCAAATGAAAATGCAAAGCAGTTTTCAGAGATGCAGACCAAATATGAAACTGAAAAAAAGGAAAACGAAATTAAAATATTAAAACAAGATAACGAGATTAAGGATTTTGGGTTGAAGCAAAATCGTTTGTTCATTTTAGGTTTGGTCGTAGTTCTGCTTGCGCTAATAATAGTTGGCTATTTGTGGCGAAACAGAATAAAGCTTAAACAAAGCCTGGAGCTGGAAGCAACGCGGACAACGCTTCGCGAAAGTCAATTGAAAGCGGTAATTGGATCGCAAGAAGAAGAACGAAAAAGATTTGCTGCCGATTTGCACGATGGTCTCGGTCAGATTATTTCTGCTGTGCGATTAAGTATCTCAAAAGAGAATCCTCAAAAGGAAACCATTGACCATGCTATAGGCTTACTCAGTGACATGAATGCTGAAATACGAAACATAGCTTTTAATTTGATGCCTCAAGCCCTTATGAATGATGGCCTGGAGCCTGCGTTACAACAGTTTGCCGGTAGAATCAACCGGGCGGGCGGTGCACAAATCTCAGTTCAGGCATTTGACTTAATGGAAAAAATGGCCAGTGAAACTAAAATTGCGCTGTATCGCATCTGTCAAGAGTGGGTGAATAATGTATTGAAGTACAGTCGTTGTACTACTATTTCTATTCAACTTGTACAGCATCCCGATGAACTAGTCATTACTATTGAAGACAACGGCATCGGTTTCAACCCCAATGTTTTTGCCCTTAGTCAGGGTAACGGATGGAAGAATATTAACTCAAGATTAGCACTAATACAAGGAGTTATCGAGATCGACACTCAAGAAAACAGGACGGGCACAACTGTAGTAATTTCAGTTCCTCATTTCGGCCTTACGGTATCCTATCCGTAGTAAAGCGGATATTAAATACCAGCTGAACGGTATGGTTTGATAATGACCGACATCCTTACTTTCGGCTATTATTAATGGAATACACATTCAAAAATTCAATAAGCAAAGGTGCACAAACAATTCTACTTCACGTTGATCATTTAATAGTGCAATTCCCAGAACGTGAAGAATCATTTACGTATGATCGCATTCTTACAGTAAAGCTGACGAAAAGTAGGCGAAACCTTTTTACCCTTGAACTAACTTTTGATAAAGGTCGGTCCATCTTTATTACCAATAAATATTTTTTATCGACCAAAGAGTGTGAAGACCGCTCGCGGTCGTACGACACATTTGTTCGCGTGCTTCATTTTCATCTTCGCGAAAAAGGTCGGGCAAAGTACTATTCGGGTTTCAGTATGAACCATCTTACAACGCTCATTCTAGGCGCAGCCTTCGGCTCTTTTATTGTTTCGTTTATTTCAGAGTATTTTGGCTTTAGCATCACCAATTCCCTAGCCCAAGCATTGATTTTAACGGTGTTTGCTGTTGTGACAATTCTGATTGCCAACAGAAGAATTTTTCCAAAAGTATATTCTCCACTGAACATACCGCCTGAGTTTTTGCCACAATGTTTGTAAGTGATCAGCTTTTTAAGGTTATTTAGCTTTCATGGAATTAAAATTGCCGATCAGAATTATTTTAGTCGACGACCATCGTATAATTTTAGACGGCCTTAAGTCTTTATTAGAAAGTGATTCGGATTTTTTAATTGTCGCGAGTTTACATTCCGCAGAAGAAGCACTTAAAGCTGTTAAAAAAGATATGCCTGACATCCTGTTAACCGATTACTCGTTGCCAGAAATGTCCGGATTGGAACTTTTCAAATTACTCAAACCCCAGTATCCTGAATTGAAGGTGGCTATGTTGAGTATGCACGACGAAGAATCTCTTGTACGTGCTGTATTGAAGGAAGGCATCCATGGTTATTTGCTAAAGAGCATCCAACAGTTTGAATTGAAAAATGCGCTGAAACAAATTGCTTTAGGTTACCCATACGTAAGTCCGGAGATCACAAAAATTTTGATGAGTAATTTTAATAAATCAGAACCAAAGGCTGAACTCTTGACCGAGCGTGAGAGCGAGATTCTGAGATTAATTACCAAGGAATATTCAAACAAACAAATTGGTGAAAAGCTATTCATTAGCGAGCGTACAGTTGAAACCCATCGTAAAAATATTTTCAGAAAAACAAACACCAGCTCATTGGTGGGCCTTATTAAATATGCTTTTGAGCATAACTATGTATAGGTTTTAGTATTCTCCATTTTAATCCTCCGTGCTAGTACTGATGCATCCGCATTGGTACTCAGTCTAATTTACCCAGACCAAGGTATAGTCTACACCTATCATTTATTAGAATTTTGATGACGATAAAAACTCATGAAGGACTTGATCAGGTATTCTTTACTGATAATCGCATTTTACTTCACTAGTGAACAGCATCTCCATGCTCAAGAGAAAACGGGCGGGGAAAGAGTTACTATAAAAGAAGAAAAGCCAACAAACTCTTCATCTTATCGAGGTGGTTCAAGCGGTCCTCTGAAAGAAACCACGAGCAGTTCTTTTAACAACGAGGAAGTTATAAAAGAAATAAAAGCTCAGCTCGCAACGATGGCCACTAAACCACTGATGGAGCTCATCGAGTTTTGTAAAAAGAATACTATACAAGGAGAGTTTGTGATAGATCTTACGATAGAAGGAAAAGGTAAAGTGCTCACTGTATTTATGGTTTCAGGCGGGGAGGATAATATTCCGAAGAAAAATTTATTAAAAAATAAGCTTGTAGAACTTCAATTTGAAAATATAAAAATACCAAAAAAGGAACGAGTAAAACTGAGATACACCCTTAACTTCTAAACACACAACAATGAAAAAAATAGCAATTATTTTAATAGCGTTATTCGCTTTTTTGGGTACGCAAGCCCAAGAGGAAATGAGACAAGAATTTACTAAAGAGATAGATCACTCGTTTGATTATACAGCGAAGAGTGATAATCAGGGGTATTGTTATGCTTCCAGCGATAAAGAAATTACAGTTTTGGATACTAAAACAGGGGCTATTAAGTGGAACAAAAAATTTAGTGAAATATCAAACGAATTAAGAAAAGTGGATGAGATCATTCCTCTATGGGAGTCTAATGTAATTTTTGTTTTTGATCGTAAGATGGGTAAAGATAAAATGGCATGTATTGACGCTTTAACCGGATCGTTACTTTGGATATCTTCCAATTATCAAGATGTAGAAGAAGATAACATTATTTACGTAAGTGAGTTGAATGCCTTCGCTGTATCTACTAAGGAAAGCCTGACGATGGTAAAAGCACGCACTGGTGAAGAGTTGTGGCAGACATCGAAATTCAAAGGTATTGTTGGCTACTACGTTTATTTACCCGATGGAACGATTACTATGATCAATATGAAATCAACGCTTCTCGGATCACTCTTTTCTGGATTCAAGAATCAGATTGTTAAGATCAATACTAAAAATGGCGATGTGATCTGGGATCAAGTCTATCGGGGTGTAGTAGAAAAGAAAGTGCTAACCCATGAGCGCTTAGTTAAAATGGAAATTAAGGATAACAATGTGTTTCTATACATGAATGGAATTCAAGTATTTGATTTTTCTACCGGAAAGCCTTTGTGGGCCGCTGTTTATGATCAAACGCCTTCCGATGTTGTAAAGAACAAGAAGCCTGCGGGAGCAAGAAAATTTGGAGCCTATGGTGTAGTTGCTGAACCTGTGGTAGTGGGGGATTATATTTATGTGCTTGATCTTGTAAATAAACGCAATCAATACTTAAAGAAATATGCTTTAAAGACAGGCAAAATGATTTGGCAATCTGCTGAAATCAAAGATGCTCGCGCCATTCCCGGCATCTATGTAATGGGAGACAAGGTTGTGCTTCAAGTGGGCGGGCAAGTAGAGTTGCAGTATCAAGTCGTCACGAAGGATGCTACAACGAGTACCATAGAAATGGAGAACGTTAAACCTATGAACGTTCAATGTTTCAACGCCATCACCGGTGAGCAATTATGGGAGTCAGAAAAAATGAAGAAAGGTTTAACCAATCTTTTCTTAACACAAGGTAACGTTATCGTTTGCTCTGGGAAAGCATTTTATTCCATGGACCTAACGACGGGCAAAGAGAATTACGAAATGCCTTTGAAAGAAGATAATATCGGAGAAGCTGATTTAATCATTCCTTACAAAGACCAGGCAGTAATTATTGGAGAAAAGGGGGTAAGCACGCGTAAAATTTCTGATGGATCATTAACCGCTTCAAGTAAATTCAGACGATCAACCCCTATTACCTATAACAATCAATACATCTATGGTGAGAGTACGTTAGCATTAGCTACACCTAAAAGTGATTATGCAGTCTACGATGTAAGTACTTGTAAATACAAATCTTTTGATGCACATAAAGGTGCTTCTGCTTATTTATCTGACGATGGATTGAGCTTATATGTTTTTGAATCAGGTAGTCTGACTAGGAAATCAAAATTTACAAAACTAAGTGCAAAATAAGAATTCGTTCTAGGTTGGCTTAGCCCTTCGGAAATAAAGTCCGGAGGGCTTATTTATTTATTAATAACAAAAATCTAACGTTATGCGATTAATTTTTTTGTTTCTTCTGATCTGCAGCACAGTTGCTTTTGCCCAAAAAAAGAAGAATGTTGTGGTAGGTGACCGTGGTGCCATTGCCTACGAGCAAGGCAAATCCGCTTATGATAAGGATAACTACAAGGAGGCTATTCCATTCTTCGAAGAGGCGTTAAAAAATGATTCTAAAAATGAAGATGCCATTTGTTACTTAGGCTTATCCTTTCGTTACACGAATCAAAATCAGCAGGCGATTGATCAGTTTGAATCGCTAAAGAAAATTAATCCTGGTTATTGGCCATGGTTTTATTATGAAGCCGGAATGGCCTATAACGAACTTAGAAAGTTTGATGATGCAGTTAAGATGTTTACCGATTTTTTAAATCACTATCCACAAGATGCTTTAAAAATTAAAAACAGGCATAAGGCAATGTATCAAATCAATTACGCAAAACAGCAAATGGTATTAGCCAACGAAAGACAGTTAATGAAACCGCCTGTAAAATTACCTTCAAGCGTTAATAGTAATTTCCCCGATTACATGCCTACGCTCGATCCTAAGGGAACAAAACTTTATTTTACTTCTCAGCGATTGGGTGGTATCAGTGAAGAATCCCCAACTGCTAAGGAAGGTGATGAGGATATCTATTTCATAGAGAAAGCAGGTGGTTCATGGGGTGCGCCTCAACTTTTAGCTGAACCAATCAACTCTAAAGACAACGATGGTGCGGCTTGTTTTTCTGCTGATGGGCAAACCATGGTATATGCTGCGTGTAATCTTGAAGGCGGAGTTGGTTCGTGTGATCTGTATATCTCGACCCTTGAAGGAAACCAATGGAAAAAACCTGTGAACATGGGCAATGTTGTAAATACGGAAGATTGGGATTCTCAGCCAACGATATCGAATGATGGCAATCGAATTATTTTTAGCTCTTCTCGGGTTGGTGGATACGGATCGGAAGACTTATATATGATCGAACGTAATTTATTTGGTGAATGGGGTCCGGCAATGAATCTTGGTGGAATAGTAAATACTCCTTTTACTGACTTCGCTCCATTTTTAAGTCAGGATGGAAAGACACTATACTTTGCCTCATCGGGCCATCCAGGCTATGGCGGAACTGATATTTTTAAAACCACTTATGAGAATGGCAAATGGAGTGTTCCAACTAATTTAGGACGACCATTAAATACGGAAGGAGATGATCGGTATTTTACTATTGGGGGTTCAGGTGAAGTCGGCTATTTCGCCACTGACCGTGATGGAGGCCAATTTGATTTATTTGAAATAGAAATACCCGAGGAGATGAGACCGAAACCTACGGTGGTTGTCGAGGGTGTGGTAACCAACGCCAAAACGAAAGCCGTCGTTGGTGCCTATGTAATGGTAGAGGATGTTAACTCAGGAGAATTAATCGCAGTCAATAAAAGTAATAGTGCTACAGGGAAATATTTGGTGGTGCTCCCCGCTGGAAAAACGTATAGTGTTTCAGCGAACAAAGAAGGTTTCTTTTTTCACTCTGAATTGTTTGATATTCCTATCGAAGCAAAATTTCAAACGATCAAAAAAGATGTAGAACTTAAACCAATTGAGAAGGGTGCTAAGATTGTAATCAATAATATTTTCTTTGAAACGGGAAAGGCAACCTTGTCTCCGCAAAGTAATGTGGAGTTAGAAAAGGCAGTTGATCTTTTAAAAACTAATCCAACGATGATTATTGAAGTGGGAGGTCATACAGATAATGTAGGGGATGATGCTTATAACATGAAACTCTCTCATGATCGGGCAAAATCAGTAAGGGATTATTTAGTGAAAGCAGGAATAACGAGTGAACGAGTTCAGGCGAAAGGATATGGTGAATCAAGTCCTATTGCCACTAACGAAACAGAAGATGGCCGTAAAGCAAATAGAAGAACTGAGTTTATTATTTTAGAATTTTAATGCTGCGCTTAAAAGCTTCTAGCAGTAAGTTGTTTTGAAACTTAGCCTCGAGAAGCTTTTTTAATTCGCTCCAATCTGCACGAAGGGAGCCCAATAGTAGGGATGATTGTATTTTTCAGTGTTGATTAAGCTAAGCTTCGCCAATCTTAATGATGTTGCTTTGTCTTTACCCGATAATAACTCAGTATAAAATTCGATCATTAATTCGGATGTGCTTTGATCGGAGACTTTCCACAATGAGGCTATTACGTTTTTCGCTCCAGCGAAAATGAAAGCAGTTGAAAGCCCACGGATACCTTCACCTTCAATCTTTTTACCCAATGCCGTTTCGCAAGCCGAAAGTGTAACGAGCTGGGCATTGAGTTTTAAACCAAGGATTTCTCCTGAATATAAAATACCATCCTCTGTTGATTTTGGATCTTGGGTGAGAAGTAAACCGGATAACTCCGGATATTGACTGTTGACAAATCCATGTGTAGCTAAGTGTATGTAGTCAAAGTTTTCAAGTTCGCCTTGCTTGATTCTTTCTTCGCTTGCATCTTCTTCAATGAAGTATTTTGTAACACTTCCGTTATCGATATGTAGTTGATTTATTTTTTCTACTTCCGATCTGGTGCCAGGAAGAGGAGTGATATAATTGCCATTGATACTAAAAGCCCGACTTGTGGTATCAGCTTTTTTTGAATACTCAACAAATCGTTCGCATGATTTATTAACGAAATTAGTTTCTTTGTCTTCAAACACAGGAGCCATCGCTATGAACGAAGGTTTTTCTTTGGGATTCTGTTTATCCGAATTAATAAGCAATGCACCAGAGAATGAATAGTAGATTGGGTATTTCTCAATTAGAAATTTTTCTTTCCCAAGTGATTCGAAAGGCAGGTAGGTTATCGAACCTTCAGGAATGATTATTACTTTTTCAGGATTGGGTATTCCAAGTGTTATTAGCGCATCTTCAACCGGTGTCCATAAAATTGTAGTGAGTCTTTCTGCCATTTGTTTGAAGTCATCTTGCTTGAATTTTATTTGATTAATATAGGCTCTTACCAGTTTGTCAAGATTGATGGTTGGATTGATTTTCTTCAAAAGAAGTTTTGAATTGTTTCCTATCAGAATGTATTTGGCCGAATCCGTTATGCTATAGGAGACGATAACCATTTTTTCATTGATGCTTTTGCTTACCTCCTTCCAGCCAGGGAGAAGCTTTTTATTATTAATTGTTGATAGTTTTGGAGCTGCTTCATTTATTTTGATTTGAATCAATTCATATTCCTTTGTCAGATCAAATTCTTGAGCTTTTAATTTAGTGAGCAACGCTTGATTTTGCTCAGAAGCTGCTGACGCAAGTTGCTGACGTAAATTAGTAAGTTGAGTGGTGAGCTCATCTGTTCTTGCCAAAATGGATTTGGGAACCCTTGCCAATGTAATAGCCTTATTGAGCCTGATATCTTTGAGTAACTCGTTTGCCTTGCTTCGTTCAGAAATGTAGTAAGCCTTCTCAAGGTAAAATTGATCTTTTGTGATTGAATATAACTGATCGGTTAACTGAAGGCCTGCCTCTGTAAAAAAAGCATTTAACTGTGATAGCTTCAATCGGTCTTGAGCATTGTCGAAATTGACAATTGTTTCCATTAGTAATTTATCTGCCAATGCAAGCTGATCTAAACCTTTCAATAAATTTGCCTTATCTCGCCTTACCCTATAAACATCCGCTTTTGAAATGTAAGAGGTAAGCAACTCATAATAGTTTAAGTAATCTTGTTGAGTAGGTGAGGCATCAAAATTTTCATTTTCGAAATTGAAGACGTTGGCGATTATTGCTTTTTGAAAACAGGTGGCTGATTTATCAAAATCTTTCAATAGAAAGTAGGCGGCTCCTAATTCATTATACACTTTCGCTTTGTTAAGATTTTTCGAATAAGCTTCAAAAATCAATCGGGCCTTTTCAAGATTTTCAATTGCCTTTTTGGGATCATTTTGTTTTAAGTAGATCCTACCAATATCCATGAAAGCAACTCCTAAATCCTTTTTGTTTGACGCTGCATCTTTCGAAAGTATTTTTATTGACTGATTTAAATAATCAAGTGCCTTTTCATAGTCATTGATGGATTCATAAGTTAGGCCAATGTTTCCTATCAAGGCAGCAACTGAAGAGTGATCGGCACTATAAACCTTGCTATAAAGGTCTATCGCTTTTTGTTTATAGCTAAGTGCCAAGTCAAAATCTGACATTGCATCGTATGCCATCCCGATGTTCTCAAGGACTTCAGCATAATAACCGTTTTTCGTATAGTTGCTGGATTCTAATAGGGATAGTGCCTTAAAATTGTATGTCAAACTTTTATCATCCTCGCCATGGTTATAGGCAACAACACCCATGTGCTTATAAACTTCGGCTTCTTGTTGGCTATTTTCCCCAAAAGCAGCCGTGACGAAAATCAAGGCTTGTTCATCAACCACCCGGGCTTTATCAAACATGCCAAGCCCAGTCATTGTGTTGCTAACACTGATCATTAAGTAGATTACGTTGTCTAAATCCTTTGGAGGAGTCTTTTGATATAGTACGAGGATATCCTGATAATTGGATAAGGCGGTTTCCCAATCACCCATATTTTTATAGGCATCTCCTATTAGGTTAATGCTTTGGCAATAATGATCTGCATCTTTTCCGAACAGCTTTTCTGCGATTGACTTACTCAACTCGTAATTTTTCAACGCAAGTTGATGGTTGCTCTGGTCAGCGTAAGCGTTTCCAATTGCATTATAAAATAAAACGTGAATTTCTGATGTTGGCAGATCGTTAATTAAGTTCAGACCTTTTTGAAGGTAGCTTAATGCTTGATCAAACTCTTGAAGTTGAATACAATTTAACCCCAATGAATAATAATTATTGGCAAGCTCTTCCAGAGGCGTGTCTTCAATCTTTTCATAGATGGATATTGCACTTACAAGATCTTTATTGGAACGATCAAACATAGATAATTTCTGATAAGTCAACGCGCGATTTACCAACTCCATAGCTATTCCTTTTGTATTTGATTTGCCGATGGTTTCATAAATACTGATGGACTGAGAATAGGCATTGACACCCTTCTCAAGTTCATTCAAATTGTATAAGTAAGTGTACCCAAGATTGTCTTCAAGTTTTGCGTGAAGTTCAAGTAGATCGTTAGTATCCTTAGGTATTGTATTAATCGCATCAAGAATTATTTTTTCAGCTTCTGCCCCATCATTGAGATCTTGATAAATATTTGAAATTGATTGAGTGGCAACAAAATACCGGTAGTAATTTTTAGCGTTTAAATACGCTGCTCTTGAATCTAAAAGTGATTGAATGGCTTTTTCATTACTGCCTTTATCAAGCCAATCTTTTGCCTCTTGGAAATATTTGTCGCCTTTTGTTTCCTGACTGTACGATGAAATTGATAAGAGCATCAGGCTTAAAAGGAAAATGCATTTTTTCATATTTTCAAAATGTTGGCGTATGTAAGTTAGAATTTGAAGGTATGCGAGTCTATCCGTACTAGCACGGAGTTTTATTTTGACTTCTTATAATTAGGTCTGTAGTTTGAAGTCGATGTTTTTAAATAGCCAAAAAATAGTTGTGCTCGGTGCTCGTTTGGTTGGCGAAACGATAGTCATTGATTTAATTAAAGTACTTCGGTAGATATCAACAAACAGACTTTAGGCGGAATTGAGTAGCAAGGGAGTAAGAACTCGGAAGTTATAAATGCATTGATATTTTATAGAGTAAACTGAAATGCATTACTACGTATGCCTAATAATGCCTAAAGATGCCTTGATCGCTTCCGGGATCTACCAATAAAAAAAAGGCCTCAAACAGTGTTGTTTGAGGCCCATTGTGATCCCGCTGGGATTCGAACCCAGGACCCTTACATTAAAAGTGTAATGCTCTACCAGCTGAGCTACGAGATCATCAATCAATCCCTTAAATTTGCCCTTGCGAGCCACTTTTCTGAAATTGAGGACGCAAAGGTAACCGAATATGAAAAATTTACAAACCTGGTTTTTAAAATTTCTAATTACGATCGCATTCTTTTTCAATTGCCAGTTTGCTTTGGCTCAATCTCAAAAAATTAAATTGGCCGATTCTCTTTTTAGATCAAAACAATACACACAATCGCTTGAGGTTTACCAATCCTTGTTCAATGATCAGAAATACTCACCTGCCATGTTGCTAAAGATGGCTTACATTCAGGAAGGACTTGGAAAAATTGGCCAGACACTCTACTACCTTAAACTTTATCACCTGGCCTCCGATGATGAGCAGGCCTTGCATAAAATGGAAGAACTTGCTGGAAAATTTGGTTTGAGTGGGTATGACTCGAATGACGCTAGCCGCATGCAGCAGTGGATCAACAAAAAAATAAAAATTGTTCAGATTGGATTAGCCAGCGTTTTACTCTTGATGTCATACACCATATTCATTCGAAGAAGGAAAGACCACAGACCTTGGCTTGCCGTAGGTGTAATTATTATAGTGTCAGCTTCCGTTTTCTATTTGAATAATTTTTATTCAAGCAATTCAGTCATTGTAAATAATGATCGGACCTATCTTATGGAAGCACCATCATCGGGTGCACCGGTGGCCACCATTCTTGCCGAAGGAAACCAATTGCAGTTGCTGGGCCACAGCGATGTGTGGCTTAAAGTAAAATGGATGGACAAAATTGTTTATGTGAAAAATAGCTCCGTCTTGAAGGTGATGCTTTAGTGAATAACCGTCAATGAACTCTTATATTCTTTAAGCGTGTACTTGATTAAATAATAGTACACGCCCGCTGATTCACTGTGGGCATACCAGCGAAACTTGCGGTCATGACTTTCAAACACCAGCTTGCCCCATCGATCATAAATTCTTACACTTTCAAATTGATTTGAACAGTTGTCAGCAGGGGCTGAAGAGACCTGCCGTATTTGCCCTTCGCAATTAGGCTCTGATTCAAATCCATCAATGGCAAAAAAATCATTACAATGATCAGGATAAGTGGTGATGACATTGGCCGGCTGAAAATCTTTGCCGTCTGAATCAATGTCCTTGATCCGTACTTTTACAAATGCTGTATCAAACTTTGGCGTTTTGCAATGGTTGTTGGTAACGGCAAATTGGAATTTATATTGATTGTCATAACTGCCATCTTTAAAAATAGAACATGTAGGATCCCACGAAAATTTTGATTCTACGGTATGTAATCCTGTAGCATTGGCGAACGTATATCCACTGGGCAAGATATTTCCTGATGCATTTGTCAGAGATAAATTCAATGTATCGCTAGCAGAAATATCCGAGTCGGTGCCAAGTAAATCAAAACCGATATGACCCAGACTCACTTCAATATCTTTGTTAGTTAGATCCAATGACCGGTTCTCATTATATATTTTTAGTTTTGGAATGATGTTGGGGAGGACTACTTTGAGATGAAAAATAGCCGTATCGTAATGAATGATATTGCATGCGTCCTTGTCATCCACTAGAACTTTTAAAGTAAAATCTGTTTTCTTCTCGAATTCATATTTCTTGCATTGTGCATTCCAGCTAATGGTGCCGCTGGCGCTTCCCGGTTTCTGATTAATTGAAAAATTCATTCCGACATCTTGCAAAACAAATCCGTCTGAAACAACAGATAAAACCAGGTCATTCCCGTCATCGTCCTTGGCTGTAAAAGGCCACGACCCACTGCTTCCTTCATACAATTGTGCGGTTGTAATTTTTGGTGGAAGAAAGTACGCGTTTGAATTTGGAGGAGGTTGTGAGTTTACAATGATCTTGAGAGTGTCT
>Ga0302321_100001916_pt1 | contig 17771 bp, 12 predicted proteins | sample Fen_T0_1_FD_202505 | JGI IMG/M metagenome (GOLD analysis project Ga0302321, IMG submission 202505) | Peat permafrost microbial communities from Stordalen Mire near Abisko, Sweden - Fen_T0_1 | ecosystem: Environmental > Terrestrial > Soil > Wetlands > Permafrost | place: Sweden: Abisko...
CGAGGGTCGTGCCACGCCGGCGATTTTGCCACGTGCGATAGGGTCCTTCGCCGATCCAGCGTTTGGCTTTAACCAACGATTCGGGATAGTCGAAGCATACGCCCAAGTAAGGTGATGGTTTTTCTGTGGTGTAGGTGAATTCGCAATCCAGCCAACCGTTGGGCCGCACGCGCCAAACGACGGATTTGAGTGCGCCGCTGTAGGAAGCGGTTACGATCGCGTCTGCGCCTTCACAACGCGTTTCGAGTTTTTCAAGCTTTGCTTCACCCACGGCCAGACGTGGGCCGTTGGCTAGCGAAAAGCTAATGCCGTCACGCAACACGTGCTGGAGAAGTCCGGTCGTTTTCGAAAACTCCACCTGCAAGCTTCCGGCTGCGATCTTGATCATGGAGTCTGTTTCGGAAACGACGGCTGTTGCGGAGTTGACGACCTGCTCCGGCAAAGCACCGAACCGCGTCAAACCGGGTAAGGGCCAAGTCGTGGTCCACAGTTCACGCCCGTGTGGATCGTCGACGCGAAGTGTTAGCACGTCGGCATCGCGGAAAGTTTTAGGGAGGCTCAGTTTGAGTTTGCCGCGTTGCCCAGGCGAGAGCGCCGGCGATGTGGCAACATCGCCAGTGACTACGACTGGGGTAAATGTTTTTTTGCCCGGTGCAGGCATGCGAAGCAGTTGCCATGAAAACTTGCATGCCGAGGCATCAGTAAAACCATAACGGTTCTCCAACGACAAAGTGCCATCAAAGTCCGCCGGCAGTTCGCGTTCGGCAATCACGATCGGTGACCACAGTTCTTTGATGGTGTAGAAACTGGCTTCCTTCTCACGATAGGGTCCGAGAATTCCATCAGGTGCCTGGTTCCCCTGCACATCGATCTTTCCGGTGTCGGGCCGCTTCACGCCCTCGTCGATAAAGGCCCAGATAAAGCCGCCACCGGCAAGAGGTGAATTTCGCATAACGTTCCAGTAATCCTCCATGCTGGCGCCGGCTCCACCGTCGTAGAGCGCGTGCAGAAATTCGGTTGGCATATAGATGAATGGTCCTGTGTCCGGTTGTGGGTTCTTGCCCTTGCGCGGACCGACAAAATCACCCTTGGCCATGATTACGGTTTGGGCGTAGTCACGGTAATGCGAGGTGTTGATGCCGTTGAGTACATCCCACGGATGCAAGACGGTGCGGTGTTGCGGGTCCCATTTGGAGAAATCGCTGTCGAGCGCGGGCTCCCAGCCGCCTTCATTGCCGTTGTCCCAGAAAAGTATGCTCGGGTGGTTTACGTCTCGCTGAATCATCTCCGCCACGAGCGGCCGACCGGCATCTTCACTGTAGTGTTTTTGCCAACCGGCGAGTTCGTCGAGCACGTAGAGGCCAAGTTCATCGCAGAGTTCGAGGAAGCGTTTGTCGGGTGGATAATGCGACATGCGCACGGCGTTCATATTCATTTCCTTCATTAGCCGGATATCCTCGCGGTGGTCGTTTTCGGTGAGACAACGTCCCGACTCGGGATTAAACGAATGCCGGTTTACGCCCTGCAACACGATGCGTTGGCCGTTCAGATAGATGCCGTCGGCCTTGCGAACTTCAATGGTGCGAAAGCCAAAACGCTCGCGCTGGCGGTGCACGATCCTTTCGCCAGAGAGTAGTTGAAAATCAACGAGGTAAAGGTTGGGTGTTTCTGCTGTCCATTGTTTCGGCGACGCAATCATGGTTTGAATCCGTGTGACGCCGGTGCTTTCGATCGCGGTTGAAAAAGGAGGCCCGACGGGTTTGCCGTCGAGCTGACAGATTTGTGCGACAATTTTCGTCGCGTCACCCTGACCGTTGACGAAAACATCGGCATTGAACCGGCCGTCGCTTCGTGCATCGAGCGCGACCCGTTCGATAAACTGCATCGGCACGGCTTCGAGCGACACCGGCCTGAAAATCCCGCCGAAGTTCCAGTAGTCGCCGGTGCGTTCCGCGCGATTGACCGATTCGTCGGATGAAGTCTCGGCCACCGTGACTTCGAGCAAATTCTCCGCACCCAGTTTTAGCAGTGACGTGACTTCGTACTTGAACCGATAAAAACCGCCACGGTGCGTTGGCCCGACTTGCTGCCCATTTATCCGTGCCGTCGTGTCGGTCATGGCGCCATCGAAAACGAGAAATACCCGCTGGTCTAACCACGTTGCAGGCACTTTGAATTTATGCCGGTACTCACCGATGTCGGCTGGTTTGTCTTCATGGTAACTGAACGTACCGAAACCTTTCATCTCCCAATTCGATGGCACGGGAATCGTTGACCATTCGCCTGCGGCCCTCCCATCGGTCGAGCAGCGAAACTCCCAGCGTACCGCGTCGTCGCGGTCATGACCGGACAAATATAACCGATCGGTCGTCGGAACTGCGTGGGCGATACCCGTGCTGTTCAGCAATGTAATGAACAATGTTATACCGGCAAATATTTTTGTTTTCATGGCGGATTGGAAAATATTTTGAGAAAAAGATCACTCCTACCACTCAAGGACGAGGAGAGACACGGCCTGACGGGGAAGCAGGAGTTTCACCGTAGCGGTACCGTCCTCGACCGTCACGGTCGTGGGGGCGTCGGCGACTGTCGCGAGTTGGCCGGCCTGTTTCATCTGCGCATATTGGTTTTCGTTAGGCGCCCCGGGCGAGCCAAGCCGTTGCCATTCGGCATAGGCGTTGCTGTGCGTCTGGTCGATTGCGTAGCGAGTGAGTTTAGCTGCACCGGCGGTCAAAGGCAGATGGTTCAACGTCAATTGTATCTGAGCGTCGGGTCCGGCTACGTCATCATCGTGGTAATGCCAGATTAACACGCAGAGTTTCTTGCCGTCCAAACTCGTGAGAGCGGCAACGTCAGGAGCACCGCGTACGCTGTCGTGGATCATTTTATCTAGCGGAATTTCGTTGGAGCTCGTGGTGGCGACACGTTGGCCACTCATCTGTTTGAGCATCCGGAAAACGTTCAGCACCGGAAGGTCGATACCGTTGGTGGCTAGCACCCGTTGGCCTGCGAAATAGGGTTGATCCTCGAACTCGAAAGCCCAGGTAACTGCGCCTTCGAGATTCACACCGTGCCGATCGGCGAGCATGTATTTGCGAGCAAAACTCGCGGCAGTGTAGCTGGAGTACATTGTGCTCGCGCGATAGCCGAGCTGCGGTCCTTGGCAGGCGGCACAACCATCGGGGTCGGATTCACCGAGGATAATAGGCCTTTTATTTAGTTCGGGTACAGCAGCGACTTTTTTGAAACCAGTATCGATCGCTTCAAGTTGAGAATAGATGCCAAGCCGCACGTGGCCGTCGACAAACTTAGGCGTGCCCTTTGCGTGAAAGGCGATGAAATCCGTGGGCGAGCCCACTTTGCCAGTCGCGTAGTTGGTGCCACTCACAACGTGTTTTAGAAAGCCGTCCATGAACGCGCCGCCGCTACCGGCGGCGTTCGGTCCGCCGACACGCGCGGTGGGCAATGCCCGGCGGACGCCTTCTATCGCGTAGTCGTAAAGTTTGTACCATTCCTCATGGGTTCCTTTCCAATAGTGACCATTGGCCTCGTTCCATACTTCCCAGTACCAAGATTCAACCTCTTCGCGTCCGTAGCGTTCGATGCAGTGTTTGGTCCATTGGTAAGCGAGTTCACCCCACTTATTGTAATCTTTCGGTGGATACGCCCAGCCGGTGATGATTCTCTCGTAAGGCAGTCCAGCACGCCATTCATGCTGATAAGGTTCGGGATGAGTCGAGAGCGCCTCGGGCATGAAGCCAAGCTGCGCAAACGGCCGCACGCCGCGCCCGATGTAGGTATCGAAAATCCGGTCAACGATGGTCCAATCATAAACGGGTCGCCCCTGTGCGTCTTCCGTGTAGACGTTGGTGCTGCCCCATTTCAACGCCGGCGTGCCATCGCCGGTGCAAAGCATGTTATGCGCGCGGAAATACACCTGTTGCGGTTTCAGTTCGCCGAGCTCTGCGAGTAGCCGTTTCCCATCTTTCATCGTGGCGTAGTTCGGCTCGTCAGCTCCGAAGAAACGCCAGATGGGTTTCATTTCACCGATCGATTTGGCGGCGTCGACTTGGATAGAGACGGGAAACGGCGCGGCCGGCATCGCCGTTTCGGCGCAAATCGCGATGGCGGGAAACAAACAAAATAGAAAACCACGGGCTAGGGACATTTTCATGGCGAAAGCAGAAAGGGGAAACACGATGCTTAGTCGTGCAGACGGTAAGCGACGATGCGGTTGTAAAAGAAGGTCGGCACGAGAATGGTCTTTTCAGCCGCGATCCAGCCCAGGTCGGTCGCGTTGATTTTCTCCGGTGAGGTATCGAGCAGTTTGAGCGGAGGCTTGCCTGTTTCGAGTAACTGCACGGTGCCACTCCAATCTGAAACCAGGAACTGGGTGTCGGAGATTTTCTCCAAGCCGTCGATGTAACGTGTCTTCTCGAACAGCACGGTGATCGCTTTTGTCGTACGATCCACCGCAAGCAGGCGCCCGCCTTTGCCCGCCACCAAGATCCGGCCGCCATCGCAAGAGATGCCGTTGCAGCTTCTAAACTCATCTGATTCGAGGAAGATTCCCGTTTTTCCGTCCTTCAGCATGAAAATGAAACGTTGATCTTTTCTGGAGTCGGAGACGTAGACCGTGCCATCGGACGCGACGGTGACGTCGTTGAGATCCTTCGCGCCGGCGACTGGATAGCGATGGAGAACGGTTCCTGTTTCAATATCGATTTCGACTATCTCATCAATGCCGGAGGTGAAGAGGTGTTTGCCGAAAACAGCGAGCCCTTTCGGGGCGTGTAGTCCGCTCACCCAAGGATTCATGAGCACCTGACCGTTGGGCGAGAGTTTGACCAAGAAGCCTTGGCCGTCTTTTGCTCCCGAGGTGTTGGCCATGTTGGAAACATAAATGACCTTGCGCTCGCTATCGTAGAGTGCGGACTCCGGAATTTTAAAGACGGCGGGCGTCTCCCAGAGTTTTTCCAATCGCGCACTTTGGAAGCTGTGCAGCGTCATCAATTCAATACCGCGACCGTCGGTACTGAGGTTGCGGCTGTATTGTTTCTCGGTCGGATTGTTCCAGTGCTCGTGCGTTCCGAGGCTACCAATCGCAACGCCGTTGGGTTTGTAGGCGCCGAGTTTGTCGTTTACGCCGCTCGCGGCTTCAAGGAGGTAGTTGTCGCAATTTTTGATCGCTCCCTTTGGAAACCATTTGGCGCCGCTAAATCCAAGCTCGCCTTGAAACTCTGACGTCAGGAAATCGAGGCCGACGGAGTCGATCGCGACCGGATCTTGCGACATGAAATAGCTCGCTGACCACTCGCCGTTGAAAAGGCGTTTCCAACGATCACGAGAATGGTTCGGCTCGCCCACGTTGGTCGCCATGCCGTAGAGACCGTCGACGATGTAGAGCATGGTTTTCCCACCGAGATTCGGTGAGCCCATAAGATCGATCAGGCCCGAGTAGGCAGCGATGTCGCGTTTCATCGGCGTGACATATTTCCCATGGTCCTTTTGGGGAAACCGGATCGAGCCAAAATGATTCTTCCCGCAGAGTGTCACGCCCGCCATCTCGTGGCCTTTTAGGAGCGCAAAATTGATCAGGTACGAGGCGTCCACGACGACCTTGGGGAGGAATGTGCCGAGTTCTGTTTCTGGAGAGGTGTACGTGATTGCGCCTTCGACCCAATTTGGCGCTTCACGGCCGTTCAACCCTGGACCGTCCATCCAGCGCACCTCGGGAAACTCGGCGTGGAGGGGCGTGTAAATGCGGTCAGGCAGAGCACGAATTTTCCAACCAACGCTTGAGTCATAAATGACAATGTCCTTTTGCGCGACACCGCCCGGACCAGTGAGCTGGCGCAGAAGCGCTCGGGTGGCTTGCGGCGATTGGTCGATATCATTATCTACGTCGTCGTAGGAGTAGGTGTTGTTGCAGTTTATCTTTACGGCGACCAACTCGCCGGTCTGCCAGCCGTGATTGCCACGGCCATGGGTTTTATTGAAATGGTGAAAGAGTTTATCCCAAGCATCTGAGTCGGTTGCTGCGCCGGAGAGCGCACGCAACGACTTCGAAAACATCTCGGCCAGAACAGATTCGTCGATATTGCCTGGTTCCCACCATTTCCCATTGGCGCCGTCCCAGCGTGAAGCTTGCACGTCGCGAATCCAAGTCACGCGGCCCGGGAAAATGCCTTTCGCTTCGCCTATCGGCGTGTTCGGTGCGTCAGAAGGAGTCCAGGCCGGTGTTTCAACGCCTGATAAAACGGTGTCCGCAGCCGCCAGGGCGATAGAAACAGAAACTAACATAACAGCGACAAAACGCGGGGTTGGCAGAATTCGAGAAATCATGTTTTTGGGGTGAGTTTACCTCCCCGTGATGTCGCCGAGGTGCGTATTTTCCGGGATGGAAGGATCGTCGAGTAATTGAATTGTGGTCGCCGAACCGAGATCAACCGGCGTGTTCCATGATCGTAATGCCCAAACGACTTTCTTTTCAGGGGTTACTTCGATGGCCTGTAGCGGTGGATTCGCCGGATCAATTTTGCCGGACCATTCATTAAACCAATTGTTGATGACCGTATTGCCGTTTGGCAGTCGTGTGGCGATTTGTAGGCTGGTCATCTTGTACTCGGGTGTATCTGCCGGTGTCCATTGCCAGACTGTGTCCTTGGCGCGGTTCACCTCTCGAACGGAACCTCCGCCTGTGAGGAGGAAGTTGCCGTTTTTGAGCGGCGTTGCAGACCAGATCCCGCTGGGCGTGTCGATTGACCAAAGTTCTTTGCCGGTGGCGTCGTATTCACACACTTTCCGGAGATCCATGTGGGCAATAAGAATCGTGCCTCCCTCGGTCAGACGTGCGTGGCGGAAATGTCCGTGAATGTTCTTGGGGTTCTTCACCGGTAGTATGAATTCGCACTCGGTCTTACTGGTGATTTTGTTGATGACAAAGAGTTTTGCCGGATCTCCGTTCTGCACGAACAGCACGCGATCAAGACCGATGGGCTGTGCCGTGTGGATTTCCGTATTTGGCGGAGCGTTATGGTTCCAGACGACTTGTTTATTGGCGTTGATTTCGGTGACACCATCTTGATGGGCGAACAGAACGTTTCCGTTGGACAACAGCACGGCGTCGCTGATCTCACCCTTCGCTGGGTGGGTGTAAGACCAGGTGATCTTGCCGCCGCGAACGATGAACATTCGCTCGGTTTTTGATTCACCGGCGTAGAAAAAGTCGTGTAGGGCGAGTCCTTTGCCGGGTAATGTTGCTGGCGCGTTCATCGCTTCTGGCTTTGGCGCCTCGATCGGCACATAGATCAGCTCGATGCCTTTGCCGTTTGCCGGGTCGAGGTTGCGCGAATAGCGGCGGGTGGCATCGCCGTCCCAGTGTTCATGGGTGCCGAGGCTGGCAACCGGTTTTCCACCTTGAACATAGTTCGTTTTTGAAGGTGCGTGCTGCGGATCGGCCATCTCGACGAGATAGTCGTCGGCGTTTTCTCGAATTAGGATGCGCGGGAGGTTGTCGTTAATTGGGTCGCCGTTATTTTTTGTCTGAGAGTTTAAAATATCGAGACCCACCGAATCGAGTGCCACGCCGTCAAACGAAGCGAGTAAACTGGCGGGCCAGTCGGAGTTTTCGTACGGCTCGACGCGGTTGTTGAAAGGTGGATTCGGGAAATGTATCGGGTATGACTTCCATTTGCGGCCGCAGTACAAACCATCGAGCAGGTATAAGATCGTTTTACCTCCGAGATTGGGCGATGCCGCCAGATCGACGAGCGGGGAGTAGGCGTCCTTTGTGCCTTTCTTTGCGGTGTTAAGGATTGAGTGAAGCTCAAAGGGGCCGCTGATCGAACCGAAATGGTTTTTGCCCGTCATCGTGATCGCGGTCTGACCCTCGTCGCCGCTTTCCATCGTATTGTACGGATACGAATGCGCCTTGAGCATGGCAAAGTTGATCAGGTAGGTCGCGTCCATGACCCGTTTAGGGATCAGCTTCGCCTTGTCATATTTTCCGCCGTCCGAGTAGGAGATGCCTTCGACCCAGTTTGCACTCTCTAACCCGTGGTGATCGCCATAGGCCGGATTGACAGGTTGCGATGCTTCGGGCGCGTCCTGTTGCACAAATCGCACGTCTTTGAATTCCGCCCAGATTTTTTCCATAATTGCCGCCATCATGAACCGGCGTGCTTCATAGACGACAATGCAGTCTTGCGGCACGTGTGCTTCGTTGACCAGCTGCCGAACCATCGCGAGCACCATTTGCGGTGAGGCGTCGGTCAAATTGTCGACCCTGGTGGGCTTCTCGCTGTTGTTGAGGTTGATCTTGAGTGCGACAACTTCGCCGGCCTGATAGCCCCTTTGCGGAAGCTGACGTTTCTGTGTGTTGTAGTGTTGGAAAATTGCCTGCCACGCGGCCGCATCGGTCGTCGCGCTGGTCAGTTGACGCAACACCACGGACATCAGGCCGTCCACGTGTTGCTGGTCGGTGTTCGCATCGGTCCACCACTGGTCTTCGTTGAGTTTCCAGCGGCCGGCCCACTTTGTCGCGAGAGGATCGCGCGCCCAAACCACGCGACCGGGGAAGATTCCTTGTGCGTTGCCAATCGGTTGGTTTGCCGGTCCCGGAGTCCAGTCGTATTTACTCGTCACTGGATACTTGCTGGGGAATTTGCTGCCGGGCGTTTTCGTTTCGCCTTCTCCTGCCGCCATGCCGGTCCCGGTCGTTAAGATCGTCCAGCAAACGCTTAGGGCAAAAAGACCTGCAACACCCACAGTCATGGCGATGGCTCGATGTTCGGCCAAAATCTGTCGCAGGCGTTTGGCCACAAAATGCGTTGTCAGCAATCCTACAAGCGCGAGTACGAAGCTACTCGCCAGGGGAAAAGCGGCGCGTTGGCACGGGTATCCGGCCCGGCTGGGTTTCGGGATGACACGAATTAAGAACCACAGCAGCGCTGCGGCTCCTGCAAAGAACAGCAGTACGCGCGGCCAGGATGCGGTCAGTCGTTGTCCGGGCGATTTCAACGCATTGGTGATAATTGTGATCATAGGAAAACCTTACTTGGTTGGTTGATCGGCCAGTTTTTGTGCGGCTGCTTCCATCATTAAAAAGAATGCTTGTCCTTCCGCGGAAATGCCGGCGGATGTGAACTCGGGTGCGCCAGAGACGCCTTGCACGAAGCCCACCGCATCGATCTTGGCCGTCGCCGCCGCGCGCATTCGGTCGGCCGCCTTTACGTAATCACGCGGTAGCCAGCCACCGCGCACGCTTTCATAAATGGCGTAGGCCAGCATCTGGGCGAGATTGGTTTCTTCGAATGACGTTGGGTCGTCCACGATGTCGTGAAAGAGCCCGCTCGCGCACTGGTGCGCCAGGCAGCCGTCGATCAATTCTTTGAGATAACCTGCGAGTTTGGCCCGGTCGTCTTTGCGTTCAGGCGGCAGCATGCGGATGACGCGTGTGAGTGCCGCCGCCGCCCAACCGTTTCCACCGCCCCAAAACTTACCGTCCTTGAAACTCATGGTTTGTTCGTCCCAAATATGCGCGATCAGCCGCGCCTTGGGATTCCACAGGCGTTTGCGATGGCCTTCGATTTGCCTGAGTGCTTCGTCGAAGTTTCCGATTGAAGCGAGAAAGGGTGGGGTGGTGTGAAAACTGTCCGACCAGATCGTCTGCTCGGTGTGGAAAACGGTGCCATCTGCAGCTCGTGGGGCACGCTTGAGCGTGTATTCAGTTGCGGCTGCCACTGCATTTTTTAGCTCGGTGGCGTCGGTTTTTCTAGCCGCCCATACCAACGCTTCGCCTAACATCAGAGGATCGACCGGCGCACCGCCAAGGGCTGCTGGCACGCCTTGTTTTGAGCGAAAAATGAGCGATGCCTCGGCCATTTGAATAACCAGCTGTTCATCGCCTTGTTCGAGAAATGCAACGGCGAGCACGCCTTGCTCCCAGGATTTCCGTTGGATGGTCAACGCGGCATTTCGCACGCGTTCCACGTTGGTTTCATTGCCAGCTGCATGCACCGAACCTGACGCAAGAAGCGCTAAAAACAGGACGGCGCCGACGGGCGCGCTGAAACGGCGTTTGCAGAAAAGCATTTTTATCGGTGGGGCTGATCGTTGCCGTTATCCATTAACTGGAGGTTCGAGATCGTCTTCATGGTTTCGTGATTCGCATAGGTCCAGACCACCTGCTTGTTGACCGTAAGCTCAATGAGGTGTGGTGCTTCGCCAAGATGGTCGTGTCCGAGCCAGTTTGCGATCATGGTGTTGCCGTTAGGCAGCCGTTGAAAGCCAGCGACAAACTTCAGGCTCACGCCCGCAAGATCTCCCTCGCGTACTTCCCAGACGGTTTTTCCCGCTGCATCAGTCTCGAAAATGCGCGGGCCGCCGGGATGATCGCCGCAGGATATCAGGGTGTTTCCATTCGGCAGACGGGCCACGCTGTGGGGGCCACCCGCGGCGGGAATCTCCATGACGATATGGCCTATTTCGTCATATTCACGAACCACGTTCAAACCGTAATGCGCCACTAGATAATGTCCGTTTTCCAACCGGCGGGCGTTACGCATATAGGCCGAACCTCCATCCTGGTCCATAGGGAGCAACCGCACCTCTTTCACGATTTCACCGGTGGGCGAAAGTTCGAGCAACCGGCCCGAATTGCACTCGCCGGCAAAGGTGTTTCCGTTCGGTAATCGTTGGCAGGCGTAGATGGCACTCTTCGATTCGTAATTGAAGACAATGTTCTTTTCCCGTGTGACCTCGCGCACGCCGTGGCCGGTGTTGAAAAGAAGGTTTCCATTTGGCAAGACGCTCAGGTCGTTACAGTGCTCAGCGGGATATTCCCACTCCACGATGCCGCCCGCTGAGACGACAAAAACTTTTCCCTGTGTGTAGTCTGTGCAGGCAAAACGGTGATTTACGATAGCTGGCGCCTTTTCGCGCACGACCAGCGACTCGGCGTCCATGGCGATGCCGGCGGCGAGAAATAGAACGCTCAGGGTAAGAATACGGACAAACACCCAATGAGCGTGTAACTCGCAACGCGCCTGTCGAACGCTGTGGGTTACGCTTTCCCCGCGTTGTGTTTTGTTTTCGAAAATCTTCTGACTGGAAGGCCGGAAAACGCGGTTTCTGAACGTTACGGTTTTGCCGCATCGCTCGAATGCCGCCGCCGCAGCGCATCGGCGCGAAAGGTGTTCGGTGTGACTCCGGTTTCTGCCTGAAACGCCTCGATTAACCTCGACGCGGCCGGGTAACCACATTGCGCGGCGATCGCTTTGAGCGGCAAGTCTGTGGCCTTTAGAAGTTGTCGCGCTCGCGCGATCCGCACTCGCCGGATTTCCTGCAACGGCGTGCGATCCAGAAAACGCCGGAACCGCCGTTCCAACGAAGCACGCGAGATCTCCACAAGTTTCGCCAAATCATCGACTGCGAGCGGTTGGGTGATCGACTCGTTGATCGCGGAAATCACTTTTGATAAAATCGGATCTTCAAGCGCCAGTTGCCGGGTCGAACCACGCGCCACCACTCCGAGCGGCGCAATGAAAACCAAATTCCGCGCCACTGCCGCTCCTGCGAGCGTGCGGTAAAGCATCGCCGCCGCCTTGTAACCGATCTCATCGGTGTTGAGGCTCACGCTGGAAAGCCCAGGCCAAACCAAACGCGAGAGCGGATCTTCGTTATCTACGCCGAGCACGGCCACGTCTTCGGGTGATCTTAGGCCTGTCTGACGGATCGTTTCAAGCACCAGGCGGCCACAGCTATCGTTACAGGTCATCACCGCGAGCGGCTTTGGGCATTTTTTCAACCACTCCGCCAAAGCCGTGCGTTCACGCGTGCCGGCGATTTTTCCCAGCGGTTGAAAAACCGTGCAGCTGCGTCCTGCCTCGACGATCGTCTTGCGAAACGCTTCCGCGCGCACTTGCACGTAATCGCCCTCGGCCAGCCCGACAAAACCGTAGCTTGCGGCTCCGCGCTCCATTAAATGCTCCGCGCCGAGTCGTCCGACGGCCACGTCGTCGCTCTGCACACAGGCGGGGTTGTTCACGCCGACGGGTTTGCATACATAGACTGCAGGCCTGGCGATCGCCAGCACACGCGGGAGCAGTTTTTTCTGATTCAGCATCACCACGATGCCGTCTGGTTTCCATTTTGCCAGGGTTGCTATGCCCGTCCGGTCAGGCTCAACCACCCGGAAGAGGCAATGCGGATGATCCTCGGCAAAATCCGCCACACCGCGCAACACGCCGCGCCCATACTCCGCGTCCGCCGAGAGCAGCAAGCCAACTTTGATGTTTTTGGGGGCGATTTTCGACATATCGACAATACGTTTAACCAGTGGGCGACCTGCGACCGCAGCAAGTCTTATCGTTGTGCCCAGTAAGCGAGAGGCCGAAGTGACCGTGCAGTGCCTCGCCAGAATCTTTTTTGTTGACTAGTGTATTAGTGACCTAATACACCAACCGCAGTCGCCGTTTTTCTCATGCCACCGCTTCTCTCCATCGATCACCACAACGGCGTGCCGGCCTATCGGCAGATCATGGATCAGCTTAAACTCCAGATCGCCACTGGGCTTCTGGCGCCGGGTGCGGAGTTGCCCTCGACGCGTGCGTTGTCGGCTGAACTTGCGCTCAATCCGATGACGGTGAGCAAAGCCTACGGGCTGCTTGAACACGACGGCGTGCTTGAACGTCGTCGCGGTCAGACGCTCATCGTGAGCGAGCGTTCAGCCACCGCCCAGCAAACCGCCAAGCTCGATCCGTTGCGCCAACAACTCAACGCCGCCGCGCATTTGGCCCGCCAACTCGATGTGTCACCCGCTCAGGCGATCAAACTTTTCCGAGAACTTCTCGACTCCTAAAAAACCATGAACCCCTCCGAAACTTTGGTTCCCACCATCGCTACCAGCGCGCCGCTTGTTCTGCGCAACGTGACTCAACGCTTCGGCAAACACACCGCCCTGCGAAACGTTTCGCTTGAAATTCCCGCAGGTCGCATCGTCGGTCTGCTCGGCCGCAACGGCGCGGGAAAAACCACACTTCTCCATATCGCTAGCGGCATGCTCCTGCCCACTGATGGCACTTGCGCGACGTTGGGTGCACCGAGTGGTTTGCTCGACACGCCTCAACTCACGCGGCTCGGTCTCGTGCAGCAGGAAGGTCGTTGTCTCGAATGGATGACGATTCGCCAGCACCTCGATTTCAACGCGTCGTTTTATCCGCGTTGGGATCGTGATCTTGAGCGCCGCGTCATCGAAGCGCTCGAAGTCGATCCGAAGCGCAAGATCGTCCAACTTTCTCCTGGCGATCGCCAGAAGGTAGGCATTCTCCTTGGCGTTTGCCATCGCCCGTCGCTCTTGCTCCTCGACGAACCAATGAGTGCGCTGGATCCGATTGTGCGCAAGCGACTGCTCGATTTTCTGCTGGAGCTTCTGCGTGACGACGGCTGCACGGTCGTGATTTCTTCCCATATTCTCAACGACGTCGAAAAGATCGTAGACTGGATTGTGGCGCTCGACGCTGGCGAGATTGTTGAAGATTCCGCGTTCGATGTGCTTCAGGAAAGTTACGCTGAGTGGACGCTCACTTCGATCAATGGCGTGTTGCCAACCGCGTTCGCCGAACCGTTCGTGATCAACCATCAGGGCGATGGACGTCAGGCGCTCCTTCGCGTGCGCACCGCCGACGCTGCCGCTGCCGCACGATTTGCCGCCGCCCACCACGTCGAGATCCGTACGCGGCCGCTGAATCTCGACGAGATGTTCCCGCTGATCACCAGTCAGAAAAGGAAAACATCATGAACGCCCGCGCCTATTTTTGTATCCTGCGTCCGGTTTGGACGCTCGTGATTGCGTCCTTCTACACGTGGGGGATTGGTTTTTACGTTTGGAAGATATGTGCCGGGACTCCCATGCCTGAATCCACGTATTTGTCTTTGGTGCTAATCGGGCCTTTTCTCTTCGGGACCGTTTTGCTCGGGCCTTTGCATGAAGTGATGCACCGCGGCTTTTTTCCGATGGTGCCTGGTGCACGCCTTGCTCTTCGCCGCTGGCATCTCGGAGCGGTAGCGATCACGGCAGTGATTCTTTTTTCGGCCGCGCAGTTTCCTTCTTTTCAATTGCCTCGGGTTGCAACCCTCGGGCTGATTCTCGCCGGCTTGACGCTCCCACTTCTCAATAACCGCAAGTCTACGGCCTCGGCGTGGATTCTGAAATCCGGTGGCTTCGTTGCGGTCTGTGCTTTTCTCGCCCTGCCTTCTCGAACGCTACTCATTGATGTAGGAAATCAGATGCCGTGGTTCGTTCTTTTCGCTGGAGTTGTCTGTGCGGTGTCTTGTTTTCGCTACGGCTTTGATGCATCCCGTGTTCGTGAACGCAGTCGACGTCCGCAGGCCGTCTTCTGTCTCCAGACTATACTGCCGATTCCTGGCACGGGTTATTCCGACATACTGCGCCATCTCCAAACTGAAAACGCACGTTATGCCGATGTTAAAAAGGTCGGTAAACTCGGTCGCGACTGGACGACCGAGGTCGTCGGCACTTCGCTCTTCGATTGGGTGCGAGTTATTCATCACGCCCGTTTTGGCGCTGTCAGCCACGCACGAACCGTGATAACTTTTTTTCTGGTCGGATTCTTGCCTGTATTCCCAATCGGGCTGGTACAGTTTATCTTTTCCGGCTTAATTATGGAGAAGGGCATCAGCTTTGTGGAGTTCTGCGGTCAGCTTGCTGATTCTGGCCGCTTTGGCATGGATCAGGGGCGGACAGCAGAATTTTTCTTCGGGATGGTTCCTTTTTTGGGATTCTTTTTCGTGACCCTTGCTGGAGTGGTCAGCATCGGAGCGCGGTTTCCGTTTCCTATTTCACGCCGATGCCGTGCCGACGCTGTGTTTATTGAAATGATTCGGTTGGGTACGCTCGCGTGGCTCGGCTACGGTGCTGTATTGTTCGTTTCTGTGATCGCGGCCGGTTTAATCGCTGGCCACTTACTTGATATCGGTTATTTTGGGCGTCCGTTGGTGGGAGCGTTAATCGTTCCGCCTCTAGCGTTGATCTATTTGGCGATTCTTCATTTTGTCGCCCGCATCCGTTGGCTCATGTCGGTCGGTGGTCTTGTGGCAGTTTTGTCGGTCTTACAGATTGTAATTGTATCGGTTGGCGCGCTGGTGGGAAAACTCGGGTCTGCCGGTTTTTTGCGGCACGTTGATATTTCGGGTGCCTTGATTGCGCCACTTGGGCTGCTTGCTTGGTTCGTGGTCACCGTTCTGAGCCTGGCGCTCCTTCGCCTCGCTGTGATTCGCCACTACAAAAAGTGCGACCTTGCTAACCCATTCCCTTGGGCCAAGGCATTTTATCCCGGTGCCTGATCAATCCAACTCGAAGACATTCATGAGCGCACGTCCCTATTTTCAAATTCTCCGACCAGGCCAGACCCAGATCAGTATGCTACCCGGTTGCTACGGTTTTAGCGGGGTCGGCTTGAAATCGTAGTTGAGTGTGCCGCGGGGGAGGCGGGCGGTGAATTTGCGCAACTCGCCCGTGGCGGCATCGAAGGTGAAGGCGGCTTCGATGGGTTTTACTGGGTCGGCAGCCGAATCTAGTCGGTAGCGGTAAAAATGAGTGATCAGGCCGGACGTTTCTTGTCTTCGGGTGGGTTCGCCGAGCATGGACTTGACGGTGCTGAGGTTCGGCATCGGCGTGGCGGCGGGTGCCTCGGTTTGGGCATCGGTTTTGCGGTTTTCCTTGTCGACCTTGGCGGTGCCGGTCGAGCGCAGCATGTTCAAAACAAGCTCCCGGGGAATATAGGCGAGGTAACGTTTGGGGATGCGCACATCGATCATGTGTCCATCGACAAAACGAACGGCGAGCTCCATGTCATACACGGATTGTTCCTGGCTTCCGGGGGCGGGTTCTTTGATCCAGCGGATCAGCCAGTCTTCGCCGCCGTTGTTGGGGGTGATCGTTTTCGGCGAGGCACCGAGCCAGCGCAGGTCGTCGGCTTGCAGCACGGGATGCCGGCAGTGAAGAGAAAGATCTTCGGTGGCTGGCAGGGCGAAGTTCTCGTCGAAGTGGGTGAGTTGTTTTTTGAACTCCAGCAGGCGCAGGTACACGCAGCCGCTGAGCAGCAGGGCGACGGCTCCGAAAAAGAGCAAAGGGACAAAATGCGATAGCGCTCGCGAGGAGGCAGGCACAAGCAGGAGAGCTAGGCGGGTTTAATGAAGCGCAGTAAAAACAGGAAAAGTGCGGCGCCGACTCCGGCGAAGATAATGTGTCCGATCAGGTTTGAGGCGGAAATGCCGACGAGGTCGAAGAGCAGGCGTCCGTGAAAGCCGCCGATGATCCCGACGACCAGATGGACGGGGAGGTTGAAGCCTTTGCCTTTGGACTTGGAGACGAGCCCACTGACCAAACCGGCCACCGCACCTACGGTCAGAATGACGATTGCAGTGTTGGTGGTCATGGGTGGGTGATTAAGGGGAACTACTTGGCTGAACCAGCGGCTGGCTTTAGCGGTGTTGAGGCCGCAGGAGGCATGGTGAAGGTGATTTTGTCGGAAAAGGTGAGCAGGCGTTTGCGGAGTTCGGCGTCTTCTTCGGCCACCGTCATAGTGAACGCAGCGTGTTCCACCGCTTTTTCCACCAGCTCGATGCTGACGACGAAGACGTAGCCATTCTTGACGAACAGCAGGTTGCCGCGTTTGGCTATGATCGAATTGTTGTTGTTTAAAATACAGGCACGAGCCGGGAACATGGTGCCACCTGGCAAAAGGTTATAGGTCAGGAGCGCGCCGTCATTGATGCTCTTGATAAAGTGGGCGGACTCGATGCGGGCGCCGGCGAAGCGTTGCTCGAAGTCGGCTTGGACGAAGTTTGCGAAGAACCAGATCAGGTAATCTTTGCGGCCACGGGTTTCCTCTTCCCGGTTGAGCGTGGCGTCCATTTTAAAGCAGGCGATGCTTTGATGCGTGGTAAACTCGTCCTGAAAAGAGACGACGTTGTCGGTGTCGGTGATCGTTCCGCCAAGTTCGGCGATGACAGGAATGGTGACGTTAAATGCCGTGGTGGGCGAAAAATATTGGTCGCCCTCAGCCCGGCCGATGATTGACGATTGGGCCTGGGTGGCGAGCGGTTGCAGAAGGGCGAAGGCGGAAGCGAGAATCAGGGAGGAGGTGAAGCGGAGGCTCATGGGAATTAAATTGTGACTGCCAATCTGTGCGGGTGTTTCAAACCGTGACAAGTTTTGTCCAAAGAGCGACGGGGATTTGCTCGGGGCGAGCTTGGGGGCCGATTCCGGCGGCGGCGAGTTCTTGCAGCCAGGCCTGGCCGTGGTCGGGCAGGCGGTCGCGTAGGAGCGAGGCGATTTGTTTGCGACGTTGTTGGAAGCAGCTGCGGATGAGTTTTTTTGTCTCGGTTGAAAAAACGAAAGGCGCGGGTTTGCGCACGAGGTGGAGCAGGTAGGATTCGATGTCGGGGCGCGGGTAAAAACACGCCGCCGGCACTTTGTGGCCGGGCGCGAGGTCGTAGGCGGATTGCAGGAAAATCGAGATTGCGCTGAATTGTTTAGAACCAGGTGAAGCGCTATAACGTTGCGCGGCTTCCTGCTGAAGCATGAGCACCATGCGCGAGGGGAGCGGCCCGCTAAAAACGGCGTCCATCCAAGGCGTGGAAATGGCGTAGGGCAGGTTGGCGACAACTTTGAATGGCCGGGACGTCGAATCGGCGGGAAGACAGTTCCCGGACGGATCAAAACCGGCGAGTGGCTGGTCCACCGC
>Ga0302321_100001917_pt1 | contig 17769 bp, 11 predicted proteins | sample Fen_T0_1_FD_202505 | JGI IMG/M metagenome (GOLD analysis project Ga0302321, IMG submission 202505) | Peat permafrost microbial communities from Stordalen Mire near Abisko, Sweden - Fen_T0_1 | ecosystem: Environmental > Terrestrial > Soil > Wetlands > Permafrost | place: Sweden: Abisko...
AGAAGGCGCGTTTCTTCGAGCTTCTTGTCGTCTTTCAGAATGACCGCGGCATTGATGAATACGCCCGAACGCAGTTGGCTTACGGCGTAGGGTGCGTCCATCAGCGATTCTTCGGCCTTGCGATGCGGAAGGAGCGTGTATTCTGGAGGCGCTTCCCCCACCTTGTCCGCCGGTTTAGTCGCGGGACTAGCAGGTTGAGGCATCCCGGCGTTTGGCGTTTGCGCGGTTCCGAATAGTTCGCTTTCAGCGTTCTCACGGCTAACGTCCTTCGCGCCTGACTTGCTCCGCATGGCCGAGATTTCCTTCTCGCGGTCATCGGTCATAAATCCGTAAAGCTCTCGGAAGCTTACTAGGTCCATCAGGTTGATGGAACCGGCTTGCGGTGACTGCTCCAGCCCTTTGAAGGCAAAGGTTCCGTACACCCGAAGGTTTGCCGACTGCACGTATCCACTCCGGGTAAACGCCTTGATGGTTAACGTATCGCCAATCCGCACGCGATATAGCTCAAGTGACGGTGCCAGCTCACCGTAGAAGAAGGCGTGGCGCTCGCGAAAGTTCCCGTCATCGAGACGTAGAAACTGCTCGAGCAGCGTTCGGACGTTATTCTCCTTCGACTTCAAGAAGGATTGGAGTTTGTCGCGAAAGAGCCGCGTCTTCACAGCGTCGAGCTGAAGGGTAAGCTCCTTTGCCTGGTTGGGGCATTCGCGGGCCATACGAGACAAATCCACGTCTTTGGCGATGGTCAACCCGCGCAGGGTCAGCGCTTTATAGATCTTGTCGAACGCGCGCGCTGTCTTCAGTTTTACCTGTTCCTCGTACATGTACTTCGAGAAGAGGAACCCGCGCTTGCCTTCAGGGATGGATTGTCCGTCAACGATGGTCATGCGATCGAAGGCTTTGGCAAAGGCCTTCGGATCGGTGCCCATGTAGCGCAGAAAGAGCATGTCCGCGTCGGCCGCGAGCGGCGCGAGACGATTCTCCAGAAACTCCAAATTGGCATAGGGATCGCGGTCAAAATCTGCCCAAAACTGCGGTGATGCGGCACGTTGGATCGTGCTTTGGTCATCAGAGCCGGTGGCACCCTCGTCGAGGATCTTCTGCCGATTGGCCAGATCGATCGACAAGACCTCCACCATTTGGCGAACGTAGTTCGTCTCGGAAGTGTAGGCCTCCGTTAGCGTTGGGTTACTGGGGGCGTCTTTGCGTTTATTGACCGTGGAACGCAACCGCGCGAGAGCCTGGTCAACGGTATTGCCCGACATGACCAAGGCGCTATTGATCCCCATGGGCACCACTTGAGCCACGTTGGGTACCGACATGATTGTCCGTTCAACACGGGCAAAGTCCGGTAGGGGCTCGATCTGATTTGGATCGACCTCGAACCCACCCATGACGTCCAGGTTGTCTTTGGACTCGGAGGAGTAGACCTGGATGTTACCCGCCACGCTACCGATGATGCTTCGACTCATCGAGTTGTTGACGCTCTCAAGCAGGGAGGTACCTAGGACGACCAGGAACGCCCCAAACCCAATAATGCCACCCACGATAAGCGTTTTCCATTTGCTGGCGAACAGGTTACGAAGCGCAATCTGGGCAATGACGCCGAAGGTGTCAAAGAATGCAGCCACCGACTACTCCTTCACCGCGGAAACTTCACTTAGCTCCGCTTGGGTGGGTCCGCTTGGGACCCCCTCAGCAAGTTTGCCGTCAGCCAGCCGCACAATGGCGCTCGCATGTGCCATGACGCGTGCGTCATGCGTCGAGAAGATGAATGTGGTGTTTTCCGTGCGATTCAATTCCTTCATCAAGTTCAGAATGTTCTCGCCGGTGACTGAATCAAGATTCGCGGTAGGTTCATCCGCCAATACGAGACTTGGACGTGTGACGAGTGCACGCGCAATGGCGACGCGTTGGCGCTGACCGCCCGACAACTCATTGGGGCGATGGCGAACGTGTTCCGTCAGCCCAACGTGCTCTAGGAGCTCAAGAACGCGCTTGCTGCGTTCTTGAGCAGTCAAGGTTCGCTGCAGCAGGAGCGGCAATTCGACGTTGCGAAATACGTCAAGCACACCGACCAAGTTGAAGCTCTGAAAGATGAACCCGATTGTATGCAGACGCAGCTTCGTAAGCTCTCGCTCGCTCAGCTTTGCCGTGTCGCGGCCCGCTACCTGGACGATACCGGAGCTGGGTGTATCCACGCAGCCAATTAGATTGAGAAGCGTCGTCTTGCCACTGCCGGACGGGCCCGCTATCGACAAGAACTCACCCTGTGCAACGTCAATGCTGACGCCGCGCAGTGCGTTGACGACAACTTTGCCCAGGCGATAATCCTTGGTTGCTTGCTTGATGGATACGATGGCTGTCATGGGTGATCCGGGCAATTCGGTAAAGTGTCTTCGGTCTGGAATTGCAGCGAGTGGCCTTTAAGCTCGAAGCCGTGTGAGCATGCGATACTGAAGTGTCGCGAGGGCTCCGTCCCGAAGGGCTCTTGTGGCACGCGTAGTCAAGACCGAACGGCGCCGTTTGGCAACCGTTACGAAGTCTTAGTAGCCGAACAAGGCCCCTCTGTGCGTGGGAAATTCCGGATTCACGCAGACGGCACATTCGAACATGCGTGATCGAGGTCCGATTCAACCGAATGAATCGGAGCACGGGTACTTTGCGCTGTCGCGATTGCATGCGCGGGTCACCTGGCCGAGTGCGCGCCAAGTGACGTTACCGCGGGCGACAGACCCAAAATCTGGGATTTGACGGAGGTTAACGAGGCGCTGCGGGCATGCCGTTAGGCCTGCAGGCGAGCCTGGATTCCTTGAATTCCGGGGGCGGCGTGTCGCAGACGCCGGTCACTTCCCGATCACCAAACTTGATGCTGCAACTATCGCCTTTCGTCTTGCCATTGCAAGCGGCAAAGATCTCCGGGGGCGGCCCACCGGGAGGTGGTCCATTCGGTGGCGATCCGTTCGGTGGTGCGCCTTGTTGCGCGTTTCCCGAACAAGCGATTCCAGTTAGGGTGAAGGTTAAGGCAACTACGGCTAAGACTCTCTGATTCATGTTTGCGGCTCCTGATAGGTTGGGTCGGCCAAAGTTCGAGAGATGCATCTGTCGAACTTCGGCCTTGGTGACACGCCGAATGGCCCGTCTCCCCTTTGACATTCATTGGAGGCAAAGCGTTACGAGAAACCTAGGGAGCGCGTTCGCATTGTGGACTATCGACCACCACCGTGACGCCGCCATTGCTTGGAACCAGGCTATTCCACAACAGCGTCGTCGAACGCAGGCCCGTGAAGATATCCACATGTTCACCTTGGACTTTGAGTCCGCGGTCTTGGGCAATGAAGCACCCGTCATGCATTGCTTTCCCACTTTGATCGCGTGACATTCCGTCGAATTCCGGAATATACACCGAAGTGCCAAGTGGGATGACGTTGCTGTCGACGGCGATGGTCAGAAGCGGTGTGATAGCTTGCCCCGTTGCACCGCGGCCCCACGGAAACCGCGCGATGTCCAGCTGGTCGAAACAAATGCGTTGCTGTGTTTTCGGGCAGACTTCAGCGCATTCGCAATCGCGCCGATTGAAACTCACAGCGCTGCCGCTTGCCAGTAACCCGCTGCCTTGCACGCAAAGCGCTTCAAAGAACGCGCGCGGCGTCTGGGTGAGTGGTTTGCATTGGGCATTGTGAAGCGTCACTTTCTCGCCGCCAAAATCGCTTTCGGAAGGGAAGTCGTAATACGTGTTGCGAAAGCGCCCCAGCACCTTCCCCTTGAGAGGCAGTTGGGGTTTGTTGCGTCGCGGTAAACGGGGCTTGCCCGTCGCTTCAATCCGCGTCGCGGGCTCACTCGGGTCGCGGGCGTCGAAGTCCGAAGGGCGGAGCGGTGACTTTTCGCCCAGTGAACGACTTTGAGGCACCGTGGCATTGGTCTTCGCGGTCGCGTTAAGTTCGAAGTGCGGCAGCGGTGCGTCACGCGCGGGAGCCGCATCCGCGTCAGGGTATTGCTCGCGCATCCAAGCGTTTCCACCGGTGGCACAAGCGGTGACGCAATGCAACGTGAGCAGGAGAAGCGGTAGCCATGGGGACTTCACGGAACCGAGAACGTGACGCCTTCGCACGAACTCGCAAGCAAAAGCAGGACTTCGCGCGGAAAACGGGCAAGTCAGGGGGCTTCATTCGGGGGGCTCCACTCGTGATTTGCTCCCAGGTGTAGAGTCTAGGCCGTTAGCGGCGTATCAACTCAGGCTTTCCGGCAAGGCAAGAAGGCTAGATCGCGCAGGATCTGTCGCAGGGCGTTCGTTGCCTACAGCGATATTGCTATGGAAGGGCCGGCTTACGGAGCAAATTGGGCTAGGGTTGCCAGTGAATTCATTTGGTTTTGGGGACTATGGCCCACAATGGTGAGTCCGGAATGGCCCATTGCCTGGTTGGCCCCCGGCTCCCCGCGTGATAACGTTGGATTCTGTAGCTGAGGGTCGACCTGAACGCGCAGCGGAGCGCTGCATAGGAGCAGAGGACGCTATGAAGACTTGGCATTGGGTTGCAATGGGTGCGCTGGCCACGGCGGGCTTTGTCGCTTGTGGCAGCGAAAGCCGCGACTATGGCGGGAATGGTGGCGGTGGCGGAGAATCGGGCGCCACGGATGCGGGTGGAAAAGGCGGCACTACGGCAAAGGGCGGCACTACGGCAAAGGGCGGTTCTACGGCAACTGCTTCGGCAGGCGGTACTGCAAACGGCGGCAGCTCGGCAGTTGGCGGCAGCTCGGCAGTTGGCGGCTCCTCGGCAGTTGGCGGCAGCTCGGTAGTTGGCGGCAGCTCGGCAGTTGGCGGCTCCTCGGCAGTTGGCGGCTCCTCGGCAGTTGGCGGCAGCTCAAGCACTGGTGCTGGTGGCACTGTGACGGCGGGCGGCGCAACGGCCAAGGGCGGCAGCACCTCCTCCGGTGGAAGTTCATCGTCGGGCGGAAGTTCGTCGTCGGGCGGAAGTTCGTCATCGGGCGGAACAACGGCCAAAGGGGGTTCGACTTCCACTGCGGCAGGCGGTTCGACAGGTGCCGGAGGGACCACCGCTGCTGGCGGCCAGAGTTCAACTTCGACCGGTGGCGTGGTCACGCTGCAAAACGTGATTGTTGTTCAGAACCCAATCGTTGTTCAGAACCCAATCGTTGTTCAGAACCCAATCGTTGTTCAGAACCCAATCGTCCTGCAAAATCGCATCACGTTACAGAATCCGATCATTATTTCGCAAAATCTATAGTCATGGCGCAAGGTGAACCCATTTGCATTGCCGCAAGATAAGCGGCAGTCTGCGGCAATCAGATGGGTGTCAACAAGGTTCGGATTTTTGCAGGATTGGGCTCGCTGGGCCTGGTCTTGCTAGCGCAGTCGGCGGTCGCCCAACCTTGCCCGAAGGGAAACCTTCTTGAAGGACGGGCGCCACTCACAGTGCAAGACATCGAAGCCCCACTTCGGTTGACAGACGGGTGGGCAACGGTTGATCAAATGCCCTACGATCACCCGGATGCGGCTAAATGGCGTGGCCCAGGGGGAGCGGTAACGTGGGACTTGGGGGCGGCGTACCCGCTTTCAGCCCTTGAGCTCCAGGCTGACGGCAATGACCGATACTTGGTCAGCGGCTCTGTCGATGGCAATCGATTTGAGACGGTTTGGACAAAGGAACCAGCCGCCGTACCCGGACTATCGACCACCAGCAGGGTGGACGCGGGTGCTTTCGCCGCGCGCTACGTGCGTCTTCAGGCGACTGCGGGAGACGGGATCTACTCTGCCACCGAGCTTCGCGCGTTCTGCGATAAAGAAGCCTTCCGTCAGCAGCCACTTCACGTCCGCCAGAACGTTCCACTGCCTTCGAACGTGAAGCGGCAGGTAAGCGGTAACAGTGGGCAACTGGTCGTATTGCTCTTAGGTTCGCTGCTTGCTTTTGGTGCGTTTGCGCCGGCAATCATCCGACGCTTTCGTGTGCTGTTTTCGCTCCTAATTATCGCTGCGGCGGCACTCGGCTGGACCCACTTTCTTGCATTCAACGGCAAGAGTGATCTGCACGTTGGTGATGCATTTCACTACTTCATGGGGCCCAAATACTTCCGTAATACAGGCTATTTCGACCTCTACCGTTGCGTCGCTCGAGCGGAGCGGGAATTGGGACACGGCGAGGAATACGCCACCGCCGTCGTTCGTGACTCCGATGACAATCGCGTCTGGCACGGATCCTGGTTTGCGACGGATGCGGGGCGCTGCCGTGCGGAATTCACGCCGGCCAAATGGGACGCATTCAAGCGGGATGTTACCGCGTTTCGCTGGCTCATCCGAGATCAAGGCAGCATCGCACGGTTATTGGTGGATCACGGTTTCAACGCAACACCGTTTCATGCGACGTACTTGAGAGCGCTCGTATTGCACCTGGACGCAAGCGAGCTAACGCTTCGGCTTCTCGCTCAAATGGACACCCTTTCCATGTTGGGCGCGATAGCTGCGCTTTGGTGGGGCTTCGGGCCAATGAAAGCCGCACTCTTTGCCGTCTTACTTGGAACCGGAGCCTTCTGGGGATATCCATGGTTGGGCGGCACTATTGGGCGACACGTTTGGGTATTCTGGATGGCGCTCGGACTATCCGCCGCACGACGAAAACGACCTGCGCTTGCAACCGTGGCGCTCACCATGGCAGGTTTGCACCGCCTCTACCCGCTCTTCTTCCTGGGGGCGTACCTGGCTTGGCACGGTGCACGCGCTTTGCGGCAACGCAGGTGGACCGCTGCCCTGAAGACGTCTCTCGTCGCGCTTGCCGTGACATTGAGTTTCGCATTGGTCGCCACAACCGTATCAGTGGGGCCGCGTTCATTCCTCGACTACACACACGTTATTTCTCGCCATGCCGGAACGCCCGGCGGAAACCGACTTGGATTTCCATTGTTACTATCGACCCATCCCGGCGGATTCGCCAGCAACCTGATGGATTCTAGACTGACCGATCCGAGCGAGGTTTGGGTGCAGCAGGTTCGCGACCTTTCACACGCACATTGGCCGTTACGCGTCTTCGTTAGCTTGCTCTCGCTTCTGCTCATTGGTCGAGTTGCGATGATGGGGTCACCTTGGGTGACCATTCTTGCCGCGGGGCCATTGCTCTTTGCGCTTCAGGACATCACGTCCTACGATTTTATCTGGATCACATTCTACGGCGTCATTGCCATTGAGCGTGTTCGGTGGCGATGGTGGTTGGTTGGATTTGTCGCTTTGTCGATTGTGCTTTGGCTCGTCCTGCCCGACATGGAACAGCAGCACTTTGTCGGCAATTGGGCGCTTCTATTGCTGCTGTCAGTCATTGGGATTGATCTTTGGCAAAGGCCAGGTCGCGCAATCCCGCCTGTGAATTCTCGACGAACCATACCGGTTGAACCGCGATAGCTGATAGCCAATGGGAACTTGCAAGGGCGTCGGTAAGTCCAAGAACCAAGCGATTGCTCCGACCATTCTGGGCAAGCAACGTAACGGCTCTTGCTAATTCTTTGGTATGGACCCGGCTTGCCTGGTGAGTGGCTTTGGTGATCGCATTTTGCTCTGCGATTTGCATTTTGCCTACGCGGAGCAGTGTGACCACATTCTGCTGAGAGCTGACGGGCCGAGTCGCATCTCGAATTAGTCATTGGGCAGTGGCATTGGTGGCTGGAAGTCGCGGAGCCAGATCCAGAGGGCATGACCATTGCATCTGGCTCCCGTCTCTTGAGGGGGCTCGGAACGGCCTATTCACGCCGCTAAGCGCCCTCTCCGCTTCACGGCAAGCTCGATTACATTCAGAGGTAACTAAATGATGAACCACGGTGACAGTTGGATGAATGGCTGGATGGGTGGCGGGGCGCCGATTTGGACGTTGGTAGGCGTGCTTGCGGTGGTCCTTCTGGCTGTAGTGATCTACAAGCTGCTCAAGAAATAGTTGCGCCGTTATGAACCGCCGTTGCGGCGGTCCCTCGATCAGTGCGAATTGGGACGGCGCTGGCGCATGTTTTGCAGCGAAGCGCAATCGTGCCGTCGAAGTTGTAAGAGCTGCTGGCGCCACACCCCAAGAAACACTCGACGCTAAGGAGCTTCTTTTCGATGAACTTCATTTCACGAGCAACACTATTGACGGTCAGCACTTTCTCATTGTTTGGCTGCGGCGGCACTAGCGGAGCACGCACGCAAGACATGAGCGAAGCGGGCCATCTTAAAGCCGCAGCGAAGGAAGATAAGGCTGCCTCGCAACACGCCCAGTACGACTGCGGGAAGGGGAGAATCTGCTGGGGATCGAATGCGAACCCAACCGAGGAACAACGAGCAGATTCGGAGCAACACCGAAGGATGGCGGCTGACCACCGCGCGGCGGCCCGAGCCCTGGGCGACGCTGAGGCAAGCTCCTGCGTTGGGATCTCCGACGCAGACCGAGACGTGAGCCCATTTTACCATCGAGCGGATATTTCCCAGGTGACTCCGCACGTTGTCGCAATAAGCTCCGACAGACCCGAAGAGCGAATAACGACAGGTTCCGACGTCGTGTTTCGGGCCACTCCGGGAATGACCGCGGAGTGGTTACAGCACGTCGTAGATTGCCACATCGCACGCGCAGCTGCAGTTGGGTACAACATGCCTGAGATGGCCTATTGCCCGCTTGAGCTGAAGAACGTCCAGGGGAAAGTCACTTCGACCGGAAGCGGATTCGCCGTCGCAGTTACCTCAGACAATCCCGATACCGCGAAGGAAATTGTTCGCCGATCGGACATGCTTGTCGCGAAAAAGTGACGGCACTCTGACGTTTGTAAACGCGTAGTGCAATGAGTAATCGCTTCCGGCGCGCATCGCGGTATTGAGCCGGAAGCCATTGCTCGCACGCCAGTAGAACCAATGTTGGGGCCTGGCTTGGTGAATGCCACCGTTGCACGACGCTTCTATACTTGAACGTGATTACTCAGCACTGAAGCGTTAGCACGCAACCTTCGTCGGACGGGGTTTGACGTCGACGCGCTGGGGGCTCAGGTTCGCAAGGCCAGGCGTTGGCGAGGCTTTTGTAACGCTCGATCCGTCGGAGACGAATCGAGCGTCAAAATCTTTGAGGGAAGAATCTGAATATGCGGTTCTGCCGTCTGATCCTGATCTTGCTATTTTCCGCGCATGGCGTTGCCGCGCAACCAGTCGCGGAGGTGAAGTCCCCGGACCATGTTGCGGAGAGGCAGCGCTTCGCCCAAAAGCTTCTTGATGACTACGTGAAGCTAGCCCTCGCGAACTCACCCACGCTTTCGGCACTTCGCGCAAAGCACGCGTCCACCCGCGAACTAGTGTCGCCAGCAGGTGGGCTCCCCGATCCTATGGTGGGCATCATGTACCAAAGCATGGGGCCGCCCTGGCAACCAATGCCACCGATGAGCATGGTGCAAGGGGAGATATCGCAGGCGATCCCGGGTTTTGGCAAACGGCAGGCGCGGCGCAACGCCGCAGAGGCCGAGGCTAATGTGCGTAACGCCGATGTCGACGCGTCCAAAGCTCGAATCCCAGCTGAGGTAAGATCGCTCTTCGCCCAGGTCTACGCAAACGATCGAGAACAACAAGCGCTCGAGAGTGCGAGCGAATTGCTTAAGCTCATGGTCGGTGCGATTGCCGGGCAACTTGCTAGCGGCAGAATGGATCAAGAGGCGCTAGCCAAGGCAGACTACGAGCGCAGTAAGCTCAGAGAGCAATTGATTGACATCAAAGCGAATCGCGAGATCCTAGTGGCGAAGCTCAACCGCGTGGTCGCTCGCCCTGAGGGTACCACCGTGCCGCAATTGGAGGCATTGCCCGAAGTTAATGTTGACTTCCGACAATTCGACGCAGGAAACCTCGCGCAATCGTCGGAACTGCGAGTGCAACGTGCTGCAATCACTGCGGCCAGCCGTCGACGTGAGAGTGCTGAGACTGAGACGAATCCAAACTTTCTGATTGGACTGGCAGGTGGAGCAACGACCACCGGGGCCCCCATTTTCACCCTGAGATTTGGCATGGAGCTGCCCATTTGGCGTTCAACGAAACAGGAGCCACTGATCCGCGCGGCTCGCAGCGACACAGAGGCCACCGAAAGCGAATATCGCGCGATGCAGCTCAAGCTCCGAAGTGAGTCTACCGAGTTGTTTGCGCGTTTGAAGCGCGATTCGGACCAAATTCAACTCTATCGCGACGCCATTATTCCGAGCGCATTTCTCACGCTGAATGCCGCTCGCGCTGCTTACACCACTGGTCGCGCCGACTTTGCGACGGTCATAGAAGACTTTCGAATCTGGCTCGAAGCGCAGGTCGGCCTGTCGCGCCGTCAGGCAGATCAATTGATGACTTGGGCCGAACTTAAGGCCATTTCAGAGCACTCGCATTGAGCACAGAGCAAGGGAATTCTCATGAAGTCGTTAATGCGCATTCTGTTCGTACTGCTGCTCGTTTTCGCGGTTCCTGTAGCGGCGATGACGTCCTGCGCAAAGTCGTCCGAACAGGCAATTCGATATCACTGCCCGATGCATCCAACGTATATCTCTGACAAGCCCGGCGATTGCCCGATTTGCGGTATGCGTCTCGTGCCCATCGACGAGAAGAAAGGGGCTGCATCTCCCGGCTCTCCGCATTCCCCGCCTTCGAATCCTGACCATGCGCCCACCGCGACCGGGCAGATGGAACACAAACTCCTCCACTACCGCAGTCCGATGGATCCGAAGATTACGTCTCCGACTCCGACCAAGGATTCCATGGGTATGGACTTCGTCCCGGTATATGCCGACGAGGTTGCCAATGTCGCGGGAGCAGTGCCAGGATTGGCGTCAATTGACGTTTCCGCTGAAGGGCTTCGGTTAGCGGGTGTCAGAACGGCAGTGGCAGAACAGGGGCGTATCAGTCGCACGATTCGCGCGGTCGGGGTCGTTCGCGCGGACGAGACTCGCGTCCGGCACGTCCATACCAAGATCTCCGGATGGATCGAGAAGCTCTACGTGAACTTCACTGGCGAACCCGTTGCCGCTGGGCGGCCAATCCTAACCATCTACTCCCAGGAGCTGCTTGCAGCACAGCACGAATACCTGCAAGCCAAGAAAGCGTCTGGAACCATGCAATCATCAGACCTTTCTGCCGTGCGTGAAGGCGCTGACGATATGGTGACGGCGTCTCGGCGGCGACTCGAACTGCTTGATGTGCCGAAGAGCCTTATTGCGGGGCTCGACCGTGGCGGTGAGGTCAGTCGCACCGTAACGATTACCTCCCCGGTTGGTGGAATTGTGATGGCTAAGAACGTGTTCGAAGGCCAAGAGGTAAACCCTGGAATGGAGCTCTTCATGATCACGGATCTATCGCGGGTCTGGATCGAAGCGGACATCTACGAAAGCGAGATGTCCGCCGTGCATCTGGGGCAAGAAGCCAAGATCACGTTCATGAACGATCCGGGCTCCGTGATGACGGGGAAGATCAAGTACATCTTTCCATACTTGAATGCGGAAACAAGGACGTTGAGGGTGCGATTCAATTTTGCCAACCCCGGGCTCAAGCTAAAGCTCGAAAGCTACGCCAATGTCGAGATTCCGGTGGAGACTGACGAGGGGGCGATTGTCCTGGATTCCGCGATCATGGATACCGGTGTGCGCCAAGTGGTCTACGTCAACACCGGAGAAGGTCGTTTCGAACCCCGCTTGGTCAAGTTAGGCATTCGTTCCGACGGACGTGCCCAGATCCTGAGCGGAGTTTCCCCTGGTGAACGAGTCGCCGTCAAAGCCAATTTCCTTCTCGATTCCGAATCGAGGCTGCGAGCGGCAATGGTTCCTGAAACGCCTGCGCCCGAAGGTTCATCGGCGGCAGTGGCTCGGGCGGGATCCCCGCAATGATAGCGAAGCTCATCGAGTTCTCTGCGAAAAATCGCTACTTGGTGCTGCTGGCAGTCGCCGTCGTTTCGGTCGTTGCCTTCGTAACGCTCAAGTCGATCCCCCTTGATGCGTTGCCAGATCTCTCGGACACCCAGGTCATCGTCTATTCAAAGTGGGACCGCTCTCCCGACGTCATCGAAGACCAGGTCACCTATCCCATCGTCACCTCGCTGTTGGGTGCCCCAAAGGTGCGAGCGATTCGTGGCTTTTCGGATTTTGGGTACAGCTATGTGTATGTCGTCTTCGAGGATGGCACCGACCTCTATTGGGCAAGGTCGCGGGTCGTCGAATATCTGTCGAAAATCCAGTCAAGATTACCGGAGGGCGTGCAAACTGAACTCGGACCCGATGCGACGGGTGTTGGGTGGGTCTACCAATACGCCCTGGTCGACCATTCGAAGTCGCACACTCCAGACGAGCTTCGATCTTATCAAGATTGGACCCTGCGCTACGCACTGCAGGCGGTTCCTGGAGTCGCGGAGGTGGCCTCGATTGGCGGCTTCGTCAAACAGTATCAAGTAACGGTCGATCCGAACAAGCTCGCTGCGCTCTCCATTCCGCTCGACAAGGTGGTTAGTGCCATCCGTGAGTCAAACAACGAAGTTGGCGGCAGGTTGCTTGAATGGAGCGGCACTGAATACATGGTGCGCGGCCGGGGCTATACGCGAAGCCTTGCTGATCTGGAGCAAATCGTGCTCAAGACGGGTCCCGGTGGCGTACCCGTGTTGTTGCGTGATGTGGCGCGCGCGGAGTTGGGGCCCGAGATCCGTCGTGGCGTATCCGATCTAGACGGAATGGGTGATGCAGTAGGCGGGATCATTGTAATGCGCCACAGCGAAAACGCCGTTAGCGTCATCGAGCGCGTGAAAGCGAGACTGGAAGAGCTCCGTCCTTCCCTACCGGCTGGCGTCGAAATTGTCCCGACCTATGACCGCTCAGGTCTGATCGAACGCGCAATCCACACGCTGAAGCACGAGCTGATGGTCGAGATGATCATCGTGTCGCTGGTGATTCTTCTGTTCCTTTGGCACATCCCGTCGGCAATAGTCCCGATCCTGACCATTCCAATCGCGGTACTCCTCGCATTCATACCGCTAAGCTACATGGGTGTTACCGTCAACATCATGTCCATCGCGGGGATCGCCATCTCGATTGGCGTCCTGGTGGATGGAGCAATTGTTGAGGTAGAGAACGCGTACAACAAGATCCATCTTTGGCAAGAAGGCGGATGCAAGGGTGACTTTCACGTGATTCGCTTGGAGGCACTGAAGGAGGTCGGACCCTCGGTGTTCTTCTCGCTGCTGGTCATTGCTGTGGCCTTTCTGCCGATTTTTGCTTTGGTAGATCAGGAGGGCCGGCTCTTCAAGCCACTCGCCTATTCGAAGACGCTTGCCATGGCGCTTGCGGCAATCCTTGCCGTAACCCTGGATCCGGCGTTGCGCATGATGTTTGCTCGGGTGGATCCCTTTACGTTCCGACCGCGCTGGCTCGCATGGTTGTTTACCAAGACATTAGTCGGAACGTACTATGCCGAAGACAGGCACCCGATCAGTCGTACGATTTTCCGCGTTTATGAACCTGTCTGCCGATTCGTGCTGCGCTTTCCGAAACTAGTCATCATCGGAGCTGTGGCTATTGTAGGGCTGAGCATTCCGATCTACTTCAAGCTGGGTAGCGAATTCATGCCGCCCTTGAATGAAGGGACCATCCTCTACATGCCAACCACGCTGCCCGGAATTTCGGTGGCGTCAGCAGAGGAACTCCTACAGACACAGGACCGAGTTCTGAAGAGCTTTCCCGAGGTGGAGCGTGTGTTTGGCAAGGCAGGCCGTGCAGACACTTCGACAGATCCAGCGCCCTTTTCCATGATGGAAACAACGGTGGTCCTCAAACCACCCGAGCAATGGCGTCACAAGCCGCAATGGTACGAAGGTTGGCCCAATTGGAGCAAACCGATTTTTAGGCCAATTTGGTCGGATCACATCTCCTGGGAAGAGCTGATCGACGACATGGATCGCGCGCTGAAGATCCCCGGTGTTACCAATGCCTGGACCATGCCGATCAAGGGGCGCATCGACATGCTATCTACGGGCGTCAGAACGCCCATTGGGATCAAGATTTTTGGGGCCGACACAGTTGAAATTGAGCGCCTCGGTGAACACATTGAAGGGATTCTTCGCAAGGTTCCTGGCACGCGAAGCGTCTATGCCGAAAGAACGGCGGGCGGTTATTTCGTCGACTTCGAGCCACGCCGCGACCAACTGGCGCGGTATGGGCTCACGATTGGTCAGTTGCAGGATGTGATCATGAGTGCCATTGGCGGCGAGAACGTCTCGACTACCATCGAGGGGCGACAAAGGTACCCCATCAATGTGCGCTATCCTCGCGAACTGAGGGACGACATTGACCGACTGCGCCGTGTACTCGTCGCAACGCGGTCGGGATTCCAAGTCACGCTCGACCAGGTGGCGTCAATTCAGGTAGTCCAGGGCCCCGGAATGCTTCGTGATGAAAACGGATTTCTCGCCGGATATGTGTATGTCGACGTCAGCGGACGCGACATTGGTGGATATGTCGAGGAAGCGCGAAAGCTCGTGAGCAGCCAAATTCAACTAAAGCCGGGATACACGCTAAGCTGGAGCGGGCAATACGAGAACATGCAGCGCGTGAAGGAGACGCTCAAGCTCGTGGTTCCCATCACCATCGCACTCATCTTCGTGCTGCTCTACATGAATACGCGTTCGATGTTCAAAGCAACGATTGTGATGCTAGCGGTGCCGTTCTCGGCAGTTGGAGCGATCTGGCTCTTCTACATTCTTGGCTACAACGTGTCGATTGCCGCCTGGGTTGGCATGATCGCGCTCCTTGGGCTCGATGCTGAGACCGGCGTGTTCATGTTGCTGTTCCTCGATCTGTCGTACGACGAAGCGAAACGCCGCGCGCAGCTCAATAACGATGATGAACTCAATGAGGCAATTGTCCACGGCGCGGTCAAACGCGCGCGGCCAAAAATGATGACTGTCGCCGCGGCGTTTATGGGGCTCTTGCCCATCATGTGGTCAACGTCAGCTGGTGCGGACGTTATGAAGCGCATTGCCGCACCGATGATAGGCGGGCTAATTACGTCGTTTATCATGGAGCTTGTCGTCTATCCGGCGATCTACAAGTTGTGGAAACGCCGAGACCTCATACCTGCGGCTCCCTTGTTGCAACCTGAAGGAGAATCCAATGGAACACTCGCATGAAGACCACGATCACGCCGTCAGCCGCGACGAACGTCAAACCAGGGCGAAAGCAACGGTGAAGGATCCGGTGTGTGGGATGGACATCGTGCCGCAGGAGGCAAAAGGAGGCAGCTTGTCGTTTGAGGGAACGACGTACCACTTCTGCAGTGCTAAGTGCCGCGACAAGTTTCACGCGGAACCTAGCAAGTATCTTCTGTCCAATCCCGTCGCGCCCACACCAACATCGGCAGGAACGGACTACACCTGCCCGATGCACCCGGAGATCGTGCAATCCGGACCGGGTAATTGTCCGATTTGCGGCATGGCGCTCGAACCGAAACTCATCACCTTCGGCGAAGACGAGAATCCTGAACTGAAGGACATGACCCTGCGGTTCTGGGTGAGTGTTGCGTTCGCCGTGCCAGTCTTGGTTCTCACGATGTCCGAGATGATACCCGGGGCGCCGATCCAGCATTTGCTGGGCGGTAGCCTAATTGGCTGGGTCCAACTGGCGCTTTCCACGCCTGTGGTTCTGTGGGGCGGGTGGCCACTATTTCGTCGCGGCTGGCAGTCGATCACCAATCGCAGCCTCAATATGTTCACGCTGGTCGCCTTGGGGATCGGCGTTGCATATGGTTACAGCCTCGTCGCTACAATTGCACCGAACCTATTTCCTGCGGCGTTCCGCGGCCATGGTGGTGAAGTTGGTGTCTATTTCGAAGCGGCCGCGGTCATCACTGCGCTGGTACTACTCGGTCAAGTGCTCGAGTTACGGGCTCGCAGTCAGACCTCGAGCGCACTCAAGGCGCTGCTGAGTCTCGCGCCCAAGACTGCAAGACGACTAGGATATGGTGACACGGAAGCGGACGTACCGATTGAGCAAGTGAAGACCGCAGATCGCCTACGCGTGCGCCCCGGAGAGAAGATCCCCGTGGATGGCGTAGTTATGGAGGGCACGAGCGCGGTGGACGAGTCGATGGTGACTGGCGAGTCCATCCCCGTAGAGATATCCGTCGGCAGCCACGTTACCGGCGGCACCGTCAACCAGGCGGGCAGCTTCGTTATGCGCGCCGAGCACGTGGGTAGCGATACGCTCCTTGCTCGCATCGTCCAGATGGTCGGCGAGGCGCAGCGCAGCCGTGCGCCGATTCAGCGGCTTGCCGACATGGTGGCCTCATATTTCGTGCCTGGCGTCATTGCGGTGGCCGTCGTAACCTTTGCGGTTTGGGCGTTCTTCGGTCCTGAGCCGCGGATGGCCTACGCGTTGGTGAGCGCGGTCGCGGTCCTCATCATAGCCTGCCCCTGCGCGCTCGGACTCGCTACTCCAATGTCGATCATGGTCGGTACTGGTCGCGGCGCGTTCACGGGCGTGCTCATCAAGAATGCGGAGGCGCTCGAGGTGATGGAACGTGTCGATACCTTGGTCGTCGACAAGACAGGAACACTTACGGAAGGAAAGCCTCGCCTTATCTCGGTTGTGACGGCGGATGGTACAAGGGAAGCCGATCTTCTAAGACTAGCGGCAACGCTCGAAAAAGGCAGTGAGCATCCGTTGGCTGCGGCAATTGTGAAGGGCGCCGAAGAGCGCGGTGTCACCTTGGGCGCACTCAAAGAATTCCGGTCTGTTGCTGGCAAAGGCGTGGTCGGCGCCGTGGACGGACGCAGCGTGACACTCGGCAATCAGCGCATGATGGAGGGGATCAAGGTCGAACTCGGTGACTTCGCAGAAAAGGCCGAGGCTTTGCGTCAAAACGGCGAGACCGTCATGTTCGTGGCCATTGATGACAAGCTTTCCGGTTTGCTCAGTGTCGCCGATCCGATCAAGGCTTCGACCCCTGAAGCCATCCAACTTTTGCACGCGGAGGGCATTCGCATTGTCATGTTGACCGGCGATAGTCGGACTACGGCGGAAGCCGTGGCGAAGAAGCTCGGCATCGACGAAGTCGAGGCAGAAGTGCTGCCCGAAGCGAAAGCCGAGATTGTTAAGAGATTCCAGGCCAATGGTCGCATCGTTGCGATGGCCGGAGACGGCGTCAATGATGCGCCAGCCTTGGCGCAGGCCCAAGTCGGGATCGCGATGGGCACTGGAACTGACGTGGCAATTCAGAGTGCCGGCATTACACTCGTAAAGGGCGATTTACGCGGGATTGCGAAGGCGAGGCGGCTGTCTGCCGCGACGATGCGAAACATCCGCCAAAACCTGTTCTTTGCGTTCATCTACAATGCGCTTGGCGTGCCGCTGGCTGCAGGAGTGCTCTATCCGTTCTTCGGGCTATTGTTGAGTCCGATGATCGCAAGCGCGGCCATGAGCCTCAGTTCGGTCTCGGTCATTGCGAACGCACTTCGCCTGCGAAGAGTTGAACTTTAGGGGGAGCTGCGGAAGGTGTGTTCATGTCTATGCATCGGATCCCAGGCTTCGCAATTGCCCCGGCTGCTAGACCGAGAGCTGTCGTCATTACCTGCGGGAGTTGTTCCCCAACCCGCAGCAATAGTGGCATGCTTCCGGCGTGGTTTCAGATGTCATCATCGTCGGTGCAGGCGTGGCGGGCCTTTCCTGTGCCAAAGTTCTTAGCGGCGCAGGAAAGCAGGTTCGCTTGCTCGAACGCTCGCGCGGAGTGGGCGGTCGTTGCGCGACCCGTCGCGTCGA
>Ga0302321_100001920_pt1 | contig 17756 bp, 17 predicted proteins | sample Fen_T0_1_FD_202505 | JGI IMG/M metagenome (GOLD analysis project Ga0302321, IMG submission 202505) | Peat permafrost microbial communities from Stordalen Mire near Abisko, Sweden - Fen_T0_1 | ecosystem: Environmental > Terrestrial > Soil > Wetlands > Permafrost | place: Sweden: Abisko...
AATGGCGGAAGCGCGAATGGCGGAAGCGCGAATGGCGGAAGCGCGGGGTCGCCCGCAAACACTGCGGGCCAGAATGGGACACTTTACAATCCGCCCGCCAAGGGCCGCGCCTGGCAATTGGCTAGCGGCGATCCATTGAATTCGACGCCGCCCGTGCTGGCCGCGTTCGATAGCGGCGTCGTGCTGGCAGGGGCATCGTCGGATCTAACCACCCTGGGTCTGTTTTCGTTTCCCAACGGAGACACGTCGGAAGCCTTCGTTGCACGGCTGGACAAGAGCGGTGCCACGCAGTGGAATATCCCGCTGCTCCCGGCGGGTTTGCCGTGGGCGATCGCTCGCACTGGGAACGACGTGGTGACCGTCGCTCCCTATCTGCCCGACCTTGCCCAAGTCTCGACGTCTATCGTGTCGAAAGACATTTATTTGGCGAAGATCGGTGGCGACGGCACGGTTCGTTTCGAAACCACGGTCACGTTCGAGCACGAGAGTACGTTCAGCTATGGCCTCGCTGTCGATGCAAGCGGCGCCATATTCTTGGCCGGAGGCTTTCAAGACGAAGATCCAATGACGGGGCTCGGCGAGCACGTCATCCTGATCAAGTGTGACTCCTCCGGCAAGAAGCTTTGGGACAAGACGTTCACTCATACGGGCACTCAAGGGTACGCCAATGCGGTCGCCGTTCTCAGCAGTGGAGACATCGTAATCACCGGCGCCTTCGACAAGACCCTTTCGTTCGGTGCACCTACCGCGACATTGACGAGCAAGGCGACTTTGGCCGGAATCCCGAGTGGCTTCGCCGCACGCTTCACGACGGATGGCACCCCCGTGTGGAGCACGAGTTTCGACGGAACGGATTTTTCGGACGGGACGGCCCTCACATCACTACCCGACGGCGGCTTCTTGGTTGCCGGCGCGACCGCGGCCAATCTGACGCTGGCCGGAAAGACTGCGCAGGCTCCACCGTTCACTCCCAGCGGGACCAATGATTTTGCGCCGACGAGCGCCTTCGTGGCGCGACTCGATGGCGCAGGCGTGGCGAAGTGGTTGATAGTCGATGCTCAAACCCGATTTGCGCACGCACTCACCAGCGACGGGAATACCGTATTACTCGGCGGTCAACTCGACACCACTACGGACACTGGCGGCGCGGTGTATTTACGGACCTACGCGGCAGATACCGGCGCGGCGTTGCAGACGATTCAGGCTGCACAGGGCAGCAACACAGCCAGCAGCGCGCTGGCAGCCAATGGCGATTCCGCCTGGGTGTCGGGCATCTTCAGCGGTTCCTCCGACTTTGGCAACGGCAACGTACTAGCCAACGCGAACGCAGGTGTCTTCTTGCTGCGGGTCGAGCACTGAAGCGGAAATTCGAGCATCGTGTTCAAGCGCGTCGTCTGCCGGTCGCTGACTGAGGTGGCTTTGGATGGCTCTCTCTGCATCGGTGCCCCCATTCCGGCGGCTTACGTCGCGACGGCCTCGTTGACCGCGAGCAATCTGGCGTAGAGACGAGCCTACGGAGGTGGGGCCCCACCCTGCGCTTCTAGTCTTCATCACCCAAGGCGATAACTGCGGACGCAACGGTTCCAATCGCAACCGTCGGCGAACGCGCTCGGCGTCTTGGCGCGTGCAGGTCGAATCCACGTGGTTGAGGTGCAAACTTTGCGCTGCCTAAATTTGGCCGAGAGCGCGCCGTCTATCTCCGGAGTGGTCAGCGTTCCCGACGAGCTCGTTCCGCCCAGCGCGCGTCCTGGAGACTTGCTTTATTGTCTGGATCCGAACCTGCAGCTGCTTGGCGCGAACGAAGCCTGGCGGGCGTTCGCATGCGCGAATGGCGGAGAAGAGCTGCTCAGGCCCGAATGGCACCGCGACGCATTGGCGAGCTTCAGCGGACGAGACAAGTTGCGTTGGCAGGGCATTTACTCGGCGTTGCTGAATGGTCGACTGAGCTCGCACGAAGAGCATTTCACTTGCCCTTCACCCGTGGAGCGTCGCAACTACCGCTTGCGCGTCACCCCGCGGCACGACCCGGGGGGGCGGATCACGAGCCTTCTGCATCACCTCGTGCTGGAAGAAGCCTTGCATGCGACAAGCGGCGGGAGCCTCATGAGAACGCCGCCGAGCGCGCCGAACCAGAGCTCCAGCGCCGCGCCAAACCGCATCGTGCGCGCCGGCTCGTTCCACGTGGCGCAATGCTTGGCGCCGCTCGAGGACGTCGGAGGCGATTTGCTCTGGCACTTCGAGCGCACCGACGGCTCGACTGACGTCGTGTTCGCCGACGTGATGGGCCACGGCGCCGCAGCGGCACACCAGGCTGCACGCATCAGCGAATTGCTCGATGCTCTGGCCCCTGCTAGTGAAAGCGTCTCTGGCAAGGTCTCCTCGCTCAATCGAGCCCTGCTGCAACAGAGGAGCGGGGCGTCGCACCCGCACCAAGAGTTTGCCTGCGGCCTTTACTTGCGCCTCCGCCCGCAAGAGTCGTGCGTCGATGTGTGCAGCTTCGCCCACGAAGGCCCGATCTTTTCGAACTCCGGGCGCGTGAGCGTGCCGACGGGGTTTCCGCTGGGCATGCTGAGCGAAATCGAGCCGTGGCCCGAGCTGCGCTTGGATTTCCAGCAGCTGGGGCGGCGCTTTTTGCTGTGCTCCGACGGCGTAACTGAACAGTTCAACGCCGAGGGCGAGATGTTCGGAGCGCAGCGCCTAGAAAAATGCTTCTTGGAAGGGCGTGAACTGCCGGTGTCTGCGCTCGTGCCCGCGTTGGTCGCGCGCCTCGATGCCTTCCGCGGCTCCGCCTTAATCAAAGATGATCGCTCGCTGCTAGCGGTCGAGCTGGCTAAGTAGCCCGGGCTTCGACCGGCGCAGGTGCCGAGTTCTGTCGCAGTATTTCGGTGGGCGCCCGCCGAGTTTGCCTTAGGGCCCGCGAATCGCTCAGTCGATCGATCTCGCGCCCGAGGCCATCCCCGCTCTCGAGATTAGTCACATCGTTCTGTGTGGACTTTGGCTCGTGTCAGCCTCGGACGGCGAGAGTTCGACGTCGAAGGCTGCGACCGGCGGCGATTGCGTGACCGCGAGCTACCGCGCGCGACTGGTGGTCACCCGAGCGTCAACTACGAATGTAGTTGACGCGGTGCGGGGCAATCGACTACAGATGTAGTCATGGCGGGCGAAACGCTCACGGATCTACAGCTCTCGGTGATGAAAGCGCTTTGGCAAGTGGGCGAGGGCAGCGTTGGCGAGATTCTCACGGTGCTCACAGACCAGGGCAAGGAGCTTGCTCCGACAACGGTAGCGACCCTGCTGCAACGGCTCAGCAAGCAGGGCTGGGTGAAGCATCGCAAGAGCGGGCGGCAGTTTCTTTATCGCGCAAAGGTGACACAGAAGGCCGCCGCGAGGAGCGTGCTAGACCGGGTGTTGAGCTCGTTTTTTAGTGGGCGCGTCTCCGCTCTGGCAGCTCAACTATTGGAGTCGGAAGAGGTCAGTGAAGACGAGCTCAAAGAGATGCGGCGGTTGCTCAAAGGGAAAGGGGCCTGACCATGGGGCTGTTGGTCTGGTTGGGCGCCTCGCCCGGCGTCGTGTGTTGGCTTGCGCTGGCGCTGACTTACCTCGTTCACTCGCTGCTTTGGGCGGCCGCAGCCGCGTTGATGGCTCGGCGCGCGACGCTCTCGTCGGCGACCCGGCACCTGTTTTGGAAGATGGCGCTGTTTGGACCGTTGGTCACGGCGCTGGTTGCAAGCGCTGCGTCGCCTAGCTTGGAGCGCGCGCTCGGCGGCGCCTCCTGCGTTCGAGAGATCTCTTGGCTCACCGTGTCTGGAACAGCACCCTCGCCCGAGGTACGTGGCTGGGCTACGAGCGTCCTCTCCCCCAAGAGCTCGGTGCCTGCGGTCATCGCCCATTCGCAGGCAGAGCTGGTCGTTGCCTGCGGGCTCGGAGCGGCCGGGCTCGGTCTGTTGCGGTTCCTCGCGACAATGCTGCTCCTGCGGCGGCGGCTTCAGGGGCGACCGAAGGTAGCTGACGCAAGGTTGCTTCGCCGACTTGGCTTCATGCGCGCGCGCACGGAGATACGCTGGGTCGAACTGACCGAGAGTCCGCTGATCGGGAGTCCGTTCGTCATCGGCACGGGTGAGATCTGCATTCCGCACGGGCTGCTTGCGGCGCTGACGGATGCCGAGGTCGACGCGGTCTTGGCGCACGAGCTCGCTCACCTCGAGCCGTCCCTCGCGCGGCGGCTCGCCTCAGTGCCAGCGATGGTTCGTTCGAGGAGCGCGCTCTTGCCGCGAGTCCGGCGGCTCACGACTGGTGGGGCTTCGGCTCGACAAGTGGGGAGCGGTCGCGGGCGGCTCTGGCCGATCGCCACGATCACGGCGTTGAGCGTTGCCCTCGGTAGCCTCAGCGTTCGAGTGGCGCAAGCACGCCGAACCGAGCGCCCGGGGCAGCCTGCACCCCTGCTCTCGCACTCGAGCTTGTCGCCCGATCCGCCGAGCGCTCCGCCTCCGGACGCGGAAGGACAGACCAAGCGTATGGCGGAGCTCACTCAACGAGAGGAACAGCTCACCATGCTCGTCGCAGCCGCGCAGCGCCGCCCTGACGCGCAAGAAAGAGGGCACGCCTGGTTCGGTTCGAGTGCTCGAGTTGAGCCAAGAGCTACGGCACGTGCGCGCCACCCAAGCCTGGCTCGAAAAGCAGTTCGTGAAGGCGTGGGCAGAGTGGGACGAAATTCGACCCGGCCTGCGGCGCGCAGTCCGCTGATCCGTTCCTAGTCATCCGCTTTCTAAACCTAAAGGGTTACCATGACCATTTCCAGGCACACGGCCGCGCTCGGCTTGTTGGGGCTGTCATCTCTGTGTTGTTCGCACCCACACGGCGTCACCTTCGACACTTCGGGACCATCGCTCACCGTGCACAGGCCAGCCCTGTACCCGGAAACGATCGAGTACAACCAAAGGGACGACAAATTCCTGATCAGCTCGTTCAGGGAAGGAGCGATCTATGAAGTAGACCGCGCGGGTAGCGCCACGCTGCTGGTTGATGACCCGCGTTTGTGCTCGGTCCTCGGCATTGCGGCGGATGCTGCGCGCGGTCGGCTTTGGGCCGTCAATTCGGACATGGGCGCGAGTATCAAGCCCTCGGGGGTCGGGCCGAAGAAGCTTGCCGGCGTGGGCATCTACGATCTTTCGACGGGCAAGCCACTCAACTACGTCGACCTCGCTCCGCTGGCAGCCGGCCCCCACCTCATGAACGGCATCGCTGTGGATTCGGCCGGCAATGGCTACGTAACGGATAGCTTTTCGCCGACTATCTACAAGATCGATGCACGCGGGAACGCGACGGTTTTTTTGAAAGACGAGCAATTCGCAGGCGAGGCCATTAACTTGAATGGCTTGGTCGTTCACCCGGATGGCTATCTGTTAGTGATCAAGAAAAGCGATGGTGCCCTGTTCAAAGTGCCATTGGCACGGCCCGCCCAATTCTCCAAAGTCTCTATCAGTGAGCGCTTCGTGGGCGGAGACGGCGTAACGCTGATCGGCAGGAAGGACCTCGTGTTGATCGCAAACCGGACTCCCGCTACTGCGTCGAATGCGGCCTATTCGCTCACCAGCGACGACGGCTGGGCCAGCGCCAAGCTGAGCGCGGTCCAACCACTCGGTGACGTGTATCCCACGACGGCGGTACTCCGAGATGGGACGCTCTACGTTCTTCACAGCAAATTGAACGAGCTGATTCAAAGTCCCGCAGAGCAAAAAGGGCAATTGCGCATGGAGGCAACAATTCGCCCCATCGCTCGAGTGACGCAGTGACCAGTTCGACCTTGACCCGCTTGCGCTCGCCGAGCATTGACCTTTGACCGAGGTGGACGAAGACGTCGCTCACCTCGTTGCTCGAGATCGAGCTGCCGATCGCGGAAGGCCGATGGGCAGATGAAACTCCCCGCCCGAACTCGCCGCGGCCGTTTCGAATGCGCGCGCGGTCGGCGTTTCGGCTGCCAGCATCCACCTGCCTTGTGAGGCAGTTTAGTGGAGATGCCCCATATCCCACGGTGGTGCGCTTCCTGCACTCCTGAGCTGTATGGGTTGGCTAGTGTTCATGAGTGCGTTGACGCTGTTTGGCGCCGTCGGCGTTGTGGTCAACGTGAATCGGCTGCGTCTGCAGCGGCTAGTTGCGCGCGAAATGCACGCTCTGCTTGCCGTGGCGCCGTCGAGCATGCAACGGCCAGCCGTGGGGCCCCTCCCGACTCCGGTGGCGCGCTACCGTGAACTCGCGCACGGCGGCCGAGCGCCCGTGCACACGCTAAAATTGCGCCACGTCGGCACATTTTGCATGAGCGCGACTGCGAAGCCTCTACCGATTCGCGGGACGCAACTCTTCACTTCCGACCCGCCGGGCTTCGTTTGGAGCGCGCGCGTACGAATGTTTCCCGGGATCTGGGTCGATGCCCGTGACATGGCCGCGAACGGCGAGGGGAGTATGCGCGTCCTGCTCGACTCCACCGTGCCCATCGCGGACGCGCGCGGTCCAGAGCTTGACCAAGGCTCAGCCCTGCGCCTGCTGGCCGAGATGGTGTGGTATCCGACAGCCCTCTTCGATGCCCGTTACGTCACTTGGTCCGCCGTAGACGCTGCCCACGCGGTCGCGACGCTGCGCTTCGGCAAACGAGAGGTCTCGGGGACGTTCGAATTCGGCACGGATGGCTTGCCCGTGGGCATGACCGCGGAGCGCTCGATGCAAAAACTCGGCCTCCGTCCCTGGGGCGGAACGTATCGCGACTGGCGGAGCGTCTCGGGCATGCGAGTTCCGTTCGAAGCGACGGTAACCTGGCAGCTCGAGTCCGGCCCGTTCACTTACGCGCATTGGTTGGTGGAAGCGATGGACTACGATGTGAGCGAGCCTTGATGGTCGACGTGCACTCTGCACGGCCGCTTGCGCGAGGTGTCGCCAAGCCCGTTCTGGGACGGGCTTCTGCTTCTTGCCCCTGGGGGCGCTCCCAGGGCTGGTCAAAAATCCTCCGCTGCGCAACGCCGGTCTTTCCGGGGTCACCGCTGAGGTCTCTTGCAGACCGCTGATCGCGCCTTGTCGAATTTGACCCGAGCGCGGCGCTACCCTATATGGCGAAGCGCGTGACGGCGTTGCAGGAATGTCGAAGCCGTCGGCACTCAGGACAGAGGTGCGACTCCGGTTCTGGATAGCGCAGCGCCCCTTCGAGCCGCGCGACGCGCTCGAAAAGGGCGGTCAGCGCGCTTGGGGCCCTAAGCTTGCGGCACTCACGGGCCGTAACGGAGTTGTGACCGCGGAAACCATGGCCTGGGCGCACGACGGGAGGCTGTCAGTCGTCGTTCACGGAGAGTCGTCGCCCTCGTCGCTCGAGTGGTCGCGGTTCTTGAACTATAACCGCTCGCTGCGTGACCCGCGCGTCCTGGTGTGCACATACGGAGGTGGCCCCGATGGCAAACAGCGGCGCGAGCTGATGGAGGATGCCTTCTACGGTGGCGTGCCTACCGTGATTATGACAAATAGCGTCATTGCGCGGGGGATCGTCACGACGCTCAATTGGTTCAACCCGAATATGAAAGCCGTTCCGCTCCATGCCGATGCCATGGCGCACGGTCTCCTGGGGCTCAGCGCGAGCGAGGCGGCGCGCGCCGTGGAGCTGCGTGAAATGCTCGAGCGTGAGTTGAGGGTCGGCCGGTTTGCCGTTCTTGCCGCCGGTGGTTCGTCCCAGGAGTTACTTCCTGAGAAACGTCCCCGATGAAGCTGCAAGTACATTGGAGCGAAGCCGAGCAAGTCATGCTCATCCTGACGGATGAAGTCGTGCTCAAGGACGCGGAATCGGTTCGCGAATTCAAAGACGCCATCATTCCCACGCTCAAGGCACACAAGCAAAAGATGCCGCTCGTGATCTGCATCGACGGGATGGTGATCAGGCCTTCTGCTGCGCAGCTGTACGGTGACGCTGCGAAAGAGATTATTGGATACACGACTGCATTCGCGCGCTACGGCAAGGCGGGAACCGTTCAAATGGTGATCGCCGCCGAGGCGTTGCGAAACCATCTGTATCCCAATATCTTCGACAACCGCGCTGCCGCCGTGGGCTTCGTACAAGCCAGCGCTGCCAAGAACGGCTCTGGCTGAGGCAGGGCTAGGCAGTGCAGCACGTGCTTCGCATCGAGGCCCACGATCCTTTTCTGGCCCTCGTACAAGACGAAGTCTCCCTGCGTAAGGCTAACCACGTGCCGCCGCGGAGGTTGTCCCGCTCGACGACGTGCCGCACGCCTCGCCGGCCGAATCAACGCAGACCTCGAAGCAGCTGGGCGAATCATCGCTAGAGCTTGCTCGAGTGACTGCCCGGATGAACCCTTCAAGCAGGGTAAACGACGCGGCCTTTTTCGTTCTTTCCGCCACAAAACCCGAGCAACGCGGCGCCATGCCTACAAGGCATATCGGCTGACGCTCTGATCTTGAACGCTTGCAACCAACTCGTCCGCGCGAGACAAAAACTTAAGCAGCAGAGGAGGTGTGCGCGCTTCGTTGTATCCCAGGGTGAGGTCAATCGTCGGAGGCACCCCGTCGAGCGCTCGGGCCACGACATTTGGTGTCAGCATATTTTGTGGATACAGAGGGATGAGCGTCACGCCGCCCGTCGACGTGACGAGCGACATCGCAGCCGGCAGGTTCTCGCCTTCGTACTCCGCCTTGAGCGTGATCCCGACTTTGGATGCGTAATCTTGAATCACGGATTTCAATACCGGAGAGGTTCTCGCCGAACTGACGTAGATTTCCCGGGCAAGGTCCCGCGGGCGAATCTTGATCACCGAAACCTGCGGCAAAACGGGCTGACTTAGGCCGCTGCGAGAACTATGGTCGCAGCGAGCCACCTGGAGCTCGCTGGGGCATGCCATATCAGTGGATATGGCGTGAGCCGAGAGCCAGGCGGCGGTGATGGCATTCGCGTAACGAGCGCTGAGGTGAAACAATCGAGGGGCGGTCGGCACGCCATTCAGTGCTCGACCGCATCTCGGCGTTGCGTAGTGGCCGCTGGCTGGGTCGGTAACCGCGCGGACTGCAGCGCATGGGAGCGACCGTCACCGAAGTGGCAGGCTCGTGGTCGCGGAAGTGCTGGCCGAGCTCATTCAGGGAGGGTCCTACGCGCTCGGCCGGTAGCGCGCGGTAATTACCCCGTTTGCCAACGTCGCTGACTCCACGAGCTCGAGCGCGGCTTGTTCACCTTCAGCAAACGCGAGCCTCCCCCGACCCACTATCACCGGGTGGATGCGGAAGTGCAACTCGTCGAGCAAGCCATGGCGGAGCAGCGCTTGCCCGAGCGGACCGTGACCGTAGATCACCAAGTCTTGCCCGCCCTGCTGCTTCAGTCGATCGACTTCGGCCGGCACATCGCCACGCACAATCATGCTATTTCCCCAAGCCGCTCGCTCGAGCGTCGAGGAGAAGACGTACTTGCGCATCCCGTTTACCCGCTCCGCGTAAGGTCCGGTCCACTGCGGCCAGACTTGCGCGAAACTCTGATAGGTATTTTTGCCCATGAGCATGGCTTCGCTCTGCAGCAGTTGATCGAGTGAGCTCTGCTGGGCCTCGGCATCGAAGTATTTTCCAGCCCAGGCGTGGGGATCGCCAATCACGCCATCCAACGACAACAACGTACTTTCGATGACTTTTCGCATTCCAGAACTCCTGTTTGCTCTGAAGACGATCGCGGGCACCGAAAACGGACACGCGCGGCCGTCAATCTTGGAGCAGCGCGAGCTTTCTCTCGAACGCGACCCGCTCGGCGCGACTCCGTGATAGCGCAATCGCTTTCGCGTACAGCGGCCGAGCATCGCTCGTGCGCCCGGCGCGACGCTCGATGTCCGCTCGTGCCAGCCAAAAGAAGGGATAAGCCGCCAACCGAGGGTCGCACGCCACGGCCAAGAGGGCCTCACGCCCCGCCGTGAGCCCACGCAGCTCCGCGATCGCTAGCGCGCGATTCAAAGCGACGACCGGGCTCGGCGACAGCGCAAACAGTGCGTCGTAAAGCACCACGACGCGAGACCAATTGGTGTCTTCCACCGAGGCCGCGAGCGAGTGTTCGCAGGCAATGCCGGCCTCCAAGTGCCAGCGTGTGAGTCGGGTACCGGTCGCCGTTTCGGATAAATGTGCGACACCACGCGCGAGCAAACCCGCGTCCCACAGGCTTCGATCTTGCTCAGAGAGTGGCAAGAACACGCCATCGGCGTCCATCCGCGTCGCGAGACGGGCCGCATTGAAGCAGAACAGCGCCGAGAGCGCGTGCGCTTCAACGCGTGAGGTCAGTGGCAATGAGAGCAGCATCTCGCTCAACCGGAGCGCGTCGGCGCAAAGCGCCGGCTGGAGCGGATCTTCGGGATCGCTGCCGTGATACCCCTCGTTGAACAGTAGGTAGAGCGCATGCAGCACCGAGGGCTCGCGCGCAGCGACCTCCACAGCGTCGCTCACGTCATGCAGACGGCCGAGCTCCTGCAAGCGCGCGCGGCCGCGATGCAAACGCCGTTCGATGGTTTGGGTGTCGAGCACGAACGCGCGTGCGATCTCCTTCCCGGAAAGCCCGCACAAAATCCGCAAAATAAGCGTGATTTGCGTCTCTGCCGAGAGCCGACCATCGCAGATCGAGAACATCATCGACAGTTGATTTTCGCAATCTTCACGCGGCGATAGGGCATCGTCGACCGTGCTGACCAGCGTTTGCTCCGAGTCGAGCTCCGGTGGCAACACGGTGAAGCGCCGGCCGCGACGGAGCAAGTCGATGGCGCGGTTTTTCGCCGCTCGCAACAACCACGCTTTGGGATCGCGCGGCGGCCCGAAGCGCCAGGCCTGCATCGCGCTGAGCAAAGCGTCGTGCACCGCGTCTTCTGCCAGCGGTAGATTGGAGGGGCCTAGAGCACGCGCCAACGCGGAAACCAGCCGTGCCGACTCACGGCGAAACAGATCTTCGACCAGCGCTTCGGCGCTTTGGGCTGGCGGGTCTTGCATTCAGCTATCTCGCTCGAGGATAGGTCGGATTTCGACCGAGCCGTCGAACTCGAACACTGGGCAGCCCCGTGCCAGCTCGGTCGCCGCCGAAAGCGTGTCGGCCTCGATCAGCATGTTCCCAGTCACCAGATCCTTCGATTCGGCATACGGACCGTCGGTCATCACCGCAGCGCGTCCTCGTAGCGTCGCGCCGGCTGTTTGCAGGGGCTGTCCACCCAGGTTGTGCTGGGTCGCAATCAGCGCGCTCGCCCATGAATACCATTTGGCCATGTGCGCTTGCATCTCACTCGGGGAAAGCCCCGGGGTCACGAATGCCCCACCGCGAAAAATGTACTGGAATTTGGCCATTTTCGGCTCCTCCGAGAAAAACGTCGAAAGCGACGCAACTAGCAGAATGACGAACACGGTGTGTTCGAACCGGACACGGCTTGCAAGAAAATTAGGTCACGTGGCTTGCCTCGGCCGGGCCCCCCTCCCTTTCGCCAGGGCGGGAATGATGTCTGCGCGCAGGAACGCATCCACCGGTGTGATGACTTGGCACGATTGCGCCGTTTCGTCCCGAAGGAGTCCATCGTGAGAAAACGTATCCCAAGCATCGTTCATCAAATGAGCAAAATCATAGGATGAACCGGCGGCAACCATGGCCTCCACGTTGGCCGAGCGTGAAGTTCGCTCGCACGGAAACGATTGCCCGAGCTCTTGTGCCAGGACGCGGCGAGAGGTCGCATCGTGATCGGCTCGTTGCGGCGGATCTCGTGCACGCGGGACGCCCGGCGCGATTCGAGGAGCAGCTCCGCACACGGGGAATCGCTGTTCGGCAAGCACCTGCTCGAGTCCGGCGCTGCTTCGGACAATTCGACGACCGCGAGAGACCGGGTTACCCAAACTCGCCTATGCGCCTGGGTCGCTCCATGAGCGTTCTCGCCGAGCGACGCGCGCGGGACTTGCCGCGTGGCGTTCACGAGGATATCCTCCTTTGAAATAGCGGAAGGGCGGTTGAGCGAGCGGAAGGCGGCTGAGCGAGCGGAAGGCGGCTGAGCGAGCGGAAGGGCGGCGTATGCGGTGTAAGCCTGAGGGGTCTGTCGAAACGGGTAAAAATGGCGTTGAGCGCTTCCTTCGGCGACGGCGTGAGTTCGCGGCGCAGCGGTGCCTGGTCGGGGTGCTGCTGACGTGCGCTTGCGGCAGCGGTGGTGCAGGTGCTGCGAGTCCAGGCTCTGGCGGGCAAAGTGCAAGCGGCGGCGGCGCCAACTCCGGCGGAGCGGGCTCCCTGGGGGCTGAGTTGGTGGGGCGCTGGTGGGGCTTCCAGAAAGGTGGTCTCGGCGTCGTGCTGGAAGTGCCGGCCGCGGGGAGTGGATACTCGCTGCCCGTTCGCATTTGGAATGGGAATCCGCCTCGCGACACGTCCGTTCGGACTTACGGATCTACTTGGACATTCGACGGGGGAGGGAACATCCAGGGCTGCCCTTCGTTCGCGTTGGATGCCGACGGTGAATCGCTACTGTGCGAAGAGAACGACCAACCGGGCCCGGTCCTTCACCGCTCCCACGCCACGCGCATCCACGCGACGCAGAGCAACGATAGGACGTCTGCGCCGTCCATCTTTTCCGCCCTGGGGCTTGACGCATCGGGTGCTCGCTTCGCCTTCGGTGATCGGGAAAATATTTGGTTGTGGGATAGCGCTCGGGGAATGCTCGGGGAGCTCGGGAAGGGAGAACTTTCTCCCGTGCTCTACTCGCCCGACGGTCGCCATGTGGCCTATCTGCGCCTCGGGCCGACCTCCTCGAGCGCTGCCGCGGATCTGATGTTGTTCGACGCGGGAACAGGTGAGTCGCGCTTGCTTGCTTCGGGTACGCCCACGACTTCGCCATTTGCGCAATTCTCTGCCGACGGAACGGGCCTAGTATTCGCCGCAAACGACGCGGGTGACGGTACGGGGATAGATATCGTGTATGCGTCGTTGATAGACGATAGCTCTGCCGTCATCGCCAAAAAAATCCAATCCGTGACGCATCAACCCTACGTCGTGTTCGGCGCGAGCGGACGGGATCTCGTTTTTGGCCCCGAGAGCGCGGTGGGCGTCGAGCAGCCGCTTGCGCGTTTCGACGTGGCGACGCAAGAGGTCACGGACCTAGGGGCGGTCAATGACCTGGCGGCATCGCCGGATGGCTCGTTCTTAGCGTTTGCCGATGCCACGGGGCAGATCCGCCTCTGGGATGATCACGCCGGCAGTACGCGCGTCCTGTTCAAACCGAATGTGGCCTCGACCAACCCTAATTATCGGTCCGGGCTTACGGTCAGCCCCGACGGTCGCCGTTTCGCGTTCCTCACCAGCGACGGCCGTGGCAACGTCTACGATACGGCGCCGCCAGCAGGAAAGCCCGGCACTACGCTGCTCGGCACGGGAGGCATCGAGTGCTACTCGACATCCTCGACGACACGACCGCTGGCGGTGCTTTTCGCGCCGGACAGCAGCGGTGCGTTCTATTGGTCGACGCAGCTGGCAGGCCAAAGTGATTGCTACGGCGGCGCAACCTCGCCGTCATTCGGATGGCTCGCCTTTAACGAACCAGCTGCCGCCTCGAGCGCTCCCACGGGGGACGTCTCCACGTTCGGCCCGCACGGCGAGGTACTGACCACCTCCGACAAGAAGGTGAAATACTGGTCGCCGTCGCGCGGCACACTCTCCGTGCTCGACCTGACCGCGGAAGAGTGGCCGTTGCCCCAGATCACGGCCGCCTTCACCCGCGAGGGGAACGCACTCGCGTTCAGTGTAGCCAACTACGCTACCTCCACCACTAGGCTACTCGCCTGGGACGCGGCGGCGGGCAGCGCCACTGAACTCACCTCCGCGTTGAAACTCAATCCTCGTTACCAGATCGGCGCGACTTCTGGCCAGGTGGCGTTCAGCGATGACCCGACTGACGCGACGGCGCAGACGCTGAAACTTTGGACACCGGGCAGCGCCACGCCGCAAGCGCTGCTCGACGCGATGGATGGCCAACTCGTGAGCAACAGCGGCAAGGCGTTTGCCACGCACGGCAAGCGCGGCACCGAGCAAGGCATCTTTGCGTTTCGATTCGGCGACAGCCAGCCCACGTTGATCGAGGAAGGTAGGCTGCTCGCCATCTCCGACACCCAGCTCTTCTTCCAAGCGTTGGATGGTGTCTTCGTACAGGCGTATTGAGCACTCGAATCGACCGCTCAACCGCTGCGGACAGACCACTGAGGTTGGCAGGTTCATCGCCTGTTTAGTGTAAGCACTCGATCGGCGTGACCGGCGCGCCGATCTCGAGGAAGACGCCGGCGCCCATGGTTTTCCTGGCCAGCACGCCGATGCTTTGCTTCACCAGCTCGGGCAGAACCAAGTGCTCGATGCTCTCGTCGTTGGTGACGGTGTTGGGCGCGTCGTGTGACGGCTCAGACGTTGCCCCGGATGGCTCAGACGTTGCATTGATCGAGGACCGCCGGCCTTTAGCAAAATTACGCCGCGTGCGTGGCTTCGATTGGCACGCTTTGGCACAGAAAGGGATTCGAATGTCTTGTTCTCACTCGTGGCTCGCCGTTTTCTTCCTGGTGACCGCTTGCGGAGGCACCGTCACCAGCGAGCACGAGCCCACCGGCGGGGATTCGCCCGGCGGTGCCGGCGTGGGCGGTACGGGTGTGGGCGGTAGCGGTGCAGGCGGCAGCGGCGCAGGCGGCAGCGGCGCAGGCGGCAGCGGTGTTGGCCGCGCCGGTACCGGCAGCGCCGGAGCGCCGGTTGGGGGCAGCGGTGGGCACGTGGCGCGCGAGCCAACGCGGCATCGAGGCGAGGCGACGGCTTGCGGAGTGCCACCGCCGGGTAGCGGAATGGCCGGAGGCTCTGCGCAGGGGGCGGCGCCCCCCCCGCAGGAGTGCACTCAGAATAGCGAATGCACCTCTGGCCGCAACGGGCGCTGCACCGACCAATACTGCAGCTACGACGAGTGCTTTGCTGACACGGACTGCGCGGCCAGAGCGGTGTGCATCTGCAGCGCTCCCGACGGAACGGGCAATCGCTGCGCCGCGCCGGGCTGTCAGGTCGACGCTGATTGTCCGGGCAGTTGGTGCAGCCCGACTTTTGGACCCTGTGGCTTATATGGGGGCATCCTGAGTTACTCGTGTCACAGCGCTCAGGACGAGTGCGTCGATGATACGGATTGTTCCGACGGATCGGCCGGCGTCGCATATTGCACGTACGATCCGCAAGTCACGCACTGGATCTGCAGCTCCGCGCAGTGCGTGGGTTAGTCCGCGCGATGGGCCGCCGCCGCCGCCGTGAATGGGGAGCTGGGCTGATGGCGCTCGGGCTGCTCGCTGGTTGCGAGCGAGCGCCCGAGCGCGAGTCGGAGACGGCGACGCTGAATTTCGCGGACCGCTTCCTCGACGAACGGGCGTTCCGGCGCGAGAGCCTGGAACGCGCCGTGGAGAACCCGGCCAACGATTACAGCGCGCTGCGCCTAGCCGAGTACGCAATCGCGAGCGGCGCGACCACGACCGGTTGGGATGCGCTCCAAATCTGGAACCCCGCCGTTCAGCCCCTTGTCGTTGCGGATGAAGGAGCTGCAATCCCAATCGAGGCGTCGGTTTGGGACGGTCGGACACCGCAGTCGAGCGCGGATTGGCTTGCGTTGGGGCAACGCGCTTTCGAACTTTGGCCCGTCGAAATCGACGATCGTGCGGGTGCACTGGCCGAATCTGCGAGCGCGCGTGCGGAGTTCGGGATGTGGACCGACGATCGCGGACGGATTGCTGGCCTCGTGCGCGTAGTCACGGCGGATGGTGGCCAGCACGTGGCGTGGACGTGCAGTGGCTGCCATGCGCGGCTGGGCGAACACGGCCAGCTCATGCTGGGCCCGGCCGCGGTCGAGCTCGATCGCGGTGGCATGAGTCCGGCGCTGCCCGATGGCAGTGCGTCGCCAGCCTGGGCCTGGGGCAAGGGGCGCATCGATGTAACGGCCGACGGCATCGAGAACCCGACCGCTATCCCGGACTTGCGTGCCACCTCGCATCAAAGCCACCTGCATTGCGAAGCCACGCTGAAAAATAGCCTGCCCGCTCTAGCCGTTCGCATCGAGAGCTTGATGATCGAAAATCTTCGGCAGCGCTTTCGCCCACCGCGTGAGCTCGCGGTCGCTCTGGCGTTGTTCGTCACTCAGCTGGGTGAGCCGGGGCAGACCGGGGATAGCGTGGCTGCGCCCGAAGGCGCTCGTCTCTTCGGCGACTACTGCGCCGGGTGTCACCATGCCGATGGTTCGAGTGCGCCGCCGGTCGTGCCCGAACTGGTCGGAACCGATCGTCGTGCGGCGGATTCTCCCTCGCGCACGACCGGCCGCTACCGCATTCCTTCACTTTGGCAGGTGGCTGACCGCGGGCAATTGCTGCACGACGGGACGGTCACGGACCTAACGCGGCTATTGGACCCGCAGCGCCTCGCTACGGTACCGGGGCACCCGTTCGGGCTCGAACTCGAGCCGAGCGCGCGCGCCGCTTTGATCGAGTTCGTGAACACGATTGGCAGGTAGGCTGGGGTAGAGAGCAGAATCGCTCGGGCGGCCCGCCCCGGTGCGCGCGCTGCGGTTCCAAAGAGGTGGTGGTTACTCGAGTCTTGCGCCACTCAGCACAGGGGCCGTGACGATCAGGTCGGGTATCCCAATGCAATCGGAAGCGGCTTTGCCGCCGAAGGCTGGGTGCTTTCGGATGCGCCTCGTGACCATCACCACCATTCCCCTTGAGCCAGGGCCAGTCCGTGTTCACAATTCCTGGCATGTGCCGGAACATTCGTCCGTTGTTCAATTTTGCGCCGCCTGCGACGGAGGAGGAAATTCGTGCGGCGGCGCTGCAGTATGTGCGTAAAGTGAGCGGTGTTTCCAAGCCTTCGCAGGCGAACCAGGCGGAGTTCGAGCGCGCCGTGGAGGAGGTCGCGGGCGTCACGCGCCACTTGGTCGAGGCGTTGGTGACGAACGCACCACCGCGTGATCGCGAAGAAGAACGGGTGAAGGCCAAGGCGCGCAATGTTCGGCGCTTTGGCGCCACTGGGCGAAGCTAGCGCGAGCGCCGCTCGCTCGATTTCGGCTCGGTGTGAGCGCGACCGACTCGATGATACGCACAATACCTATCGGCGCTGTGTCGGACTGCGGACTCGACTCCCTATTCGATCAGGTCCAAGAACCAGCGGAGACCTTGAGCAATGTTCCGCAGCAACGGTGCCGGAACCGCACCTGCCATCTCGACGAGGACCTCCTTGTTTACGGTCGCAATCCGAGAGGCATTGGCCACGGAATCTCGCGGGAGGCCAGCCAGCCTGCCCGGGCGGCCAAAAGGAGCAGTTGCTAGAGAAATGGGTTAGCCTAGCGGGTCGCATGTTTGGGCCTCAGCGACGCTTGGTGAAGGTCAGGGTGACGACGCCGAGCCGTGCACGCGCGATCGCTTGCCTGGCGCTTTCGTGTGCGGGGTTGCCGTCGTGCTCGTCCGGCGCGCCGACACCCGGGCCGCCCGCTCCGCCGCAGGACCGCGTGTTCATTAGCCAGGCCGGCTCGAGCACCTTGCTGGTCGTGGACGCACAATCCGGCGAAACCGCTGCGCGCATCGAGGTGGGTATGCTCCCGCACAACATCGTCGTGTCGCCCGATCGTCGCACGCTTTACACGGCGCTGGTCGGCTCGCAAGCGATCGCCGAGATCGACGTGGCCACGCTGAGCCTCCGCCGCACGCTGCTCACCGCTCCGGTACCGGAGCGGCGCCCCGAC
>Ga0302321_100001921_pt1 | contig 17755 bp, 11 predicted proteins | sample Fen_T0_1_FD_202505 | JGI IMG/M metagenome (GOLD analysis project Ga0302321, IMG submission 202505) | Peat permafrost microbial communities from Stordalen Mire near Abisko, Sweden - Fen_T0_1 | ecosystem: Environmental > Terrestrial > Soil > Wetlands > Permafrost | place: Sweden: Abisko...
TTATTACTACATCAGGAAGTTATACTGTAAAAGTGACCAACTCAGGAGGTTGTCAGAGTACATCATCAGCAATTGTAGTCACTGTCAATGCTTTACCGGCAACACCAATAATTACCGCAGGGGGTCCAACTACTTTCTGTACCGGGGAAAGTGTAACCTTAACCTCAAGCGTTGGAACAAGTTACCTGTGGTCAAATGGAGCAAACACTTCAAGTATAACTGTTACTACGGCAGGAAGTTACACTGTAAGAGTAACAAACTCAAGTGGATGTCAGAGTGCAGCATCAGTAGCCACGATAATAACTGTAAATACGTTACCGTCAACTCCAACAATTACTGCAGGCGGTCCAAAAACTTTCTGTTCGGGCGGTAGCGTAACTTTATCATCAAGTGCCGGTTCAACTTACCTATGGTCAAACGGCGCAACCACACAAGCTATAAATGTTACCTCATCTGGAAATTATACCGTCAGGGTAACAAATGCAAACGGATGTCAGAGTGCATCATCGGCAGTGACTATAGTAACTGTAAATAATTTACCGGGAACGCCCACAATTACAGCTAGTAGTACAACTACCTTTTGTGCAGGAGGTAACGTAACTTTAACATCAAGCACGGGCTCAAGTTATCTATGGTCAAATGGAGCAACTACATCAAGTATAAACGTTACTGTTTCAGGGAGTTATACGGTACAAGTGAAAAATGCAAGCGGGTGTCAGAGTTTGCCATCAGCAGCAACATCAGTAACAGGTAATACTCTCCCTCCGACTCCGACAATTACAGCCAGCGGTCCCACAACTTTCTGTGCCGGTGGTAGCGTTATTTTAACTTCAAGTTCAGGAGCAAGCTACCTGTGGTCAAATGGTGCAACCACAGCAAGTTTAAATGTAACAACAGCTGGAAGTTACACTGTCAAGGTAACAAATGCAAGCGGATGCCAGAGTGCCTCATCTGTAGCAACAATAGTTACAGTAACCGCCTTACCGGCAACACCCACAATTTCAGCCGGAGGTCCAACAACTTTCTGTGCCGGAGGTAATGTAACCTTAACCTCAAGTACAGGTTCAACTTACTTGTGGTCAAACGGAGCAATTACCAGAAGTATAAATGTGTCAACATCAGGAAGTTATTCAGTTCAGGTAACCAATGCAAACGGATGTCAGAGCCCAGTATCTGCTGCGACTATAGTAAATGTAAACGCAGTCCCCGTAGTAAATGCCGGAACAGATATCACTATTCCAAATGGAACAAGCACAACAATCAATGTAACAGTAACGGGGACAGGTCCATTTTCCTATAGTTGGTCACCTTCCTCACAACTTATTAATGCTTCAATAAAAGATCCGACAACTGTGAATTTGGCTGCAACAACTATCTTTACTTTAACTGCTACTTCACTTACAACAACATGTTCTAACACCGATGCAGTATCAGTAAACATTAGTGGAGTCCCATTAAATTCAACTCCGACAGCTACACCTTTAACGGTCTGTTCCGGTGCTGGTGTACAATTACATGCCTTAGCAGCTGGCGGATCAGGTACTTATTTCTATACCTGGATTTCGACACCTCTTGGGTTTACATCATCCGTTGCTGATCCGATAGCTAATCCTTCAGTTTCTACAAATTATCAGGTAGCCGTTTCAGACGGATTTAATAGTGTTAATCGTCAAGTTGTAGTAACTGTTAATGCTCTGCCTCTTACTCCAGTTATTACAGCCGGAGGTCCAACGACTTTCTGTACAGGGGGTAGTGTAACCTTAACATCCAGTGCAGGTACAAGTTATTTATGGTCAGATGGAGAAACTACACAAAGTATAAATGTTACTTCTGCAGGAAGTTATACAGTTCAGGTGACCAATGCAGGCGGATGTCAGAGCGCACAATCCGCAGCCAGAGTTGTAACAGTAAATGCTGTGCCGGTGACCCCAACTATCACAGCCGGCGGACCGACAACTTTCTGTAACGGTGGTAGTGTAACTTTAACATCCAGTGCAGGAACCAATTATTTATGGTCAAGTGGAGAAACAACACAAAGTATAAATGTTACCACCTCAGGTAGCTATGCAGTAAAAGTAATAAATGGAAGTGGATGTCAGAGTGCATTATCAGTAGCAACTGTTGTTACAGTAAATGCTTCACCGGCGATGCCTTCTATTACAGCTGAAGGTCCGACAACCTTCTGTGCAGGCGGTAATGTAACCTTATCTTCAAGTGCCGAAACAAGTTATTTATGGTCAAATGGAGAAACTACACAAAGTATAAATGTTACTAATACAGGAACTTATTCAGTTCAGGTAACAAATACAAACGGATGCCAGAGCGCGACATCATTAGCCACCTCAGTTATAGTAAATGCTTTACCGGGAACACCAACAATTACAGCTGATGGTCCGACAACCTTCTGTGATGGTGGTAATGTGACTTTAACTTCAAGTGCAAGTACAAGTTACTTATGGTCAAACGGAGCAGTATCAGCGAATATAAACATTACCAAATCAGGAAGTTATACAGTTCAGGTAATTACAATAAGCGGATGTCAGAGTGCACCATCAGCAGTCACAGTTGTAACTGTAAATGCATTACCGCCAACACCAACAATTTCATCTGGTGGGCCAACGACTTTCTGTACTGGTGGTAGTGTGACGTTAACTTCAAGTGCAGAAGCAAGTTATTTATGGTCCAATTCTGCAACTTTACCGGCTATAAATGTTACAACAGCAGGAAGCTATACCGTTCAGGTTACAAATGCAAGCGGATGCCAGAGTGCATCTTCGGTTCCGACTATATTAACAGTAAATGCGCTGCCAGGAATACCAACTGTTACAGCTGAAGGTCCAACAACATTCTGTGAAGGGGATTCAGTGACTTTAACCTCGAGTGAAGGAAATAGTTATTTATGGTCAAGTGGAGAAACATTACCAGGTATAACTGTTTCCACAGCAGGAAGCTATACTGTTAAAGTAACCAATGAAAACGGATGTCTGAGTACCGTATCAGGTTCTGTCGCAATAGTTGTAAATACCTTACCGGTAGTTTCCACAGGAAATAATGGTCCGGTCTGTGAAGGAAGCGCTCTCAGCCTGACTGGCGGCCCCGCCGGTATGAAGGTCTATTACTGGTCGGGTCCGGGTGAATTCTCCTCAATATTACAAAATCCATCAGTAACAGACAGTGCTACTTTAGATATGGCCGGGATTTATACTCTAATTGTTGCCAATACCAATGGATGTACCAATACGGCTACACAGAGTATAGTTGTTAATGCAACCCCGATAGCAAATGCAGGGCCGGACCAGGAATTGAAATTTATGTTTGAAACACAAATGAATGCAGAATTGTTAGCATCTGAAACAGGCGAATGGTCGTTGATTTCCGGTTCAGGCAACATAGATGATATTCATTCTCCTACAACCAGAATAACAAATTTATTAATAGGGGAAAATTTATATTTGTGGAAACTGAGTAATGGCAATTGTGAGGACACTGCTGAAGTTAAAATTACTGTTTATGATGAATTTGTGCCTTCAGTAATCACACCCAATGGTGATGGAAAAAATGATAATTTTAAAATCAGTGAATTTAGTGGTAAGGTTGAGCTGATAATCTTTAACAGGTGGGGAAATGAAGAATACAGAAGCGGAAATTATATAAATGATTGGAACGGACGAAATAATAAAGGTGTGGAACTTCCAAATGACACCTATTTCTATATTTTGAAATTTGACAATGGCAGAGTATTAAAAGGCTCTGTATTAATTAAAAGGTAAATGAAACGGTTGTTTCTGAGCATTCTGGCAGTGCTATTTTCATTGCATCTTTCAGCACAAATGTTTCCGCTGTCGGATCATTATGTAGTTAATGCCCTGGCTATAAATCCTGCTTTTGCAGGTTGCCAGGATGCACTTAGTTTAACCGCTTCATACAGGAATCAATGGGTTGGATTTAATGATGCGCCAAAAAGCTATATTCTGGCCATTCATACACCTGTTTTTAATGACAGAGTCGGGCTTGGATTACTGGTTGAAAATAATAGTATTGGTATATTTAAAGAAACCAGTTTTCTTGGGAATTATGCGTATAGGATGCAACTACATGGTGGCAAATTAGCTTTGGGATTGGGTTTTGGTGTCACTGTTTACAATATTGCATGGAATGAGCTTGTTGTAGCAGATGCCAATGATGCCCAATTGGCAAACAATCCGACTGCATCAGTTTTGCCAACTTTTAGTCTGGGTGCTTATTATTATGCAAAAAAGTACTATATCGGATTTTCAATGCCTCTCTTCTTAAGCCATGAACTGGATAAAAGCACAGGTAAATATAAAGTGGATAACAATTTCTCCGGGACAAATTATTTTTTTTCCGCAGGTTATGAAATAGGAATATGCCCCCAGGTTAAATTCAGCCCTTCCCTGTTAATTAAATTTCATCCGGAGAATGCGATACAGATTGATTATACTGCACAGATAAATTTAAAAGACAGGATCTGGATGGGAGTTGGCTACCGGAACAAAAACATGCTGGTTGGTATGCTTCAATGTCAGCTAAATTATCAAATCAGAATGGGATATTCCTATGATTATGATTTTGGTAGGATCGGGAAATATGTAAATGGCACACATGAGATCGTTTTAAACTATGTATTTAAATTTGCGAGAAAGGTGATGGGACCAAGACAATTTTAGAGGATAAATCATATGTACAAATACCTTTACATACTATTACCGTTATCACTATTCTTTAATATTGAATTAAATGCCCAGCCAGATAGTTATATTGTAATGCCTGCCCCGTTTAGTACCAGAGTATGTGATGAATTTTCTCCCGTATTTTATAAGGGAGGAATTGTATTCTGTTCAAATGAAAGAGACAATTCCCTGGTAAGTTATAAGGATGAACAAAACAGGCTTTTTAAAATATTTTTTGTTACAAAAAGGAGCAGTAATGGATGGAATCATCCAAAAATACTTGCAAAGGAAATTACAACTGCCTTTAATGATGGTCCTGCCACATTCAATGAAAAAGGGAACATCATATACTATACAAGAAATAATTCTATTGAGAATGCATTGAGAAATATTTCTGATACTTCAAATAAGCTGGGTATTTATTCTGCAGAATTCGCAGACGGGAAATGGAGTAACATTAAACCTTTTATATATAATAATCCCCACTACTCTTTTTGCACACCTGCACTTACCCCCGGTGGAGAAAGAATATATTTTTCCTCAGATATGCCCGGTGGTAATGGCGGAATGGATCTCTATTATTGCGACAGACAAAATAATAGTTGGGATCAGCCTGTAAATCTTGGTCCTCTTATAAATACAAATAAAAATGAATCCTTTCCATTTGCCTGTAAATATGGTAAACTCTACTTTGCATCAGACGGTCTTAAAGGTCTAGGCGGGAAGGACCTGTTTTATACGCAGGAAATCAACGGAGAATGGATAAATCCGGTGCATCTTGATTCAGCAATTAATTCGACAGCTGATGATTTTGGGATTGTCGTTGATTCAACATTTGAGAATGGATTTTTTTCAACGAACAGGCTGAAAACGGATGATATCTTCAGTTTCAGGTCAGCTCCTAAAGAATTTACCAGTTGTGATAGTATGAAGAAAAATAATTATTGTTTTACATTCTATGATGAAAAACAACAAATTCTTGATACTGTCCCGGCTATATATCAATGGAGTTTTGGGGACGGATTAATACATATTGGTAAAGAGGTACGGCACTGTTTCCCCGGTCCGGGAAAATACCCTGTTTCACTCATTATAATTGATGAACTTACCAGCGATACTATAGCAAAACGGGTAGAGTATAAGGCAGAACTTGAAAATATCAGGCAGGCCTACATTAATTCAGACAAAGTTGGTATGGTTGATAAATCTATGTCCTTCAATGGTGTAACTTCCGATCTGAAAGGAATAAGAATAACAGACTACTTCTGGGACTTTGGAGACGGTTTTAAGCAAGGAGGGCCCTCCGTAAGCAACACATTTAAAAAGAAAGGTGAATATATTGTGAAGTTGGGCTTACTTTCTGAAAAAGACAGTCTCGGGGTGGTTAAGAAAACATGTGTTATGAAACAAATAAAAATAAACTGAATTGAAAAGATACGTATTGATTATATCATTTATTCTAATAGCCGGCACAGGTCTCTTTTCACAATCTGCTCCGGCAATTGATGAAAACATACCTTACCTGATGACCTTTGGGGGAAACGCCCTCACATCATGGGGGGATGATGATTTTTGCCAGATCTTCTATTGTATTATTCCTCCTTCACAAACTGATCCTGTGTATATCCGTGTTTATGATCCCGATACTGGAGGAGACCTTGATGAATTGAAAGGAGAATTTAATACTATTGTTAACTTTTCAATTTATGGAGGAAATGATTGCTGGTCGGATACCTCAGCACAGGTCCTTAATAAGACAGGAAATTACAAGAGCGGATATTTATTGTCATCCAAATCATTTGGAGTTGAGCCGAAATATGATAAAAAGTGGTATACATTTGGACCTTTTAATCCCTCTGAAGGAAAGTATGTTGAGAAACTTGGGGGCCGGGTTTTTAAAATTATTGCACTTGGGATATCAGGAGATGATGGAAATATTTATAAATATTTTTTAAGTACAAGTCCTGTGGAAAATATTCCGGTTGAGGGAGGCAATTTCTTTACTTATAAATATCATTTCAGGCTATCGGATGATCAGAAACATGTATGTCAGATATATCCATTTGTGGATGACAAAACAATTTCTATCCAGGTTTCAGATTTTGACTGGGATGATGATGGAACGATCAAGATATTTTCAGTTGCCAAAAATGGGATATTGTGCGATGTTTCTTCAGAAAACAACTGGGTAATAAGGGACTTCCCCATAGTGGAAGAAGAAAAAAACTCGACCTTAGAGATACAATTCGTAAAGAATCAAACCGTACTGGTGAGAAACAATAATGTTGTGATCATTGTCAGAAATCAGTATGGGATCTCTATGCCATTTTATGTTGTTCCAATTGGTGGCGTTCCGGTATATTCTCCTAAAATACGAATGAAATGAGTACTCATGGTATTTCCTGCGCTTCATTCGTTATTGGCTGTTTAAGGGAATATATAAATTGTAAATCGATTCTGATTTCATTTTTTACGATAATTTCCATAAATGCATTTCCCCAGGATTATAATTTCCGGAACTTCAATTTAGAAGATGGATTGCCTCAATCATATGTCTATTCTATCATCCAGGATTTGCAAGGTTATTTATGGGTTGGTACAGGGAACGGATTATCGAGATATAATGGTTTTATGTTTGAGAACTATCTTACCATTGACTCATTGGCAAACAGCTTTATAACTTGTAGTATCAGCGATAATGAAGGTTTGTGGTTCGGGCATTATAATGGTGGCTTGTCTTATTTTAATGGGAAAAAGTATCACACAGTAAATACACGCCCGCCGAATAAAAGCCCTGTAACACATTTTTCAAAAAGCCCTGATGGCCGGATCTGGGCAAGTACCTATTCTGACGGATTACTGAAATTAAGTAAAGATACAGGAGCTGTAAAACATTTTCTGTTTAAAGATCAGACAATTATAATATCGTTTGAATTTCTTGATGATAGTCAATTACTTGTCGGTACAAATTCAGGCCTGTTATTCTGCAGAGTAACAGAATCAGGGAAAATTGAAATAATACGTCGTATTTCAGAAATACCTGAATCGAAAATAACCTGTATTCAAAAAATTAAGAACAAATCTCTATTTTATGTTGCTACTGAAAATGAAGGCATATTTGAAATCAGTAATGACAATAACCTGTTAAAAGTTGTAAAAATTATTATAGAACCCGGTTCCGACCTTTCAGGCATACAATATCTTTATAAAGACAGCCGGTCAAACCTATGGTTAGGTTCATTTGGAAAAGGGCTCATAAAAATGAGTTATTCAGGTTCAGGTGAGTTAACCGGTGTTAATTATTTTAATAAGTCAAATGGATTTCCTGCAGATAATGTAAAAACTATATTTGAGGACAATGAAGGAAACATTTGGAGTGGCAATTTTGGTCAGGGATTGACTCTTATCACGCCTAAGACTTTTTCAGTTTTTTCATTCGGTAACCCATTATATGGGAATAATATCTTTTCGTTCTTTTTCGATCAAAAATATAAGTGGATAGGGACTGAAAATGGTCTTGTAAAAATGGATCTGAAAACCAGTAAAGTTGTTAAGTTTTACGGCAAAGGAAGCGGATTACCAAAAGATAAGGTCACAACGATCTATTCCACCGATGGAAAGGAACTTTGGATTGGAACCGGAGAGAATGGCGTTTTTTTACTTGAGACAATAAATGACAAAATTTTTAAGTATCCGGTTGAGAATGGTGTACTAGAAAACTCAATAACGATAATAACGGGAAAAGGAGAAGAGATTTGGATCGGTACCCGTAAAGGGTTATGGAATATTAATCGGAGTACGAAAAGAAAAAAATTGTATTCTATTAGCCAGGGGGGATTACCTCATAATTTTATTAACAGTTTATATATTGATAGAATCGGAAGATTATGGATAACCACTCCAGGCAGTACTCTGGCATATATTCAGGATGATAAAGTCTCTAAGATGCCTGTAAATTCCCGCAGTGGAAATCTGACATTGGGCCCCATCACTGAAGATCAGGATTCCCGGATTTGGATAGGATCAAACGGGAATGGTATTTTTATGATACAGTCCGATTCCATTGTTAATCTTACGACTAAAGAAGGTCTTTTGTCCAATTTCTGTTACTCGGTCATTGGTGATGAGAATAAAAATATCTGGGTTGGTCATAGAGGTGGATTAAGCAGAATCAAAACTGTTGACTATTCAATTAAACCTATCCAGCATATCGAAGGAATAAATGAAAGTTACATGTTTAATCCCAATGCAATAATTAAAGATGCCAGCGGGAAAATCTGGTTCGGATCTGATAAAGGGATGGTTTCCTATAATCCATCAATGGAGTATCCGGATATACAGCCACCGGTCTTGGGAATCACCTCAATAAAAATAAATAATGATGAAAAAGATATTATAGAAAGAATAATTCTTTCTCCTGGCAAATATAAAATAAGAATTGATTTTTTGGGCGTAAGTTTGAAGGAGCCTCAACTTGTTAATTATCAGTATAAACTGGAAGGATTTGATCAATGGTCCGAAATTACAAAAAACACAAGTATCACCTATAATCATATAACAGCCGGTAACTATACATTTATCCTGAAAGCCTCAAGTGGAGATGGAGCTGTATCACCGAATCCATTGACTATTGGTTTCATTATAAAGAAACCTGTATGGAAGAAATGGTGGTTTTACCCTGTAAATGTTCTTCTTTTGATCATCCTGATTGTCATTTATATAAAAAGACGCGAATACAAATTTCATTCTGAAAAAAGAATGCTAGAGGAAAAAGTCACAGAAAGGACAATTGAAATTCAAAGTCAGAAAAATGAAATTAAATCTCAACACGATATTATTAACGAGAAGAACGCCAATATAACTTCCAGCATAAAATATGCGAGCCATATACAAAATGCGGTTTTGCCTCCCCTGGAACTCATAGACAAATTACTCCCCGATAATTTTATCTTAAATAAACCAAAAGATATAGTAAGTGGCGACTTTTACTGGATAGCAGAAAAGGATAACAAAATTGTTTTTACAGTGGCTGATTGTACGGGGCATGGAGTACCGGGAGCATTTATGAGCCTAATGGGCATTACATTATTAAATGAAATAGTTAATATTAAGGGCATTACAAGATCAGATGCCATTGTCACTGAACTGCGTGAAAAGCTTATTCATTCACTTCAGCAAAGTAGAAAAGATATTCCTACCTCCGATGGATTTGACATAGCTCTCTGTGTACTTGATCAGCAACAGAAAAGAATTCAGTATACAGGAGGGATGAATAATCTTATCTACATTCATGAAGGGAAACTGGAGGTGATAAGGGCAGATCGTACTTCTGTCTGTTTTGTGTATGACAATTCCGGCCCTTTCACAATGAAGGAAATTGATTATCAAAAAGGAGATATATTTTACCTCTTTTCCGATGGATATCAGGATCAGTTTGGCGGGGAACATGACAGAAAGTTCTTTGTGCACCGGTTTTATACATTGTTGCTCGACATACATAGAAAGCCAATGATAAAACAAAAAGAAATGCTTGAAAAAAATCTGAAGGAATGGATGAGGGATAATGAACAAACAGACGATATTACAGTGATGGGTATCAGAATATAAGAAAGAGTGTTTATCTATAATCAAATTCACTTTGTTACCGTTGCTTTTGCAATGGACATTATCGAGAAGACGAAAAGAAAGAAGCCTAATCATTTACTGGAAAGTGTTATCTTTAATTCGAATGAAGAGGGCAATTGTATCCAGATGATGCATAACGGAAGTTATGATGACGAGCCGGAAAGTTTCAGGAAAATGGAAGATTTTTGTATAGAAAATAATTACACAAGAGTGTCAAAAACGCACAGTGAAATCTATCTTTCTGATGCCAGAAAAGTTATACCCGATAAATTAAAAACTGTTCTTAGATTTAAAATTATCTTGCCATGATTAAAAAAGACATTTTCTCTTCATTGTTGATACTACTATTTGTTATCACAGGACCTGGTCTAAAAGCACAGAACAATCAGAAATCTCTTTCAAAAATTATGAAAAGCCAGGCAATTGCACTTTCCGGTTTTAAACACAGCGATATCGGAAACCCTTCGATTAAGGGAACAGTTAAAATTACAAAGGATTGTTTTGATGTTACAGCCGGTGGTGCTGACATCTGGGGAGTAAAAGATGAATTCAATTTTGTCTATGTCGAGCGTACCGGGGATTTTGATATTATATCGCGCATTGAAAGTCTAAATTCTGCGAATTTATATACGAAAGCAGGCTTAATGGCTCGTGAGGATCTTACTGCAGGATGTAGGCATATATATTTCCAGGTGTTCTCTGATAACAATGCCAGAAATAAGAACAACGGAGGCTACGAATTTCAGTATCGTCAGGTAAGAGATAGCTCAATGAAAGCTATATATCCCAAAAGTTTCGAAGGCACACCAGAGTTTCCGGTCGCATTTCCGAATACGTGGATCAGATTACAACGTGTACGGAACGAGTTCACAGGCTACTACAGCAGTAACGGAAAGAGCTGGAAACCATATACATCATTTACACTGGAGCTACCAGAGAAGATTTACCTGGGTTTAGCAATTACTTCCCATAATTCTTCCCACGCTGCATCTGCAAAGTTCAGAAATATTGAAGAGCTGAAACAATAGATTAAACAGAAGAGACTATGGTAATTGATCATGTAGCAATTTGGACAACACAACTGGAAAAGTTGAAAGATTATTATGCTAAATACTTCAATGGCCGGCCAAATAAAAAGTACTTAAATAAGGATAGACATTTTGAAAGTTACTTCGTGTCATTTGACTCAGGCACCCGGCTTGAATTAATGCAGATGCCGGGGATACCTCAGAACCTTAATGACCCTGCCGGGAAACAGTATCAGGGTATTATTCATTTGTCATTCGGTATGGATAATATGGATAGAGTCGATGATAAATTCAATGAATTAACAAAGGACGGATATAAAATTCTACGTGGCCCAAGGAAAACGGGTGATGGTTACTGGGAATTTGAAACACTCGATCCGGATAATAACAGGATTGAAGTATCAGCTGTTTTCATGAAATAAAATCCGTTAGCACGCTATTTTGATGACAATTGTAAGAGATATGCTTGAGGGTGATAGCGAAAATGTGCTTGAAATCTACAGAATGGGACTCGAATCAAAAAATGCTACATTTGAAACAATTGTTCCAACCTGGCAGGAATGGAATTCAAAGCATCTCTCACACTCCAGATTTGTCTCAGTGTCTGATGGGAATGTTGTGGGATGGGCAGCTTTAACTCCCTTCTCCAACAGGGAAGTATATCAGGGAGTTGCCGAGGTGAGCATCTACGTTACAAACGGTTTCCATGGAAAGAAAGTAGGCTCGGGTCTGATGGAACAAATAATTATTTCCTCCGAACTTAATGGGATCTGGACTCTCGTTTCGAGTGTGTTCCCTGAAAATGAAGCAACCTTAAAGCTCCACACTAAATTCGGATTCAGGATTATCGGAAAAAGAGAAAAAATTGCCCGGCTGGATGGATTATGGAGGGACACTATATTGTTAGAAAGACGAAGTTTAAGCAATGTTTAAATTTTAAACTGGCTTTATTTTGCCACGAATGTGGCATAATATGAATAACCCCCGGTGAAACCGGGGGTCAGCAACCAATCCTCAGATATAAAGCCCTGAAGGGGCTTAATGATCTTAAATTCAGCTCTTTCAGAGCTGTTATATGATCATCTGGTTATACCCCTGGTTTCACCAGGGGTTATTCGTATCAAACTCTTTCAGAGCCTCGTGAAAACTGAATTATCAATATTAAAAAATTTATTTTTAAGATGCGGTCTCAAGATGAAAACGTCCAAATATGCCATTCAGGGTTCATTTATTTTGTATTTTTATCACGTATGAAAGCAATCGCAGCCATAATACTCGAAAATGACGAAGGTAAATTTTTACTTTACTTGCGCGATAACAAGCCTGACATACCTTTCCCCGACCACTGGGACCTGATCGGAGGACATATTGAAGAAGGAGAAACACCTGAAGAGGCCCTCCTACGCGAAGTCAAAGAGGAACTGGATTTAGATCTGAAAGAATATACGTTTTACAGAAAGTACGAATGCCTGAACGGTGATGCATACGAAAATATTAAATACATCTACTTCGGAAAAATAAACCTGCCAATTGAAAAAGTGACTCTGCTTGAGGGAGTCAGGCCACAATATTTTTCAAAGGAAGAAATACCCAATGTTAAATTTGCCAATATTCTCAAATCAATCGTAATGGATTATATATCTGATCATCAACAATAATTATTGTACTAACCTGATATAAAACCCGATTTTAAATTAAATCTGAATTCAATGAAGAAATCTTTAGCCCTTCTTTTTCTGATTCTCAGTGTCATTTCAAACGGACAGATATTAACAGTCAAATCACCCGATGGTAAAATTAATGTTACAATCACCAATAATGATATTCTGGGTTACTCTGTTTCATACAACGGGAGAGCTATTATTAACCCATCCCGCCTGGGTTTCGAATTTAAAGATGAACTTGCGATGACAGGCAATTTCTCAGTTGTTGATCAATCTGTTAAGAGTTTTAATGAGACCTGGGTTCCCGTTGTAAAATCCAAACATGCAGAGATTGTAAATAATTATAATGAGCTGCAGCTGACTTTGAAGGAAAAATCGGATCCAATGAGGCAGATGGAGCTATTTGTAAGGGCTTATAATGATGGTGCCGCATTTCAATGCAAACTTTTAAGAAGTGGCAAAGTCGGCGACAGACAGATTACAAAAGAATTAACAACATTCAATATCCCGGGTGATCCGAAAGCATGGATAGTCGAATATGGCGGGTACTCTTCTTCAAATGAAGCCGAGTTCATTGAGCATCCTCTGAGTTATCTCAATGAAAAGTCCATTGCCGGGATGCCTATGCTTATGGAATATGGAAATAATTGCTGGGTCGCAATTAGTGAAGCTAAAATCGACAATTATGCTGCATTCTATATTGGCACAAATAGTGCTGCTAATCAACTTACTACAAAACTTGTTCCTGTTCCCGGAGAACCTGAGGCAGGAGTAAAAGTGCGCTTTTCCGATGAGGTCTGTACGCCATGGCGTGTATTAATGATTGGAGAAACACCCGGAACTCTGATCGAATCCGAGATTATTCAGAACCTGAATGATCCATGTGCAATTAAAGATCCTTCGTGGATCAAACCCGGGATGAGCGCCTGGGACCACTGGTGGAGCGGTGAAGTGAAAATGGAGATGCCGGTCATAAAACAGTATATTGATCTCGCTTCTTCGATGGGCTGGCCCTACATGCTTGTCGACTGGCAATGGTATGGAAAGTTTAATTCACCTGATGCCGATATTACCAAATGGGCTCCCCAGATAAACATGCCTGAAATAATTGAATATGCCCGATCAAAGAATGTTAAAATCATCATCTGGCTATATTCAAGCGATGTTAACAGGAATTCAGCCTTTAAAAAGTCATTCCCGATATATGAAAAGTGGGGAGTTGCAGGTATTAAAATCGATTTCATGGACCGTGATGATCAGCAGATGGTCAACTGGTACCATGACATAATTAAATGTGCTGCTGAGAATCATCTTATGGTGGATTTTCATGGCGCCTATAAACCCGATGGCATAATAAGGACATGGCCCAATATGATCACCCGCGAGGGTGTTATGGGAAATGAATATTACAAATTCTCCAATAAGATGAGTCCCGAGCATAATGTAAAACTTGCATTCACCCGGATGCTTGCCGGACAAATGGATTATACACCTGGTGCCTTCCTGAATGTTACCAGGGAACAGTACAAAAATCAGACCCCGGCTGTTGTCTGGAACACCCGCGCTGCTGAACTCTCAAAGTTCGTGATTTATGAAAGTCCGCTTACAGTTGTCTGCGATCATCCTGATAATATTCTTAATCAGCCTGGTTCCGACTTTCTTAAATTAGTTCCTACTACATGGGATGATATTAAATTCATCAGCGGATATCCTGGTGATTATATCGCGATAGCTAAACGAAGTGGTGACAAATGGTTTGTCGGTGTAATGAATAACAGCATCGGAAAAAGTATTGACTTAAACCTCTCTTTTTTACCTGCAGGAAACTATAAAGCCCAAACCTGGAGTGATACCAAAAACTCCGATAAGGAACCAAAGGAGATAAAAAATGCTATCCTTTCAATAAAATCACCAGGTATCTTTAAAGTGAAAATGGCTAACGATGGAGGTTTTGTTGCAATATTAAAGAGAATAAACCAGTAATTCATCAGCCATGAATATTTGTTCGTACTTAAAAGATGATTATACGTAGATTTAAATATTACGGTGCTCTGCACCTAACATGTATTTTGCAAATATTTCTCTGCTACAAATATTTTGCGGCTCTGCCGCTTTAAATTTTAGCCAATGTACAGAGTACCATAATATTTGCAGACACATGTTTATCGAAGATTTAAAAGGTGCGTAGCACCATAATATTTGTAGATCCAGGTTTGTTCAGGAGATTAAAGGTGCAGAGCACCGTAATATTTTAAATCAAAAATTTGAATGAAATTCTGGAGAAAAACAGAGCAGAATCTATTACCTGTGGTAAAACCCCTTCAAACTGAAGGGAAATATAATATCTATCCCTCATTCAAACTTGAGGAGAACCAAATATTTTCCGGCTTTGAATCACTGGATGAAGTTCTGCTTAAACAGAAGAATGTTGTTATTGATGGATATATCGGCGTATTCTATGATCAATTCTCTCAAAAACTTGAAGAAAACTTTAAAAAGAAACAAATTAAGACTTCATGGAAATTCACATCAGATTATCTGAAACATCAGAAAGTTATAGATGAGATGATCTCTCCTTTTACCGGAGCTGACGATCCTGTCTTCGGAAAACGTACTTCACTGAAGTTGGAAGATTTTTTTGACATCAATCTGCTGAAGGAATTAAAACCCGATAATGAAGCTGATTTAAATATAATTATTGGTCCTGGTGCAACGCTGGCAGGTTGGAAGGGCTTGCTTGTATATATCGACATACCGAAAAACGAAATACAATTCAGATCACGCGCCGGAAGTATTACAAACCTGGGGGCATCATCACCGTCTGATCCGAAGTTGATGTATAAACGATTCTATTTTGTCGACTGGATTGTCCTTAACAGGTACAAAAGAGACATTTTAAACGAGGTTGACCTGTATATCGATGCACAGAGACCCGAATACCCTTGCATGATGACTGGAGAGCTCCTAAGGCACTCTCTGTCGGTTATGAGTCTGAATGTATTCAGAGTAAGACCATGGTTTGAACCGGGTACCTGGGGGGGAAGCTGGATCATGAATCATGTTAACGGTCTGAACAAAAATGTCCCTAATTATGCATGGTCATTCGAACTGATTTCCCCTGAAAACGGACTGCTGTTTGAAAGTTCCGGGAAAATGCTCGAAGTGTCATTCGATTGCCTGATGTACCAGGAAGCAAAATCAGTTCTTGGCGACTGTTATTATCGGTTTGACACTGATTTCCCTATCCGGTTCGATTTCCTCGATACTTTTGACGGAGGAAATCTTTCTGTACAATGCCATCCTCGTCCGGATTATATGAAAAAACATTTCGGTGAAGATTTTACACAGGAGGAAACTTACTATATACTCGATACTAAAGATAATGCAGTTGTATATCTTGGATTTCAGGAAGATATAGATTTTTCTGAATTCAGGAATGAACTGGAGGAAAGCATCATAAACTCTAAACCGGTCGATATAGAAAAGTATGTACAGAAACATCAGGCATCAAAACATGATCTGTTCCTCGTCCCGTATGGAACAATACATGGATCGGGTAAAGACAATCTTGTTCTCGAAATAAGCTCGACACCCTATATTTTTACATTCAAGATGTATGATTGGCTTCGCCCTGATCTTGATGGCAAACCAAGGCCTCTGAATATCCAAAGAGGAATGGATAATCTTTTTTTCGACCGGAAAGGCACTTACGTGAAGGAAAATCTGATTTCACAACCTGAACTTATTGATGAGGGGAAAGACTGGCGGTTTTACCATTTGCCAACCCATAAAACTCATTTATATGATGTTCACAGGTATCATTTTAAAAAATCAGTTAATATAAAAACTGAAAATAAGTGCCATGTGCTGAGCCTGGTCGAGGGAAGTACAATCATTGTTGAAACAGCAAACGGGTTTTCACAGATTTTCAGCTATGCGGAAACATTTGTGATCCCTGCTGCCGCCGGAAGTTATAAAATAATAAATCAGTCAGAGACTGAGGCTATTGTAGTAAAAGCGTTTGTGAAATAAATAGGGTTGGGGGGCAAATTAGAAGATAATTGGATTTGATTTTATAAAAACCCAGTATAAAATGAGAAGAATATGTTTATTATTCGGAATAGTAATTCTTTTATGGAATTCCATGAATGGTCAGTCATTCCTTACCCCCGAAGATTATCTTATTAACGGCTATTCAAAAAAAATCACAGGGTTGGATTACGATTACCAATCCTGCATCCCCGGATTAAGGGAAAGTATGCTGCTCAGGGCTACAAGCGGCAAGGACTTTATAGAATGGCAAACCGAGTCGGTGCCTTCGGGAATCGGAAAAAAGTATGCTACGTTTATCTGGGTTGCAGCTTTGGGCTCAAGTCCTGGACGTGCACGTATGGATCTCTCTGTTGAAGGGATGAAAAACTATTCTTTTTTTACTGATGGACTTCCTGTCTGGGAAGTGAAAGCTGACGACGGTTCTTCATTAAGTTTTAATTCAATTATGGTCGATCAGAACGGTGATAATCATGGATATATGATTTTAAGAATACCTGCGAAGAACTTGATTCCAGGTAATGCATTAAATATAAAAGTTACAGGAAGTGAGGCGAAGCTTACTTCGTGGTATATGACATTCAAAAAGGCTGTCAGAACAGGCGTAACAATGAATCCTTTTCCGGCAATAATAAAGAAAGGATCCTCTCAGCTTCAGCTGGTTGAAGCAGCAATTTTTTACTTTGGAAAAGAGACA
>Ga0302321_100001922_pt1 | contig 17750 bp, 22 predicted proteins | sample Fen_T0_1_FD_202505 | JGI IMG/M metagenome (GOLD analysis project Ga0302321, IMG submission 202505) | Peat permafrost microbial communities from Stordalen Mire near Abisko, Sweden - Fen_T0_1 | ecosystem: Environmental > Terrestrial > Soil > Wetlands > Permafrost | place: Sweden: Abisko...
TTGTGCTTTCGCCTTTCTCTTTTTCATCATATGTTGGATATCGCCCGTCTGTTGCTTATAGAGCAGTCGTTAATTACAATACTAGGGTGGAAGAACCTGACAATCAATGAGCAAAGCTTGTATTTTTGTCGGATAAGGAACAAAAGAGAGAATTTGTTGGGGAAGACAAAAAATCTTCAACAAGATCCTGGCGAAAAAAAGCAGCGATAGGAGTAGAAGCTATGGCGACCCCTCCCAAAAGTATGGATCGGCGCGTCCAGAAAACGCGTCAATTGTTGCGACAAGCATCCATAGAGGTCATGCAAGAAAAAGGCTTTCTGGCGATGACAATCCAGAATATAGCCGACAGGGCTAACGTCAATCGAAGCACTTTTTATGCTCACTATGTAGATAAATATGCCTTATTGGATGAGATTATTCGTGAGCAGTTTCAACAGATGCTGGCAAGCAAGCTCCCTCCTGTGCCCACATGGGATAGGAAAACGCTGCATCTGCTTATACAGATCGTCCTGGAACACTTCGAGGACGAGTATCGCCAGTGTGATCCGGCAGAAGTTATTGATCCATTGCTTGAACGCGCAACTCAGGAAGTACTGGCAGGAATCCTCCTGACGTGGCTGAAACAGGGGCGGAGCACAGAGACAGACTGGCGGGTGCCAATGGAAACAATTGCTCGTGTTGTGAGTTGGTCAATCCTGGGGGCCGCTGCCCATTGGGGAAAGGAAGCGACTACAATGTCATCCGAACAGGTGGCAAACGATATCTTACTGGTCATCACCGAGGGCGTGATGCATCTAGCCCCTGATATTTTACCTGCGTAGTATCTCAGTGCCAGATTCGTCAAAACTATATTCTGGACTTTCTTCTATGGCAAGCAGGAGCTCAAGATCGTGGCACTAGGGAGGGAGCCGAGCAGGGGGGTAAAGGGCATGGATAGGATCACCCTGCCTATGTGCCGTGGTGATAAGAACGGAACATTGAGAGGATCATTGTGACTCAGCCTGGTCACTGCGAGATTGCAAACTCAACTCCCTACATTCAGTGTACTGAGAGAGACAACAAGCAAGCAGCGTTTTCTCTCACTTATAACTATCCCGCTTTGCTTGCTTGCTATTTTTTCTTATACTATGCGTCCACGTCCGGCGTGGGGAATGAGCAGGTAGGCAATAATCATACCGCCGAGCAGGCCACCGACATGGCCCCAGATGGCAATACCAGAGCCAGCAGAGATGCCAAAGACGAGGTTAAGCAGAAGCCAGAAGACCCAGTTCATGATCGCGCCAGATCCGCCTGCGCCTAATGCTCGTCGGTTGATGATGTAGAAGACGCCAAGTGCGCCAAATACACCAAAGATCGCCCCTGAAGCACCAACCGCCACCTCGCCCGGCGAGAGCAGCAGGAATGAGATGCCCCCAAGAATGCCCGAAACCAGATAGATGACCAGATAGCGCCACTTCCCATAAAAAACTTCGACTGCCCGCCCAATGAAGAACAGCGAGAGCATATTCAGTCCAAGGTGAAAGTAACTATTTGGATCGTGTAGGAACATGGCTGTGAAGATGCGCCAGTATTGTCCCTGCAATACAAGAACATTCGCTTGTGCGCCCCATATAAACACGTTTGGGTCTAACTTCATGATCAGGTAAGCGATGACGTTGACCGCAATAAGTGCGTTCGTCACCAGACCTGGATACTGGCTTAATGCGAAGCGCGTCCGAATGATGCGCCGCCGCATGTCGCTGGAGCTTGACCATGTTGGTACCGATTCTCGTTCAACCTGCACCTGGCCGTTTGTGTTTTCGCGAGGCTCAGGCTGAGGAGTGGGAATCGCGCTAGCCGTGAATTTTTTCTCGATGGCCGGAAAGTCATTCTCAAAGCGACCACCGAACGACAGACGGCTGGCTCGTGCACGTGCTAAGTTCGCGTCGTAGTCCTGTCCCAGGGCGCGTAGCAAGTAAGAGCGTAGGGCATGATTATAACTAATACTTGGATCTTCTTCGATTGCTGCGTCAACATTTTGTAGTGCTCGCTCATAGCGCTGCCCGATCAGATCAAGCAGGGCCTGAGCCGTGCGAGCTTCCAGTCCACCCTCTGGCTCTAGCTCCTGGACGCGCTGGCAGGCCATCTTTACAACGTTATAATTGCCGAGCGCGAGATTGGCCTCAGCCAGTCCCAGATGAACCAGGGGATTTGTTGGTTCAAGCTGTGCGCCATGAGCGTAGGCGATGGCCGCTTCACGCCCCTTCCCATGTGCCAGGGCCTCTTTTCCTTGTTCGAGGTAGGTCTGGAGATCCGTTTGTGCTTCCACGAGTTCCTCCCAATATTTCAACCGTCAGGGCGAATGCTATTCTGCACCTACGATTTCATTCCGTTTAGATATAATGCGATAAGAGCAAGTAATAGTGTACCTAAGATTGTCAATAATGCCAAGGGCCAGCGTCGAGTCAGACGATGTATGTCAAGCATCGTGTTTCCAGTCTCTGTAACCTTCCGTCTGTAGACGGGTGCAAATAACCAGCCGAGCACGCACCCACTTAACAATCCCCCTAGATGAGCATAGTTGTCAACATTGGGAATAACAAGGCCTATGCCAAGATTTATACCTATAATCACTACGAGCCAGAGCAACGCGAAGATACCTCCATTGCGAAACGCACGGCGGTGAACGAGCACAAAAATGCTATAAGCGCCAACGAGCCCGAAGATTGCACCCGAAGCCCCTACACTGATAGAGTCCGGCGCAAAATAGAAGCTTGCAATAATACTAACGATCCCTGTCAGCAAGTAGATCAATATAAAACGTGCAGGCCCCATAATACGTTCCAGGAATATACCCAACATAAGCAAGTTGAACATATTTAGACCCATGTGCAAGAGATTGACGTGTAGGAAGATAGGGGTGATAAAGCGCCAATATTGCCCCTGGCTGATCAGGTGATTCTCCTTGGCTCCGTACATAATGAGTACAGAGGTCACTGCATTTTCGCTGGCAGGCTGAATATTTATCGCGTTCACGAGAACGTTGCTGAAGATCGCCTGTATGCTTTTCGCCCCGGCCAGTAATGCCGCTTGATAGGCGGTAACGCACCAGTAGCATACCGTTCCGAGCGTTATAATCCAGGCTGCCCAGGAGATCTGTAGCAGTCGAGGCCGTGCGCGATATGCTGAGAGAGCAGTCCGGTAACTTAGCTGTGCACGCACGGTCAGGAGGTGTATGGTCGCTTTCTTCTCTAGCTGGCGGAGCTCCTTCACAGCACGTAAGCCTGGAAGCCTTGTGGCTTTAGCCCAGGCCGGAATGACCATTCCGGCCTGGAAATCTCTATCGGTCTATGCATTGAGCGTGTGTCTTCCTCAACCTTCTAATCGCTTTTCTATTACCTTCAATACGTTTGAGCAACGCCAGAGTCGCAATCTCGCGCAGAAATTTTGCCAGCACGCTAATGCCTATTTTTAGCTTCTGCTCACCGCTAGCGGGCAAGCCCATTTGCATGTGCAAAGAGGCTAATACCATTGAGCATAAACTGGATCGCAAGTGCCGCCAGCAAGATGCCCAGGATGCGCGATAGAACCAGCGTACCTGTTCTCCCAATGCGTCTGGTAATCCAGGCACAACTAAGCATCGCGATCCAGGCCAGCAACAGTGAACTGATGATTGCTGCGGCGACCGCCAGTAGATCGAGAACGTTGGATGCGGCCTGACCGACATAGAGAATGGTCGTAGCAATCGTGCCAGGTCCGGCGATCAGAGGAATGGCCAGCGGGAAAACACTGATATCTTCACGCGTCATAGCCTCCTCTTCCTCTTCTCTGGTCTCGCGGGTGCCGGATTGACGGCCAAAGAGCATATCGACAGCCATCAAGAAAAGTAACGCGCCGCCAGCAATATTAAACGCATACAATTGGATACCCAGCCGCTCAAGCAAAAAACGACCGACCACGGCGAAAAAGAGAATGATGCCTGCACTGATGATTGCTGCCCGCGTCACAATTGACCGCCGTTGTGCAGAGGTGAACTGAGATGTCAGCCCAACGACAATAGGTGCCAGCCCAACCGGGTCAATTACCGTAAAAAAAGTAACAAATGCGGAAATCGCGAATGTAATTCTAATGTCCACTGAAGAAGCCTTTAATAATAAAAAAAATGCCATGACAACTCGTCAGGCATTGTATCACATAGAGAGTGCCGGGCTCCCATCACGCCTACCATCTTGCTTACGGAACCGCTCAGCTTCGCTGAGCGCAATTCATTCATTACCTATATTTTGCATTTTTACCTGTTTTTATGCCAAGCATAAAAACAGGTAAAAATGCAAAATATAGGTAAAATAAGATGAAAGGAGCGGCGAAGCCGCGCAAACTCAGCGAGCAAGAAGGTGGAGGCGATGGGAATCGAACACTCTCATAGGAAATGGGCAGAAAGAAACCTCTCTCTCGCTTCTGGAAGCGTCACAGAGAGAGGTTAGAGCTTTTCTGTCTACTAGTAGTTGTTGTAGTTGTTGCCATAGGCATTGCGGCGGTTTCCACGTCCATAGCGATCTCGTCTGCCCCAGACTGGATAGGTAAGAATATGCCAGAGTGCGACAACGACAACTGCTCCCACAAACGCTTTGACGACCGGAAATATCTGCCCTGCGATTACGATGTCGCCCGTTATTGGGAGCGAGATTACATCTGTGAAGAGCCAGACACCCAGGAGAGAGGCCGCAATGGCGCCAAGAATGCCAAGCGGTAAGCGCCAACCAACAAGAAATTCTGCAATAAGTCCTACCAATGCAGCCAGTCCCCAGTAGATGAGCTGGCTCTGAGTGATTACAAATGACTTCCCTAATATCTCACCATGTAAAAGAACTGGATTGGCAGCAAACGCAGAGAGATTTGTAGACAATTGAAGCAATGTCAACATCGCTGTATACTCCTTCATTCATGAAACAGGATAATATCTATACATAGATAGAAGACGTAGATAAACGTATTTTTACAATGAACTTATATCTCATCATCAATTCTGAAAGAAGTATAACGAATTTGTTTGTATCTTGCTATGAAGCAAAGCACAAAAAAGAAGTAAAAAACAGACAGGCTATGCTACGGAAGAGAAAAAAATGGCGGCATAGCAACTTTCTATAAAAGAGCGCACCTCTAACGAGGGACCTCAGGCACATCTTTTCTGTATCTGCGTCTATTTGCCCATACACGATAGCTGCTGTATGTTAAGAAATACCAAACGATTTCTAATATGATTGCTCCTATAAATGCTTTAAGTAAAGGGATATCGTAAACGCTAAAATCATGCGGTATACCTATAATAATGACACTTGTCGCTATCCAGACACCAATCAATGCCGCAATAAAGGTTCCGAAGATACCAAATACCATACGCCTGCCAACGAGAAGCCGTGTAAGCAATCCGACCAGCAGTGCTATGCTCCAGGCAATAAGCTGACCTGCTGTAATAAAAAGGTGAATCTGCTGAATTTTCATGGTCAGAATAACCGTATCTGCCAATGGAAAATGTGATATGGGCATAATCATCTCCTGCTTGTAATAATAATAAGAGTTTAGATCTGTTAAAATTGATCATGGTTGCATCCTGTGTTGAAGATACAACGGCTATCTAAAAATAACAAGGCCATAGAGTAACCTCTTGTCGCTATGTTCAGGTAAACTGGCAAGCATTACTCATTTTTTTTGTTGTGTAGACCTAAACGTATGTATGTTCGTATTAAATGGGAGTAATCTTATTGGGATGTTTCTATCGTTCTTCTATCTCTCATCTTTATACGTACGTTGAGCCGAACGAACTGGTTCTAATAGTTGCTACAAGTGTTGGCAGCTATGCGCTATAATGAAATGAAATTTAATTAAGAATCGTAGTGGAGGCACATCATGCAAAGTGCAAAAAAGTATGCAATCATTGTGGGGATTGTACTTGCGGTCATTATTGTTCTGGGCATTACGCTGGCGGCCATTTTTGGGGTTCTGCTAGAGCTACTGTACATTATTCTGGCCATTCTGGCGCTCTTATTGGTTGGCGCGACCCTTTTCCAAGTATACTCGATTGTTGTGCTTATCCGTACCATAACAACTGTACGTGATGAGATGAAGCCTCTGCTTGCATCTGTACAGGAGACCGTTGGTATTGTGAAAGATACGGCTAAAACGGCGGGTCATACGGCTGCGACTATTGGTCATGCTGCGAGCTTTACGTCTGATATCGCGCTAGCTCCAGGTATTCGTGCGGTTGCCTCAGTGGTGGCCGGACAAGAGATGGTACGTGTGTTCCTGGGTAAGGGACATGTGAGAACACGTGCAGAGCAGCGTCGCAAGCAGCAACTTGAGGCGATGGAAGCCGCAAGCACAGAGGCAGAAGGGGGCGCTTAATGGCAACTCTTGTATTTGCAGTCAATCCTATTATTGCGACAATAGGACAGATTGCTGCGATTATTATCTGTCTCTTTATATTCATCTTTGTATTAGTGGCGCTGGTATTCAATCTGGCCATGGCTTTCGGGCTAGGTTGGGTGCGCGATAAAGCCAATCTAATCAAGATGCTGCGTCCAGTGGTTGAGAGTGTCAACAAGGCCTCCGATCAGGCGGCGCAAGGTGGTGATCCTGCCGAGAACCAGAATGCAGTTGTGCGTGCAGTTGCCACCGTACCTGTGCAAATGAATACGATTGATAAGAAAGTCGAACAAACGAGTGATCGTGTCGCAAATGTGGCAATTGAAGTGCGTGCTCGTGTGGAGCAGGGGAAGGTGATCGCACGAGCATTTTTCCGGCCCATCGAGCGCGAGCCTGCCTCTCAGCTAGATGGCCAGAGCACGGTAGGCAAGAAGAGCCCTGCTTACAAGGCTGTGAAGCCAGAAGAGATTCTGGTTGCACCAACTGAGAGTGCCAGTAATGGATATCAACGTGATGATGCGAGCCAATTAAAGGATGTCTCAGCTCGTTAGGTATATACAACAATTCGGGCGTTTTCAACGGAACGCCCGGTTGTATCTGATAAGTAATGTGCTTAGCGGAGTGACGCTGGGCATTATCCTTGTTCTATACAATCTGTATATCGTCTCCCTGGGTTACAATACCGACTTTATTGGCCTGCTGCTCTTTGTAGGCACTATTGGCGCTGGTATTGCTATTTTTCCTGCTGGCTTCTGCTTTGATCGTTTTGGCGGCAAGGCGATTCTTATCTGGTCGAGTGTCCTGATTGGTATCGTAGGTGCGGGACAGATGCTCTTTCGAGCGCCAATACCGTTGCTGGTCAGTGCTTTTCTTGTTGGCATTGGTGGTGCTTTTGTGCTGGTAGTCAATGCACCATTTCTTTCGATGAATAGCACGCCAGAGGAACGTCCCCATCTCTATAGCCTATCTATCGTGCTGGCTCTCGTCACGACTGTACTGGGTGAAGTGTTAGGCGGTGTATTGCCGCTCTGGTTGCGCTCTATGCCCTGGCTAATGGCCCCTTTGCCTGTCTGGTATGGCTGGTTGCTTGCCGCCTCGCCTCTGGCACGCTCCTATCAATTAGCCTTGCTCCTGGCAGGTATTATTGCCGCGCCTAGCTTTATCCCACTCTTCCTCATGAGCGATGATCGTCTACAGAGAACAATCGCCTCGGTCACAGAAAGCTCGGTAGCACCCAAAAAATCGTTTGGGTCAATACTACAAACTCTGCGACGTGCAATGATAATACCGCCATTGCACGTGTTTTTGTTTACGCCCCTTTTTGTACTGACAATGGTTCAGGTTCTGCTCGGTGCTGGTGCGGGCCTCTTCTTACCCTATGTCAATCTTTATTTTGTGCAGCACCTGGGAGCGTCGCCAGCCCTGTTTGGCATCATTGACGGGGGAGCAAATACGCTGAATGCCCTTTTAATATTGCTCGCTCCCTGGGCAGTCGCGCGCTTTGGCGAGATGGCCACGCTGATTGTTCCACGCTTGTTGAGCATTCCTCTGATGCTGGTGATGGGGCTGACGGGCTCGCTTCCTCTGGCTGCTGCATGTTATCCGCTCAGGCAGGGGCTTATGGATATGTCGCAGGGGATATTGCAGCTTTTCTCGATGGAAGCCGTAGCGCCGCAACAGCGTGGTCTTGCCAATAGCAGTTATCAGGTTGCCTATCAAGTAGCCAGAGCATTGACAGCTTCGCTAGGTGGCCTGATTATCGCTCGCTTTGGTTATGCGCCTGTGTTTATCGTTGCTGCATTGCTCTACTCGCTGGCGCTATTGCTCTTGTGGAGCCGTTTTGGTCGCGGCAGTAATGGGAAAAAAGATACACAGCATGCTGATGCTCTGGCTGAGACTGATGCAGCAATCTTATGAATGTACTGTAAAAGATCGCATTTTGGGTAGATCTCATGTATACTTACTAAAGAGCAGAGAACGAGATGTTCACTGTTTCGCACACGGATTGAATCGACGGTCACGAGGATGGCACTCAAAGAGACCATGTCAGGGGCTACATCTCCACTTCACATCAAAAACTGAGGCACTCATTGCGACTATTCCCATCTTACCAATACCACTCTCATATCACACAAAATCAAGCCACAAGACCATCTAATGCCATACACATAACTGCTTTGTGTTGTGTTGCGTGCCAACCCAACGATCCCTTCATCACGTGCCCCAACCTTTACAATCCGACTATGGTACCATCGCTGAACAAGCAAGAGAATGCAAGGAAGAAAACACATGAATACAAAACCTTCTCAGGTATCTCCTTCGACATTGCAAACCATTGGGAACACTCCTATCGTGCGTTTGCAGAAGTTGGTTCCCCCCGAGAGTGCCGAAGTGTTGGTTAAATTGGAGTATTTCAATCCTACGGGTTCCTACAAAGATCGTATGGCTCTGGCTATGATAGAAGGAGCTGAAGCTCGTGGTGAACTGCGACCGGGTATGAGAGTCGTGGAATATACCGGTGGCAGCACAGGTTCCTCGCTCGCCTTCGTCTGTGCTGTGAAGGGGTATGCCTTCAAGGTGGTTTCATCTGATGCCTTTGCACGCGAAAAGCTCCAGACAATGCGTGCCTTTGGTGCTGACCTGATTATCCTCCCAAGTCAGGGAGGGCAGACCACGCCAGATTTAATCCCTCGGATGATGGAGGTTGCACGTGAACTGGCGGCAGAGGAGGGAACCTATTGGACGAACCAACTCTATAATAACGACGTAATCAAGGGCTATGAGCCGATTGGCCGCGAGTTTATTGAACAGATCGGGAAGCCAATTCACGCCTTTTGTGGGTCGGTAGGAACTGCTGGTATGCTCATGGGAGTTGCCAGAGCGTTGCGGCAGGCTAATAGTCAGGCACGTATCGTTGCTCTGGAGCCGGCAAGCTCTGCGTTCATCTCTACTGGCAAAGCTGGAACACACGATGTGGAGGGAATTGGAATTGGTATGATTCCTCCGCACCTGGATAGTGCTTTCTATGATGAGGTGCGCGGCATTGATGAGGGCGAGGCTCGTCAACTGGCTCGCCGCTTGGCCCGCGAGGAAGGCATTTTTGCAGGAGTTTCCAGTGGCCTGAATATAGCGGGTGCACTTCAGTTGGCGCAAGAACTTGGCCCTGGACATACCGTTGTCACTGTGGCAGTTGATACCGGGTTGAAGTACCTCGCTGGCGATCTCTACGAAGCCTAGCCATCTTTCTGAATGTGCGTGGCTCTCTTCGTAGTTCTAAACATAAATTGCATTTTTGCCTATTTTACCAAGCGCAAAAATGCAATTTACGTGTTATTATCCCATTGCTTAATCTACGTCAGGTTTGACCATGAAGTGAATGAGAATGATGCTTAATTCGTACAGGACAGACAGTGAGACGCCGATGAAGATCGGGCTGTACAGATCGGCTCCCGGTGTAACGAACGTTGATGCGATCCATAGGCCCACATGGGCGGGTGCACGTTTTTGTTTCAGTGTTTCGCCTGTAATGATACCGACTTTCGCCAGGAATGTCAGCACCAGCGGTAATTCGAAGATCAGGCCAAAGACGAGCAAGAAGATCGAGACAAACTCAAAGTAACTTCCAGCCGTGATAAGTTCATTAAAACTACTCTCGCCAAACTCGACCAACCATTGGACTGGATATTGCAATACGACGTAGCCCAGGCTCACACCGGCCAGGAAAAGCACTAGACCGATAATGATAAATGGGACGGCATATTTTCTTTCTCGCTCATAAAGTCCAGGTACGATAAATGCCCATGTCTGATAAAGAATTACCGGTAACGATAGTATGATGCCCCCCACAACAGATAATTTGAGGAAGACGCCAAACCCTTCTCCTAACCCTGTTACTGTTAGTGGGTGACCAGTAACCTTTGTAAGGCTGTTTGCTGATATCGGCAATGGGGCCACCAGGAAATTCATAATCTGAATTCTGAAGATGAAGGCTACTATTGAACCAATCACAACGGCGATCAGACATTTAAAGATACGCCAGCGCAGTTCTTCAAGATGATCTACCAGCGACATAGCGGATTCGTCGTTCTCGTCATCCTCGTCGTTATTTCCCAGCCCGATGCTAGAGTTCTGCTGATCTACAGTTGCCATGTTACTCCCCTAAATTGTTCGCAACAGTAAGCGATAGTATACTACTACATTCTTGCACTAGTATACTATCAAATACATTAGCGTGCATCAACTGAAGATGTGGTTTTGGGCTCGGGTGTGGCGCTATATTCGGGCTGAGCGGCTTCCTGAGCGGCCAGGGCAGCCTTTTTGCTGGCGAGTTCGCGCTCGATGGCCTCAAGCTCTAAGCGTGCAGCTTCTGCAGCCTGCTGGGGATTCTCTTTCTCTTCTTTCGGCTGACTCAGTTCATTAACGCCTTTTTTGAACTCTTTGATGCTTTTACCGATGGCGGAACCCATTTCTGGCAGTTTCTTTGGTCCGAAGATTAAAAGTGCAACGACGAGAATGATGATGAGTTCTGGTGCGTGAAAGCCAGGCATTGTAGTATCCCTTTCGTATTTCAGTGTTTACACTACGTTTTGTGTTAAGCTACAAATTAAAATTATGCAGGTTGCGTCGAGTTCTGACCGTTGTTTAGTACGGTCTGTACGCTCGCTATACCCGCGCTGAGTAGGCTGAGTCCTGCAGAGCCTAGAGCGACCAGTTGAATGGCACGGCGTCGGCTGATGCGGTTCTCACGCAGATTTCTTGCCAGGAGCGCCTGCTGTTGTCTGTCGTCAGATCTCCGATGTACAGAGACGGTGATACGCTGTTCCAGGGTGGCTGGTATTGGTGCGGTCGCGCCGTAGTGACGTAGCAACAAGGTCTCAATAGAGTCGTTATACATAGCTTCTCCGCATTATTAGTGGCCGTGCCGTTAGCGACAGACGTTGTGATGGATCTGCAGGTGTCTGTCGCCTGGTACTTTCCTTCCCGCTCTGCTGTGTCTCGTTGTGTTGCGTAGCGTCGAAGAGCTCTTCACCGCTTTCGTGCTTGTAAGCCTGCTGAAATTGTTTACGGGCACGCGCGAGCCGTTGCCGCACCGCCGCCTCTTTGATGCCCAGTAGCGACGCAATTTCGTTACTGCTGAGACCTGCAACAATAGAGAGCAACAGGCAGATGCGAAAGGCTTCTGGTAGCTGCGCCATCGTACGTTGTACAGTGTCTTGTTCTACAATAAGATCGGCTGGATCGTCGGTTCTTCCCGTGCCATAGCCGCCAGGTTGAACGGGAGCAGCCTGCTCATAGATGCCGTCGCTCTCTTTCTCTTCGTTATTTGCATCTTGTGCTTTTTTGCCCAGGATGTTTGAAAAAGGTACGAAGCTGAAGAGCGCTTGCCGTCTACGTTGCATACGCACGGTATTCAAAGCAATTCGTAAGAGCCATGCCTTGGCATGAAAAAGACCCTCACTACTTGCTCGGGCAGCATCGATACCTTTGAGCGCTTGCTGAAAGGTGTCTTGCGTCAGATCCTGGCTCTCTTCCCAATTATTGGTCAGGCCATAGATCGTATGAAATACCAGTTTATAGTATTGATGAACAAGCTCTTCGACCGCCTGAGCGGCAGGCATTCTATCCACACACAACTCTTTTCACACATTAGTAGAGCTACCTTCTGGATAGCCATCTTCTTTTACTCAGATGCACGAGACCTGGCTTTTGTGACAGCAAAAACACGGAAAACAAATTTGCTGACAGATCTCAATCTTTCACGGTCTCACCTAATACATTAATCGATGTCTATCTTAAGAACGTACCAGCAACAAAGAGCCAGCAATGGGTGCTATAGGTACCAGTGTGGTAACGATAGAGCATATAAATTATGTAGAAGGTGAAAATGATCATTCTATGTGTAGAAAGCTCTAAATGGCGATCCCCGCGTAGCGACAATCCCTTGTGGTTGTCGTCCTCCGCGGGGGTTTGTTGTTTGGAGTGGGTTAAAAAGTGAATGGGTGATCACCATAGATCACCCATTCTTAGCAATCGTAAAATATACTACGATCATATGTCTGTATTATCGCACGAGTAGTAAAACGTGTGATAGATTAGTGCGAATGTTCTTCTATGTATTCATCCGCCTCTTGTACAGTAGTAATTTTCTCGGCATCTTCATCAGAGATTTGCAACTTGAACTCTTCCTCAAGAGACATGATGAGTTCGACCAGATCGAGTGAGTCTGCGTTGAGATCCTCAACGAAAGATGCACTGGGGACTACCTCACTCTCGTCAACACCAAGTTGGTCGACGATGATTTTCTTTAGACGTTCTGAAACGGCTGGCATTTACTTCACCTCGCTTTCCGCTGTTGGGATGGGCTGTTGTTGCGCCCGATTAAATATCGTGCCAAGGACACCGTTGATGAAGCGGCTGGATGTCTCGCTGCCAAAAGTCTTGGCGAGTTCGACGGCTTCGTTAATTGCGGCCTTAGCTGGTACCGTATTATTAAACAGAATCTCATAGATTGCAAGTCTTAAGATGTTTTTATCGATACGCGCCATTTGCTGCAGGGGCCATTCTCTGGCCGCGCTCTGGATGTGCGCATCGATGTCGGCAAGATGACTGCACGCGCCCAGGACTAGCTCGCTAGCGTATTCTACAACCTTTGGGTGCAGATTGCGCTCCTCGGCATGCCGCTGCAAGACCTCTGTGGGGACGTGATTGGTGATGTCGTATTCATAGAGTGTTTGCAGTGCGATCATTCGCGCTTGCCTGCGTATCCCTGGCATGGTTTCCTCGAATAGTGACTAGCTATGAATCTTGCCCTGTTACGTTGCCTGCAAGCGTTGCGTTTGACGGCGGTGCATGAGAGGCACAAACAGTGCTCGACTCGTTAACGTGTTATGCAATGTCCTGAATATATACATTGACATCTTGTACTTGCATCCCTATCATTTCCTCGATAGCTGATGCCACCTCTTCCTGGACGGCGATTCCCACCTCTACAATGTTACTACCTGATTCTACTATGAGATAGAGGTCGGCTGCAACAGTGTTATTTTTGATGGTGAGGGCAACCCCCTGCCTGGGGACTTCGCGACCGAGCAGGCGTGCCCATTGGTCGTTGACCTGGGCCATGCGTACGACGCCAGGAATTTGCAGTGTGGTGTTAATGACGATGGTTGATAGCACCTGCCTTGCCACGCGCACCACGCCTGCGGGTTGCGATCCTATTGTCATGAGTATTCTCCTGACTACAGCGATAAACCACCGTCAACACTTAAAACCTGTCCTGTGATGTATTGTGCAGCTGGTGTACAGAGAAAGCCAACCGCAGCTGCGATATCGGCCGGAACTCCCAGGCGCCCTAAGATAATGCGCTCGTGCAGGCTTTTGAGCGCTTCTTGCGAGAGATCTGCCGTCATGTCAGTTTCGACGAACCCTGGTGCGACGACGTTCACCCTGATGTTACGCGAACCCAGCTCTTTCGCTAACGTTTTTGAGAGCGCTATCAGGCCCCCTTTTGCTGCTGTGTAGTTGGCTTGACCAGGATTGCCGCCCAGGGCTACAACCGAAGCAATATTGATGATACAGCCTGAGCGAGCGCGCATCATTGTTCGTACTGCTGCCTTACTGCAAAGATATGCGCTTTTTAGATTTGTGTCAAGTACGTGATCCCAGTCATCTTCACTTAGCCGCAGCAGCAGGTTATCACGGGTGATACCTGCGTTGTTTATGAGTATGTTGACAGGCCCAAGAGTACTAGTCATTTCGTTGAAAAGGTGTGTGACTCTGTCTGCTTTGCTCACGTCGGCTGCAACGGCTATCGCCTGACGGCCTAGTTCGGTCAATTCTGCAACGACCTCGTTTGCCCTGGCTTCATTTCCATAATAGTTGACACAAATGTCTGCTCCCAGGCGACCTAACTCCAGTGCGATTGCTCTGCCCAGACCGCGCGAGGCTCCCGTGACAAGAGCAACCTGCCCTGTCAGAGGCGGGTATATCTTACTTTCGCCCGTGTCTTCGATGGTCATGTTACTCACACTTTTCTACCCCATTATATTTTATACGGTTGTGCTTATGATTGCAAATTCAGTTCGTGCACTCGTGCTACGGCCTTATCGATCTCCGCTACGTTTCCAATATTGATGATAGTGGAGCCTTTTGCAATGCGTTTGATCATACCAGCTAGTGCCTGACCCGGCCCTATTTCAAAAAAGGTCGTGATCCCCTTGCTCGTTAAATATTCGATGGTGCGTGTCCATTGCACAGATTCTGCAACTTGTTGTGCTAGCTCTGTGCGTAGGGCTTGTGCGTCTGTGATGGGTTCGGCTGTGATGTTGCTGATAACCGGAATGGTAGCGTTGTGGATAGCGGTTTTTTCGATTGAGCGGGCTAAACCGACGGTTGCAGGCTTCATGACGGGAGAGTGAAATGCACCACTTACGGCGAGCGGAATGACGCGTTTCGCACCACGCTCTTTTGCCAGGGCACATGCCGTTTCGAGGGCTCGTTGCTCGCCCGAGATGGCGATCTGGCCGGGAGCATTGTAGTTTGCCAGGATGACGTGTCCCTGTCCTGGGTGCGTATTGCTGGCCTCTGCTGTTTGCTGGCGTGTGACTTCTGTGCACACTTCTTGCAGCACTTGCTCATCCATACCAATGATCGCTGCCATACCGCCTGGGCACGCGACTTCTTCTTCGTGCATGAGCCGCCCGCGCTCCCCTACCAGATACGCGACTCCCTTTATATCGAGAGCGCCTGCTGCGACGAGGGCGGTACATTCTCCAACACTGTGTCCCGCGGTATATGCTGGCGTGAGTGGGGATGACCAGGATGAGTTGTGGGGGGAGAGGGCTTCTTGAAAGGCAGCAAGGTATGCAAGGCTGACGGCAACGATTGCAGGCTGCGCATTGATGGTTGAGCGCAGTGTGTCTTCTGGTCCTTGAAAACAGAGCGTGCTCAACGGGAAGCCGAGTACTTCATCAAAAGCCGCAAAGACCCCCCGGGCCGCTTCTGACGCTGCGTAAACATCTGCCCCCATACCGACTTTCTGGCTACCCTGTCCGGGGAAAAGAAAGGCAACTTGTGTTGTCATTGTATTCATTTTTTCATCTTAAAATTGTAGAAAGCGGTAGGCTACCGATGAATGGCGTTGCAGGAGTGCGTGTGTTGCTTTGATAAGCTGAACAATCCGCGTAGCGAACATGTGTACTGCCTGCCCTGGCTTTGCTCTCTGGCTGCTGTGTCTCCATTGACTTCGCATGCGTATTTTCCCAGCCTGTAATTATTCTTCTGCGCCAAATAAGTCTCTCAAAAGAGACTATAGCAGTAAAGAATGCCTCCAGAGGGCACTACGCGGTCGTGTTCTCCATATTCACCAGTAGCTGTGGCTACATCTCTCTTACTTCTGTGTCTTCGGCAGGATGACCTGGCGACCACGGTACATGCCGCAGTTTGGGCAGGCATGGTGTGACCTGCGTGGGCGTCGGCAGTTCGGGCAGGCAACTAGTTGTGGCAACTCCAGATGATGATGCGCGCGTCGCTCACCCTGACGGGCGTGCGAGATACGTTGTTTTGGTAACGCTCCCATTGCTGTTTCTCCTCTTCCACCAGTATGGTTCCCTGAGTAACTCTCACCCAGGTCGACTTACTCGTGTTTTTTCAGTTACGATTGTGATCCGTTTTGCAATAATGTTTTGAGCACGTCCAGACGGCTATCAACCTCATCAGGTACACAATCGCAGGGGCCAAGGTTGAGATCATGGCCACATTGTGCACAGAGTCCTGCACAATCTTCCTGGCACAATGTAACCATTGGTACTGCGAGCAATACTGTCTGACGTATCGCTTCCGTGAGATCAATCTGATGATGTTCGTCGATGGAAAAAACATCGTCTTCCTCGACGGGAGGGAGTGGTGTACCCGTTACCACGTCCACCGTTGGGTAAAAGCGCTCTTCAAATGGTATATGCATTGGCTGCTCAAATTGTTTCAAGCAGCGTGTACATGTAGAATCAAGTGTCAGGTCCACCCATCCGTCAACCAGTAAGCCCTGGTTAACCCGTCGCATGCGTGCATGCCCCTTGACTGGACCGATAATCTTGAGTTCATCGTCGAGCTGAACTTCTGTTTCGTCAATATCCGATGTTAATGAGGTTCCCACAGGGGACTTCATTAGTTGCGCCACATTAAAGATCATGGAATGTTTCCTTTCCTTCGAGCGTTCATAACCTTTTGCTGGAAAAATATACAATGGCGCAAGGTGAATGATACTCTTCTCTTCTCAGACGCTTGACCATTATAGACAAGGCATGAGAGGGTGTCAAGTCCCGCTTGTAGACGCCAGTTTTTTTACCTTGCGTTGGCCTTTATTTGTTTAATATGATGCGTAATATTGTGTTTTCTGCGTTTTTCTGATTTTGTTTGTTTTTCGATGTGTAACTGCATTTTTCGAGTGAGAAGGGATGGTACGGCTTGATCACTCATTAACCTGAAATCTGGGGCCACTCATGGTGTCGGTAGCCAATGAGGCTCGTCTGTGTAGGGGATAAAGTGGTGGTTTCTCTCTACGACTTTCACCCTGCCCGGTGTTATTGCCTTCGGTGTCTTGCTGACTACTCAAGCTGTCGATGCCGCGCTCAACGCTAATAACAGTTCGCCCGACCTCTGTTTCTATGTTCAAGAGCCGCTCGTGCAGTTCTTGTAGGGTGCCTAGCGCATAAGAATCGGCTTCAAGCTGCAGTTGTTCTGTGTGTTCTTCTGCCTGTCGCATGGTTATTTGCGCTTGCTCAGTGGCGCGTCGTATGATCTCTTGTGCCCGCTCTTCAGCTGTTCGCAGGAGCCCTTCGCGGCTGACGGTTCGCTCTGCCTCTTCTCGTGCACGAAGGACGATATTTGTAGCCTCTTCTTGTGCCTGGGCCAGGATATCTTCTTTATCCTGGATGATGTGGCGGGCTTGTTTGACTTCCCCCGGTATCGACGTGCGCATCTGGTCAATAATGTTGAGAATATCAGCTTCTTTGAGGATAACCTGGTTTACCCAGGGCATTCTTTTGCTATTGGCGACAAGGTTCTCCAGCCGGTCTACAAGATAGAGTATGTCCATACGTTCCTTGTCTCCTTCCCATTCCAATTATATCTCCCCGGACGTGACGCCTAACCCTCCATGACAACATCAGGCTGGAGCGCTTTATTCCGCGCCTATTTTTTGCCGTAATGCCTGTATAACGGGTGTCGGGAGTAGATCAGTAACATCGCCTCCCAGGCGTGTAACCTCTTTTAATAGTGATGAACTGACAAAGAGTTGTTCGAGGTTTGTAAACAAGCAGACCGTTTCAATCTCTGGCGCAAGTTTGTGGTTC